>Ga0070726_10004637_pt1 | contig 10842 bp, 9 predicted proteins | sample tdAd471_FD_67275 | JGI IMG/M metagenome (GOLD analysis project Ga0070726, IMG submission 67275) | Marine sediment microbial communities from the Atlantic coast under amendment with organic carbon and nitrate - tdAd47.1 | ecosystem: Environmental > Aquatic > Marine > Coastal > Sediment | place...
GAGAACCTGGTCTATTGGGTGGGGTCATAAGTCTGTCTTGGCGGCCAGGGCTTGGCGCTGGTCTTCGGTGATACTCAGGTCTGCCAGCATGGCGGCTCCTGGTGCTCCGCTTCGGGATAGAATCTGGCGAATTCGCCGTTGCAGCGTTGCAGCCGTGGGTTCGTTAAAGCAGTTCATAGTCTGGTCTAGCGGGTGCAGTACGGGGTATTGGGTAGGGTCCTCCAGCTCTAAATAGTAGTGTTTAAGAAGCGCGAGGTTGGCGGCGGGGAGTGTGGCGTTTGCACCTTCGTTGGTGCGAATGCATCTTATTACGGGGGCGGCCTCCTCCCACTGTCGTCGGAAGGCCTCGGTGTAGAGCTCTTCGAATATTTCCTCGGGTAGAAAAGCCTTTGAGTCAACGAGAAATTCGTTCCGGTAGGAAAATGCAGGCCGTTGGCGCACGGCTTCTTCCAGGATGGCTTCGGTAAAGCCCGCCATTTGCGTTTCATTGTAGTCGCTGACGCGCTTTTTCAGGATGTCCACCGGGTGTCCGGTGTCTCCTTGTGCAACGAGTCCGAGCAGATGGCGGTCGGAGCGGTTGACCACCTCCGCGGCAGGCGTCTGCGTCCTGTTTTGTGCCGTTTGGTGGCACGCGCCAAGTATTAACAGGACGAGCAACATGGCCGGGGCGCGGGCTTTCCTGAATAGACTTCTGGCATGTTTTTGTATCATTCGGACCTCTCGCGGGTAGTGAGTGCACTGGGTTACACATTACTACGTCCGCTACGGGGCCGGGGTTCATTCGCCGTCTGGCCCATCGAACGTATCCCCTGAAACGTAAAGGCACCCCGATGGCTTGGGGTGCCTTCTATCGTATGGCTGTTGTGTGTGCCGCTTGTCCCCGCTACAGGGTCTTGAACCAGGCAAAGGCCTTGCTGTAGGGACCGTCATCGTCGCCGAGCTTGGCGAATTCTACATGGCCGTCCATGTAGAGGATGTTTCCACCTCCGGGGATGTGATTCATCCATTCGGGGTGTTCGATATCGTAGTCATCGTAGATGACCCAGATTTCGCTCTGTGCCTTTGCGGCACCGGCGGGATTGTTGATATCGGTGATAAGGAAGCGTTCGATGCCTTCCCGGAAGCGCATCATGGTCACTTCTTCGCCCGAAGCCAAGGTGGCGCTGATATTCTCGTCGAAGGAAGGTAAGCCTGCAGCGTGTTTCACCGGATCGGTGACACAGGAGGGTGTGGTGTTTTCGGTCGGGCTGCCGGGGTCAATGTTGTAGTTGGTGCCCCAGTCGTTGAGGAAATTTCCGAAAGCCAGTGGCAGGGAGACGTCGAGGTCCCCGGTACCGGTAACGCTGTTGACGTCGGTGCCCGAGGGAACAAGCCATTCCGGATCGATGATCCAGCTGTGATAGATGTAACACAAGTCATCAATTTCACACGGGGCGATGGGCTTGTTGGGATCGCTGTCCACATTCCAACGGCCTTGCTCGGCTTTAACGCCATCCGAATCCGAAGGGCAGACCCAGATAAAGGCGTCGGTCATGTATTCGGGGTAGAGGGCGTGCATGTCGATCTGATAGGCATTCATATCAAATTCGCCACAGGCGTCTTTGTCGTACTTACCGCAGGTGGGCCACAGTTCCCCTCTGGACTCATTGGCGTACATTTTGCAGGTAAGCCCCATTTGCTTGAGATTGTTTTGACACGATGCGCGGCGGGCTGCCTCCCGCGCCCGCGCCAATGCGGGCAAAAGAATTGCCGCCAGAATACCAATGATTGCAATAACGACCAGTAATTCGATCAAGGTAAATCCTGTTCGCTTGTCCCCAACTTGCGTACCCATGGTAATTTCTCCTTTGTGAATCCGAATTGCATGTTGCCGCAACTATCGCACCCAACGTGCGATATCATTTGAAGGTGTTCTGCAGTTGCCTTATGGATCTATAGCGGTTCTCCTTCCTTGTTGAATGCTCCCATTTGACGCTATTGATGCCACTGTTCGTAACACTATTGAGATAGGACACCCGTTAAAATGTATGAGTGTCTCTATATTTCTTATACGCCACCATAGAGTGCTTGTCAAGAGTTTTTCTTGGTATGCGGGGTGAATCTGCGCGGGTCTTCCGGGGTAAGTCTGGTTTAACTTACACTACCTAGTGGTAAGTAACGGACACCTTAACAGTATTGTGACATTACGCACTTCCGTGGGCGATGCACGGTGCGTTCAGGACGCCGGCGATTCCGAATTATCGCTTGCATTCTGGTGTTGTCTTGGATATTCTAAAGCACATTATCGAACAAGAAAGAACATTTCTCTCAGAACCTACTTGGAGTGACCCTGTGAAGCAAACGGAATTTGTCCCGGTGTGCCTGTCCCTCGCGGACCTTTGTGGCGATGGCTACGTGGCGATGGCGAGCTGCGGTCACGCGTTTCTGAATGGCCTTTCCGAATCTGACGTGACCGACATGGGGCGCACGGCAGTCGACTTTTTTCCGGCGGATTTTCAGGCCCGCATCGCGGCGTTGCGCGCGCAGGTGGGGGAGCAGGTGATAGTCGGGGGGCATTCCGAAACGTCGCCCGGAGCATCGATTGACAGTTTCAACGGGGCCACGAAGACGGCGCTGGCACCTGTGAGCGGGCTGGGTCCCTATCGCATCGGCGAAAACGGGCGGCTCTATCTCACGACAAAAAGCGAACACTACCATGCGTCGCTGGGTCATGGTTTTCCCGGGTATGGGCTTATTGATCAGGCCCGACGTCTGGGCATTCCCAACGCAACCCACAACAACACGCGTGGGCACATTACCCGATTGCTGGAGCAGGCCCTGGTGGCCACCGTAAATGGCCTCGCGTTCGACGATGACACGGGCCTGGAAGCCATCCGGTCGACCCGCCAGTTGGATGTGATGAACCGGGTGCTCAACCTGGAGACCGGTAGTCTGGCACTGGAAGCGGCGCTGAAGATGATTCTGGCGCGCTTCTATCGGGTGCAGCCGGGGATGGGGACGCCCCAATACGCTGGGAAGACACCCGTTATTCTGGTGGTGGGCGATGAAGAAGGCGGATTGGGCGGGAACTATCACGGCACGACGATATTGACCCAGATCATGCGGGGCATGTGGCCGGAAATGGCCGAGCGGCTGGCGTCGGCCGGTGCTTTCCAGGTGGTGACGGTACGTCCGAACAATCACGAGGATCTTGCCCGGGTCTTTGCGGAGTACAACACGGCGACCACGCAGATAGCCGGGTTCTTTCACGAGATCGTGATGATGAACTATGGGGGCCTTCTGCTGAGTCGGGAGTTTCTGCACGCGGCCTATGACTTATGTGCCGCGCACGACGTGCCGACGGTGTGTGACGAGATTCAGTCGTGTATCTGGAACCACGAAATATTCATGTTCCGCGATTACGGCCTCAAGCCGACTTTTGTTTCGGTGGGGAAAGGTTTCCCTGGTGGCGAATATCCGGCATCGCGCATTATATTCAGTGCGGCGATGGACAACGACCTGCCCCAGTTTGGCGCCCTCGTAACCAATGGGCAGGAAGAGCTGGCTTCGCTGGCTTACCTGATTACCCTGACCTGGGCGAAGACCAATGCCGGGGTGACCCGTTCGGTGGGTGAATATTTCGCGGAGCGCCTTCGTGCGGTGGCCCAGGACTTTGATGGATTGGTCACTGCGGTGGAAGGCTACGGGCACATGTCTACCTTGTACATTCGCGATTTGGATTCCGCGAAGGCGATTGCGGCGGCCCTGGTTTCTTCCGGCTTGGATATCAGTGCCCAGACCTACAAGGCAGATTGTCCGCCGGCCCTCTTGACCAAGTTGCCGCTCATCGCCGACCATGGTCTGGTCGACTTTGTGGTGGATAGGATTCGCCAGACCCTGGCGCAGTTTTCTGAAGCGCCTGCGACGGTATAGGGAGCTCCCATGAAAAACGGCACGGCCAAAAAACAGACTGCGACTACCCGACGGAGCGCCATTCTCGAGCGCCTCTCGTCGGAGGGGGAAGTCTTTGTGCTGGAGTTGGCCGCCGATTTTGACGTGACGCCCATGACGATTCGCCGCGACCTGGAGGCCCTGGAAGGGCAGAACGCGTTGACCAGAACCCATGGTGGCGCGATTTTTTCCCAGCAGTCGGTGGCGGAGTTTGCCTTTCTGGAACGTAACCGCACCAGTATCGGGGAGAAGCGGGCCATCGCCAAGGCCGCCGCTGCGTTGGTGGCGCCGGGCATGCGGATTGTCATTGATACGGGAACGACCACCCTGGAAGTAGCCCGTGCACTTGGCGGCGTTGCGGGGCTTCAGGTATTGACCTCCTCGCTCGCGGTGGCGTCGGCGCTCCATACCTTTCCACAAATGGAAGTCGTCCTGCTGGGCGGGAATGTGCGGAGTAACAGTCCCGACCTCAGTGGCAGCCTGACCGAAGATAACCTGCGGAAGTTTCGCGTGGACCTGGCGATTCTCGGTGCCGACGCACTGGACGAACGGGGACTCTACACCACGGACTTGGGCATTGCCCGGGTTTCGGAAGCCATGATCGACGTGGCAGAAGAGACGGTGCTCGTGGCCGATAGCCGGAAATTGAATCGTACCTCCTTCGTAAAGTTTGCGGATTGGGATGCCATAGACCACTTGATTGTGGACGACGGCGTCGAAGGCGCTCATCGCGCCTGGCTCGACCAGTGCGTTAAGCAGTTGCATTATGTGGGAGGGGCGCCATGCTAATCGGTATTGATCTGGGCACGACGGCCCTGAAGGTGGCGGTGTACGACCGTGCTGCGGGCACCCTGCTGCACGGAGTCGAGCGCCGTCTTCCGGTGGAGACGGATGCCACGGGCCGACGGGAGCAATCCCCGGACGTGGTGGCGCGGGTACTGCGTCAGGCCGTTCGCCACGTGGGTAAGGCACTGGGCGGATTGGAACGGGTCCGCGGTGTGGCGCTTGCCGCCCAGGGGGGCAGCACGATCATCGCCGAGCGCGAGACCGGGGCGGCCTTGACCCCCATGATGCTCTGGAACGACGGGCGGGCCTTTCCTGAATTCCAGGCGTTGGCGGCTTCGAAACCAGTCCGTTATTGGCGCACCCGGACCCAGCGCGACGAGCCGGGCATGGGGTTGGCCCGCGTGGCCTGGCTGTCCGAACGGAATCCCGCACTTTTTCACGATAAGAACATCTACGTGGGGGCGGGTGAGTATGCCTTTCACCAGTTTACAGGGGTGTGGCGTCAGGATGTGTGCAACGCCATGCAGATTGGCGTCTACGACTCGCGGCGGAACGGGCTGAGTAAAGAACTCGCCGCCCTGGCCGATCGCACGACCGATTTCTTCGCTCCCCTCCGCGCGGGCCACGATACGGTGGCCTTGTCGGCGGCTGGGGCCAAGCGCTTTGGTCTGCCTGAGGGGATTCCGGTGGCGGGTCCTTACATGGACCACGAAGCGGGATTTCTCTCCGTGGCCCACGTTTCGCAACGTCCGCTCCAATGTTCCCTCGGGACGGCGTGGGTTGGAAACTTTTGTCTGCCCGAATCGATGACCGGTACGTCGCCGTTCCAATTTGCCATACCTGCACCCCACGCCCCGGGGCAACTGGTTATCCAACCCTTGTTGACGGGCAATGTGACCTGGGATTGGGCGTTGGAACAGTTTGTGGATCGAAACACCCGGCGTGCCCTGGAAAAACAGCGGGCGCTCTTTGCGTCGGCTGTGTTGCCTGCCCAGGGACTGGTGGCCCTGCCCTGGCTCAACCGGCCCAATGCGCTGGCGCCGGATTGTCTTGGCAGCGCGTGCTTGCTGGGCATGGGACCTTCCACGGACCGGGCAGAGATGATCCGGGCGGTGGCGGCGGGCATGTGCTATGAACTGGCCCGGGTCTTCGAGGCCGTGAAATCCTGTGGTGCTATCGACAGCGTGGTGCTGAGTGGCGGTGCCAGCCAGGGGCTCAATTTTCAGTCCTGTGTTAGCGGCTTGTTTGCGGGGGCATCGGTCCATCAGGTGGAAGATGCTGCCTGGATGGGAACGCGAGGCGTGTTGCACGCCTTTGGTGGTCAGGTGTCGCAGGCGAAGGTGCGCCCGGTTGACGGGGGGGACGGTGTGGAACAAGACGCCCTGATGCGGGGCTACGAACAGTATCTTGAGGCGTTCCATCGCCTCTATCGTGACGTAACGGCGGGCCAGCCCTATGCCGTGGAGAACCGGAAATCCTGATGAGCATTATGGACCAGCCCCGAATCGGCTTATTACCCCTCTACCTGCGTCTCTATGACGAGGCGGTGCCTACGTTGTGTGGGGAGCTCGCGCCCTTTCTCGCCGATGTGGTGGGGGCCTTCGAGGGCCACGCGGTGGAGGTGTTGACCGCTCCCATCTGTCGCGAGGCGGAGCAGGTGGCGGAGGCCGTGTCGTATTTTGAAGAGGAGGCGGTGGACTGTATCGTTACGCTCCACCTGACCTATTCCCCTTCGCTTGAGTCCGTCGACGCCCTGTCGGCGACGTCGTTGCCTATCCTCATGTTGGATACGACGCCCGATGTGGCTTTTGGTCCCGATGTGGATCCCATGCGGCTGCTCTACAACCATGGCATTCATGGGCTCCAGGATCTGGCATCCATGCTGCGCCGACGTGGGAAAGACTACGTGGTGGTGGCGGGTCATCTGAGCGATGACGTGACGCTGGACCGGGCGTGTGCCGTGCTGCGCGGGGCCCATGGGGCCTTCATGCTTGGCACGACACGGGTATTGCGCGTCGGCCCTACCTTTCCCGGCATGGGTGACTTTTACGTGCCTGAAGAAGTGCTCTCCGCCAAACTCGGTATCCTGGTGGATGAGATTGCACCGGACGAGCTCCTGAGTGCCGTGGAAGCCGTCGACGAAGAAGCCATTGTCGCTGAGATGAAAGAAGAAGACGAGCGATTTGATGTGGATGCGCCGGATGAGGTGCGCCGGGCTTCATCGCGGATTGGGTTGGGGCTTCGTCACTATCTCGAAACCAATCACTACGACGCCTTCTCCATGAACTTCCTCGCCTTTGACCAGGCGGAAGGTCCGTTGAATCGCGTGCCCTTCCTGGAATGTGGCCACGCCATGGCCCGGGGGCTGGGCTATGCGGGCGAAGGGGATGTGTTGACTGCCGCATTGGTGGGGGCCCTCAGCAAGGCCATCGGGCCGACGACCTTTACCGAAATGTTTTGTCCTGACTGGGCGGGCGACACGGTTTTTCTTTCCCACATGGGCGAATTTAATCCGGCGGTGGCCGCCGGGAACGCCCGGCTCTATGAAAAAGAGTTCCCCTTTACACCCGCTCAGAATCCGGCGGCTCTGGCCTGTGCGCCCCAACCGGGCGACGCCGTGTTGGTGAATATTGCGCCGGGTCCGAAAGATAGCTTCGGGCTGATTGTGGCCCCGGTGACGGTGATGGGGGATGGGACGCATCCGGATTACAAAGACTGGATTCGGGGCTGGATAAAACCGGCGGTGCCCCTGCCCGCTTTTCTGGAGGCCTATTCCCAGCATGGGGGTACGCACCACAATGCGTTGGTGTATGGGGATTGCCTGGATGCCCTGGCGGCTTTTGCGAAGTTTGCCGGGCTGGATTATGTTGTAATCGGGGAGGAAAAGTAAATGTTGTTTGCTAAGGGTACGGTTGGTGGGAGCGGGGGTGGTGTTGGCATGGACTTGCGGGTAGACCTCTCTGCTTGCACGGACAAAGCCTACCGGGCCTGTCCGTGGCACCCCATAGTGGTTGTGAAGAATGAGGGCACCTTGCTCTGTGGCTTAGGGGAGAAGATCTAGATGGATGGCATGGACACTTTTTCGCTCGGTACGCTAGACTACGTGGCCTTTGCGCTGTTTTTCGTGGTGCTGTCTCTGGTGGGGTTCTGGGCAGGCCGCAAGGAGCGGGGGAGTGCGGACGACTACTTCCTTGCGGGGCGTTCTTTGCCCTGGTATGTGGTGGGTGGTTCGTTTATCGCTTCCAACATCAGCACCGAGCATTTCATCGGCATGATCGGGGCGGCCTATATTTTCGGTATCTGCGTGGCGGATTCGGAATGGGTCAATGTGGTCAGCTTTTCGATGATTGTCTGGTTTTTCATTCCCTTTCTGATGGCCTCCCGCGTGTTTACCATGCCCGAGTATCTGGAGCGGCGTTTTAATGGGACCCTTCGGCAGTTCTTTGCCTTTGTGACGGTCTTGAGTAATGTAGTCGCCTTTCTTGCGGCCGTGTTGTATGGCGGTGCGCTGGCCCTGGAAGCGCTCTTTGGCTGGCCCTTCTGGGTGGCCCTTATGGTGCTGGGCATTTCAGCAGGCGTTTGGGCCATCTACGGGGGCCTCTCCTCCGTGGCGTGGACGGACCTGTTCACCGTGCTCATCATGCTGTTGGGCGGGTTGTCGGTGACGGTGCTCGGGCTCAAGATGCTCGACCCGGAGGGCGCTTCGATCTTCGTGGGCTTCGCCAACATGATTGAGGCCAACCGGGCCACTTCGGGCGTTTGGAACGAAGCGGTAGCGGCGTCGGCGCCCCATATCACCGGGGAAGCGGAGTACAACCGGCTCTCCGTGTTTCAGCCGGTGACCCACGCGGTCTGGCCCTGGCCCGCCATGATATTTGCGACCTTCTCCATCAGCATCTGGTACAACGTGTTGAACCAGTTCATGATTCAGCGGGTGCTTGGTGCGCGCAGTACCTACGATGCGCGCATGGGGATTGTCTTCGCGGGTTTGCTCAAGGTGCTCATGCCGGTAATCGTGGTCTTGCCTGGACTGATTCTCTTCGCGAAATATCCGGAAGTTTTGCTGGGGCCCTGGGAAGACGTGCCGAAGGAGGCGGACAAGGGCTATGTGCATATGCTGCAAACCCTGGTGCCTCTCGGGCTGCGGGGGCTCTTTCTCGCGGCACTCTTTGGGGCCATCCAGTCCACGGTTAACTCGGTGCTGAACTCGTCGGCCACCATTGTGACGTTGGACTTTTACAAACGCATCTTTGCGCCCGACGCGGGGCAGCGGCGGCTGGTGTGGGTGGGGGTGATAGTCTCGGCCTCCTTGCTGGTACTGGCAATGATTCTTGCCTGTTTCATCGGGAATCTGGGCGGGGGGCTCTTTGTCTATATCCAATCTTTGTATGCCTTTTTCGCGCCCCCCTTCTCGGCTGTCTTTCTGTTGGGAATTCTCTTTAAGCGTATCAACGCCCAGGGCGCGACCACGGCCGTGTTTTCCGGCTTTGCGCTGGGCATCCTGCTGAAGGTCTATGTGCAGTATGTGCCGAGTCACCCGGCGTGGATTGAGCCCTTTCCGAATCAGGCAATACTCAACTGGCTCTTCTGCACGGTGGTCTGTGTGGTGGTCAGTCTGATGACCGCGCCACCCCGTCCGGAACAGGTGGCGCAAAGCCTCATGATTGATTGGAAGGCCCTTCGGATTGGTGGAGACCTGGGCAGCCACTGGTACAACAGCGTGTTGACGTGGTGGCTGGTATTTGTGGGGCTGGTGGTGGCGTTGGCGCTGGTCTTTTCGGGGCTGGTGTTTTGATGGGGGGAAGGGATTGAAGGACCGGAGAAACTTAAAGGACCTGGAGGACATGGCGCGGCCGTTGGCCGCAAGAAGAAAACTGAACCACGAATGGACACAAATTTACACGAATGGGACTGCCGTTTGGCGCGTCCTACACGAAATGGCCAGGTAGTGGCGGCGCCCCGTCCTTTAGGTCGTTTACGTCCTTTATGTCCTTTCTTCGCCAAGACGCGACACAACTCTTAAACCAGGAGCAAAAATGACTGAGATTCCTATTCACCACGTATATACGTATAACGACGTGGATCGTGCCTTCTGGGCGGAGCATTTGGAAGACTGGGTGCCTATGCGGCTTATTGACAGCCACGTGCACAGCGCCGATCCCCGTTTCAAAATTGAAACCATCACGGAAGAAATGCGCCGTGACTATTGGGTGAACGAACTTTCCCACGGGGAAGAGGCCCAATCGCTGCAGGAGAGCTATGCAACCGTGTATCCCGGTCGGGAAGTGAGTTGCGTGGCCTTTGCGGTGCCCAATCTCAGCTGGGAGATTGAGGGGTCCAATGAAGACCTCATGGGGAAAGCTATCGAGCGGGGCTGGCACACCCTGGCCGTGGTCCGTCCCACGTGGCGGGCAGAGCAAGTCGCCTGGTGGCTGGATCATCCCGGCTGCATCGGCGTGAAGCCCTACTACTCCCTTATTGGTTACGATGCCCTTTCGCGGGATCGCTATATTGAGGCGAGCATTTTTGATTTCATGCCACACCACCAGTTGGAGGTGCTGAATGACCGGGGGGCGTGGATTACGATGCACGTGCCCAAGGCGGGTCGTTTGGGCCATCCCGATAACATTCGGGAGGTGCAGGAAATCAGGAAGCGCTATCCCAATATTAAGCTGGTGATTGCCCACTTTGGTCGGAGTTACACGCTGCCCCACGCGGAAGAGGGCCTGTTGCCCCTGGCGGAGGACCCGGGTCTGTACTTCGACAACTCGGCGGTGCTCAATCCTGCGGTACACAAGTACGCCCTGGAACACATCGGGCCGGATCGGATCCTGTATGGCACGGACAACCCGATATTTTATATGCGGGGACGTCGCCAGTGGGAAGGGCGGACCTATAAGAACCGGACGAGTCACGATTTTTATTTTAATAAGGAACGGGAGTCGCCTGAGATTGAATCAGGGTATACACTGTATATGTATGAAGCGTTACGCGCGTTGAAAGATGCCTGCGCGGAAGTGGGCGTGGGCGCCGATGGCGTGGAAAAGATGTTCTACGGAAATTCGGCACGTCTGATTGGCGGGATTGAAGCGAACGGCGCGTAGGTGCTGGCGAACGAGTTTGAAC
>Ga0070726_10004638_pt1 | contig 10838 bp, 8 predicted proteins | sample tdAd471_FD_67275 | JGI IMG/M metagenome (GOLD analysis project Ga0070726, IMG submission 67275) | Marine sediment microbial communities from the Atlantic coast under amendment with organic carbon and nitrate - tdAd47.1 | ecosystem: Environmental > Aquatic > Marine > Coastal > Sediment | place...
TTGAAATTTATCGTTTCCATTATCATCGCGGGGATGCTGCTGGTCTATGCGAATAGCGGTACTGGCGCGGTTGAAAGGGTGTCCGAGCGGCTGATGGGGGAACAGCTCGGAAAGAAATTTGCCGGAATGGCAGGTGCTACTATCCGCAGTGTTGCCCAGGGTGTGCTCGGCGTTGCAATTATCCAGGCCGTTCTCGCGGGTATCGGTCTGCTCGTGATGGGGGTGCCCTATGCCGGCATCTGGACGCTGTTGGTCCTGCTACTGGCGATCATACAACTACCGACCCTCATTATCCTAGGCCCAATCATTGTCTATGTCTTCACCATCACAACCACTGTGCCTGCCGTTATCTTCATGATCTGGAGTCTGCTGGTCGGGGCGAGTGACTCTTTCCTGAAGCCACTGTTACTCGGTCGCGGTCTGGATATTCCCATGCTGGTCATACTGCTCGGCGCGATTGGTGGCATGATTCTATCGGGTATCATCGGCCTTTTTGTCGGCGCTGTGGTACTCGCGGTAGGCTATAAATTATTTATGGTCTGGATGAATGAAGGTATGGAGACAGTGAAGGATGTGCCAGTCGATAACTGAACCAGTTATCCTTGGCTGACATCAGGACTGGTCCGAGTTGAAAATAACTATACCCGAATGCCCGTAAATTCGACCTTTGGAATCGAAACATGCTGATCCGCACTGTAAGCACCTTTTTTTTCCGCCGCTCTGTGTGCTGCCAGGTCTGGGCCTCGCTGCTGGTGTTGGGGCTCCTGATACCTGCACAGGCAGCGGAGGCGCCGAATTCTGACCCCCTCCCACAGCTGAAGGCGACACTCGAGCGGCTCGAAGAACAGCTCGCCGCTGCCGGGACGGCGACGGAGCGCGAGCTGAAAACGCTCGAAAAGAAAATTGCCACAGTTCGTTCCAGGGCGCTGGTTTGCGTAGATGAGGCAGAGCAAGGCGTCGAAAATCTGGACGTCGAGCTTGCCATCCTCCAGCCCGAGAAACCTGCGGACAAGAAGGAGGCAAAAGAGGCCCCACCCAGCGAACAAGCGGAGACAGCGATTTCGCCCGACATTGCCGGGCAACTGGAGGATCTGCAGAGCAGGAAAGCCGGCCTGGAAGGGCGTATCGCCACCTGCAAACTGATGCTGCTGCGCGGCAACGAGCTGGAGAAACAGGTGGACGAATACCTGCGCAGCCTTCAGACCCGGCACCTGCTGGACCATGGCCCGACCCTGGTGGATGTGGTGCAGGGAAACCTGGACGATCCGCAACGCTGGTTGGACTTTACTGCCCAGCTGGTGGTGGAATCCACCGGTTGGGGTGCGATCCCTCCCGTTCATCTGGCCGGTGCCGCGGCCGTTGGTTTGCTGGGCTTCATTCTGGGCCGCATCGTCCCGCGCCGGCTGCGGGCCCGGGCGGCCCGAATGAAGGTCGATGAAGAGGAAGTATCAGCCGGCCTTTTGCAGGCGGTCATCGCCTGTGGCGTCAGTTATTCGCCCATCCTGCTCGCGCTCGGCGCTATCAGCGCCTACCTGACACTCGTTCCGCGCACGGGTGGCGATATGCCCTTTGTCGTTATCCTGATTTACGGCCTGCTGGCTTTCTTCGTCATCACAGCCGGCATCAGAACTCTGCTCAGCCCCTGCCCACCTGCGAGCTATTATCTACCGCTGTCGGAAAGCGTCGCGACGCCTCTCAGTCGACGCAGCCGCGTATTGGCCCTGGTCGTGCTGATCTGGTGGCTCATGCAGCAGGAACTCAGTGCTGACAAGCTGCTTGACGAATCCATGTTTCTGCTGCCCCGCCATATCGTCAGCCTGGTGTGGGTTATGAATGTGATCTGGGTTATCTGGTTGCTGCGCCGGCTCGAAGGCTGGCGGAACAAATGGATAATCCCACTGCTGCTCAGCCTGGCGCTGTTCGGCGGCCTGCTCGCCGCCTGGATCGGCTACATAAACCTGGGCCAGTGGGTGATAAGCGGTATCACGCAAACCCTGGTGTTTTTCGGCCTTACGTTGGTTGTGAGCCAGTTTTTCTCGGACCTGTTCAACGGCTTGGATCAGGGTCGCTATCGCTGGCAAAAAGCGGTGCGCCGGGTGATCGGACTCAAGGGTGACGAGTACGTGCCTGGTCTGGGCTGGTTGCGATTGTTAACCAATCTTGCGCTATGGAGCGGCGCCGCTCTGCTGGTGCTGCACATCTGGGGGGCTGAGGAGACCACGGCCGATATCCTTCGCTATTTCCGGGAGGGCTTCCAAGTCGCCGGCCTGACAATCGTTCCCAGTCAACTGTTATGGGCCATCCTTTCCCTCGCCGTGCTGCTGACGCTGACCGGCTGGCTCAAGGGCAGACTGAATTCGAAGTGGCTGATTCAGATACACATGGAGCGCAGCGCACGGGAAGCGCTGGTCACGACCTTTGGTTATGTCGCAGTGGCCCTGTCGGTCATCGTGGCACTATCGATCGCCGGCGCCCAGTTTACCAATCTGGCCATTATTGCCGGCGCGCTGTCAGTGGGTATCGGTTTCGGCATGCAGAACATCGTTAACAATTTTGTATCGGGACTGATTCTGCTGGTGGAACGGCCGGTCAGGACCGGCGACTGGATCGTCGTCGGAGGCACCGAAGGTTACGTCAAGCGCATCGCCATACGCTCGACGACCATACTGACCTTTGACCGGGCCGATGTCATCGTACCCAACTCGGAGCTGGTATCCGGCCAGGTGACCAACTGGACGCTGCGTAACTCGTGGGGACGCATCATGGTGCCGGTCGGCGTTGCCTACGGCAGTAATACGGCGACAGTCAAGCAGACCCTGCTTGAAATTGCCAACAACAACGCGGATGTCATCAAAGGCAACCCGCAGCTGCCCGATCCTTTCGTCCTGTTTCGGAACTTCGGTGACAACTCACTCAACTTTGAGCTGCGCGCCATCGTCCTCGATATCGACCGGCGTCTGAGCGTGATCAGCGACATCAATTTCGCCATCGATGCCGCGTTCCGCGAACAGGGTATCGAGATTCCCTTCCCGCAGCGCGATGTCAATTTCCGTGGGCCCTTACAGATCGAACGCGACCCGGCGTCGCCACGCGAATCACCGGACGGCGGGGACCCGCCACAGGCATAGCGGGTCAAAATGGCAGGAGTACCGCGTTGAACGATAGCGGTCATTATGGTACTCGGTTATGATTGATCACCTGTATGACACTCAGCAGCAGAGCCGATGACAAGAGACAAACCTGTACGGCTTTTGGCCTGGCGCCGCATTAAGGTCATATTCCTTCGCCTGGTAAAGACGCTACCCGTGACGCATCCACACGCCTTTGAAAGCACACTGCAGCTGGATACGCTGCGCGTGCGAACTGAGGGTGACGTGCTTCATGTTCACGGCGAGGGTACTGTGGCGCGCGACAAGGTAGAAGGTCTTCCGGCGCGATTGGAGCTGTTTCGCCGTGAAGGGGATGTTGCCTGATGCGCGCTGCCAGATCATCGTCTCCAGTCAGAAGCTCCGGGGCAATTTCCCCTTGTTCATTTACTCGTACCAGAAATTCACGCTCATGGTCCTCGAAAGGCAATACCAGCCCTACACGCTCACGGCACTCCAGGACCAATTGGTCAATCCATGTATTCATATCATCCCAAGCAGGAACAACATCCCTACTTAAAACAGGCACAAGTTGTCGCTGAAGCTCCTTATGGTCACAGCCAATATCTTCTGGTGACACGGTTCGCCAGTCTCGCCGGCTACAGGCGCCATACACGATAAAACCCAATCTCAATTTGTCACGATCCAGATCGTCGCGACCAAGTAGCGCATGCGCATCAAAAAGGTCGCGGCTGGCATGCCGGGTAAAGAGTGCGTTGAGTTTGCCTGCCGCAAGTTCATGGATATCGAGCACGGGTATATCCCGTGCCCTAAATGATCCCACGGGATGGGAATCTCGCGCCTGGATTAGCCACAGCGGGACACGCAATGTAAAGACCACATCGATCTCAAGATTCGCGTTGCGGTCAAGTGCGTTCGTATAACCCAATCGCCATTTGCCACCGGCATGCGCATTCGGCACGCGCCGGAGCGTGAATCCTTCACGTCCGCAGACCGCAGTGATTGCCTGCTCAACCTTTTCCCTTTCGGCAAGCATCACTTCACGGTCTGCTGACCCCACATAGTTCAGATCGATACCAACGGAAAGCCGGGGTAAATCGAACACAAACAGATTCAGCGCCGTGCCCCCTTTCAATACCATGCGGTCCTTGAGAAATGGGTGAGTGCGAAATGCATTCAGCAGTTCGATCAGCCGGATCACCTTGTCCAGGGTTTCCAGTGCAAAACCTGGGATACGATGCAGGCCACATTACGAGAAGCTCGAAATCGGCACCAACTTGTGGGGATTGACGCCGTCAATCCGCCGGAAGGCGCGCGAAAAATGCGTCGGATCACTTTAGCCCAGTGCCGCGGCAATATCCTTTATCGACTGTTGGGTATGCCGGAGGGATTAGCAAGCGTCTTTGCAGCGGCAGCGGTCGACCAGATCAATGCAAAGTATCGAAGCGTTTTGATAATCCTACCCGGATTCAGCGGGTTGTCCGTTGACAAAATGCGTGGCGCACAATGGGTATAAAATTATCAAATCCGGCCTATATAATAATCTTGGGGGGGGCGCCTGCATGAATCACACAATTTACGCATACCCCAGGTGCTCGAGCACATCAGTATGCGCTTCAAACAGTTTCTGTTCTTTCACACTCAATTCCTTCCTCCATCTGCCTATGCTCGCATTTTTGCTTCCTGCTGTCATATGCATTCGGGATTGCAAATCCCCACTGTTGATTGGTTCCATCATCAGTTCCAGCGAACGTTCACTGGCGTCTATATCGAGAAACTTGAGCATTGCGGGCAATACCTCTCGCGGGCGCAATATGACATCTTCATAACGAAGCAAAAATACCCTCTCAGGCAACTCATCATATAACTTTAACCGTCCTCGATAATGCCTCATTATTTCCTTAACACGCGTGGCACGATCCTCGCTGAATTCGTTGATCTGTCCCAGTCGCCTATAGGCATCAAATGACAACAACACATCACGCGGATCACGAAACAACATGATTAATTTAAATTCTGAAAACAATTCAAACATCGAGCGCGTTAAATCGAACGGAACGCCATCCATATGTTTCTCTACATAGAATTTTGCCGCATGCAATTCCGGCACTTCCATGTCTGCGAGTATTTCCGGCAGATAGTTTGTAAGGAATTCTGAATAATAAGAACGAAAGATCCCTAAATCCATGTATTGCGGAAATTCCACCGGTTTAGGCAGGACACTATCGGGCCTGTAATGCTGGGAAAGAACCTCGAGTCGTTCGAGTAAAGTTCCATCGCTATGATCACCGGAGTATATATGTGATGTTTTGATCATGTAGTATAAACGCGAGAAGTACCTGATAAAGTGGGCCTCATGGGTTCCTCGTGTATAGCCTGTTATCTCCGGATGCCTGACTAATATTTTCATCGCAAGCGTACTACCGGAACGCGAAAAGAAGCTCAAAAGTAATGGGTTTATTCTACCGGCCAACTTCGCCACGTCCGGCCTGGGCTGTTGCGGATAAGGCCTGATGTCGATCTTCTGTATCTCGATACGGCCACGATGACTGAATGGGTGCAGCCTCAGCGCTATAATTCTTTTCTGCTGAAATACAAGACATTTGAAATTGTAATCATCGAACTCACCCAGGCGATTGATCGGGATTGTCAGGCTATGTGCTTCATCGAACCTCTTATGGCCTTTTTCCAGGAAATACAGCTTGCAATAATAATACGCATCCGGATCGTCTGTGTCCGGCTGAACCTTGAGTCTTACATGAACATACTGCTGCTCAAACTCAATATCATCTAACAACCAGTAAGACTTGCCGCCAACAGAATGGGCAGAGACGATACCTTGCGCATTCACTGAAAGCTTTCCAAGATGACTGTTGTAACAGTCATGTAGGTTAATCATGTCGGCCGATTACCAGACTTGATAAGAGTCTTCGAAAGATAAGCTAATAACCAATGCTTCTCAATCCTGTCAATAAACTGCTTTAGTCCTTCGACTTGCGTAGTCAATACCGATATGTCTTTCTCACGATCACGTATGTCTTTCTCACGATCACGCACGTACAAATTCGCCATTTCCAATGCCTTTTCAAGTTCCCGGGTTTGTGCATCCCGCGCCTTTATTTGTGCATCTCGCTCCTTTACCAGTTGCTGGGCCTCTTGCAATGCCGCATCCAGTTCCAATTCCCGTTCCTCCTTCCCCCTGACCAGCTGTTGCGCCTCTTTCAAAGCCGCATCGATCACGTTTGCTTCTTTACGACTATTATTGATAGTCTCCTCAGCTGAGCGTAGTCCCTCAGTGATCAGATCATTTTCGCGGCGCAGATGCTCAAATGCCACATTCTTATTCGCAATATCTTTTTGTAATTTCTCGGACAGGTTCAACCATGGCTTCAACAACTGCGCGCTGTCCAGGTATTGTTGCTTGATTGCCTGCCAATCGTTGTTCAAAAGATCTGTGCCCGATTCCGCTGCACCGATCAGTTTCTTGAAGAACGTGCTTACGATACTCGGCAGGGAAGAATCTGCATCCAGTTCAGCATCGCTGATAGTGTGGTGCCGAAGCTTTGCGCTCAGGAACTGATCTTTGTTATTGAGGACTGTTGTTGCTGTGTTAAGATCTATTGAAAACGCCTGCAAAACCTCTCTCAACAGGTTTTCGCCCTGATTCAATAACTGCTTATATCCAATAAAGCGACGTTGATAACCGGCCGTGCCATCAACCGCCTCAAGGTTATGCTGCAACCAAAGCAGAACCGCCAGATCCTTCGGAATCCTGTCTCTGGTATAAAGTGATGCTGCGACTTCCAATGGATTTCGCACGATGCACAGGAAGAACGGCTTGATATCGAGCCTGTTGAAAACCAGCCGCCACAACGGCAGCAGTCTGCACATGCGTGGATCTTTTATTGCCCAAAGTGAGGTTGCTTTCATGTCATCCGCGAGGATGCTGCAAATCTCTTCCAGACAATGTTGAGGAAATTCCTGTAACCACCAGTCTTGTGGCAAATGTCTGGGATCATCCCAGCTTAAACCATAGTGATGAAGCAGGCGGTCATGAATGGAAACAATTTTCTCTTGTTCCCAAAAGCCTTTTTCATTCACGCCATCCTGAGCAGGCATCAGGAAGGCGCCCATTTCCACCCCGAGGTGATTCAGAAGCCCTGCAAGCGCCGAAGTACCGCTTCGGTGCATGCCCATGACGACAAGAGCTCTGGCTGAGTTCCGGTAACTGTTCACATCACTGACCACTTATAAATTGGCTCTTCAGGATATTTTGTGAGAAAAATATCACAGCTTTCCCGTTAACGCCCTCTCCCCCCCGGGGACGCTTACCGGGAGGCAAGCGCCAGGGCACCAAAATCAGGCGCATCAGGCGACGCATGGAGCGGTTGCCGGGAGGGTTAGGGAGAGGGGGGATATGATTTCTTACTTACTCAATCGCTGGCGCACTCCGGCAAAGCCTTCACGCCGCAACACCTTCCAGCCATGTTTGACCAGATTCTTTCTTGTCTTTGGGTCTTGCAAGGCAGTCCGGAATAGAGATAGCGTGGTATTCCAGTTAACTTCCTGCTTACCTCCGCGATAGCCAGGTGTAAGATTGGAAGTGATCTTGAACAGGCCTGCCTCTTCCGTGGCTTCGTCAAACAATGCAGGATATTCGGATTTCCCCTGCGTATTCCACCAGGATTGAAATCCCGATGATTCAAAAGGATCTGGAAAAGCGGCCTGAAGATCAACCCTCTCACGATACACAACTCGCTGACAGCGGGATATCTTCTCACCATTCGTGAATGTATTGTACGCCCAGGTAATCCTGGCCAGGGGATCATTGCCAAGATCCCTTGTTTGCTGGTCATACCATTTAATCAACTCGTGAACTGGCGCGTTTCCCTTTGCGTTCTTTGCCGCCATAATGCGGTGGTTGCCGCTATCAAAGCCGGTGAAGTGATAAAACCCAAGCGGCTCTCCGTCCACTAATATTCCATTTTTACGATCGCCGGTTACATCCCGTGTAGTAATGTTCCAGGTTGCCAGATTGTGACGGCCCGTATGCATAATAGCGATTCCGTCAAAAAATGCAGGCACAAGATCAATCCATTTCTGGTCAGTAAACAAACCATTACATATGTCTGCCCGGCAAAAATGGTAAAGTCGCTGCGACCACCACTCTGCAAAGCGCTTACCCTCGGCAGATGCTGCAACTCCTATGAATCCTATATTGAATACGCCATGCTTCAGGCTGCAAATCTCGTTATCGATCACGGCACTCATGGAACTTTCCGGAACAGTCTGATGCGGCGTGAGTGCCAAGTTACTCTGATCAAGCGCGTCTAGAATATCGTCCAGACGCGAAAACACGACTGTATCGGGATCCAGGTACAGGACCTTTTCGCACCCCGGCATAGACAGTATCTTAAGCAGCGCAAAAGGCTTGATTGCCGTAGCCAGCTCAACGATATCATGACAGAATGCCCAGCCCCTGAAGTCGGGTATATCCAGTTCATTTATTGGCAAGACTGAATCAAATGGCTCCAGGCTCAGATCAATTTCTGCATGGCCCTCATCAGCAAGCGCCAGATGTAATACACATTCCGGGTGATATTTGCGCAAGGACTGGAAGAGCATTCGCGCTTTCGGGATATAGTTGAACGCTGCACTGGTAAAAATGTGGACTGTTTTCATCTTATTTTCCATTACCAACTGACCTCGCGAGGTCTTCATAAAATTCGCAAATTTCCCTCAGATTGGTTTCAGCATCCGCTATCGGGATCACCTTGCCCCTGGCATATTTTCTGACACGTTCTGCAGGAGCGCCCAAATCAAAACACACAATCGGCACATCCAACTGCATCAACTCATCTGTCACGTAAGAGAAGGTCTCTGGCCAAATGGAAGGGAAAAAGAATACGTTGGGACCTCTGGTCTCTATCAATTCAACCAGTTGTGAATGCTCATATGGACCTGTTTCTGTGACCACCTTTCCGTCACATTCAATCTCGATCAAACCAATAACCGAAATACTGACATTTAACTCTTTCCTCACTATTTCTCTGGCCAGGGCCTGAACCACCTGGCTGCCCTTATGAAAGCCTATTTCACCAACTACACCAATATTCAGTTTATGCGCAAAACTGATTTCAGGTTTTCGGACCGGGCGGTATTTTACAGCATGAGGAATCACCTCGATCTGTTCCGAGGCGATCGTCGGGTAAGATTTTTGGATCAAATGGCGCGATGTGTTTGAGAAACACAGAATCCGATCCGCCAGTTTATAGCATGACCCCCATTGCTTGCGCCATAATTCTATGCTTTTCGACTCATAAAGGGAAACAAACCCATAATCAACATGTTGCAGGCAGGAAGCGCATTGGTCCAGGCTGGGAATCCCGCAATATCTGCCATCCGAGTTCAAAAGGAAATGCGATGGACAAATCGTAAAATAATCATGGACCGCAATGGTCAGTGGTAAGCCGTATATTTGCCTGAGAGCGACCAATAGATCCGGGATATCTTCAGGCCTTTCAAATGAAACAGCATTATTATAAAAAACCTCGTGAATCAACCCTTCTTCGGCAAGCTTAACCATAATATCCAGCCCGGAAACACTGAAACGCTTTCTTCCTTCCCTAGTGCAAACATCCACGACATACTGCAAAGACAGCAAATTATAGGTAAGGAGAAGTATTCCATGCCCTTCCAGCAAATATTCCTTCACCAGGCCTTCACGATAAGTATTGGCTCCTCCCCCCAAGTCATGATCCACTACCAATATAAAACGCTCGCATGATGTGTCAGAAAGTAACTTGCTGATTTCAGTGCATATATTATCATTGCTGGCAGGCTGTGCCGGCCAGTATCGTTTAATCTTATAGTGCAATGCCTTGAACTTGCCGCTTAATAACAGATTCCAGGCGCGCGCCAGCAGTACGCGGTATGGCAAAGTTTTTATCGAAGAAAGCCTGCTGTACAGGGAAAGATTGGTCATTGACGCAGCTACCTTGAAAGCCTCGCCTTCCTGTAACGAGCCAACCAGGCTTACATCCGCTATATCTGCGGAATCATTCCAGCCACCATAAACAACAAAACCGCAACGTAATGAATGCGGCGAATTTGGGTGTTCTTTGTACACATCATCGCGTAACTTATTGTAGAGGACCGGTAGAGTAACTATTCCTCCGTCAGCAAGTCTTAATTCGAGCTTTATCGACTCGATCTCGGCATCACGATGAAATATCCAGCCAAAACCGAAAATTCGGCCATTGCGAACAATCATGCGATCGACGCTGTAACTTAAAAGGTCAGAATTCTGGCTCATCATACGAGTGTCGCAGCAATATCGAGCATCGGTTATCGCGTATGCTCGGGAGATTCGCAGGCGGCTCTGCCGCGGCAGCGGTCGACCGGATCGGAATGGCGGACGCCTTCTTCGTTAAGCAGTCGCCTGGGGAGAGCGTGGACTGACACACAGCAAGCGTGCAACATCTTCAATGCACCGGCTAGCCCTTGGCAACAAGGCATCGCTCAGTGAACAGACTGCATCGATAAACAACCGACGGGCCGTAGAGCGCCACTGCTGGCAGGCGTATTCGCATAATGGGGGCCGCCCGGAAACTGCTTAGACAAACGAGACTGGCGGGAGTGTAACAAACGCGAGCCGGTACGGCTACCGACCAGCCCGCGCCAGCTCGAAGCACCCGCCGCAACCCCGACCTATGGCGGCAGGTTATTCAG
>Ga0070726_10004639_pt1 | contig 10838 bp, 10 predicted proteins | sample tdAd471_FD_67275 | JGI IMG/M metagenome (GOLD analysis project Ga0070726, IMG submission 67275) | Marine sediment microbial communities from the Atlantic coast under amendment with organic carbon and nitrate - tdAd47.1 | ecosystem: Environmental > Aquatic > Marine > Coastal > Sediment | place...
CGCAGCGGAGGCTTTGCCGTGTCGATCCTCGGCGACGACCAGCAGGAAGCCAGCAACTATTTCGCTCGACCGGGGCGCGAGCCCACCCGCGACTTCACAGAGATCTGTGGTGCATGGTCGGGGGTCGGCCAGCCCGTCGTCGATGGCGCTCTCGCCTACGTGGTGTGCAAGACCTACTCGCTCATCCCGCAAGGCGATCACACCATCGTCATCGGCGAGGCCATCGAGACGAAGCACCGCCCGGGCCGGCCCTTGATTTACTTCGACCGGGCCTATCGCTCGCTGGTCGACTGAGGCGTCAGCGGTAGGCACAGCACTGCGCAGACCCGCTCGCGCCGCACGATGCCGCCTTCGTCACGATGGATGCGAAGCAGCTCTTGGGGCCCCTCGGGCTGCCCCGTGGGGACGACGATCACGCCCCCCGGTGCCAGCTGCCTGAGCCAGGGCACCGGCAGGTGCTGCACGCTGCCCCCCGCCACGATCGCATCGTAGGGAGCGTCGCCAGCCCACCCCTGCAGCCCGTCGGCACAGTGCACAGCAACGTCGTAGCCCTGCAGTCGCTCCGCCGCGGTGTCGGCCAGGGCCGGGTGTTGCTCGACGCTGACCACCCTGGCCCCGGTCGCCGCGTACACGGCCGCGGCGTAGCCACTCCCGGTGCCCACCTCCAGCACCCGCTTGCCCGGGCCGAGGCCGGCGAGCTCGGCCATCCGCCCCACCAGCCACGGCTGCGACACCGTCTGGCCGAAGGCGAAGGGAAGGGGGACATCGTCGTAAGCGCGGTCGAGCTCGTCGCGGGGCACGAAGAGGTGCCGTGGGACCTCGCGCATCGCCTCACACACCCGCTCGCTCGACAGCCCCAGCCCGTCGACCATGTGCACTCGGGCGATGGCGTGCTCGTCGCTCACGGGAGCTCGATGCCCTCGAGGCCATCGAGGACGTGGTTGACCGCCCAGCCCATGCGCAGCCCGGGGCGGAAGCTCTCCGCGCTCACCACCAGCACCACCCGGTCGCGCACCACCCAGGCAGCGCGCTCCTCGACATGGCGGCCGCCGCCGATGGGCCGCCGCGCGGTGCGCAGGGTGGCGTCGTCGACCGTGTGCTCGGTGACCTCGAAGGGCTCGTACGACACGGCGATGGTGACCCCGTAGCGGTCGCCCTGACGCTCGACCTCGCTGGAGCCCTGGGCGCGCAGCAGCTCCAGGTAGCGCTTGGGCCACGCGGGGTCGTCGAACAGCATCAGCCGAGCCTCTACGGCTCGGTCGGGCAGGACGGCGGCCAGCTTCTGGGCGTGCACGAGGTGGGCCATGAGCTCGTCGAGCTCGGCCTCGGTGTGACCCTGGATGGCCTCGCTGCGCAGCTCGAGGTCGCCGACCCGCGTGATCAGCGTGGCCCACTCCCGCTTCGAGGTGAGCTTGGCCTCCGCGCCCGTCAGCGCGGGGTGGAAGTCGACCGGGTAGGGGGCCGCCTCGGGGCGCCATGCGTCGGGGGTGAACAGCATCGCCGAGTCGCTGGGAGGAGCGGCCAGCACGGCCCACAGGTGGTCATAGCCCTGCCCCTGGTGGTGCTCCACGAAGCGTCGGCCCTGGCCGTACTGCGCCCACACCTCGAACGCGAGGGGGTTCTGCAGGCCGTCGGCGTTCCAGCCCTGCAGCTCGGTCAACGACCAGAACACGTCGTCGAGGCCCAGCTCGTGCGCCACCTGTTGCTCTACCCAGGTGGCGAATCCCTCCCACGAGCCCGACGCGGCGGCCAGGTGGTCTTCGTCGCGCACGGCCCCCAACAGGCCCTCGAACGGGGTGTGCTGGTCTTGCAGCGCGTGGGTGAGCTCGTGGGCCATGATCACGGTGACGACGTCGGCCAGCCGGTCACCTTCGAGGCGCTCGGCGGCGGCCTTCAGCGGCCCGGCGGACAGATAGAGCGTGTCGGTCTGGATGCCGTACTTTCCGAGGACCATGTGCTCGGTGGCCCACCCCGACTGCTCGGCGAGGCGCGCCCGCACGGCGTCGGGGGAGGCCGCGAACACCCGGTCGTAGATGAGACGGTTCTCCTTGGCGACCATCGCTGCGAAGTCTTCCCCCCCGGCAAGGGCCACGGGGGTCGGGGTGAGGAACGGCCGCCCCGCATGCTTCTCCACCAGGGGAACCACGGCCGCAGCAAGCTGCTCCAGGCCCTCCTGGGAGAGGGGGTCGACCGGGGCAGGGTCGGCGGCCTTGGGGGGCTTGGCCGCCGAGGCAAGCGTGAGAGCGATCAACGCAGCAAGCATACCCAAGCATAGCCTCCCTGGCCTGGTAGACTCGCGGGCCCACCTTGGAGCGATCCGTGACCCTGCGGCGGCAGGTCGAGCGCCATCTCAACTCCACCGCGGTCGAGGTGGCGCTGCTCGTGCTCATCGTGCTCAGCGTCGTGCTCACCGTGGTCGAGGTGATCGTGCCCGCTCCGGCCCAGGCGGGGGTCATGGCCCTGGGCGACGGGCTCACGGCCCTGTTCGCCGTCGAGCTGACGCTGCGCTTCTGGGTCGCCCGAAAGAAGGCACGGTTCTTCGAGCGCTATTGGATCGACATCCTGTCAGTGCTGCCGCTGGTGCGCCCGCTGCGCTTCCTGCGGGTGCTGCGGGTGCTTCGGCTGTTCCGCGCGGGCATGCTGTTCCACCGCCGCTTCAGCGGGCTCGCCCTGGGGGGGCGCCGCGGCAGCGAGTACCTGGGCATCGCTGTCGGCACGGTCACGCTGGTGGTGATGTGCGCGATGGTGCTGTACCGGGTGGAGGGGGCGGCCAACCCCCAGCTCGATCGCTTCGACAAGGCCCTGTGGTATGCGGCACTATCGCTGGTGGGCGGTGAGCCGATCGGGGCGGAGCCCCTCACGTATGTCGGCCGATGGACGACCCTGGTGCTCATGATCGGGGGCTTGTCGCTGTTCGGTGTGTTCGTCGGCTTCGTGTCGGCGGGCATGGTGGCCGGGTTGACCCGCCGGCTGGAGGTACACGAGTTGGACATCGACGAGCTGCGCGACCACGTGGTGGTGTGCGGATGGAACCAGGCTGCCCCGACGGTGATCCAGGAGCTGTTCGGGGCCGGTGCGCCCGGCGGTCGGGCCATCGTGTGGGTCACCGAGCGGGCCTTGACCGACGAGCAGGTGCCCTCCGATGGCACCCGACCGGAGCTGCTGTACCGGCACGTGGGTGACTACACGAGGGTCGACGTGCTGGAGGCGGTCAACGTGAGGCACGCCAGCTCGGTGGTGCTGCTGTCCGACGAGCTCATCCCGCGCTCGGCCCAAGACTGCGATGCGCGCACGGTGCTGGCGGCCCTCACCGTCGAGCGCATGGTGTCGGGCATCGAGACCGTCGCGATGCTGCACAGCCGCCAGAACGTCGAGCTGCTGAAGATGGCAGGCGTCGAGGAGATCATCGTCGGCGACCTGTACTCGGGGATGATCGTAGGCAGCGTGCAGCGGAACCCAGGCCTGGTGGGCGTGCTCGACGAGATCCTCACCAACCAGCACGGCAACGCCTTCTGCACCGCGCGGGTGCCCTCCGATTTCCAGGGCAAGCGGGTCGCCGAGCTACACACCCACCTGTTCGAGGCGCATCGGGCGCTGCTGGTGTCGGTAGAGCTGGGGGGCGAGATGAAGGTCAACCCTCGCCCCGACCTCACACTGCAGGGAGGGGAGCGCATGGTGCTCCTCGCCGAGGAGCTGTCCCTATGAATCTGCGCATCGCCTGCGACGACGTAGCGGTGGCCGCCATGGCGGGCAGCTGGCTGCGTGCCCTGGGTTCCGTACGTGTCGACGCCCCCGAGCCAGTGACGCGCGAGGTCGTGTCGGCGCTGCGCACTGCCGGGATGGACGGCGCCGGCCGAGAGGTGTCGATGGCCCTGGGCACCGTCACCGTGCACGTGGGGGCGGCGGGCCCCGACGAGCGGGCCTGTCCCGTGGGGTCCCCCAACACCACGCGAGCAGGCATTCACTCGGCGTGTCAGCGCGTGGGGAAGTGGGCCAGCGAGCTACTCACCGAGGTGGGGCTCAGGCGGGCCTACGGTGACGCCGTGCGGCCCGCCTTCCTGCTCGAGCCCGACATGGTGTTCCTCAACCACGGCTCGTACGGCGCCACGCCGCGGTCGGTCATCGAGGCTCAGCAGGCGCACATCCGGCGCCTGGAGTCGCAGCCGGTGGCGTTCATGCAGGGGGCCCCTCGGGAGCTGCGCCAGGTGATGGGGAGGGTCGCGCCCCGACTCGGCGCTGAGGTCGACGACATCGTGTTCGTCGACAACGCCACGAGCGGCATCATGGCGGTGCTCCGGTCGCTGGGGCTGGGGCCGGGTGACGCGCTGTTGACGACCAGCCATGCCTATCCGGCCATCGCCAAGGCCCTCGACTACACCGCCGAGCGCTCCGGCTGCGGGCTGCGGGTCGCCGAGGTGCCGTTTCCGCTGTCGAGCCCCGACGAGGTCATCCACGCTGTGATGTCGGCGGTGCGGCCCGATGTGCGGGTGGCGGTGCTCGACCACATCGCCTCGGTCAGCGGCGTGGTGTTCCCCCTCGAGACCCTGATCGGGATGCTGCAAGACAAGGGCATCTGGGTGCTGATCGACGGCGCCCACGCCCCCGGCCACCTGTGCGTCGACCTGCCCTTCCTCGGCGCCGACTGGTACGTCGGCAACCTGCACAAGTGGCTGTTCACGCCGAAGGGCTGTGGCGTGCTGTGGGCGAAGCCGGAGGTGCAGCCGGGCCTGGCGCCGTTGGTGATCAGTCTCGGCTACGGGCAGGGCTTCGCCGACGCCTTCGAGTACCAAGGAACCCGCGACCCCTCGGGCTGGCTGGCGACCGGAGCGGCCCTCGACTTCGTCGACTCCTGTGGGGGCCTCGACGCGATCCGGGCGCACAACCGGCTGCTGGCCCACCAAGGAGCCCAGCGGGTGGCCGATCGCCTCGGTCTCGAGTGGGGCGCGCCGCCGCAGATGTGCGGGGCCCTGGTCTCGTTGCCGCTGCCTGGGGTGGAGGGGGAGGGCATGGCCCGCGGCCTGGCACTGGAGCTGTGGCAGTCGCATCGGGTGCAGTCTTTCGTCGGGGTGCTGGGCGACACGGTGTCGGTGCGGATCGGCGCCCAGATCTACAACACCCTCGATGACTTCGATCGACTCGCGGAGGGCCTCGCCGCGTGTCTATGAGCACGGTGGAGGCGCTCGCGCCCGAGGGGGAAGTCCTCGATGAGGGCGTGCGGCTGCTGTGGGGCGATGGCCTGGCCTGGCTCGAGGGCCTGCCGGAGCGGTCCATCCATGCGGTGGTGACCGACCCTCCCTACGCGCTGGTGGAGTACGAAGCGGTCGACCACGACAAGCTGCGGAGGGGCAAGGGGGGCGTGTGGCGCATCCCTCCGACCCTCGACGGGGTGCAGCGGGCGCCCGTGCCTCGGTTCACCGTGCTGACGGCCGCGGATCTGGAGCGCCTCGACGCTCTGTTTGCACGGCTGGGTCGAGCGGTCGCCCGGGCCCTGGTGCCCGGAGGCCACTTGATGCTGGCAGCCACGCCGTTGCTGTCGTCGCGCATCTTCGTCGCCGTGGCCGAGGCGGGCCTCGACAAGCGAGGCGAGATCATCCGGCTTGTGCAGACCCTCCGCGGGGGCGACCGGCCCAAGGGAGCCCACGAGGCCTACCGCGATGTCACGGTGATGCCGCGGTCGGGCTGGGAGCCGTGGGGGCTGTTCCGGGCGCCCCTCGACGGCACGGTGGCGAACACCCTGCGCACGTGGGGCACGGGGGGGCTGCGGCGAGTGTCCGACGAGCAACCGTTCCGCGACGTGATCCAGTCGAGTCCCACGCCTCGCAGAGAGAAGAAGCTGGCGCCTCATCCCTCGCTCAAGCCCCAGGCCTTCCTCCGGCAGGTGGTGCGCGCGAGCCTTCCCCTCGGGCAGGGCGTGGTGGTCGATCCCTTCGCCGGCTCCGGCAGCACGCTCGCGGCGGCCGCGGCGGTCGGGTACCAGGCCATCGGGGTGGAGCGCGACGAGGCCTACGTGCGGCTGGCCATCGAGGCCTACCCGGCCCTGCGCGACCTGCCGGTGTAGCTACTCGCCACCGGTGACGTAGCGGCGATGCAGGATGACGGCATGCATCTGGTGCTGGGTCACGTCGATGCGCAGGGGTGACTCGTTGTGGATGTTCTGCACGCCCCCCCAGGCCCGCTTGTCGGAGGGGTCGGCCGACGCGAGGTAGGGCACGGCGAGGGGATGGCCGACCTGCCAGCTGGTGAGCTTGCGCATGCCCTGGTCGATCACGCACTTGAACTTGGCCGCCCGCGGGTCGCCGAGCTGCTTGGCGTGGTGGTAGGCGGGGATGATGCCCTCGTAGGCGTAGCTGGTGTTCCGGCGACGCCGCAGCGTGGTGTGGGTGTCGATCATCCACACGGCCAGCTCCATGAGCCACTCCTGCCAGGGGCCCTGGTCGGCCGCGGTGGAGCCGGCCAGCTCGTGCCAGGTCATCGACGACCACTGGTAGTAGCCCTTGGTGGTGTCGGAGTCGGCGTTGTCGGCGCGGGCGAGGGTGACGTTGCGGGCATAGTCGGCCTGCACCCACGGCACGGCGAGCTGCAGCAGGTGGGGGTGACCGGCGTAGCGAGCCGCCTTGACCAGCGCCAGGACTGCCTCACCGTCGGCGTAGGGATTCGGCCGGCCGAAGGCCCTGCCGGTGGCGTCGTAGTAGCTGTGGAAGCCGCCCGCGGCGGTGCGCTGTGCGAGCAGCGTCTGGAGCAGGCCAGCGAGGTCGGCCTCGAGCTGCTTGCGCCGCGCGGGCTCGAGGGGGGCGCCGCTGCGGAGCAGCTCGATGTGGGCGAGGCTGAGCAGGGCGACGGTGCCCGTGCTCCCCTTGCGACCGCCTTGGTAGAGGATGAGGCGGCGCTCGCCGAGATCCACCGCCTGCGTGCGCCAGAAGTCGAGGGCCCGCAGGAGGGCCTGGCGGACTTCGTCGTCAGCCGGCGCGTCGTGAAGGATGAGGGCCAAGCCCCAGGTCGCCCCCGCTTGCCGGACCTCGTTGTCGTCGCTGCTGTCGACCTGCGTCTTCCAGTCGTACTCGTAGCCGAAGTTGCCGGCGGGCCACTGGTTGTTCAGCAGGAAGGCCCGACCGAGGGCCAGCGACGCGGCTGCCTGGTCGTCGGGCAGCCCAGGGCCGCAGTCTGCGGCCTCCCCACGCCACAGCGCTTCCTTGTCGGCGGCCGACAGACCGCCCCCGCCACAGCTGATCAGCGCGACCAGCAGCCAGCCGATCACTCGACCTCCTCGTAGGGCCCCTGGACCTCGGGCCCGTGGTTGCGCGCGTTGTTCACCAGCGTCGACACCGTGCGGGCCCGCATCTGATCGGCTGGGTACGCGGTGATCAGCTCCTGCAGCTGGTCTTTGTCGTGGTTGCGCTCGTCGAGCCAGGTGTCCCAGTGCTCCGGCGGGAGGATGACGGGCATGCGGTCGTGGATGCCCTGCATGAGCTCATTGGGGCCCGTGGTGACGATGCTGCACGAAAAGACCTCCTCGTCGGTCTCCTTGTCGACCCAGCGCTCCCACAGGCCGGCCATGCCGAAGGGGCGGCCGTCGGCCAGCTGGATGAGGTGGGGGATCTTGTGGGACTTCGACAGCCGCTTCCACTCGTAGAAGCCATCCGCCAGGATCAGGCATCGCCGCCGCTTGAAGGCCGACCGGAACGCTGGCTTGGTGGCGGCCGTCTCTCCCCGGGCGTTGATCGTCTTGTAGGCGATCTTCTTGTCTTTCGACCAGCTGGGGATCAGCCCCCATCGGAAGCGGGCCATCTGCCGGATGCCGTCACGCTCCAGCACCACCGGCACCTGCGTGGTGGGTGCGACGTTGTAGCGGGGCAGCACGTCGGGCAGCACGTCGACCTGGAAGATCTCGGTGATGGTGTCCGCGGGTGCCGTGAGGGCGAAGCGACCGCACATGAAGCCTCCGATGGGGCGCATCTTACAGGGTGCCAACTCGCGGTTGACGATGCCGCCGGGGCCGGGAACACTGCGCTCACTCCGATCTTGTCGGAGAAGGTAGGCCACCCGAGCCCTTTCGCGTTGTCATACGAGAACTGGGGCGCGGAAGAGCAGGGTGGCCTACTGCTTCATCATAGGGTCGTCGAGGAGGGGCGGACAAGCTTCGGTTGCGGCCGGTACCGGCCTATGGGCGCCCCCTGGGCTACCTGGGACCATGAGCTGGGCGACAGAGGTCGAGAGGCACGGGCGCGATGTGTCGCGCATTCAGGCGGATCTGCAGCGGCTGCGCGAGGGCGTGGCTCCTCTCGACGTGGTGCGCGCATGCACCCGGGGCGACGGCATCTGCACGGTCGATGCACGTCATGAGGCGCTCGGGCTCGAGGTGGCGAGCCAGGCAGGCGCCTTCGTGCCCGCCTCGGGGGCCGCCACACGCCTGTTCCAGGGCTGGCGAGCGGCGCTGGAGTCCGGAGAGCGGCTGCCTTCGCTGGCCCAGGTGTCGCGGCTGGCGGCCTGGGAGGGCGGCGGCTCGGTGGCCGATGGGATGGAAGCCACCATGGCGCGGTGGGAGGGGTCCCCCAAGGGGCTGATCCCCTTCCATGCAGGCGGGCGCACGGCGGTCGACGAGCACGTCGCTGAGGCCGACGCCCTCGGCCTGGTTCGCCTGCACTTCACGGTCGGGGCCGAGCATGTCGATGCCTTCCTGGCCGCGACGGAGGGCGCGGCGGTCGAGGTGTCGGTGTCGGTGCAGGATCCACGCACCGACACCCTGTGCTTCACAGGAGGGCTGGAGCCACTGCGCGATGGCGACGGGCAGCTGGTGTTTCGACCGGGGGGCCACGGAGCGCTCCTGGGCAACCTCGAGGCCTTCGGTGGCCGCTACGTGCTCATCAAAAACATCGACAACGTCGTGGCCGCGCCGCGGCGGCCCGAGGTGGTGCGCTGGCGCCGGCGGCTGCTGGGCCGCGCGGCCGAGCTGCGGGCGGCGGTATGCAGTGCGCTCGAGCAGCGCGACGCGCAGGCTGCGCAGGAGGTGCTGGCCGAGTCGTTCGGGGTGGTTGTGCCTCGCGACCAGGCCCTGCTTCGTCTCGATCGCCCGTTCCGGGTGGCTGCGATGGTGCTCGACGAGGGGCAGCCGGGCGGGGGCCCCTTCTGGGTGCGCGGCTCGGATGGGCTCGTCACCCCGCAGATCGTCGAGGGCGCTCAGCTCGACATGTCCCGCCCCTCCCATCGCGCCGCGCTGCAGGCCGCCACCCACTTCCATCCGGTCGACATGGTGCTGTGCCTCGAGGGGCCGGCCGGTCGCTGGCGCGCGGATGGGTGGTCCGACGAGCAGCAGAGCCTCATCGTGCACAAGCGCCACCTGGGGCACCCGGTGGTGGCGCTGGAGCGGCCGGGCCTGTGGAATGGTGGGATGGCCGGCTTCCACACCTGCTTCGTCGAGGTGCCAGCGGCGACGTTCCAGCCGGTGAAGCGCATCGACGACCTGCTGCGTCGTGCGCACCAGGGGTCGGCTACAGCGCCCGCTTGACGGCCTCGGCCACCTCGCCCCGCAGGGTTCCGTCTTCGAGCAGCTGGCGAGCAGCGGCGTCGACGGCACGACCCGGGAGCGCCGAGCCACCGAGGGCGACCGCGGCGACGACGACCAGGATGCTGGCGATGAGGGTGCGCTTCATGGGGCCTCCGTGCTTGTCCGACACATGACCACCGACGGGTGGAAAGCTCGGTCATTCACATCAGCGTGATGCAACCCCTCCGTGACTCACTTCTTCGAAGGTTTGGGGGCCTGGCCTCGTACAGGATGCACGGTGCGGGCCCGCAACCGGCCGAGCCCACGGTTAGACTGACCCCATCTGGAGGACCCATGCGACCGACCCTGATCCTGGCGAGTGCGCTGCTCGTGACGGGCTGCAAGCGGGCTCCGGAGGCGCCCAAGGAGCTGTCGGAGCTCGCGGGCTACCTGTTCGAGCACATGATGGACGAAGACACCGCCGAGGTAGAGGCGGGAGTGACCAACCTGCACGCCTGGCTGCAGGATCACTCGGCGGAGACGCTCGAGGGCTACAAGGTGAGCAACCTCGAGGAGTCGGTGATCAACAGCGTCGACCCAGGCCGTGAGCACGACCTGTCGACGCTGGCGGGGGCCTCGGTGGGGGCCATCGTGGCCCACAAGATGACGCCGGTGGCGCGCGCCTTGGTGCTCGACGAACAGGAAGACGTGTTTCCCGAGCAGATCGTGGTCCACGACCGCACCTACGTCACCGACGAAGACTGCTTCATGCCCGCCACGTGCGACAGCGTCACCACCGACAACTACGTCGAGTCCGACTTCGGCATCATCAAGACGACGACGCAGTCGCGCACGCAGTTCCGCTGGATCGAGTGGGAGGGGGGCACGGCCCTCATGCAGCGCGCCTGGCTCACCGACGAGGCGGATGTCGACGGGGCCCTCGCCGGGCTCATCGACGTGAAGGAGCAGCTGTACGTCGGGGTGATCTACGACTGGGGCGACGGCAAGGTGTGGCGCCTCGGCACCACCTGGGTGGCCGCGAAGGTCGGTGGGCAAGACTTCGAGGAGATGGCGGTGAACAACATGATCAACGCCATGGGCAACGAAGCCGAGCTGCTCGACCTCTACCTCGACTAATCGGGCTGGCCCGGGCGACGGTGGGCGACGGGCGCGCGCCGGCGGGTCTACTGCGGCGCAGCGACCACGGCTGCGCTGCCGCTCTGGATGGCCTGCGCGACGACCGCTGCAACGGCAGACTTGCGCTTCTCGAGCCGGAACGCTGTGGCCCCGATCTGGAACACGTCGCCCTCCATCAGGGCGTGGTGTTGGATGCGCTCGCCGCCGACGTGGGTGCCAT
>Ga0070726_10004641_pt1 | contig 10833 bp, 9 predicted proteins | sample tdAd471_FD_67275 | JGI IMG/M metagenome (GOLD analysis project Ga0070726, IMG submission 67275) | Marine sediment microbial communities from the Atlantic coast under amendment with organic carbon and nitrate - tdAd47.1 | ecosystem: Environmental > Aquatic > Marine > Coastal > Sediment | place...
TGCTTGTGGTTTCCAGCACTTCGACATGGGCATACAGCCGGCGATTGGCCCGGGTGATAACGTACACTACCAGGTAAGCAGCTGCGGATTCGGCCTGGAAGGCCATGTAAAATTGATTGCGCTCCGGTCCGTATAACGACCGGTTGTCGAACACGTCGTTAGCCCAGTAGGTGCTGGTGCCACAGCCTCGCCCCTGGCAGCTGAACAGGTTGGCGTAGCCCCGCTGTTCAGCCTGGGAACGGAAAAACGCCACGACGTCGCGGCCGCTGAAAGAATCCGGGATTTCATAGGTGATTCGCGTCAGGTCTCCGCGAAGGCGCTCTTCCTCCTCGGCGACGACAAGCCCCCGGATTCGTCGCAAGTTTCCCAGGACCAGCCGGTAGTTCACTCCCGACTGCTGCTCATAGTCGACGATATCGGACTCACCGAAGCGCTCCAGCAGGGGATGATCCCGACCCGCTTCCGACTGGGCGGCAGCGGTATTGGCGCCGAGCACAGCGCACAGCACCCCGAAATAAAACAAAGGATTGTTCAGTCGCTTACCCATGTCGGTGAAATGGTCCCATGGCGAATCGTCCAGGCAACGCAGTGGCCTTTTCCGGCTTATGATCAGACAGTATGAATCACTACGTTGGAAAACCCTGCTCCAGATGTCCCGCAAACCCCATCGATCATCTATTTTTCATCCGCCTTGGAATCAGAGCCCGTGGAGCCGTTGAATTGCAGATCGGCGAAAATATTGGGTGCAGCTTTCGGCGCACCGGATTTCTGCACTTTTATGTTTGCCAGTCCGGACACATCGGCCCTGCCATTTCCCGGTTTGCCCTGTTCACCGCGGTTTGCATCTCCCGGGCTGGATAGCGAATCCTTTTCACGGGACACGGGTACTGCCCCATTCCCGCCGGAATCCGGACTTTCCGGGTCAGGTTGTTGGCCTGTCGGCCGGGCATGATCCACAGGCGGGGCTGAATCACCCACCGATGCAGTCTGAGCACCCGGCGTTTTTCCGGCGGTGTTCACCGCGCCGCCCAAAGCCGCGGCAGATTGCGGCCTCGGGTCGGAATGGGTTGCAGAGGCTTCCCGGGATGAAGACGCCGGCGCCTTGTCGGCCATAGCGTGGCTCGATCCTGCTGCAGCCTTGGTTCCAGCGCCGCGGTCCTGGGGTTTCGCCGGACCTTGCGCCACTGCCCTGCTATCGTCAGAGTCCCCACCCGAATTCCTGACCGGGTTCTTGCCTGGTTCATTACCCGGGTCATTGCCGGAGTCCCGGCCTGACCTGGCGTTCTGCCCTGCAATAGCCGCCGCGGCTGCCTCGCCACCTGCCGGGTTGCCGGTCCTGCCGGCTGAAGAGCCCGCTGCGGTTCCGGGCATGTCTCCGCGGTTCTGTCCTGGCCGGGTAGCGGGTTCCGACTCATCCCGGGACGCGGATTCGCCACCACCACCTGCCGACGGACCAGGCTCTGTGCCGGTATCGGGGAACGGGCTGAAGGGAAACGGCCGGGACTGTGAGTTGTAGGTGAGGAATTTCAGAATCTGGTTGACGTACTCGGCAAGATTTGCCCCCAGTATACGCAGGTTGAGGTTGTCAGTTCCGGTGACCACGGCGAACAGGGCCTGGACGATGGTAATGAACAGCAGGACTATGGCCACCACGTAGAGGGCCAGGCAGAAGCCCACCATGAACAGAATTCTCAGCCAGGTAGCGCGTTGGGTGAGATTGCCCGTTACGTTTCTCAAATCATCCTCGGTGTCGTTGTTCATTACCTACTCCTTGTGATGCAGTTGCTTTTCGTCTTTGGCGGCAAATTCAACATCAAGCGCCTGCTCGCTCTGCATCAGGGTTGGAATGATCCTGTCGATGGCTTCGCCTTCATAGATTACGCGGTACAGTGCACTCGCCAGGGGCATGTAGACTGACAGCTCATCGGCCTTGTGTTTGACCAGCTGCAGGGTATTGAGTCCTTCGGCAACCTGCCCCACTTCTGCCACGGCTTCATCCAGCGTTTTTCCCTGTCCCAGCAGAAACCCGATCCGGTAGTTCCGACTCAATGGCGTTGAACAGGTTACAATAAGATCGCCAACTCCTGCCAGACCCAGGAAGGTCATGGGGTCGGCGCCCATTTCCCTGCCGAATCTCGCCATCTCGGTCAGGCTGCGGGTTATCAGCATGCTGTTGGTATTGTGGCCCATCCCCAGGGCCGCGGCCATTCCGGCCACGATGGCATAGATATTTTTCAGCGAGCCGCCCAGTTCGATACCGAAAAAGTCATCGTTACTGTAAACCCGGAAATAATCGGACGCCAGAATCTGTTTCACCGCCTCCCGCACGCCGGCGTGTTCGCTGGCGACAACGGTTCCGGTGAGATCGCGCCTGGCGATTTCCTTGGCCAGGTTCGGTCCGCTGAGTACGCCGACCCGGGCCCGCGGCGCTTCCTGACGCAGGATCTGGCTCATCAGCATGAAGGTGCCTCGCTCAATGCCCTTGGTGGTACTGATCAGCATGGCGTCGGACGCGGCAAAATGCCTCATCAGGCGCACCACGGCGCGAAAGGACTGGCTGGGCACGGCGACGAAGATCAGCGCCGCGCCGGATACAGCAGTCTGCATGTGGTTGGTGGCGGTGACATTTTTGTTGAGGTGATAACCCGGCAGGTACTGGGTGTTTTCCCGTTTGTCATTCACCTGTCGCGCCATGTCCGGGTTGCGCATCCAGAAATACACCGGATACCCGTTTTCCGCGATGATATTAGCGATCACCGTACCGAAACTGCCGCCGCCAAGCACGGCTACTTTTTCAATATCCATTCAATTGCCAAAGGAAGATCACGGGTCGACAATGATAGTCCGATTCCCCCCGGATAACCATTGCCCGACGTGGAATCACTCTGCCTGGCCACGCAGCCCTATGCCACCGCGGCCGCGCCCCGGTCAGCACTCCAGTCAGCGAAAGGCCAGGTGGCTTCAGACCGACACTGCGATCACTTCCAGCATCGACATGAGAAAGGCGGGGTAGACTCCCAGCAATACCAGCATGGCCAGGAGGAATGTCAACACGACGTAGGAACCGATACTGCCCCAGCCGGCTTCGCGATATTCCTGCTGAACTTCGGACTGCAGCAGCATGCGGTAGACTATCCGCAGATAGTAGTAGATGCCGATGCCACTGCCCGCCACCAGGACCAGCAGCAGTCCCCACAGGGCTCCCTCCACGCCGGCCAGAACCAGGTAGAACTTGCCAATGAATCCAACGGTCAGGGGGATGCCGGCCAGGGACAGCAACATGGCGGTGAGCAAAAGAGCCAGCCAGGGATCGCGCCAGAACAGGCCCTGGTAATCGGTGACAAAATCAAATTCCTTTTCACTGGTTGAAACCACCGTGGCCACGCCAAATGCCCCCAGTGACATGATGATATAGGCGACCAGGTAGAAACTGACCGCTTCGATACCCAGGGTCGTACTGGCACTGCCCAGGGCAATGACGGCAATCAGCAGATAGCCCATGTGGGCGATGGAGGAATAGGCAAGGATGCGCTTGAGGTTTCCCTGCACCAGGGCCAGCAGGTTGCCACCCAGAATGGATAGTACGGCGATAACGCCCATCACCGTGACCACCGATGCATAGTTCAGCAGGCCGGACGCCACCACGAAGCGCAGCAGCAGGACCATCATCGCCGCCTTGCCGACGGTTGCCAGGAACGTCGTTGCCGGCAGCGGCGCTCCTTCATAGACATCCGGCGTCCACATATGAAAAGGGGCCAGGGACAGTTTGAAGCCTACCCCGGCCAGCAACAGCACCAGGGTGGTTGCATAGTAACTGGTGCGGACCTCGGCACCGGCAGTGGCCACGGAGAGATCGGTGAACTGGAGTGTGCCGGTCTGGGCATACAGCAGTGCGATGCTGAACAGGATGAAAGCTGACGATACCGCAGACAGCACCAGGTACTTGACCGACGCTTCCAACGGAAACTTGGCGGCCTCCTTGCTGTGAACGGGATACGCGATCATGGCATAGAGCGAAATACTGAGAGTTTCCAGCCCGAGAAAAGCGCTGATGAAATGGTTGCTGCTGACCATGATCAATGCGCCGATGGTGGCGATCAGCAACAGCAGGTAAAACTCTTCCACTTCGTCGTTCAGGTTATACAGGTAGGGATAGCTGAGCACCGCAATGCAGCCGGTGGTGGCCAGCACCACCGCCGTGAAGAACAGACTGAAATTGTCAATCACCAGCAGGTCGGTAATCTGCTGACCGGCAAAAGGCAGCACCAGGAGCGTGGCCAGCAGGGCGAGGACGATGCCAAGGATGGTTACCGCACAGCTGACCGTATGGTTGCGTTTCCAGGCGATCAGCAGCATCACCAGGACGACGAAACCGGTGACGACCTCAATCGGCAGTAGCGGGACAAGGTCCTGTAAAGTGAGAGCAAGTTCCATTAATTAACCTGTAACCGATTCCTAAAGAAGACTGCCAAGGGTCATTGCCGAGAGATCCAGGAATGACTGGGGATACATGCCCATCCATACCAGGCCGATCATCATCAGCAGGTAAAACACCATTTCCACCCGGGACAGGTCCACCAGCGACTCACCATGGTCCGGGTGGTCACGATAGACGCCCTGGAATACTTTCTGTATCACCCACAGCGAGTACACCGACGCGAAAACAAGGCCCAGCGCCGCGACAACGGTCAGCGGTATATTTGCCTGGAACGCACCCAGCAGGGCCAGAAACTCGCCAACAAAATTGCCAAGCCCCGGCATACCCAGCGCGGCAATTGAGAAAAACAGCGCGACCACGGCCATACGGGGAACACGGGCCCAGAAGCCCCCCATTTCACGCATGTCCCTGGTATGAATTCGATACTGCAGACCACCGGCCAGCATGAACAGGGCGGCGGCACTCAGGCCATGGGCCAGCATGGTCATGACCGCACCCTGCACCGCCTGCTCGTTCCAGGCAAACACGCCTAGGGTCACGAAACCCATGTGACTGACACTGGTGTAGGCAATCAGTCGCTTCAGGTCAGTTTGAGCAAAGGCGACCTTGGCGCAATACAGGATACTGACGGCTGCCAGGGTCATGGCGATGGGCGCAAATTCCGCCGCGGCGTCCGGAAACAGCGGCAGGGTAAAACGGATCAGTCCATAGGCGCCGGTCTTGAGCAGTATGCCGGCCAGGATCACGCTGCCTGCAGTGGGCGCCTGGCTGTGGGCGTCGGGCAGCCAGGTATGCAGCGGTACGGTGGGCAGCTTGGTACCGAAACCGATAAAGAAACCCAGCATGATCAGCATGGCCGTGGATGCCGCCAGCTGCACATTCTGCAGTTGAAAATAGTCGAAGCTGAATGCGCCGAACTGCAGGTAATGATTGTAGGCCAGGGCGAGAATCGCGATCAGCATCAGCAGACCCGACACCTGGGTGAATATAAAGAATTTCATCGCCGCGTAATTCTTGTTTTCGTGACCCCAGATGGCGATGATCAGGTACATGGGAATCAGCATGACTTCCCAGAAAAAGAAAAACAGGAACAGATCCAGGGCGACGAATACCCCGATCACGCCGGCCAGTGTCCACAACAGGTTGAAATAGAAAAAGCCTGCCCTTTCCTGGATTTCACTCCAGGCCGCGCCCACTGCAATGACGCCGAGAAAGACGGTCAACAGGACCATCAGCAGGCTCAGCCCGTCCAGGCCCAGCTGGAAATAAATGCCAAACCGGGGTAACCATTCCGCCTTCAGGTAGACCAGCCACTCGCCGCTGCCTTCCGCCGGTACAAACGGCGTGGCGTTCATCAGGCCAAGCAGCAGCACGGCGTCAATCAGCAGAAAGACAAGAGCCACCACCCGGGGCAGCCTGGCATCGACAAATTCCGCCAGCCACGCGGCCAGCCCGCCAATGAACAGGACGAGAATCAGCCAGGCGAGGATCACAGCAGAACTCCTATCACGATAAGAACCACCAGTCCCGCCATGACGCTGGCAGCGTACCAGCGCAGGTAGCCGGTCTGGGTTCTGACCAGTAACCGGTTGGCCAGTGCCGTCAGCTCCACTAACCAGCCAACCATCAAGTCCACGATGTCTTTGCGGTTCACCTTCGCCAGGAAGATAAACGGCTTCACGAAAAGCGCCTGGTAAAGACTGTCCATTCCCCAACCGCTGAACCAGAACTTGTGCAACATGGCACCCACACCCGGCCTGACCAGTTTTTCAACATCCAGTGTCCTGGCGCAGAACAGCAGGTATGACACCCCGACCCCGATGATCGGGACAGCTATCATCAGGGCATGGACCAGAAAGCTTGCATGGGGTTCCTCGTGCTCGCCACCGCCGTGGCTGAAGACACTTTCCACCGGAATATGAATAAAGCCGCCAAGCAGGGCAAGTACTGCCAGCACGGCGAGTGGCGCCGCCATGGGGAATCCGGTCACTTCCGTGGCCTCGTGTTTGCTGTCGCCGAAAAACACGACAAAAACCAGTCGAAAACTGTAGATTGCGGTAAAGAAGGCACCGATGACACCACCCAGCCACAACAGTGTACCGCCGCCCTCGGCATTCAACGCCGCCAGCAGAATTTCATCCTTGCTGAAGTAGCCGGAAGTGAACGGCAGCGCGGTCAGAGCCGCACTGCCGATAATAAACGACCAGAAGGCGACCGGCAGGTGCCGGCGCATTCCCCCCATTTTGAAGATATTGTGCTCATGGTGCAGGCTGAGAATCACGGTGCCGGCGGCAAGAAACAGCAATGCCTTGAAGAAAGCATGGGTCATCAGGTGGAAAATCGCCGCCGACCAGGCACCAACACCCAGTCCGAGAAACATGTAGCCGATCTGACTTATCGTGGAATAGGCCAGGATCCGCTTGATATCATGCTGGGTCAGTGCGGTGAAGCCAGCCATCAAAAGGGTTATCAGACCAACCCAGGCGACCAGTGACTGCACGGTTGGCGCCAATTCGAACAGCAGGTGGGTGCGGGCGATAAGGTACACGCCGGCGGTAACCATGGTCGCCGCATGGATCAGGGCGCTGATGGGGGTGGGGCCGGCCATGGCGTCAGGCAACCAGGTCTGTAGCGGCAGCTGTGCCGATTTGCCGACGGCACCTCCCAGCAGTAACAGTGCGGCGGCAACCGCCAGGCCGGAACCTGTTTGCCACTGGGTCTCGGCAGCCAGCATCAGTTCCTGGATATTCAGGGTACCCAGCTGGGAAAACAGTAAAAACAAGCCCAACGCCATGGAGGTGTCACCGACCCGGGTGACCACGAACGCCTTACGGGCCGCATAGCCGTTGGCAGGATTTTCGTACCAGAAGCCAATCAGCAGGTAACTGCACAGGCCCACGCCCTCCCAGCCCAGGTACAGCAGCACCAGGTTGTCCGCCAGCACCAGCACCAGCATCGCCGCCACGAAAAGATTCATGTAGGCGAAGAAACGGCTGTAACCGGGGTCATCAATCATGAAGCCGGTTGAGTACAGGTGAATGAGGAAGCCCACACCGCTGATCACCAGAATCATTACCACGGTCAACCCATCGAGGTAGAACGCAAACGAAGAAGCGAACTCCCCCGCCGCCATCCACGTCCACAGGCTCAGCTGAAAGCTTTCCTGCCCGGAGCCAAGCAGTTCAATACTCGCCAGCGCCGCCACGATAAACGCCAGTCCCACGGAACCGGCACCAACCGCTGCCACCACCGACTTGGGCAGCGTCCCGCCGGTAAGCGCCAGAATAAGAAACCCGGTCAGTGGCAGCGTCGGTAAAAGCCAGATCAAGTCAAGCACAGTCATTCCCTGGTTGTTGTTCTAAACAGCATTTGTTTCTGTCAGTCGAAGCCATCAGCCTTTCATCTGGGTCAACACGTTCAGGTCCACCGTGTGGTACCTGCGGTACATCTGTATGATGAGTCCCAGCCCCACCGCCACTTCGGCAGCGGCCAGGGTCAGAATCATGAGAAACATGATCTGCCCGTCGGCGTGCTGCCAGCGGGCGGAGGAAACAACGAACGCCAGGCCGCAGGCGTTCAACATGATTTCCAGTGACATCAGCACGAAGACCACGTTGCGACGCGTCAATACACCGATCAGCCCGAGTACGAACAGCACCCCGGCCAGAATCAGTCCGTGTTCAAAGGGTATCGAGTGCATCAATCTTCCTTCTTCCAATCATCTTCATACCATTTAACGCTGCGTGTGCGTGCCGACCGCAGACCTATTTTTTCGCCAGGTGATAGGCTCCCACCAGGCCCGCCAGCAGCAGGATCGATGCGATCTCCACCGCCAGAACGTAGGGACCGAACAGGGAAAGTCCCACGGCCCTGACGCCCACTTCGACTACCGCCACGTCTGTGCCCTGCTGCACCAGCACGTTCAGCAGCTGGGCGAGCAACACGCCGGCCAGGATGACCGGGCCGATCCATACCCGTCGTTGAATCCAGCTTTTCTCCTGCTGGCGACTGCGCTTGCCAAGGTTCAGCATCATGATGACAAACAGGAACAACACCATGATGGCACCGGCATAGACGATAGCCTCCAGCATGGCAGCGAAGGGTGCCCCCAATGTGTAGAAAATAACGGCCACGGCCAGCAGCGATAAAATGAGGTATATCAGCGCATGCACGACGTCACTCTGCAGAATTACCGCGACGGTCGAGATCAGCGCCACGGTGGCGGCCAGGTAAAATAACAGAATCATGGCATCAGGCTCCTGACATCCACCGGGGGAGACTCGTTCTGTGCCTCACCCTTGTCCTTGCCGCCAATGGCCATCCCGGCCACCCGGTAGAAATTGTAGTCGTGGTATTTACCGGTTCCGTCTATCAGCAGGTCTTCCTTTTCCCAAACCATGTCCTGGCGAACGTATTCGGCCATTTCAAAATCGGGCGTCAGCTGAATGGCATTGGTGGGGCAGGCTTCCTCGCAGAAACCGCACATGATACAGCGGGAAAAATTGATGCGGAAAAACTCCGGGTACCATCTGCCGGATTCATCCTCGGCTTTCTGCAACGCGATACAGTCAACGGGACAGGCAACCGCGCAGAGGTTGCAGGCAACACATCGCTCCTCGCCGTCAGGGTCCCGGCTGAGGATAATTCGTCCGCGCCACCTGGGAAACATGTAGGGCTGCTCATCCGGGTACTGTACCGTATCCGTTTTCTCGAACATATGCCGGAATACCCGCCACAGGGTGACCAGCTGACTGACGAGGGTATCCTTGATCAAACTGAACATGACTATCCTCCGTTTCCGATGAGTATCAACGCGCCGGTGACCAGCAGGTTGAGCAATGACAGCGGAAGCAGGAACAACCAGCCGTAGCGCATCAGCTGGTCATACCGGGGCCGGGGTATGGCTGCCCGCAACAGGATAAAAAAGGCAACGAATACCGCGGCTTTGAGCACAAACCAGAATATCGGGGGCAGCAGGCTCGGCCCCAGCCAGCCACCGAAAAACAGCACGGTAATCAGTGATGAAATCAGCACCAGGCCCAGGTATTCACCGACAAAAAACATGCCGAATTTCATGCCCGAATACTCGGTATGGTAGCCCGCGACAATTTCCTGTTCCGCTTCGGGAATATCAAAGGGCAGGCGGTGACTCTCGGCGATGCCGGCTATGAGAAATATCACGAAGCCGATCAGCTGCGGCAGGATGTACCAGCCGTCCTCCTGGGCAAGGACGATTTCCCGCATGTTGAAACTGCCGGAAAGCGCCACCACGCCCAGTAACGAAATGCCCATGAACACCTCGTAACTGACCATCTGGGCAGCGGCCCGCAGACTGCCCAGCAGTGCATACTTGTTGTCCGAAGCAAGGCCCCCGAGCATGACGCTGTAGGCACCCAGAGAAGCCATGGCCAGGACAAACAGGACACCGATATTGGAGTCGATGATGCCAACACCGGGAGCAAACGGAATTACGCTGAAACTCATCAGGACGACGACCATGATGATTGTCGGGGCCAGGATAAAACTGAGCCGATCGGAAAACGGCGGCACCCAGTCTTCCTTGGTAAAAATCTTCAGCATGTCAGCCACCACCTGCAGCAGGCCCAGAGGGCCGACCCGGTTGGGCCCGAGCCGTTCCTGCCAGAGTCCCAGCAGACGTCGCTCCACCCAGATGAGCATGGCAGCCACCACCACGACAACCAGCAGGATGCTGATAATGTTGAGCAATGATCCCACTTCCCAAGTCAAGGTTTGACGCCTCCCTGTGGTAGATCACTGACAATCAGGTTGTCGAAGCGCGCCTTCACTGCGGGGTCACCCGCGGACACGGTTAACTCGACGGTTTCCCCAGGACGGGCCAGCGGACTGTCGTCTGCTCCGATGAACAGAACGGCGGTTCCGGGCTTGACCCTGGTGCGGATACAGACCGGGAAACTGGCTTTGCCGGCCTCGGCGCCAACCTCCACCCGGTCCGCAGTGGTAACGCCAAGCTGCCTGGCATCGATCGGGGCAAGGGCCACGTAAGAGCCGATCAGCCTGCTGGCAACAGGTTGCGCATAATTGCTCAGCTCATCGCTGCCGAACAGCTGATACGCCGGGATAACCGTGAAACCGCCGTTGGTTCGGCCGACACTGCCGGCCGGCTGGTAAAAGGGCCCTGTCTCCTTGTTCTTGGTCAACAGCAGCCTGCCTGGATGACCCTGGCGAAGCTCGCCACCCACTTCGTCCTGGAACTTGCTGATTGACTGATTCGAATTCCAGCGCGGCGCCCAGCTGCTGGCCACGAAAGTGGCATCCTTTCGACCCGACATCCCCTCCATGGAAAACGCCATGAGCGAATCCTGGTCCTGAGGCTGTTTACTTTCGTGGACATTGTGATGGGCGTGCATGGCAGT
>Ga0070726_10004642_pt1 | contig 10832 bp, 12 predicted proteins | sample tdAd471_FD_67275 | JGI IMG/M metagenome (GOLD analysis project Ga0070726, IMG submission 67275) | Marine sediment microbial communities from the Atlantic coast under amendment with organic carbon and nitrate - tdAd47.1 | ecosystem: Environmental > Aquatic > Marine > Coastal > Sediment | place...
GCGCTGCTGGAGCAGGCTGGTACACGCCGCACACTCCGGGGTCACGATCAGCGCATAGCGAGTGGCCCCAACACCCGGCTCCCCGGCGACTGCCCTGGAATCCAATCGCGGGGTGGCCGGGTACAAGCGGGACCAAGCCGCATCCACGGCCAGCTGAAAGGCCAGCTCCTTGCGGGTGCGCTCGAACTCGGTGCGGACATAGAGCTCGGCATAGTGCGTTCTCTGCTCGGCACTGTCGGCACTCACACCTAGCGCGGTGATGGGGTCCAGGCCCGGGCTCCAGATACCCCGGCGATCGCGCATGATCTGCTGGTAGGACTGCCACTCACTGGGGGTCAGCCCCCACTGCGCGGCGAGTTCGGCAACGGGTCGGTTTTGGGTCGTGGTTAGCGGCTGTGGCAAAACGGTGGTTGACCGCGTCTCGGCCTGGCCAGTCGCTGCGCCCGCCAGTAATACCGTGGCCACAAGCTGTCGCGCGCTCATGGCCGAAGGCCCCGATAATCGAGATTCTCGTCCCAGGATTCCGCCTTGAAAAGGCCGCGGGATTTCACCTGGATCTCATATTGGCGGCATCGGGGTACGGCGCCTTCCGCAATCCAGCCGCTGATGGTTTGCGGGGTGGTCTCCATCGCCCTGGCAGTACACGCCGGCCCCCTGAAATAAGCAATGACTTCCTCTACGTTCACGTCCCGCCCCCTCGAGATAGAATGACTGTCTGAATCGGTTACTGAGTTGAGCTAAAGCACGGGGTATGCCAGCGATGACATCTGGGCCTATCTTTCTTGATCAAGCCGTTATCGTTCGCCAAACGCCGCGGAAGTGACTCACAATGAACAATTCGATAATGCCCCCAACAGGTGTCCGGACAGTAAACGGACACCAGCGGACACGACCCCCTACGCGAAGCGAGACACCAAAATTGTGACCAAAGTCCCCCTGCAGCAGACCGACCTGGGCTAGACTGACAGTGCGCTGGTGGCCAATACCGGCGTTTTAGGGAGGGGAAACCACAAGGATCGTGTTCATCCGATGGCAGGCAAACTGAATCATTTTTTCCGTGCGGTGCTGGCGAGAATTGCCTTTATGGCAATAAGCCTGGTGGGCCTGTATTTTTTCGCACAGTTTGTGCAACAACAGATGCTGACGATGACTGACACCATGGTCGAGCGACATCAGCAACAGCGCGAGGCGCAACAGGCCGCAACACAAGCGCGTGAATCGGCCACGGCAGAGGAACGCGATCAGCAGCAAGCTCTCGCAGCCAGTCAGGCCAAATTCGAATCAGACAGACGGCGCGCATTCGATGCCAGCTACGAGGCACCGGCGGGGTGCGACTCGCCCCGCAGCGAGCGGCAACTCAAGGAATGCGTTAATCACAAGATGCGTGCCAAGCGCACTTTCTTTACCCAGTATGGTTCTGACCCCTACGGTACCGCCGCGCCGCGCAATGCCACCGGCCTCCAGTATGGTGAGTAGCTAGCGCCCTCATGGACCTCTCCACTGTCTTTTTTACCGCCTGGGCACCACTACTGTGGTGGGCCATCCCGCTGCTGCTTGCGTCAGCGCTGCTGAATTCGGCCTGGTTCAAGGGCAAGCTGGGCGAATGGGCCGTCAGACGCGAAATTGCGCGGCACCTGGCGCCACCGGACTACACTGTCCTGCACGATGTCACCCTGCCCATTAATGGCAGTACCACCCAGATAGACCATATTGTCCTGTCGCGCTTCGGCCTGTTTGTGGTGGAGACCAAGCACTACGCCGGCTGGGTCTTTGGCAACGAGCGGAACTTGACCTGGACGCAGGTCCTCCATGGCCAGAAATTCAGCTTTCAAAACCCGCTACGACAAAATCTGAAACACATCCACGCAATCAGCGCGGCACTGGAGAATCCGGCCACCGAGATCCAGTCAGTGATCATTTTCACGGGATCGGCTCGCTTCAAAACAGCCATGCCGGAACACGTGGCCGATCTTGCCGGGGGGATTGCCTACATCCGCCGGTGGCGCACCACGCGCTACACACAGGATGCTGTGGATACTTTCGTCGATACCCTGTTGCAGCGTCGCCTGGCGCCGGGGATAAAAACCAACCGGACTCACCTGTCGAACCTCAACAAAGCCGCGAAAGATCCGCGGTGTCCCACCTGTGGCACGGCACTGGTATTGCGCACCGCCAGAAAAGGGTCTCGCGCCGGGTCACAATTCTGGGGTTGTGCGGGGTTTCCGAAGTGCCGCTATACGCGACCTTGCTAAGCCACGGACGGCGCTCCGCCGTCGGCTGTAATGACAGGCCCTGGGTTGGATCTTGGATAATCGACGGGATGCGGTCTTGTGGGGTCGCCTAAGCAGAGGCGTCTAAATTCATGCCAGCCAATTGACCCCATAATTCACTGTTATCTGCTCACTTTTCGAATTTTGACCTCTTGTAAGATCCGATCTCATTCCCTCTTCCGTCACGCACATAGTCTACGCAGTCTGATCCAGTTCCGCGCTTGCTACACCGATTGTCCCAATCTGCCTGCTTTCGTCTCCGCTGTGCATTGCGCTCGATTTCTGCTGTCTGTTGCTGTCTTCCTACAGATTCCACCTGATCTTTCCAGCCCTGTTGAAATGCTGAGTTCTGTACGGCTCGCTCGCGCTCCACCCGCGCTCTGTGCGCGTCGTTTTCAAATGGGCTATCAGAACTGTTAGTGGGAGAAACGCTTATTGCCTCCCCTCGCGAATTATCCGGGCAGGCGGTATCACTGAATGTCCGATTCCCCGTCGCAGGATCAGTGCACTGATAAATCTGTGCCTGGACGGCAGAAGAAATTGAGACGGAAAAAGCGAGCACACTCATTAATTTCCAATCCATAGGAAATATCCTTCTGCCAGAGGACTAAAACTGCCTTGATCTCTTGGTCACACAGTTAAAGGGGGTCTGAATCGCCACCACATCCTATGCATCCACAAATAACATTTTCGTTTCTGATAGATACTGCTGTGAGACCATTGTTCTTGAAAAGCTCCCAGGACACACCCACTAAATCCCCGAAATCCCCTCCATCCAGACCGGAAAGATTTAGCTGCATATCAGTTTTACCCGCAAGTTCGACTTCTCGAGTGTCGAAAATCTCGCCAGTTGGATCTCCCGATGCGCCAGTAATGCCATATACAGAAACCTTAAGAGTGCGGGTCTTGCCCTTTTTGAAAAACACATGCGCAGACGTGCTTAAGGTGCAGAACTCCTCACCAATATCGTAACTGGTTGAATTGGTGTGGTTGCTGATTTGATCAATTTGATTCGCCGACTGGGTGGCTGAAGCCCCCAAGGCAGTGGCCAAAGAAATAGCGAATACAACATCCTTGTTAGCTTTCATCTCTCACGCCTCCTAGTTGCGTTTGTATTCACAGTTTAGCCGAGACTGTCAGTGCTGCAACTTTGTTGCTCCAGCCTCGTGGTGGCTTCGCTCCCCATTTTCGTTTGTGCGTCTTCAATGAAGACTGATCATGCCGGATAAGACGCCAAGAAAGCCCCTGCAAGCTGCCGCTAGCGTGATTCACTATGGTGCGATATTCGCCCGCGCTAGCCGCAGTAGATGCTGAGTATGGCAATCCGCTCGTGGCCCAGCTCCCTGGAAATTTCCTCCCTGGCCAACTGATCGCGCCTATGCTCCTCGGGTGTTAATGCAGCGCGCGAGGGTCCTCCGCGCGCAGGACACGGCTGGCCTGTCAGTTCTTCATACCGGGTCTGTGCGTAAGCGTGGCGCAAGCCATGGTTTTTGTCCAAACCCGCCTTCTGGGTGTTGCGTTCATAGGTGCGCATTTGCTGGCGGTAGTTTTTATTAGCCGGGATGAGAGAACCGCGGCCTGCGAACTGCCTTACTTCATCCAGTAACCGGCGCTGGGCTGGGTGACGTACTGGAATCTCGCGCGGCTTGCCGCCCTTGGTCCAGCTGGCCTTGAGCACAATTTTGTCGCCTCGATCAGCATAGCTGGGGCTGAATTTAATGGCCTCTTCCCGGCGCAGGCCGAACGCCTGCTGCAGGCGCAATGACATACGCGTGTGGTGATCGGTCACCTTGGCCAGCCGATCCTCATCGAGTTGGCGGGACTTGTCCTCGCCGGACACATAGACCCGTCGGTCGATGCCGTAGTGGTCATTGCTGCGGGCGATGACCGATGCCTTACCGACCTGGTCCGCCCACCAGCGGATATGTACCATCCGGTTTTTGATGGTCCCGGCTGAGAGGGACTGCGCCTGCCAGTGCTCAACCAGGGCCTCAACATGTTTGGGTTTCAGGCCCGTGGGTTTGAGCTTGCGATACCCCAAGTCATGCAGGGTGTTCGCTGCCTGTTGCAAAATATGGCCGCGAGCGGCCCGGGTCCCAAAAGACCCCGCCTTGCGGTGGTTGACCAGTTGCTTAAGTCCGTAATTGAGGTCTCGCACACCCCTACTCCCGGTTAATTCACTCCTCATTCAGCACGCTGCCGGACCGGATGTTTGCGTTGTCACCACCCCGTTCGGTAAGTTTTCATGCTCACAAGGCCGCCGTGACGGCGCTTGTTCCTGCCAGGCAGGATACGAGCAGAAAGCGTTCTAGTTGCCTGGGTTCTTCAGGCAGAGGTGCGTTCCCTGTCAGGAACCGGGTACCTCATGGCGGTCCGTCGTGGACAGCGCTGATGCTACGATACGGTGTAGCGCCCGATGTGTACCGCCTCTCCTCCTCTTCGAGTCCTCTCTGACGAATGAATGATCGAAGTGCTCACCCACAGGGTGAACGCTTCAACCCCCTGGGCTTGCGCCGGCGGAGCCGACGGAATGCAGGTAACCCTGCTGCAAGATGCTACTGTGAGTAGCGACTGTGCAAGGTCATTGTAGGAAGTCACTTTCCCTGGGGTCAATATTCAAGTTTCTGAACATCATTAGACTGTCACGTCGATTGCGGGCGCATTGCGCCCGTCCAGTCCCCGCTGCGCATGGTCCTGGTCACGCCAGTGCCTGGCGTCACTACCCCACTTGCGGCTGCGCCACGTTCCGTAGTGACGCCATCGGCGTCGATATGGTCTCCGGGGAAATTCAGTGGTGAATCAGCTCAAGCTGTCTTTGAGCGAGGCTATTTTTTTGCCGAAAACCGGAACGCCAGCCATCACGCCACTGCATAGCCGATCACCCGACCCGTTTCGGTCAGGATGTTGGCCATAGCCGCATCGCGCAGTTCCCGGTGGAACACCGGGCGTTTCGGGATCGCCCTGGCCCCGCGCTCGAACAGGGCGACAGCAGGTGCATTACCGTACATCGAGGCACAGTAAAGCAAGCCATCGATATCCGGATAAGCATCATAGAGTTGTTGCGCCCAGCGCCGGGCCCGCGGACGGGGTCCTGCGTGGATGGCCATGGAAGCGCCGATCGCGGTGGCAAAGGGTCCCGTCAGATCGAGCAGGGTCAGTTCGGTTACAAGATTGAATCCGGTGAGTACCGGATCGCGGGCATGGCGGTCAATCAAACGGGTGGCCTGGAACACTTCGGCCAAGCACGTGGGGATCGCTTCCGACCCGGTAGCCAGGTACATGATCCCTCGCGCCTGCATCTGCGCCCTGCCCTGCTCGTCTGGCAACTGGTGGTCGAAGCGGCTGGTGGTTGGACCATAGCAACGAAAGCTGTCCCAGGAGGTCGAAAAGTCGCCGCCGACAAAGTACAGGCGTGTCATCGTGGTGCCCGTTGCCAGGCGATGCAGCACAGGCGGGATTGCCCGCAGGACCTCGACACCCGGCGGTTCGGGAAATTTGGCCATCAGACCTCGCTGGCCAGATCGACGACCGCGGCGACCGGATGGCCGGTAAGAAGCCATTCATGCGGACTCAGGGGGCGACCCAGTGTGTCAGATTCAAGGTCCCCATGCGTATCCATAAAAAACCGTTGTACGGCCACCGGATGTGCATCGGCACGTAAGGCCCGCAGCACGATCTCCAAACCCGGTAGCGTGCCGTTGGGTCCGAACTGAAAGCGGGGGCACACCCGGCCGTTCGAGGTACGAACGACAAATAACTCGCGCGCCTCGATCTTTTGTCGGATGCGACTGGTGCTGACACCGAGTAACGCGGCGACCTCTTTCTGGCTGAGCGCGGTGGTCACCATCTGCGCGAACTCACCGGCAATGACCGTCACATTGTTGGCGGCACAATCGTCTGACCAGGCCCCGACGCCTCGCGCCCCGGCGCTGCGCAAAAAAGCTTCCTCCCCCTCGGACAGCGCATTGGTTACCGGCAACGCCTCATAGATAGGGTGGGCACGCAGGAACGCGGCTGCGGCGGACGCCAGTTGCTCAATATTGGTGATACCGGCCTCAGACAGTGTGGTGCGATCGGCTTCAGTTAACATGACTTGCTACCTCTAACAGAGATAATAATAGTTAATTATAGGCCACCTTGCAGCCCCTGTCACGCCGTGGGCCGTTCTACCAAACATGGAGTATTGACTCAACAACGACAAACGGATGCCGGGCCATGGCAGCTTTCAGGCAGGAACACCGGACTCGACATTAATGTTCGGCTGGGATGCAATCTTGGTTATTGTCGGAACGGCTTGTGCGGCATGTCCGTCAGCCCAAAGAAGTCTTTGGTAACGGACAGGGGCGTCTCGTCGTCGTGTGCCTTGCAGGTGTAGATGATCAAGGACGGAAACCTGGAGGGTGCTCAGGTTCTCAGCGCAATGGGGATTATCCCCATGTAACACGGCATGACTCGACGCCCGGTGTTCACTCATCGTGTTGCGCTGAGCACTCGGTTAATTTACCAGAACAAAGCGTATTGATATCCGTGTGCTTGGTTGAACTCAAAAACCCTACCTCAGCCTAAACCCCTGTTCTCTCAAGCCTCGCAGAAGCTCGGCCATTTCTTTATCAGTAAGGTTCAAACCGGATTGAAGCGCCTCTCGAGGGACGCCCAATAGATCCTCGACCTTGCGTATCCCACCGGCTGCCAGCTTTTCGACAAGCTTGGTTGTCAGACCCAGTTTTTCGAGCGGTGTGCCGTCATCCACCGTCCCTTCGGCTTCCATGCCCGTAAGAAAGGCGGCGACGAGATCATCTATTCGCATCTTCCGGTTCGTCAGCTCGGCTCCATCACGGTCTTTGCCCTTGCTACTCTGCTGATACGCTGCTGGGGCGGTGTCGAAGTCTCGGTAGTCAGAAGAGAGAGAGAACATCACATCATCGGTGGACTGCAATCCAGGGTCTGGGACCGATCCAACGCCACCCCAACCCGCAGGCAGGTGGTGATTCACGATATGCAGGGACGGTAGATCCAACGCCCTATCAGCTTCCTCGCGTTCATGGACAAGAAGGTACTTGGTTTGAGGCGAAAGCAGTTGGTATCGCAAGGCGATAGCAAGCGCCTGTTCCTCATCGCCCCGATGGAGCCGCAGCGCAGCAAGCACGCGCGGCAGCTGCGTTGCGAGCATCGACTCGCTGGGAAGCTCCACCAAATCAACCTGAAGATCAAGCTCCTGCGAGCCCTCATCCAGCGTGTATTCAGCACAATAATTGAGCTGCCTTGCTGGGCGCTCACCAAACCCTGCAACGAGGTGGCGAGTGTCGCCTGTGAAAACCGCAGTACCGGGAACCTTCAACTCCCAGGCCGCAGTCTGCCCCCAGTTGACCCGCTCACGAGCAACCTCTGGTTGCCGCATCCGCTCGAAGTGTCTAAGGATATGGCCCGCCATTTCTTCTCCCGGCGAGACCAACTCACAAGCCCCTCCGGTCTCGTTCGCAAGGCGCCGGACCAACTCCTGTGATACCGAAGCACCCACGCCGACCGTGAATACTCGACCGGGAAGTCCAGCGCACTCCGAAATGATTTGCTCAGCATGGTATGACTGGCCATCCGTCACCAGCAGCACATTTGCAACCTCCCCGGGGCCACTCGAGGCTTCGTTCGCTGCTCTGAGTGCAGCTAGCATTTCCGTTCCGCCCATGTCTGCGTCTAGCTGGACAACGAAATCCTGAGCGCTCTGAAGGTTGCTTGCCGTTGCCCGTTCGGGCCTTGGGAACAGCGTCTTGTTGTGGGACCCAAATGCCGTGATGTTAAATCGATCCCCGGCGTCCAGGGAATCGAGGATATCCAGCGCAGCTATCTTTGCCTCAGTAATCGAATCGCCCCCCATGGACCCCGAGCAGTCAATGACGAGCTTGTAGACCCCGGGTTTGTCTCGTTTGCATTCGGGTACCGGAACGTAAATACCCGCGTGGGCAACCCAACCATTGCCGTCTCGAGCCAAGACACCCTCGCTAGGCATCTCTGGCTGGGAAGTCAGCAGCAAGACGAAATCACGATCCATGGCCCTGCCAGGTGGATCCACCTGGACGACCGACCGGTCAACTTCACGCCGAAAGGCCAGTGCGTGACTGGGACTCGATGCCCCACAGGTCGAGAGTTTCCCGCAGATGCTGACCTCCAGAGAGAAAGTCGCACCTGTGCGGTAGCTGTGCTGGATCTCCTCGTGAGGTTTCAAGCCCAGGCTCGTCGGGTCGCCGTAGTGCGGCGCAATTGTCATCGGGATTGTCAGTCGAAGTGAATGCCCTTGCCAGCTAATAACCTGCGCAAAGGAGTAGCGTAGCTCTACCGCCTCTCCAGGCATAATATTCGCCAAGCTTACACTATAGAGGCCCGCTCTCACCTCCCGCAAAAGTACCGCTGTATTTCCCTCTGCTATGGCCTCTTCGTATCCAAGGTCCGCCTTGCCGGCCTCGATAACAGTGCCGCGCAGCGCGCGATCGCCTATTGTCACTTCCAGGTCCAGGAAGCTCGCTTCCGGCGGGGTCGGGAAGGTGTAAACGGCCTCCACATTACTCTCTGATTGATTTTCGAACGCCTGTGTCACCTGAGTGAAAGCCAACAAACCCGCCAGTTCCGAGCGAATTTCCGTTGCCTGAAGCGCGAATTTGCCCTCTCCGCTCGCGAGTAGCCCCACTGCTACTGCTGTCATTTCGTCTCCTCCCTGGACGTGATCGCCAGGTAAGTTGCAAGTACTGCCTCTGCGAAAGCGCTCACCTGTTCAGGTGTCATACCGGCATCACCCGGTTCTATGGTGAGCGTTACACCGTCATTAATATGGATATGGCTCCAAACCGAGATATCACCCGGTCGACGTCTGCGCTCTGGTGGCACCACGCCAGAACTATCCCGGCCCTCCAGAAGCTCCTGAATGCGCGCCAGGGAAAGGCCTGCGTCTTGCCATTTCTTGATTTCCAGTAGCTGGTCCAAGTGCTGCTGGTTGTAGTGTGAGCCTCGCCCGGCGCCGGTAGGCTTGGCGATCAGCCCTGACTGGATGTAATAGCGGATCGTCCGGCGGCTCATCCCGGTCAACGAGCTAAGTAATTCGAGGTTGAAGGTTTTGCGCTCTGTATCCATGGTTACAATATAGACACTTAATATAGACAGTACAAGTGTATATATTAAAAAGTAGGTATAATATTCCCTCTGTTTATGCGCGGGTAGTCAACATGGGTTTCGTCGAAGCTAAAGCAGTCCTGGCACAGAATCCGGGTGCGGTATTAACGCGGGACGGAGCCGGCAATCACATCGTAAAGAACAAGCAAGGAGAGCTGCTGTATTCACCAGCACTATCATCTCGTGCCGATGAGATGGCGGATCGAAGTCAACCAAAGGACAAGGAACCGGCCGTTAAAACCAAGAAGCGTCTGCTTGATCCCTTCGTGACAGCGTTAGCCGTAGGTGTGAGTGACCTACACAGTAAATCCGTTGATCCTCTGCTCGAACAAGCCATCCAGGCAACTTCGTCTCGCCCAATAGACGCGCTTTTAGTTGATCCCGACGCGGCACAGGGCGCCATCAACGCAGCAAAGGGAAAGTACTTTGAGCTTCTGGTCGAGCAGGATATGGCACAGGGCGTTGAGTACGACGGTCTCGCCCTCGACACAAATGGTTCTGTTGCCCTGGCCGAGGCGCTCAACCAACCCGGCTGGGATCTACAAATTCTGGATTCCGACGGCGCTGTTGTGGATGTACTCCAGCTGAAGGCCACAGATAGCGTGGACTACTTGAAACAAACGCTTGAGAAATACCCCGACATTCAGGTGATGGCGACTGAAGAGGTGGCTGCGCTGGAAGAGCTTGAGGGTACGGTGATCGATTCGGGGATATCGAATACTGACATCACAGCGGATGTGACCAGCGCTGTATACGAAAGTAATCCAGACTTCCTTGATGCCTTCAGCCCCATCCTGCCCCTAGTATTTGTTCTAGCTACAGAAGGGGTGCATGTTGCGCTTGGAGAAAGGACAGAGGAGCAGTTCGCCGAGCGCTTTATGGAAAGAGCGAAGCATGCCGTGACGGGTACCGCCGTGGGAGCGGTCTTTGTCGCCCTCGGATTTGGAACCATAGCAGTGATACCTGCCTTTCTCGCTGCCAGAGAGGGGCCGGAAGGTTTGATGGATGAGCTGAGTGATTTACTAAGACCTGAGACGCCAGAGGAAACCCACGAACAGAGGGTCGAGGACGCGGCTCGCATGAATGCATTTAGAGAAAGCCAAGGACTGCCGCCAATCTATACCCCAGAAAATGTACCTGATACGAGTACTACGGGTATAAAAGCTATAAATGACCCGTTGCGAGGAATCATCCGCGGTTTGAAGGCCGCTGGGCACCGTGACGTGGTAGAAAAACGTCGGCGTGAGGACGAGGCGAGAACAAACGCGTTGACGGCTAAGCTGTTGCGTGATCTTAACGAACAAAAGTGAATCACTATCCAGTTTTGCTGCGCTCATCGCGTGTGACCGCGATTTGTGAGGAATAGATGGACACTTTCTTAGGCAGCGGTGGAAGCGCTGAGGG
>Ga0070726_10004643_pt1 | contig 10831 bp, 6 predicted proteins | sample tdAd471_FD_67275 | JGI IMG/M metagenome (GOLD analysis project Ga0070726, IMG submission 67275) | Marine sediment microbial communities from the Atlantic coast under amendment with organic carbon and nitrate - tdAd47.1 | ecosystem: Environmental > Aquatic > Marine > Coastal > Sediment | place...
TCCCAGGCGCTTGGCCTCCAGCGCGCAGGCGAGGCCCGCCGGTCCCGCGCCCACGATGAGCAGGTCGAGCGAGTCCGCAGCCTCGGGCTCCGCCGCGTGCGAGCCCGCGCCGCGACCCAGGACCGCGTCGACCGGCGTGCGGGCGACGGCGCGGTGCGCGACCAGGCTGGGGACCTGCGCGTTCTCCACGCGCGCGGCCACCTCGCGGGCGACGAGCGTCCCGTGTTCGATCGCCGTCTTGATCAGCGCGTGCGCGGTCACCTCGCCGGCGAGGAACAGCCCAGGAGTTCCGACGGCCTCGAGCGAAGCCGTCAGCGCCGGCACGTCGCGACGCTCCGCGAGGTTGTCCAGGGTGATCGTGATCGCTCCCACCGGACACTCCCGCTCACAGGCCGACACCCCCGCGCAGCGCGCTCCGTTCACGACCAGCGCCTGGCCGTGGACCAGCTCGAGCACGCCGTCCTCGGGGCACGCGGCGACGCACGTCCCGCAACCCAGACAGCGCGACAGGTCGACCAGCGGGTACTGGAGCTTGGCCTTGTGCCCGCCCGAGCGCACGGCGCGCTCACGGTCCTGGACACGAGCGTGCATGCGCTGCAGCTCGCGCCGGCGCTGCTCCATGATCATCACGCCGAGCCCCAGGACGACGACCAGGACCAGGAGAATGCCCCAGCTCAAAGCTCGCCCTCCGGTGCTTCGAACGCCGCGGCGCGCGGATATGTACGTGTCCCTGTCATCCGGATCGAGGTCGGCGTTCGCTCCGCTCCGACGTCCGCCCTGTGTAAGGATCGACGCGGGCCCTCACCGTCCTTGAGGGCGTGCGGGGACTCGTGACACAGCGAGCGACACGGTCGCGGGAACTTCTTTCTCGGTGGTCCGAGTCGAGTCGAGCCTGGCTTCGTCGACCCGAGCTCAGGCCGCCGCCATCTCGCGCTCGGGTTCGGCCGCCTCGGCCGTGGGCGCGGGTCGCTTCGCCGCGCGTCGGTCGAGGAAGAGGCGCACGCCGCCGGCGGCGACGAGGCTCCACTGGAGGCCGTAGTAGGTCCAGAGCGCCGTGTGGATGCCGCTCGTGAACCCGTAGCTGTGCAGCCCCACGCCGAGCAGGTTCACGCCCCACCAGGAGAACGCGATCACCGTGCCGCCGAAGGCCGCCGCGAGGCAGATCCCGAACTCGCGCAGGTAGCCGCCCATACGCGCGTGGAGGATGGCGATCTGGCTGATGACGATCAGGAGCGCGCCGTTCTCCTTCGGGTCCCAGCCCCAGAACCGGCCCCAGCTCTCGTTGGCCCAGATGCCGCCGAGGATCGTGCCCACGACCGAGAAGATCACGGCGAAGCACACGACCCCGTACACCATGCGCGAGAGGTGCCGGTAGAAGGAGCGGTCGTTGCGCTTCAAGCCGAAGACGCGGGCCAGGATGTAGAGGCTCGCCATGAGCGCGGCCAGCATGCCCGCCGCGTAGCCGAGCGTGATCGCCGTGACGTGGGTCGCCAGCCAGAAGTTCGTGTCCAGGACCGCGACGAGGCTCGGCATCGTGTCGCGCTTGTCGAGCGCCTCGTATCCGTTGGCCACGAAGAGGCCGATCACCCCCAGGATCGCCGCTGCCGAGAGCGCGATGCGCTGGCGGTTGACGGCCTCCATGAACAGCGCCACCAGGACGCCGCAGGCCGTGACGAAGAGCACGGTCTCGTAGAGCGTGCTGACGGGCGGCCGCCCGCGAATCACGCAGCGCACGACGATCGCCGTCACCGTCAGCGCCACGGCGGCGGTGGCCGCGCCGAACGAGATCCGGTACAGCCACTTGCCCTTGGGGCGCAGCCAGACGAAGCCGATGGCGACGAACGAGAGCAGGAAGAAGGCCAGGCTGCGGGTCAGGAGCTTGGCGCGGTAGTAGCGCCCCTCGAGGCGCACCGCGCCGTACTCGCCGCGCGCCTCCGTCAAGCCGACCAGGTCCTCGTGCAGCGGCGCCAGGTGGACGGAAAAGGTCGAGGCCTCGCCACTCGAGTCCGACAGTTGCTCGAAGCGCGCCATCAGCTCGAGGTGTTGCGGCGCGAGGTCGCCGCCGCGGAAGGCCGTCTCGAAGAGGTCGCCCGGCGTCAGCCAGACGTTCTCACCGGCGCTCGCTCCGCTGCTGGGCAGAGGCGGAAAGAGCGCCATCGAGGTGGAGTTCTCCGCCAGCTGGGCGGCGGTCTGCAGCACGCCCGAGAGCGACTCCACCTCCGGCGAGGAGGCCTGCATCAGTTCGGTGTGCAGCTCGCGCAGGGCTCCGGCGCGCTCCAGCAGGGTGGAGAAGGTGATCCGCTCGGCCCCGTCGAAGAGCGCCTGCACGCGCGGCGAGTGCAGGTGGAACCGATAGTGCGCGTAGTCGAGGTGCCCCGCCAGGCGCGTGAACGTGTCCACGTTGCTGGCCAGGATGACGACTTGCTGCTCGACCGTGCTCCGCGCCTTCTCCTCGACCCTGGAGTACTCGTGGGCGAGCTCGTAGAGGCGCTCGATCCCGGGGCGCAGCTCGTCGAACGAGTAGCGATCCCGGCGCTTCTTGCCCGTCACGCGCACACCGATCGCCGCGAGGACCGCGTCGTCCTGCACGAGGAACGCGGGGTAGGTCGCCGCCTGGCGCGGGAAGAAGAGCACGTCCATCAGCCAGGCCGTGCCGGTGAGCTTGTCGCCGTCGTCGAGCTTCAGGCTGCGCTTGCCGCTGAGGCCCAGGAGCGTGAAGTCCGCGAAGGTCGAGAGCGGCTTGACGCGCCCGCCCTCCTGCAGCGGCAGGGAGCCGAAGAGCTCGGTCGCCTTGTCGGGCCAGGCCTCGGTGCGCTCGAGCTGGCGCGCCTCGATCGGCGTCGCGACAGCGAGCAGGCCGACGAGCACCGCGGCGATGTGAAGTAGCCGGTTCATGCGCGCCCCACCTCCACCCGCACGTAGCGCACCAGTCGCTTGGCGAAGTGCGCGACGAGCCCGAGCGCGATCACGATGCAGGCGTAGAGCGGCCACTGGTCGGCGGGGTTGCGGACCACGGCGAGGGTGGAGAACAGCCGCTCGCCGGGGCGAGCGTTGCTCGGTCCCCACGAAGCCTGGTAGAGCACGAGGCCTCCGTCGCGCAGCGGTTGGTTCATGGAGATGCGGACCGGGCGCGAGCTCTCGTCGCCGGAGACCGTCACGTCGCTGGAGAACCAGCTCGGCATGTTCGTGCCCGGATGGTCCTCCTTCATGAAGTCCTCCAGGCGCACCGTGAACGGCATCGGGTAGCGCTCCTTGCGCAGGTCCACGGCCCAGCGCTCCCCGGCGGCGCTCACCGTCCAGGGCTGTGCTTGGACGCCCCACAGGGCCGTCTCCTCGCGGCGGCCGTCGGCGTGCACGACGCGCGCGTAGGTGCCGGCCAGGTTCTGCTCCGCCTTGGCCGCGCGCGGCTTCTCGTCGAGGAAGACGCCCTCGACCACGGGCACGTCGACCTCGAACATCGGGCCCTTCGGCATGGGAGCGCAGTTGCCCATCCAGTGCGAGAGCTCCAGCTCGAACGGCAGCTCGGCGGACGTGATGCGGACCGGTTCGTCCCCGGCGCGGCGCAGGACCTCGTCCGGCACCAGGAACTCCTGATAAGAGCCGTCGTCCGTCTCACGCCAGACCACGAGCTCCCAGCGGAAGTAGCTCTCGAAGTGGTTGGCGCTCTCGCCCTCGTAGAAGGTGACGTGTCCGTCTTGCGAGTAGCGCAGCTTCACGAACCCCGCCACGAGCAGGAGCGCGATGCCCACGTGCGTGAGCATCACTCCGGCGACCGCGCGCGACCGGCGCATGCGGATCAAGCCGCCGATGATCAGGTTGAGGAACAGGAGCCCCATGACCACGCCGCCGCCGGGCAGCGGGATCGAGACAGGGCCGACCTCCTGGAGCAGGAAGAGCGACTCGAAGTACTTCTTCTGGACCTCGTAGAGCCCGTGCTCCACCTGCGCGAGGGTGCCCAGCCAGGTCAACAGACCGAGCGTGCAGAGCAAGACGCAGGAGAGCCCCAGCGAGGAGAAGAGGCCGAGGAGTCGCGCTCCGATCGGTGCGAGCTTCATCGCGCGGCTCCCAGCGATCGGCAGAACTCCCGGAAGGCGGGACCCGCGGCCTGCACGGCCTCGCGCTCTCCCACCATCTTCACGAAGACCGTTCCCTCCGGCAGCGTGGCGACGGCGCCGAGCAACCCGGCGTTCTCGACCTGCTCTCCGCTCATGCCCGAGTAGGACCCCGTGGCCTCGACGAGCACACCCTCGACTCCGAGCATGTCGACCGTCTCGAGCTCACGCAGGTCGCCGGCGCTCAAGGGCGGGGCGCCCAGTTGACCGCGCCAGCGGTTCACGTTGTCCAGCAAGCCTCCGCCGTCGCCGCCCAGCAGCGTGACGTAGCACTCGGCCGTGCGGCTCGCGTCGGTGTGGAAGGTCACGACGCGCATCGACCGCTCGGGCGCTCGCAACCACCCGCTGGGTGCCGACCAGCCCAGCCCCGTTCTGGGGTCGGACGAGGGGGAGTCGCCGTAGCTCACCGGCTCGTCGTGATGTTCTCCCGGACCGTGATCGTGGCCTGCGTGGGGATCGGCCGCGGCCGTCGCGGCCCCGCTCCGGAACGAGCGCGCGAGAGCGTGGAAGTTGTCGAGCTCCGCCGCGACTTGCTCCGCCGGTCCCGTCATCTTCAGGAAGCGCGCTCCCTGGTCCGCGAAGGAGAGCCAGCCCACGAGCCGGTAGCCTCCGCGAGGGTCCGTGCCCGACATGCCCGAATAGGTGCCCTCGAAGTCGACGAGGGTCGCGGCCTCGCCCATGAACTGCCCCGAGTCGAGGTCCCCGATCTCTTCGGGCTCCAGGAGCTCGAGTCCGAGCTGCGAGCGCCAGCGATTCACGTTGGCCGCCAGGCCCCCGCCGTCGCCGCCCAGCTCGGTGAGGTAGCACTCGACGTCACCCACCCGGAAGCTCGCGGAGCGCATGTTCGTCGGAGGCTCTTCGCTCCAGCCGGCCGGCGTCTCCCAGGCCAGCTTGCGAACCGGCTGCGGCACGCGCATCGCGAAGCGCTCGGCGAGGGTGGCGTTCCAGTGCGGCGCCTCCTCGACGCGCTGCACGACGCGCACTTCCTGGATGGAGTAGGAGCTCGACGGCTCTCCACATCCGACGACGCCGGTCCATCCCGCGAGACCCAACAGGGTCGCGGGACATCCGGCGAGAGCTCTCCCGCGCTTCGGCATTTCGTTCTCCTCGCGAGCGCCCCGGGTGGTCGGGTCGCGCCGCAGCCCCTACGTCGACCGAGATGGCGGTCGGGCTTGAAGGAGTCCCGCCCCTACCTAATGAATGGCGTGGTCCCGCCCGTCGGCCCGACCGAGGGCCGAGCGCCTACTTTGCGAGCACTTGAAGCGGAACTCGTTGCCGCTTGATCCGCCCGTGCTCCACTCGGAGCCCCTGAGGCATGCGCCGCAGTGACCGACCCAGCGATGCCGGTCACTCAGGGGAGAGGAGGGCCAAGGGCGCGTCGAGGCTGCGTCCTTGGCCCGTTTTCATCCGCGGCAGGCGCCTCCCTCGCTCCGAAGAATCGCGTCGAAAGCCGGGATTCGCAGCGACTTGAGGGTGTCTTGATACGGCACCAACGCTCCGCGGCCACACTGCTGCCGCGCTACTCGGGGAGCCTCGGCTTCCCGACATCCCCTCCGAGGGCCGGCGACGCTCCGCGCGCTCGTCGGCCCTCATTCGTGTAACAAGCGCACCGTCGGTCGGACGGTACACGAGCCTTCCCGGTACACCGAGAGGCGCACCGAAGGCCGCACCGAGGCGAATGTGCGTTCCCGGCGGAACCGACCCCGTGGCCCCCGGTTCACACACAGCGTACGTTCGAACCCGCGCCGCGCCTCGAGATTCGGCCCGGCCCGCGTCGATCCAGCCGCCCACACGGAGGACTCTTCCATGCGCTCGACACACCTTCTGCCTCTCGCTCTCGGAACCGCGCTCGCGGCTCCCCTCGTCTCCTGCTCCTCCGGGACCAGCGTCGGCGAGACCTCGTCATTGACCTTCACGATCACGGACGCCGCCTCGGACGAGCTCTCTTCGTTCGAGGTCGAGCTCAGCTCGCTGACCGTGGCCAAGGCCGGCGGTACGCCGGTGAGCATCCTGTCCGAACCGCTCCGCATCGACCTCACGAACCTGGTGGACCTGAGCCAGATCGTCGACGTGCGCGAGGTCCCCGCCGGGCTGTACACCTCGGCCTCGATCACCTTCGACTTCAGCGAGGCCTCGGCCTACCTCATCGGCGAGACCAGCCCGGCCACGATCCTGGACAGCGACGGACTCGCCCTCGACGGCGAGGTCACCCTGCCGCTCTCGCTCGGCTTCCTCATGGTGATGCCCGGCAAGAACCGCGTGCTCGAGTGCGACTTCGACCTGGATCAATCGGTCATGGTCGACGCGGGCGCCAACGCGATCACCGTCGAGCCGGTCCTGAACTTCGACATCGACCCGGCGGAGCCCAAGGAACTCGTCGTGCTCGGCGCGCTGCAGTCCGTCGACCAGCTCACCTCGATGATCGCCCTCGAGCGCCAGACCCTGGGCGGCAACCCGCTGGGTGACCTGGACATCTCCGTCGAGGCCTCCACCACCTACCAGATCGACGGCGTCCCCTACCTGGGAGCCGCGGGACTCGCGGAGCTCGCCTCCCGACCGGTCGACACCTGGGTCCAGGCCTACGGGACCATCGATCCGGCCCTGGCCATGTTCCACGCCGAGTACCTGGAGGCGGGCACCGGCACCTACAACGGCGGCTCCGACATCGTCGAGGGTCACATCACGGGTCGCTCGGGTGGCGCGGGAACGGACACGATCCTGACCGTCGTCGGCCACAGCAACAACGCCGACCACACGGCCTTCCAGTTCAACACCACGTTCACGGTCAGCACCGACTTCCTGGACACCAAGGTCCTCCGCCGCGGGGCCTCGGTCGCCGGCGACACCGACGACCTGAACATCGGCCAGCGCGTGCGGATCTTCGGAACCCTCACGGGGGCCAGCCTCGACGCCTCGACGAGCACCTCCGTGGTCCGCATGCAGCGCACGCGGTTCCTGGGCTTCGCCAACGAGGCTCCCTCCGCCGGCACCGTCGAGATCGACCTGGTTCGCGTGGGGCTGCGGCCCCAGGCCGTCTTCAACTGGGGCGAGGGCGGCACCTCACCCCTCGATCCGGACGCGCTCGTCGCCGACGTCTCGATGCTCCTGGGCGGTGTCGACGCCGCGGACCTCGAGATCGGGATCGGCACGGCCGTCTCCATGCGCGGCTTCCTGCCGCCGGTCGACGACGACGACGAGGACTTCGAAGCCCGCCTGCTGATCAATCGCGACAAGGGCCCCTCGCTGCTCTCGATCCACGACCGCGTCGGGCCGCTCACCGTCGTGCCCACGATCACGTCGACCGAGATCCAGCTGGCCATCTCCGGGACCCCCGGCCTGTTCGAGCACGCCGTCATCGACCGCGGCTTCGTGGGGCTCGTGGCGCTGCCCGACACGCCGACTCCGACGATCGTTCCGCAGGGCTTGCTGGGGCTCTACTCCATTCGCCACAAGGGAACGATGGGCACCTCGCTCTACCTGAACTTCGCCGCCTTTGCCGCGGCGCTGGAGCTGGAGCTCGGCCAGGGTTCCACCATCTTCAACCTCGGAGCGATCGGCCCCTACGACGCGCCGACCAACACGACCAGTGCCAAGATCGTGAGCGTCGTCGTCCACTGACGCCGGTCGCGCGGAGTGAGCGCGGACTCACTCGCCGAACTTCCGGGCGCCCGGGCGAGAGCCTCGGCGCCCGGTCTCGTTTCCGGATAGACTCCTGCGCCAAGAGTCTCCCGGCCCTCGTCGTCCTTCGGAACCCAACAGAATGAACCGCCTGCTCTTGCCCGCCCTCGCCGCGAGCCTGCTCGCCTCGTGTCAGTCCCTGCCGGCCGAGGACACGCGCTCGCCCCGCGACCTCCCGGCCTTCGACGGCCACACGGGATCTCCGCTCACCTGGTCGGAGGTCCTCGAACGAGCCTCGGCGGCCGAGGTCGTCGTCCTGGGCGAGATGCACAAGGACGCCATGGAGCACGCGGTGCAGCTCGCCTTCGTCGAGGACTTTCTGAGGGGGCCGGACTCCGCGCTCACCCTGGAGATGCTCGAGCGCGACGAGCAACTCCTGATCGAGGACTACCGCGACGGGATCCTGGACGCGGAGGGCTTCGCGAAGGCCACGTCCTCGAGCACCTGGGCGGGCGAGTCGAGCTGGGCCGACTGGTACCAACCCATCATCGACGCGGCGGTCGCCGTAGAGGCGCGCGTCGTCGCGGCCAATGCCCCGCGCCGCTACGTGCGCGCCGCGCGCGTGGACGGCTTCGAGCGGCTCGACGAGATCCCCGCTCCGCGCAGCGCTCTCTTCGAGCGCCCCACCGTCGAGCTGGAAGGCGACTACCGCGAGCGCTTTCACCAGACGATGATCGAGGCCCACGCCGCGTCGGGCACCGAGCCGTCGGAGGAAGACCTGGCCTCGCTGTTCCGCTCGCAGCTCGTGTGGGACGCGACCATGGCGGGCTCGATCGCGGAGACGCTGGAGGCCGGCGCGACGCGCGTCGTCCACCTCATCGGCAGGTTCCACACGGACTTCGAGGGCGGGACGCACCAGCTGCTGCAGGAGCTGCGGCCGGGGACCGCGACCCTGGTCGTGAGCCTCTGTCCGGAGTCCTCCGGGGTCCTCGCCGACGACGACGTCGGACGCGCGGACGTCGTCGTCTACACCGGTCGCCCGGAGTGAGCGGCGGCGCCCCGGAGCGCTCCTGATAGCCCGGGCCAGGGACTCGGAACCGCCTGCGCGCGGCGTATGAGCGAGGCTGCGCGGCTCGCCTGGGGAACCTCAGGTCGACCCCCGCGCGGATCCGATGTAGTGCTGGCGGTCCACCAACAGGGATCTCGCCGGCCCCGTGAGCCAGCTACCCAGCAACCCAGAGCCCCCCAGCGCAGGATCCGATGAAGCGGAGTCCACGAGCCGACGTCGTTTCGGCCGCACCAGCGCCCTGATCGGCGCCGTGGCGCTCGTCCTCTCGATCGTCAGCGTCTTCGCCTACCGAGTAGGTCTGCGCACGCTCGAGAAGCGAGCGGCGCAGAAGCTCGAACTGGTCGGGGATGCCTCGCTCGAGAGCGTGCACTCCGCCATCGCCGAGCGCATCCATGTCTTGCACGTGCTGGCCAGGCAGGCGTTCATGCTCAACGTCTGGGAAGACGACGTGGACAACCTCATCCACGAGGCCCTGCACAACACGCTCGCGCAGTCCTCCATGTTCGCGGACTTGATCGCCATGGATGCCGCGCAGCGCATCGTGGCCACGACGCGGCCCTCGGGGTTCGGCCAGCACCAGGTCCTTCCGGACGGGACCAAGGAGGCCTTGACTCGTCTCGACGACGCGCTCGTGACACGCACCGAGTCGGGCGAGCTCGAGATCGTCGTCCCCATCATCTACTCGCGCCTCGACAAGCCCGAGCTCCTGGGCTATCTCCGATCCACGGGGTCACTGGCGGCGCTCTTGCCCGCGGAGAACGGAGTCTCGATCGCGCTCGTCGACACGAAGGGGACACCGCTCGCAAGACGACGGGACGCGACCTCGGACAGGGAGCTCGTGGGCTCGCCGTCGAAAGCCCCGCGGACTCTCGACCTGCCGCTCCAGTTCTCCGAAGACATCCGACACGACGAATGGAGCCTGGAGTTCGCTTCCGGCCACGAAGACCTCGAGCTCGAAGCCGGCGTCCTCCTCCGGACCACGGTCTTCCTGACGCTCGGCACTGCGCTCGTCCTGGCCGCCCTCGTGGGAGTCTTCTCGCGCATCGAGGCGGGCCTGTTCCGAAAGCTCGCCCACCGCGCGCGCGAGCTGGCGAGCGTCAACCTGCGACTCGACCGATCGCGCGCCGACCTGGTGAAGGCCGCGCGCGTCGCGGGCATGTCCGAGATCGCCGTCGGCATCCTCCACAACGCGGGCAACGCGTTGAACTCGGTCAACGTCTCCGCGCGCCAGTGCCAGACGCACCTCGCCCGCTCGAGCCACGGCGAGCTCGCGAAGCTGGTGGAACATCTGCGTGCGGAGGAAGAGGGCCTGCGCGCCTCCCTTCTCCAGCACCCGAAGGGCGAGGCGTTCCTCGAGTACCTGACCGAGATCACCCATCGCATCGCCACGCAGAGCGACCAGCTCGCTGCCGAGCTCAAGTGCGTCGCCATCGGCATGAGCGAGGTGGCCGCCCTCGTCGACTCGCAGCAGGAGTTCGCCAGCGGAGCCGACGTCCTCGAGGAGTGCGACGCCGAGGACGTCCTGGACGGTGCGCTCCTCATCAGCAACCAGGTGCACATGGAAGGTCTCTCGCTCGAGATCGAGCGGCGCAACCTCGCCCCGGGACGGCTGCAGCTCTTCCGGCACCGCGCGATCGAGATCCTGGTCGCCGTGATCCACAACGCCCGCCAGTCCATGGCCGACGCGGGGGTCGCTCACGCCAAGCTGACGCTCGAGGTCGCGCAGATCGGCGACAAGATCGAGTTTCGCGTGACGGACAACGGAGTCGGCATCCGACCGGAGCACCTGACGGAGATCTTCCACCACGGCTTCACGACGCGGCCGGGAGCCAACGGCTTCGGCCTGCACGCCGCTATCAACGCGGCGCGCGAGCTGGGCGGTGGCTTGAGAGCCGAGAGCGAGGGGCAGGGGTGCGGGGCGACGTTCGTGCTGGAGCTCCCGTACCGGGTGGTCGCGGAGCAGGCCGCGTAGGCCTAACGAGTGTGAACTGATCACCTTCCGTGTGCTCGAGCGGGCGAATCGTCCACGGAA
>Ga0070726_10004644_pt1 | contig 10831 bp, 14 predicted proteins | sample tdAd471_FD_67275 | JGI IMG/M metagenome (GOLD analysis project Ga0070726, IMG submission 67275) | Marine sediment microbial communities from the Atlantic coast under amendment with organic carbon and nitrate - tdAd47.1 | ecosystem: Environmental > Aquatic > Marine > Coastal > Sediment | place...
ACTGCGTCCTTCAGCATGCGGGGAAGAAGGGTTTGCCCAAGCATCAAGCCCCTGCATCATCGCCTCTCGCGCCGCCTCACACACTGGCGTTGTTGCCGCATGATCGAAATAAATACGCTGATTTTTTATCGTAGAAGGCGAAAGCGACAAACGAAGAGACTCATTTTATTGCGAAATGGGCAGACCATCCTATATAGGCCTTCATTCCCTTGTCGCCAGCATTGTCTGCCAGCGGCAATGCCCTTAGTCTCTTTTCAGTCAGCCAGGTGCCATGCCAGACGTAATATTTCCCGGCCCAGAAGGTCGTCTTGAGGGTCGTTTCAGCCCTCCTCCCCGCCCGCGCGCTCCTGTCGCGATGATCCTGCATCCGCATCCGCAAGGTGGTGGCACGATGAATGATCGTATCACGCAGGCGCTCTACAAAACCTTCGTGAAGCGCGGTTTTGCGGTGTTGCGATTCAATTTCCGTGGCGTTGGCCGATCGCAGGGCACATTCGACAATGGCATTGGCGAGCTGTCTGATGCCGCCTCCGCGCTCGACTGGGTGCAAAGCTTCCACCCCGAAGCGCAAACGACATGGATCGCGGGCTTCAGCTTCGGCGCATGGATCGGCATGCAATTGCTAATGCGCCGCCCGGAAATTCGTGGCTTCATCTCGGTTGCGCCGCCCGCCAACATGTATGATTTCAGCTTTCTCGCACCCTGCCCCTCTTCAGGCATCATGGTGCAGGGGACGCATGACGAAGTTGTCAATGCCGGTGCCGTGCAAAAGCTGGTGGACAAACTGCGCACACAAAAGGGCATCACCATCCATCATGACGAGATCAAGGGTGCGAACCATTTTTTCGAAAATGAACTGGATCAGGTAATGATGTCAGTCGACAATTATCTCGACATGCGTCTGGCGCCGGATTCACCGATTAAATAATGCTGACTCTCATCTCTATTCCATACGAGAAATATGTTCATATGGGTTATTAGGGATTATAGAGCTAGCGCGTAAAATTATTGATTTAGTCAGATAATCGCGCTATATAGTTGTCAGTCAACGTCTAAGCGATGTCTTAGATATAGAACCCCAATCGTTGCCGCGGTTGGGGTTCAATCATATGTAAGAGAGGGAAGGTTGCCGCCCTCCCCCTCCGTTTAGTGCTACTTGCTTCTAGCAACCTCAACCACCTTCAATACGAGGGTGGCAAAGGCAAACATAGCCGCAAGCAATATGCACAGTTCAGTCAACGTCATACGCATATGCTCCTTAGACATGCAGCGAAATTGCTGCACTTGATATTTATACAAATCGGAATCTCAGAGGCTAGAAAACTTTATTGCATCGGGCCTAACCGCTACACGCGCAGTTTCTCGGGCGCGTATATCGGCGCGTATATCAAAGCCCGTCTAACCGACCGGCGCCGCCCAGATAGCGACATTGCCGAACATGACCATGGCGGCGACAATCATCAGCCAGCCCTGTTTGCGCAGGTCCGGGCGTTTTGCGATCAGATACAAACCCCCAGCGCCCAGCAACAAGCCCGCCAGCATCAGGATTGATAATATGGTGGCGGACATGGCCGATGCAGTCATGATGTCTTCTCCTGTTCGGGCATCGCTTCGGGTATCGCCATAAACAGCAAACTCTCAGGTGGCAATTGCGTGACATCATCCCTAGATAGGCGGCATATCCGAATCGGCTAGCAACGGACACCTGCCCCATGCGCATTGCACTCGCCTCAGATCATGCTGCACTCGACCTCAAAGCCCTGCTGGCTGACTGGTTGCGCGAAACCGGCCATGAGGTGAGCGATCTTGGCCCGCATGACAGCACCAGCGTCGATTATCCCGATTATGGCTATACGCTGGCAACCGCCATCGCATCGGGTGAAGCCGAACGCGGCATAGCGATCTGTGGTTCCGGCATCGGCATTTCCATCGCCGTCAACCGCAACCCGGCCTGCCGCGCAGCGCTTGTTTCCGAGCCGCTTTCCGCCCAGCTGTGCCGTGAACATAATGACGCCAATGTGCTTGCCATGGGCGCGCGGCTGATTGGCCCGGAAATGGCCAAGGCCTGCGTCACCGCTTTTCTGACGACCGACTTTGGCGGCGACCGCCACCAGCGCCGTGTCGACAAACTCTCACATCCCTCGCTCCAAGCCTGAAAGGACTTCGCTCATGAGCAATACTGCCACACTCGAAGCCGCAAATGATATTCGCGCCGCCGACTTCTTCACGGCCTCCGTCGCCCAGCGCGATCCCGCTGTAGCGGCAGCCATTGGCAAGGAGCTGAAGCGCGAGCAGAACCAGATTGAGCTGATCGCATCGGAGAACATCGTCTCTCAGGCTGTGCTGGAAGCGCAAGGCAGTGTTTTCACCAACAAATATGCCGAAGGCTATCCCGGCAAGCGCTATTATCAGGGCTGTGCGCCGTCCGACGATGTCGAGCAGCTCGCCATTGATCGCGCCAAACAGCTCTTCGGCTGTGGCTTCGCCAATGTCCAGCCCCATTCAGGCGCGCAGGCCAATGGCGGCGTGATGCTCGCGCTCACCAGGCCGGGCGACACAATCATGGGCCTCTCGCTCGATGCCGGTGGCCATTTGACGCATGGCGCACGGCCCGCCATGTCCGGCAAATGGTTTAACGCCGTGCAATACGGCGTGCGCGAAGACACCCACCAGATCGACTATGATGAAGTCGAGCGCATGGCGATCGAATGCAAACCGACGCTGATCATCACCGGCGGCAGCGCCTATCCGCGCCACATCGACTTTGCCCGCTTCCGCGCTATCGCCGACAAGGCCGGCGCGTTGTTCATGGTTGATATGGCGCATTTCGCTGGCCTCGTCGCCGGCGGTGTACACCCCACGCCTTTTGGCCATGCCCATGTCGTCACCACCACCACACACAAGACGCTGCGCGGCCCGCGTGGTGGCATGATCCTGACCGATGACGAAGCGATTGCGAAAAAGATCAACTCTGCTGTTTTCCCTGGCCTTCAGGGCGGACCGCTCATGCATGTGATCGCCGCCAAGGCGGTTGCATTCGGCGAAGCGCTGACGCCGGAATTCAAGGCTTATGCCAAGGCAGTTGTCGTTAACGCGCAAGCACTGGCCAACAAGCTCAAGTCGCGCGGCCTTGACGTCGTTTCCGGCGGCACAGACACGCATCTGGCACTCATCGATCTGCGCCCCTATGGCATTAGCGGCAAAGACGCCGACGAAGCGCTGGAACGCAGCTTCATCACCTGCAACAAGAACGGCGTGCCGGGTGACCCGCTGCCGCCAACCAAGACCAGCGGCATCCGCGTCGGTTCGCCCGCGGGCACCACGCGCGGCTTCGGCGTTGCCGAGTTTGAAGCCATTGGCGACATGATCGCCGATGTGCTCGCCGCGCTACGCGATAAGGGCGAAGCGGGCGACCCAGCAGTCGAGGCCGATGTCCGCGAACGTGTTTCAGCCTTATGTGCACGCTTCCCGATTTACGAGGGATAAGCCTGCATGAAATGTTCGCACTGTAATGGGGAGATTGAAGGGCAAAGGCCCCACTGTCCTCATTGCGGTCGGGAATTGGGTGGATTGTTCAAAAAGAGGGCTCCCGCACGCAGAATACCACCTAAAGGCCCGGTTTCAGCAAGCAGGCGTATCAGGCTCGACAAAACAATCGAAAATGCAGCGCCCAGCCCTGCTACTGCATGGCTGGGCCGTATCGTCACTTTTGCTATATTGGGTGCGATCATCGGCGGTGCCTTGCCGGGCCAACGGTGGATTTTTGGGGCTATGCTGGGCCTGTTCATCGCCCTTCAGACCAGAAAGAAAAGCTAGCTATGCGTTGCCCCTTTTGCGGACATGAAGACAGTCAGGTAAAAGACAGCCGCCCCACAGACGATGGCGCTGCGATCCGCCGCCGCCGCCAGTGTGAGGCCTGCGCTGCGCGCTTCACCACCTTCGAGCGTATCCAGCTGCGCGATGTCTGGGTGATGAAAAGCGATGGCGAACGCCAGCCTTTTGACCGGGACAAGCTGGCGCGTTCGGTTGACATTGCCTGCCGCAAGCGCCCGATCGAGGCAGCAAAAATCGAGAAACTCGTCTCCGGCATTCAGCGTCAGATCGAAACAGGCGGTGATAATGAAGTGCCCGCTCGCGCCATTGGCGAGCTGGTGATGGACGCGCTCAAAGGGCTCGACAGCGTTGCCTATATCCGCTTTGCCAGCGTCTATAAGGACTTTCGTGAAGCCAAGGATTTCGAGGACTTCGCTTCAACTGTCAAAGAGGTAGGAGGTGAATAGCCCTTCTGCTACGGACAAACCCGTCATAGTCCTTGTCCGCCCGCAGCTGGGCGAGAATATCGGCAAGGCAGCGCGCGCCATGCTCAATTTTGGCCTGACCGAACTGCGCCTTGTTACCCCGCGGGATGGCTGGCCCAACCCGAGCGCAGGGCCGGCAGCAGCAGGCGCCGATATCGTGCTCGAACAGGCGCAGGTCTATGACACATTGGCCGAGGCCGTTGCAGACTGTCCTCATGTCTATGCCACAACCGTTCGCAAGCGCGGCGTCACAAAACCGGTGGTCACACCAGCGCAAGCTGCACAAGAGGTCCACAGCGCCATAAAGGCCAGCAAAACCGCACGCAGCGCTATCGTCTTTGGCCCGGAGCGCTCCGGTCTCGAGACCGATGACGTAGCGCTTGCCCGCAAGATCCTCACCGTTCCAATCAACCCCGAATTTCCTTCGCTCAATCTGGCGCAGGCCGTAATCCTTATTGCCTATGAATGGTCAAAGCATATCCCACGGGTCGAGAAAGCGACGGCTCTGGCTTCCCCGCCCGAAGAGGCACTGCTGCCGCCTGCCCCTCACGACCATCTGGAGGGCATGATCGGCCAATTCGAAGCCTTGCTGGAAGAGAGCAATTATTTCTACCCGCCTGATCGCGCAACCGCCACCAGGCTGAACCTGCGGAACATACTCACCAAGCCCGGCTGGAATCATCTCGAAGTGCGTACATTGCGGGGTGTGCTGTCTGCTCTTGCAAAGCGAAAACGGCAGTAATCGATCGCATCTGCCAATGCTAATAGGAGCGATACCACTCTCCACCCTTGACTCCAGCCCCCAATCCCGCCATAGGCGCGCCTTCGCAATTGGCCCCGCACCCCGGTGAAGCGGTGGCCCTGCCGAACATGTTTCGTGCAGAGCGGATACCGGGAATTTCACTAATCTTCTGATTCACGGATCGGAAGACCTGTTTAAGTTATTGCAATTGTAGGAAATATTGATGACCAAACGCACGACATCAAAGTATAAACTCGACCGCCGGATGGGCGAAAACATCTGGGGTCGTCCCAAATCTCCGGTCAATCGTCGCGAATATGGTCCCGGCCAGCATGGTCAGCGCCGCAAGGGTAAAATGTCCGATTATGGCATCCAGCTGCGCGCCAAGCAAAAGCTCAAGGGCTATTATGGCGACATCACCGAAAAGCAGTTCAAGAAGAACTACACCGAAGCAGCCCGTATGAAGGGCGACACCGGTCAGAATCTCATTGGCCTGCTGGAGCGCCGTCTCGATGCAGTCGTCTATCGCGCCAAATTCACGCCGACCATCTTCTCGGCCCGTCAGCTCGTTTCACATGGCCACGTCTATGTGAATGGTGTGAAATGCAACATTGCCAGCCGCCTCGTAAAAATTGGTGACGAAATCACTCTGGGCAAAAAGGCGCAGGAAATGGCGCTGGTTATTGAAGCACAGAGCCTCCCCGAGCGCGACATCCCTGATTATGTTTCGCCCGATGGCGCAGCAAAGGTAACCTATACCCGCGTACCGACGCTCGACGAAGTGCCCTATCCAGTGAAGATGGAACCGAATCTCGTCGTCGAATTCTATTCGCGCTGATCTTTCGATCTATCGCAAAATATGCAAAGGGCGGTTCGCGAGAGCCGCCCTTTTCGTTTACCCATGGAGTATCCGCATAATGTCTATCCGCATGCCCGCCGAATGGGAACCGCATGAGTGGCTGTGGATCGGTTTTGCGTGGAATGAAGAAGAATGGGACGGCGCCGGCATGCTCGCGCGCGCGCAAGCGCAGATATGCGCCTTTGCCGATGCGGTGCGCGCTGGCGGTAAAGGAGAGCAAGTCCGCCTCGTCTGCAATGATCAGGCGAGCGCCAACGCCGCGCGCGCCTTGCTGACAAGCGATACGCAGATCGTCATCGAGCAGCTTGGCGATGTCTGGTTGCGCGACACCGGGCCTCTCTGCGTAAAAGACGCAGCGGGCCAGCGCTCTCTCGTCGATTTCGCGTTCAATGGCTGGGGTGGCAAATATCAGATGGCGGGTGACGAAGACATTGGCGCGCGCCTCGCGGCCACCACCACCCTGCCCTGCCAATCCACCTCCTTCATATTCGAGGGCGGCGCGGTTGATACAGATGGCACAGGTCTGTTCGTGACGACTGAAGACTGCCTGCTCAACCCCAATCGCAATCCGGGACTGGACAAACGCCAGATCGAGACCTTGCTGGCGGGCACTTTGGGCCTCACGGATATGCTCTGGCTCGGCGATGGCCTCGTCAATGACCATACGGACGGCCATGTCGATAATCTCGCCCGTTTCGTGGCCCCCGGCGTCATCGCCATCCCGCAAGCCACAGCCAGTGACGACCCCAATGCCAGCATCTATGCCGATGCCACTGCCCGCGCCCGAGCGCACGGACTCACCGTCGCGCCCATGCCCTCTCCGGGGCGCATTACAGCGAACGGTGAGATCATCCCCGCCAGCTATATGAACTTCTTCATCGGCAATGCCGCCGTCGTCGTGCCCATTTATGGCCAGCCTAATGATGACGCAGCCATAGAGGCGCTACGTCCCTTTTTTCCCGGCAGGGATATTGTACCATTGCCATCAGACGCTATTCTCGCAGGCGGTGGCAGCTTCCACTGCACCAGCCAGCACATGCCCTCTGCAGGAACCGCATCATAATGACCCATGTTACCGTCGCAGCGCTACAGCTTGCCTTCACGGACGACCGGAATACGAATATCGCGCTTGTGGAAGAGCATGTCCGCAAGGCGGCAGCGCGCGGCGCGAAGATCATCTTGCCGCCGGAACTGTTCGAAGGGCCCTATTTCTGTACGGTAGAAGACGAAGCGCTGTTTGCCCGCGCCTTGCCAGTTAATGAGCACCCCGCCGTCACCGGGATGCAGACGCTCGCCAAAGAGTTGCAGGTCTATATCCCCACCAGCTTCTTCGAACGCGACGGCCAGCATCATTATAATTCGCTCGCCATGATCGACGATGAAGGCGAGATTATGGGCGTTTACCGTAAGAGCCATATCCCCGATGGGCCTGGCTATGAGGAGAAATATTATTTCCGTCCCGGCAATTCGGGCTTCAAGGTCTGGCCTACCAAATATGGCACTATCGGCGTCGGCATATGCTGGGACCAATGGTATCCTGAAACAGCACGGGCGATGGCGCTGATGGGCGCGGAGATATTATTCTTCCCCACAGCTATCGGCTCCGAACCTTATGACAGCAGCCTCGACACCAGCCGTATGTGGCGTCGGGCTATGGTCGGCCATGCCGTAAGCAACTGCATGCCGGTGATCGCCGCCAACCGCATCGGCAGCGAAGAAAGCGGAGAAGGCGAAAGCGCGAGAGAACAGAGCTTTTACGGCCACAGCTTCATCAGCGACGAATGGGGAGATTTGGTCGCTGAGGTCGAGGATTGGCAAGTCGGCGCGCTCGTCGCCACGCTCGATCTCGAAAGCGCGCGCAAACACCGCGCAGGTATGGGCTTTTTTCGTGACCGGCGGCCAGAGCTGTATCAGCGCCTTGTGGAGGATATCTGATTGGTAAAGCCTGTCCACCATATCTATGCCATCGCGCTCGGCTCCAACCAGCCGCGTTCACACCGGTTGCCACCACACGAACTCGTGCGAAAAGCGATCAAAAGACTATCGCGCAAGCCATTCACTCTGCTTGCCTGTTCGAAGCCTGTCGAAACCCTTCCCCTTGGCCCTTCGCGGCGGCGCTATACAAATGCGGCCATCCTTGTCAAAACCAGACTCGACCCACCTCGGCTTCTGAAAAAACTGAACAAAATGGAACATAAAGCCGGGCGACAGCGCCGTGCGCGCAAATGGGCACCGCGAACGCTCGATCTCGATATTATTCTGTGGAGCGGCGGTATTTGGGCAAAGGATGATCTCGTCATCCCTCACCGCGAATTTCGCGGTCGGGATTTCGTATTGAGACCGCTCGTTCAAGTGGCTCCCCGCTGGCGTGACCCCTTGTCTGGCCTCTCCATGCGCCAACTTTTTGCACGCTTGCAAAAAAGCCGCAGAAAAACAGGCAAAGCAGGTTGACCGCAGCCACAAGGCTCACTAGGTCGCACATACCACAGCGCAACCGCGCCCGTGGGCCCTTAGCTCAGTCGGTAGAGCAACTGACTTTTAATCAGTAGGTCGCTGGTTCGAACCCAGCAGGGCTCACCATATTTTCAATGGTTTATGGCGAACATCTCTTCAACCGGAAGACGGCATAACATTCTACGTAATCGCCACGTAATCGGTTGAGAGCGAACAATGGGTGGCCGCTCCCAAGATGCTTCGGATTTATTCTGACCGGCATGGGACGTTTTCGCGCGCTGCCTCGCTCAAAATCTCAAAGTGAGAGTTCCCCGGCTTTACCGTGACGGGTTGAGGGTCAAGAGAGAGTCTTTCTGGCCGCCCGTCGTGGAAAAGACCCATGACCGATGTTGAGATACTGGACGGGCGCGCCGAAGCGCGCGGCGGCTACAAGGTGGATGTGACGAGAGGTGCGCGCGTTGGGCGGGTGTCGTCCGAATGGTTTTCGTGGCCCGACGACGAGCGATTTCTGTCATTGACCGAACTGTTCGCGTCCCTCAAAGGGCGTGCCGAGCACACCCAAGCCATGGAAGAGCGTACTGGACATCTGGTCGAGGCAGGACTTGCCCGCCGGCAGGGGCAGCGCATTCTCTTTACGCGCAATCTGTTACAAGGCTTGCGGTAGCGGGAGGTCACCGCCCATGCCGAGAAGCTGGCGGCGGAGCTTGGCCTTACACATTGGCCTTCCCGCTCCGGTGACTATGTTGCTGGCACCGTTCGCCAGCGCATCACGCTTTCATCCGGGCGGTTTGCGATGATCGACGACGGGTTGGGGTTCCATCTTGTCCCATGGCCGCCCTCGCTCGATGGCAATATCGGGGGCATATCTCAGGCGTCATGCGCGGCGACGGACATGTGGAGTGGTCATTGGGCAGATTGGACATGTACCGGTTTTGTGCCGGTCGCCTATCTCATTAAGCCACCTTGACTTCGAACGCGAGTGGGCTGATGCCGCCCAGATATGAATGGCGACGACGGGCGTTCTAGAACCCGTTGATGTACTGGAAGATCGCCGATTCCGCCTGACGCCGTGTTGGCCAGCTCTGCCGCCAGATCAGTCGGCCTTCAGGCTTTTGAAGAAGGTCTCGACGGAGGCGTTGTCGTAGCCATTACCCTTGCCGCTCATGGATGGCCGCAGGCCATAAGCCTGCAGCTTTTTCTGATAGTCGTAAGAGCAATATTGGCTGCCGCGATCGGAATGGAGTGAGGCAGCGCAGCCAATCCGGGGGATTGGCGAGCACCGAACCAGCCCGGTGGCGGATTGCGCAGGCGCACGGCCATGTCGAGTGCCCTGATTGCCAAGTCTTTCTTCATCCTGTCGCTGACGGCCCAACCCACAACGCGGCGGCTGTGCAGATCGAGAATGACGGCAAGATAGAGCCAGCCTTCCGACGTCCATACATAAGTAATGTCACCAGCCGTTTCACGGTTTCATGATCCCCCGGATCATGAACTGCGTTCAACTCTGGTTGGGCGCAGCGGCGACAAAATCTCCGTCCAGCCAGTTCGCTGCCACACCCAGGCTATGATGACTGTCAGTCGTGACTTTGTGCTTGCGTGTACGAACCGGCCTGATCTTGTTGATCCGCATCAGCCGCCCGACCCGACGCTCGCCGACAGCGAGGCTCGCTTCCTTCAGTTCCATTGTCATGCGAGGGCGACCATAGTGTAAGGCGACGATAGTGCCGGGGACACTATCCAAAGCCGAACACGAGGCTCAGGCTATACTGCTCACGGATATGGGCCAGCACGGCCAAGTCGGTCCGATCCCGCCGACACATTGGCCGGGCGCGCCACGAACGATAGCCACGAGGGCTTACCCGCATCACCCGGCAGATCGTCTCGACCGACCACATATGACGCCAGCTCTCCACGAACCCGAACCTCACGGCCGCTGGCTCGCGAAGAACTGCGTGGCCTTCGACGGTGCAATGATCCCCCGGATCATCGCCTGCGTCTCAGTTTAGGATATCCCTCTCCTCCTTCAGCACGCGGTTCACCAGACGCAGCCGTTCATTCTCTCGTGCCAGATCTGCCTGCGGCGCTGATACCAGATCGGTTGGCCGATACTGCGACACCCATTTACCCAGCGTCGACTTCCCGACCCCCAAATCCTTGGCAACACGCTCACGCGGCAGCCCACTGGTCAGCGCAATCCGTACCGCCTCTTGCTTGAACTCTTCTGAATGCTTGATCATCTCTTCGGTCTCCTGTTGCGAGCTTTAAACGCTCAGGCGACCGGCACAAAACCGGTACATGTCCAATGCTCTGGGACGCCGACTCGCCAAAGGGCCGAAGGTTCGGCAAGAGCTGCGCGAGGATATTGGCGCACCGGCAGACTAGTGTGGTGGATTTGAAATTCGCCACATTGAAACGGCCAGGTGCAGAGCGAATTTCAAATCCTTAAACCACACTAGATTCATATAGTTACTAGTGACC
>Ga0070726_10004645_pt1 | contig 10831 bp, 8 predicted proteins | sample tdAd471_FD_67275 | JGI IMG/M metagenome (GOLD analysis project Ga0070726, IMG submission 67275) | Marine sediment microbial communities from the Atlantic coast under amendment with organic carbon and nitrate - tdAd47.1 | ecosystem: Environmental > Aquatic > Marine > Coastal > Sediment | place...
TGTTGATTTGCACCCAAAATTGACCCACTAACCCCCCATATTTGCATCTAATTTTGACCCACGTACAACTCATCCTGCATCGAATCGAAGCAGGAGTATTCAGGAGTGATAGACGTGGCGTTATTAAGCGTGATCCGGCGTTGGCATTTCCGCGATGGGATGCCGATCCGGGAGATTACAAGACGAACAGGACTGAGTCGCAACACTGTTCGCAAGTATCTGGCCAGTGGTGTAGTGGAGCCCCGTTACCCACGGCGAAAAAGTCCTTCCAAGCTGGATGACTTTGAGCTGACCCTGACCAGTTGGTTGTTCCGGGAGTCCAGAAGACACCGCAAGCAACGCAAGACCCTCAAGCAACTCCACAGTGACCTGGTGCAACTGGGCTTCACCGGTTCCTATGACCGGGTGGCAGCCTTTGCCCGACTGTGGCGCCAGGAACAACAGGAAGCCAAGCGCACTGCCGCGAGGAATACCTATGTGCCGTTAACCTTTGCACCTGGTGAAGCGTTCCAGTTCGACTGGAGTGAGGACTACGCCATGATCAATGGCGTCAACACCAAGCTGCAGATCGCCCACTTCAAGCTCAGCCACAGCCGGGCCTTCTTCCTGCGGGCCTACCTCCTGCAGACCCATGAGATGCTGTTCGATGCTCACCACCATGCATTTCAGGCTTTTGGCGGAGTCCCGGAGCGAGGCATCTACGACAACATGAAGACCGCCGTGGACAAGGTAGGACGAGGCAAGCAGCGCGTTATCAATAAACGCTTTACTGCCATGGTAAGTCACTACCTGTTTGAATCAGAGTTCTGTAACCCGGCCGCCGGTTGGGAGAAAGGCCAGGTAGAGAAGAACGTCTTGGACTCCCGCCGCCGGGTCTGGCAGGACGCGCCTGTTTTCAAGTCACTGGCGGAACTGAACGGTTGGCTGCAGCAGCGTTGCCTGGAGCTGTGGGAGGACCTGCCTCACCCCGAAGACAGGAAGCGTACCCTCAGCGACTACTGGCAAGCTGAACGGGAATGCCTGATGGAAACACCAGCTGCCTTCGACGGCTTTGTAGAATATCAAAAGCGGGTCAGCTCGACCTGCCTGATTACCTTCGACAACAACCGCTACAGTGTCCCGGCCAGCTTCGCCAATCGACCAGTGAGCCTGCGAGTGTATGCAGACCGGTTAGTCGTAGTCGCCGAATCCAATGTAGTGGCGGTCCATGAACGAGTATTCACCCGTGATCACAGCGCCAGTGGCAAGACCGTCTACGACTGGCGGCATTATCTGTCGGTGGTACAGAGAAAACCTGGTGCCTTAAGGAACGGAGCACCTTTTACCGAGCTGCCAGAGGGCTTTAGGAAGCTACAGGCTATCCTGTTAAAGCGCCCCGGTGGCGATCGTGAGATGGCCGATATTCTAGCCCTGGTGTTGCTGCACGAGGAGACGTTGGTAGAACAGGCCGTCCGTGAAGCACTCAGGGTGGAGCAACCTTCCAAGCAGCACGTGCTGAACTGTCTGAGTAAGCTCAGTGAAACACCTCAACCGAAACCCACTTTACCACCGCCGGCTTTGAAGTTAGTCAATGAGCCGGTTGCTGATACCGACCGCTATGACCGATTGCGCAGGAGGTCACCATGAACAACGATTCTTTAATCACTACACTCAAGTCTCTCAAGCTCTACGGCATGGCTGACACGATTACTAATCTCACCACCCAGGGGGCTCCAGCCTTCCAACAGGCATTGCCAACCCTGGAGACACTGCTGAAAGCCGAAGTGGCAGAACGGGAGGTTCGCTCAATCAACTACCAGATGAACGTTGCCAAGTTCCCCGCCTATCGGGACCTGGCAGGCTTCGAGTTTGCTGAAAGCCAAGTTGATGAAGCACTGGTTCGTTCTCTGCACCGGTGTGAGTTTATCGAAGATGCGCAAAATGTGGTCTTTGTTGGCGGACCGGGAACCGGCAAAACTCACCTGGCCACAGCCATTGGCGTTCAGGCCATCCAGCATCATCGGCTTCGGGTGCGCTTCCTGTCCACTATCGAACTGGTGAATCAACTGGAGCAGGAAAAGCAGGCTGGCAAACCGGGTCGTATTGCCAATCGGTTGGCGCATGCGGACCTGGTGATCCTGGATGAGCTGGGCTATCTACCGTTCAGTCAGTCTGGTGGTGCCTTGCTATTCCATCTGATCAGCAAGCTCTATGAAAAGACTAGCATCCTGATAACCACCAACCTGAGCTTCTCGGAATGGTCCAATGTGTTCATCGATTCCAAGATGACAACGGCACTACTGGACAGGCTCACCCATCACTGTCACATCATTGAAACTGGCAACGACAGCTACCGATTCAAACACTCAACAACACAACAACAGGAGGACAGAAAAACTGGCAAGAGGAGATAACTTCAGGCCATAATCAGGCCATCTGGGTGGGTCAATTTTGGATGCAAAACCCGGGTCAGTTTTAAATGCAAATCAACAACCAGGGTGCTTCAGCCAATCGATATAGAGATTGCGGTTTACAGGCGGTATAAGCTCCTGCTTCTCTAATTCAAAATGTTGCCACCCACTAAATAGGATTGTGGCCATTAAAAATCCAAATCGAACTCTATCAACGTCAGATAGTTGATCGATGTCATTCAATCCGAGAGTGTATACGGTCGCAACGTCTGGGTCAGAAACGATGTATTTTCTAAAATCATTCCAAGTCTCGACGACAGATTGATTGAACTGTGCGGAGTTCGATTGAGCGATTTTTTCAAGTTGGTTGGTATTAATGCGCGTTTGCACAGCTAGGTATACTAGGGTGATCAATACAGCGATAGCCCCTAGTATTTCTCCTAACGCACCCCAGTCTTGAATTGTCATTCTTTTTCTCGTTATTAACGGTCACTTTCGGCCAACTCCGGACATTTATTCAAAATTCTTAAAGTGAAATTACGTTTATCCGCTCACGATGCTTCCAATTTTATGACCCCACCGTAACGCCAATTCATGTTCCGGCATAGGTAAGAATTCACTGTAGCGCTGATGGAGTTGGCTAATGTTATGTGTTGGCCGTGGATCAAATAAATCATTGTTACTGAAAATAGTCCATTTCCTCCATTCGAGCTCCTCTAAGCATGGAAGGCATCGAATAATTCCCCTCATGACACGAATATTCATAGAGTTTTAAATCTGGGGGTAATCGAGTTAACAACATAGTTGCTGAAAATGTTTGGGTAAAGATTTCTGGGTCTGTAACTGTAAAGGCGAAAACTATTTCATTATTGCCGATTCGCGTGTACCTCTCCTCAACCTGCAATTGTGCCGATGTTCTGAGAAAAGCAGTAGATTGTTCTGGTCTAAAATCAGTTGAATGAATGATTAGCGAGTCTCCCTCATAGTAGGCGACTGAATCCCCCATCCACTTTGCGCCCTGATCAAGCATGTGTTCATCGTTGAGGCGGATAATCCTAACTAAGCTTAGGTATTCCAATAATATAACAACATAGTCCTTGTTCTGAACGATTTGTATATTGCGAATCGGATCGTCACCACCAGGGCTTCCACCTGCTTCTATGTCTGCGTCAAAAAATGCGCGTAACAATGGAAGTGCTGTTGCTCCACTTAAGCAGCGACTAGTTGCCGGGAGATTTTCTGGCCCATCAAAGCGCCTATGCCCCTGAGCACTGCGAAGACCAAAGATGTCACGTTCTTGGGGGTTCGGTATATAGGGCAGCTGCCCATTGGGTGGATCAGTAATATACGCCGTAGGGTATTCGCCATTAATTTTGGCGAGTTCAGTTAACATAAGTGAAAAATTGCCATCTGCTTGTTGGCCAATCCTACTGCCAATTTCTGGCGCTGGCCGATTTGGATCGATAGGAGCTTGTCTCAGGGCATCAATCTCTGATGCTTTTTTTGCAAATGCTATTACTTCTTCTTCAGTATAAGTTTGTTTGCCATCTAAACTGAGAGGTCGTTCTAGTGGTGTTTGAAACGGATTTGTCCAATTGCCTTGCAGGTCTGGATACCCATGTTCGGTTCTGGGGGTCTCCCAATCATTCTCGGCGGCTAGTAGTGGGGACAGTCCCGCTACTAAAAAGAGACCGCTCAAAATAGTACAAGTGAAGCACCGGCCAGTATTCATTCGCCCATTTCCCATATATCCCATAAACTACAAATTTATTTTGGCGTCCACTACTTCGAAACACATAACATCTATATACCGAGCCCCCCCTCAAATTGCCAGACGCGCGAGTCGGCTTGTTTTCTCACTTATCTCTACTTCCCTTACAGCAGCTCTCGGCCAATACCCGACATTTTTTTTCTTTCGGCACTTTAAGTTGTGTGTACTACTTTAACTGATCTTTTGACTTTAGAGTCGCCAAATGTTCGCGAACGTAAGTTTCGTATCTAAAACTCAATTGAGGCTCTTCTCCCAATATAGCCCAGGCTTCGACGACAACAGCGTTCCAGTCAGTCCAGGTTTCCTCGGCACCTGGATTTAAGTAAAGAAAATGCGCAAATTTAACTATTTCCGGATTCCATCTGGGCTCGATGCCTTGTCGTTCGCCCGTTATTGCAATAGCGCCAACGAAACTCCAGTAATCTCGCAAGATATTCTCATAGATTAAGCGCTCCTGTGGCGTTAATTCCTCGCCTGAATTACCACGTATCCAGATGTCAGAATGTTCGCTTGTTCGAGCACGCCACGCTTGGTCAAGTTCACTTCGAGACAAAGTACGGCCATTTTGTGCAGTAATCTCACTTTGCCTTAACTCCAATCCAACAAAAATTAGTGAAGCTACTATAGCGGTCGTGCCAACTACTTCTATTACTGATCGCCACGATATTGATTTCATTAATGGACTTCCGTTAGCAACAAAATATCTCTCAACGAGGGATCTTATTAAGCAATAAATTGGCTTTCAAATTACAAAAACAGCCGCTCTCGGCCAACTTTGGACATAAACTAGGAGCCTGCCGAGCATCCTCTTCCAGACTTCTTCCCCAGCGAAATCAGAAGGGGTGGTCTGCCAGCCATTCCGCGATTGCTTTCGCGGTCGGTTGCGGGAAATCGACCTGAAATCCGTGATTGGGAACGTCCGACAGAGTTCGGATTTCCGCGGCAGGTAAGCGTTCGGACAGAAGCCGTCTTTGGCCCCCGGCATATCTCGGCGGGTTGGCGCTAAACAGGTACAGGATGGGCTGTCGAATGTCATCGTAGTAGTCATCAGCAACCGACTCTTGAGCGACTTGATGACTGAGCCAGTTGTTTGCGCGGTCAGCGTTCGCTTGCTCGATTGCACCAGGGATAAGGCCACGTAACATCCAAGGTATGTCATGTTCGCCGATTATGGGGCGTTCTGCGGCTTGTCTCTTCAATTCGTCCAAACGTCGGCTGAAACGCTCCGCATACTCCTCTGGTGTGATCCCATCCCTCTGGAGCACTATGCTCATTGGAATGCCTAAGGCGCCCTCGAGAGAGACCACAGAATGCACGAGGTCAGGTCTAGTACGAGCGACTTCCAAGGCAATCGGTACACCAGCCGAGTGCCCTACGATGTGAGCCCGCTCAACTCCCAGATGATCAAGAAGAGAAGCTGCGTCGTCTGCTTCTCTGCTGATCCCTCCAACATCCGTATTGCTGCTTCCGCCGTATCCCCGGCGGTGATACCTAATCAGGTAATAACCAGAAAGCGCTGGTTCATCCATGATCGGCAGGAACGCCGCGGCAATCGTGGCACCATGAATCAATAGGACGGCCTCACCGTTTGGATTGCCTGCTGTCTCATACAACAAAAACCCTCCGTCTGATAACGCTGCGCTATCCATTTCCATTTGGGCATAGGCAATCGCTGAGAAGGTGGTTGTCGAGCTTAACACTAGTATCACTACAATTCTCGAAATCGCGTTCCTCATGGTTTTCCTCGCTCTATCAAAATGCATAGTTGTTATATAAAGTACCGCCCGCCTCGTCTTACTAAATAGCTTCTGCTAGCGGCTGCCGACATTCATTGTTGAGAAGGCGGGGCAAGGCGATTCAATTCCGCAAACCAGTTATCCACTACTTTTAAGCTTGTCTCGCCGCTCACTGTTTCCTGTCCTGCATCCTGCATCATCAGAAATCGTGACCCATCAGGAGAAACTACTAAACCTGTGGGGCTTGCCAAATAATTTCCCATAAAAAGCATAGCGGGCTCACCGTATTGAAATCCACTGCCCTCCGTATTTGTGGTAACGGACCACACTGCTAACGACCTTTGCCCGGATTCGTCGACAAGGCTGTACTCGAAATACAATTCATCCCCGGTGGCATTCCACCGAGATTTTGCGCCTCCCTGGATGGAGACCTGCCAGCGGCCGTCCTCGACATTGGGATACGGACGAACATAGATTTCCGAAATTCCGGATTCATTGGACGTGTAGGTGATAAAGCGTCCGTTGGGTGAGACTGTGGCAGCGAACTGGTTTCCTTCTGACTGAACCAGGAGCTGGGGATTTTCGTCACCAATTGTGAGTGCATACAGATCAGAATCGTAGTCATAAATTAGCTCTGTACCATCCGGGGTCGCGTCTGTTGGGATCGGCTGAAAGCGGAAACCGGCTAACAGGCGCTCTGGCTGACCCGTACCATCGGCAGCCCTCCACCAGAGACCGAATTCTCCTGATTCATCCCGGTTTGATGAAAATATTATGCGCTGTCCGTCCACAGTCCAGATTGGATTCGCATCACGTGCCTCATCGAACGTGAGCCGACTCAGGGAATTGCGCACGAGATCATAAACCCACACGTCGGCATTATTACCGTCATTAATCGTCACCGCCAACTTTTGCCCATCTGGTGACAGTCGTGACGCTCCGAAATTTCTGGATAGGGACAGAGTCTGTTGATTGCCTTCCCGGTCAATCCAATGCAGGGTTCTATCCTCATCCCCTGATCCGATAATGTCACCTCCAGGGAGATATACCAGCAACCCATCGTCGGAGAAACTATAGGTTGCTCCTCCACGAAAACCATCGGTGTGTAAACCCGGAATAACCGGCACTTCGGGTCCTGTGATTTCAAGACTCTGCAGGTCAAATGGAACCGCCCACAGGGACTCAGCACGAATAAACGCGATATGCCCGGTCGGCACGTATCGGGCGTTGTAGGCACTCTGGATCAGCGGACGGGTGCTGCCATTTTCTAGATTCAAAAGACTGATGTACCCATTCCTGACAGTGGGGCCAGGTGATGCCGTATAAAGCAATGATTTATTATCGGGGAGCAAATACGGCCAGCGTGTACGCAGTACGGTGTCGGATTGATCAATTTCGACTTGTGCTGGAATGCCACCATTGGCGCTGATCTGGATCAGGCGATCGACACTTTCAACTGACCTGCTGTAATAAATCTGATCCTGCTCGGTCCAGTATGCACTGGTGCCTTCAGCCATGTCATCTGCCAGCACGATAGCAGACCCACCCCTCACCGAAATCTTCTGCAAGGTTTCATCACCGTTAAAGACTATCCATTCACCATCGGGAGAGAAAGCGGGATGGTCACCTCCTTCGGTGCCATCCAGGAGCACCGCCTGCACCTGGTCCAATTCCCGCATATAGATCTGTTGGGAAGAACCAGGTTCTTGCAGGCCGATTGCTAGGCGTCGCCCATCTGAGCTCAGGGCAACATCAACATTCAGATCGAAGCCGCTGCGGGCGGAGATGGCACCCAGGTAGATATCGTAGCGGCGGGTGGGCCGTGATGAATTTGATCCACTTTCCGAATTGGCGGTAACTTCGGAATTACCAGATGGCGCAAATACGAAGCGGTCAGTCACCTGAAACACGGCAACCAGCAGTACGATAGCAAGGATCATGTAATTCACGGGTTGGGCAGACGTGGCCGGCGAACCGGTCGAAGCCTGCACATGATGATCGGGCCTGATGCCTTCGGCGGTACGCTCATAGGCCCAGGCAACCACCATAGTGGGAAAGAATCCAAGGATTAGCAGCACAGAAATGAACGTGACCGTCCACTCCGGCAATTGTAGTGCGGGGAATAAAGTATCGGCGACCTGGATAACTACCCAGGACACCACGGCGTACACTGCAGCGACGCGAAAGACCTTTCGACGCTTTAATTCCTCAAACAGCTTACCCATGGGGTGGGTCCTGTTTTTTCTTAATTATTGACGAAGGAGTCTAGCATACCTGGAATATCGGTCTAAACGTCTGCTTTCGGGAGCGGATCAAGTGCTAGATCCACGGAATTCCTTACTTCCGGTATGGGTCGACAGCGGAAATTAGCAGGTACTAGGCGGCTAACCACGAAAGTAACGGGATTTCACTTTTGACAGTTTCCGCTACACTCAAAAAGCGGACGAGTTGGTTATTTTTTAACCAGCTGGGGTTCTGACCAACGCTAACAGCCGCTATCGACCCATAGCAGTCCTAAGAAATTATCAGGAAAATCCATCAATTCTGCTCCCGAAAGCAGACATTTAGCCTATCTGAGGTCCTATGCTAGACTCCTTCGTCAATAATTAATAAGAAATTGGAACCCCAAATGGGTAATCTGTTTCAAGAGCTAAAGCGCCGCAAGGTATTCAGGGTAGCCGCCGTGTATGCCGTGGTAGCCTGGGTGCTGATTCAGGTGGCGGACACGGTGCTTCCTGCATTGCAGATGCCGCAGTGGACAGTTTCTTTCGTTACCGTTCTTTTTATTTTGGGTTTCCCAATTGCCGTCATCCTTGCCTGGGCTTATGAAGCCACTCCTGAAGGAATAAAGCCTGAGACAGATTCCCAATCAACGGTACTGTCATCACCACCCACAAATCAGTATCTAATTTATGCCACGTTCATGCTCGTGCTAGTGGTAGCTATTTTTCAGGTTGCCGACCGATTCTTCACCGCAGGCGGTGCGATCTTCGGCAGTGAGCAGGCGACACAAAGAGCCGACTTTGGCGTAGTGCGCTCGAAGATCAGCCTCGGAGAAATTGATCAATTACTTCCAAACATTGACATAGACAATTTCAGTGCAATCTCGCCCGACGGCAAAATGATAGCATCCGCAGTGTTAGTTGATGGAGTTGCGCAGTTGCGCTTGCGAAGAGTGGATGAATTCCAATTTAGAATTCTTATGGATTCTACAACTAGCGAATTCTACTTCATCAAATTCTCACCCGACAATCAGCAGATCCTGGTCGATACCTCTGATGGCCTACAAGTTATTGGTGTCGACGGTACGTCCCTGCGCTCAGTTGGTCGTGAAGTAACTTTAGGTTCGGGGGCCACTCGCGGAAGTTTTGCCTGGCTGGATAACGAGCGAGTCATTTTTAGAAACTCACTCGACCGAATGCTTTACACGGTGTCGTTGAGGAATGGTCAAGCAAAACCTCTGTCGATAATCGGAAACGCGAGATACGATTTTAAACAACTGGCCGGATTGCCAGTTAGCAATCTAATCCTCGCCACAGTGGATGCCAATCTGGATCCGAATATAGCGGAAAACAGTATTTCGATTGTTAACCTAGAGACAGGAACTCAGACTCCTCTTATCGATAACGCTTTCGCGTCCCTTTATCTGAGCTCAGGGCATATAGCCTTTGTCCGCGAGCAAGAATTGTGGGTCGTACCTTTCGACGTTGAGAGCGGGGAGATAACCGGCGCAGAATATCCAGCAAACATCCCATTGCTCACAGCGTCTCAGGAAATTGGTACCGCAATATACGCTGTCTCAAACAATGGTTTACTGATTTTTCCGGAACAAACAATTGAACCAACACCGCGGGAATTAGTCTGGGTTGACTTAGACGGCAATCGCAATCGGTTACAGCTCCCCCCTGGCCGCTACAGTGACCCGATATTGTCACCCAGTGGTGATCGTCTGGCGGTGACAATTTATGAGCAGAATGGTGGTAGTGATATTTGGATGTTAAGCCTTAGGCAGAACACGCTGAGCCGAGTCACGTTTTCCGGAGATGCATTCAATATTGTTTGGTCACCTGATGGAGAGCATTTGTACTATGAACGCAGTGAGAGTCCGGGAATTTGGAGAAGCCGCCCCAATGGTATTGGAGACCCGCAACGCATACTCGCTTCGAATACCAGAACCATACCCAATAGTGTCACACCGGACGGTACCGCGCTGATATACATGTCCGGTTTTGGTAACGCCTATGATTTTAGCGAGGTTTCACTCGTTGACGAAAACAATACTAACCGCGTGCTATTGGCATCGGGTTTCAATGAGGTAGCTGCGGCTATTTCTCCTGATGGCAAATGGCTAGCCTATACAAACAATGAAGCTGGAGATCATCAAGTCTATCTGCGGCCTTATCCCAATGTCGATGACAATAAGTGGCAAATATCCACTGCGGGTGGCTGGGAGCCAAGTTGGAGTCCTGATGGCGACAAGATCTACTTTGCTTCGTATTCAAATGATGAGGATACCGGCACAAGAGGGATATATTCTGTCTCGCTAACATTTGGCACGACACTAGAGATTGGCAGTCCTGTGCGTATAGCTACAGGCTTTAGCGTGAATGGCAATGATTACCCCAATTACGATGTGCATCCAGACGAAAGGCAGATCATTGGGTTCGAAGAAGATAGAACGGCGAATCAAACGCGGGAAGAGTTCCTGATACTGGTTAGCAATTGGTTCGAGGAGCTCAGAAGATTGGCTCCCACCGAATTGAATTGACGGCCTGCTTTTAGGCCGTTTCCGGTAGTTGCGGCAGCCTAGGGCTACTTCCGCTTCTGGCCCAGACTGTGCAAAAACCTTTCAATCTGCTCCTAGAGAAGCTTTAGCAGCCTTCAGGAAGCCAACTGAGGCAATTCATCAAGTCGATTATAATAACGGTTGTTCC
>Ga0070726_10004647_pt1 | contig 10828 bp, 10 predicted proteins | sample tdAd471_FD_67275 | JGI IMG/M metagenome (GOLD analysis project Ga0070726, IMG submission 67275) | Marine sediment microbial communities from the Atlantic coast under amendment with organic carbon and nitrate - tdAd47.1 | ecosystem: Environmental > Aquatic > Marine > Coastal > Sediment | place...
ATCGCTGAGCCCGTCGACGCTTAAGCCGAGCACCTTGACATTGCGTTTGTCGAACTCGCCCTTGAGCTTGGCGACCGCGCCGAGCTCGGTGGTGCAGACGGGGGTGAAGTCCGCGGGGTGGCTGAAAAGCACGGCCCATGAGCCATCGATATAGTCGTAGAAGTGGATCGGACCTTCGGTCGAGTCCTGCGTGAAATCGGGTGCCGTATCGCCGAGTTGAATGGTCATCACATGCTCCTTTATTTATATGAACTCTGTCTGGCAAAGATACCATATTGAGTTCACAAGTATATGAGCATGTGGAGTGCCTGACAGGATTGATCTTGGACGATCAGGCAGACCGATGGTCAATCGGCTGCGGTGAATACTACCCCACTTCCGGTAGAGCGGGAATCCGTCGACTAGTTGAGACCTGCCCTGAGTTTGTCGCTCTCGGCATGGATCAGGAGCGATTGCAGGCTCTCGTATCGGCGCTCCTGCTCTTGGAGTTCAATCTTGAGTTCTTTGAGCATGAGCTCGAGATCACCGAGCTGTGCCTGAGATTTCTCGAAATCTGGCCCGCTGAGTTCGCCTTGTACGATGCTCTGCTCGATCAGTTGCCCTTGAAGTTGAATGCGTCCATAGTCGTTGGACTTTGTGAGATACTTCTGCTTTGCGATCTCGTACTCGGCACGAATCCGATCGATGGCGTCCTGTGATTGAGTCTGCAACTCACGCTGCTGGCGTTGATGCTGTGCGACCAGCTCGTCGAGCAGGACCCTGATCTCATCGTGCATCCGCTCTGGTGCAGTGACGACGAGGGTCGAGTTGAGGGCGGAGCTCGTCGCGAGCGAGCCGCCCATCGAGGTCCAGTCTCTTGACGAAATATGCCTCTGCATGAGATCCATCACTCGTTGAACCGTATTCTGCGTGTGCGCTGCCATCCGGCTGGATTGGTTCGAGTTCGAAGAGTCGTGCAGGTGCGGCTGGGCAAAGTCAGAAAGGTCATAGACTCTCTTTACTGTTGTGCGGCGATCGAACTGATTTCGGTTCCCGATCTCGATCCGATCGGGGCGTTCGTAGGCGGCCATCGAGTTGTAAAAGACCTGCTCGGTCCGCTCTGCGAGGATGGCGAACACGAGTTTCGCGTTGATCGGGTTCGAGTCGATGTTGATGGGGGTGTCGCTGCTGAATCCGAACTCTTCGAGCATATCCCAGTGGATGATCAGCGGGCGGTCTGTGTGCGCCTCGATTTCATTGAACAGCTCTCCGAATGTCGCGTTCCGGACATCGATCGTGAATGACTCGAACGGGTCTGCTTCTGCAGTCGTTTTGGGTACGGCATCTTCACTTAGTGTGATTGTGGTGTTCGTCGCGCTATGTGTACTGGCTGGCATCATCATACTGACGCTCGCCGTGAGTATTGAACCGGCGAGAACGAAGAATGTGGCGTTCATGGCGAATCTCCTGAATGGTGTCCGTGTGCGTGAGGCCGTGGAAATAAGTTTGGCGAGTTCGGCGGTCTCGCCAAGTTCATGGATGGCGGATTGGATCGCTTCGGGTTCCGGCTTGCCCATGATGAGCAGGTCGTCGACGCGGGAGCGGAGGTGGTCTTCAAGCTCGTCGCGCACTTGATCGCGCTGCGAGGGCGGGAGATTGAGCATCGAGACGAGCACATCGAGCCAAGACTCGATCGTGTCGCGATTGCTCGGCGGGCTGATCCCCTTACTGCGCTTCATGTCGTCGCGCTCGGTGATGAGAGAAAGTTGTCGAGCAGGTGCTGCATCTGCTTGTGGGCCTCGATGTGCTTGTCGAGTTGCTTGCGCCCTTTGGGGCTCAGGGTGTACCACTTACGCTTGCGTCCGCTCGCGTCGGGGTCGGCGCCCTCGGCCTTCACTTCTTCCCAACTCGTGGTCACGAGCCCCTGCTTCTCGAGCTTGGTCAGCAGGGGATACATGCCCGAGGCGGTGAGCTTGAAGTGCCCGTCGGATTTGGCGGCGATGGCCTTGGTGATGGCATAGCCGTAGGACGGGCCGTCGGCGAGAACCGATAGGACGACGAGTGTGGAGTGGTCTTGCTTGAGGTTGAGCATGGCGGTTTCCTTAGCGTCTGCTTCGGACCAATGTACCACAGATGTATATATCGAGTTCTGATATATCTGAGAATTGACACAAGTTTCTGATCCGGTGCGAACTTTTCTCGGCGGGGTGTGGAATAGATCACCCGCTCAGTCTATTTTCTTGTTTAGGAAAATGAGAAATCAACACACCAATCCGATCGACCGACTCACCAGCATTGCTGGTGCCCTTGCGGACCCGAACCGCGTTCGCCTGCTGGCGGCCTGCCTGGATCAGGCACGCTGTGTCTGCCAGCTTGTTGCCTTGATCGATCTGTCGAACGCATCGATCTCCAAGCATCTTGGGCAGTTGCGTGATGCGGGATTGCTTGAGTCACGGCGTGAGGGGCGTTGGGTGCACTACCGGACGCCGGAGACGCCCGATGCGATCGTGCGTGATGCGCTCGCAACGGTCCGCGCCCACGCGCTGGATGATGAGCGGATCCGCATGGACCAACAGACATTGATCAATATTGACGCGATCGATCCCAACGAGCTCGCTCGGATGCAGCGCGAAGGGTGCTGCCCGGATCTGTCGTGCTGTGCACCCAAACAGACCATTCATTCAACCCCCGCTGCCTCAGGGCAGTGAGACGGAAACGGCAAGGAGAATACACATGAGTACGAACGAAGCAGTCCGCGATCAGATCCGGAGCGACTACGCGCATATCGCGTCAACAAGCAACAAGGCCGAGGGAACGGGCAGCAGCTGCTGTGCCGGCGCTTGTGGCGTAACCGAGTCGATTGACCCTGATGTGCTGGCCGAGCAGATCGGATACTCGCGAGAAGAACTCGAAGCGTTGCCTGCGGACGCGAACATGGGACTCTCGTGCGGAAATCCGAATGTGATCGCGAACCTCAGGGAGGGCGAGACAGTGCTGGATCTGGGATCGGGGGGCGGGTTCGATCTGTTCCTCGCGGGCCCCAAGGTCGGGAAGACGGGCCGGGCGATCGGCGTGGACATGACCGCCGAGATGATTGGCAAGGCCCGCAAGAACCTTGAGCACTACACCAAGACGACGGGACTCGATAATGTCGAGTTCCGTCTGGGCGAGATCGAGCACCTGCCAGTGGCGGACAACTCCGTCGATGTGGTCATGAGCAACTGCGTGATCAATCTGGCGCTGGACAAGCAGGGTGTCTGGAACGAGATCGCCCGAGTGCTCAAGCCAGGCGGACGCGTGGCGATCAGCGACATCGCGCTCTTTAAGCCGCTACCCGAGTCCGTGAAGGGAATCGCGGAATCGTGGGCGGGGTGCATCGCGGGCGCCGCGTTGATCGAGGATCTGCAGCAGCAGATGCTCGAAGCCGGGCTTCAGGGGGTGAACCTGACACCCAAGCCCGAATATGTGAAGGCGCTGATGAACGCGGCTGATCCGTTGTATAAGAAGGTTGTCGCGGAGCTGCCCTCAGGAGAATCTGTAGCGGATTACATCACAAGTGTGGATATCGCGGCGGTGAATCCCGATGGGGCATGCTGTGGGACCGGGTGTTGTTGAGTCCCGCGGATACGACCTTGCCTAGAGTTCCTGCATGAGCCAGCAGACCACGACCACCGTGACTACCACCACGCCCAGATGAAGGCGGCTGGCTTATGTTGCAGAAATAGCACACAACGCCCGGCCGCTGCCGGGCGTTTTTCATAGGATCATCCTCAGAACGGACTCCCCATTACGCGTTCAACACGAGAGCGAGCAGGAACAATGCCTCAGATTACCCTCCCCGATGGATCGGTGAAATCGTTTGACAACCCCGTCAGTGCCTTCGATGTGGCGATGTCGATCGGCGAGCGTCTCGCGAAGGCGTGTGTCGGCGCGATCATTGACGAGGAACTGTCTGATCTGAGTACGGTGATCGATAAGGACTGCACCCTCTCGCTTGTCACGGAAAAGACCCGCGACAAGCAGGACGACCCGAACGCGTTGAACCTGCTCCGCCACTCAACGGCCCATGTCATGGCCGAGGCGATCCAGCGGATCATCCCCGAGGCGATGCTCGTGTACGGGCCGCCCTTGGAGAACGGGTTCTACTACGACATCGCGTTCCCGGAGGACCGCCCGCTTAAGGAGGGTGACTTCGAGGCGATCGAAGCAGAGATGGCGAAGATCGTCAAGGAAGACCGCCCGTTCACGCGCTACGAGCTTGAATACTCCGAGGGGCTTGAGAAGGTCAAGAGCGAGGGATCGAAGTACAAGCTCGACAACGCGCATCGTGCGCACGAAGCGGGATCTCTTTCACTGAGCTTCTACGCGACGGGTGAACCCGGGAAGGACTGGGAGGATCTGTGCCGAGGGCCGCATGTCCCGAGCACGGGGCGTATTGGCGCATTTAAGGTGATGTCGCTCGCGTCGTCCTACTGGCACGGGGATGAGAACTCGGATCGACTGACCCGCGTGTACGGCACTTCGTTTTTCAGCAAGAAGGATCTCAACGCATACCTCGATCGACTCGAAGAAGCGAAGAAGCGTGACCATCGCGTGCTGGGCAAAAAGCTCAAGCTCTTCCACATCGACGAAACGGTCGGGCAGGGGCTCATCCTCTGGACGCCTAACGGATCAGTCGTGCGCAAGGAACTGCAGAACTTCATCTCGGTGGAGCTCACGAAGCAGGGGTACTCCGAGGTCTTTACGCCTCACATCGGCAAGCTCGACCTGTACCGGACTTCGGGGCACTTCCCGTACTACGCGGAGTCACAGTTCCCGCCGCTGATCGAGCGGGACCACATGGCACACCTGAGCGATGAGGGGTGCACTTGTGCGGAGCTCTCGAATCACTTGCACACAGGTGAAATCGAGGGGTTCATGCTCAAGCCCATGAACTGCCCGCACCACATCAAGGTCTTCGCGTCCCAGCCCCACTCCTACAAGGACTTGCCGGTCCGACTCGCGGAGTTCGGCACGGTGTATCGTTGGGAGCAATCGGGTGAGCTCAACGGCATGACGCGCGTGCGAGGGTTCACGCAAGACGATGCGCACCTTTTCTGCACGCCAGATCAGATTGGCCAGGAGGTCCAGGGTTGTCTGACGCTTGTGAAGACGATCTTCAAGGTGCTCGGCATGAAGGACTACCGCGTGCGGGTTGGATTGCGTGACCCGGACAGCGGGAAGTACACGGGCGACCCCGCGAACTGGGACAAGGCGGAGCAGGCGTGCCGCGAGGCAGCGCAGACGCTCGGTGTCCCTTTTACGGAAGAGCCCGGCGAGGCGGCGTTCTATGGTCCCAAGATCGACTTCGTCGTCAAGGATGTCATCGGTCGCGAGTGGCAGCTCGGCACGGTGCAGGTGGACTACAACCTGCCCGAGCGGTTCGACCTGACCTATATCGGCGCGGACAACGAGAAGCACCGCCCGGTGATGATCCATCGCGCCCCGTTCGGTTCGATGGAGCGGTTCATCGGGGTGCTCATCGAGCACTTCGCGGGCGCGTTCCCTGTTTGGCTTGCCCCCGAGCAGGTCCGTGTCCTCCCGATCTCCGAGAAGAGCAACGATTACGCGCATGAGGTCATGAGTGCGCTGCACGCGATCGGGATCCGCTCGACACTTGATGATCACGATCAACGCGTCCAGGCGAAGATCAAGAACGGGTCGGAGATGAAAATCCCGTACCTGGTCGTTGTCGGGCCGCGCGATGCAGAAAATCGCGCCGTGTCGGTGCGTGCTTTCGGGATTGAGAAGGATCTCGGGTCAATGCCTCTGGATGAGTTCATCAGCGCGATCGGTGAGGAATACCGCACGAAGGGCCGAAGCACGGTCAGGGAGCGTTTCGAGGCCGTCAAAGCCTGATTATTCGCCGAGTAGTTCCTTGAACCAATCGCTGAGATTGCTGTCTTGGTACGCATTGTCCCACGAGTTGTGATCGACTCCGTGGTACTCGCTGTAGCGTACTTCCGCACCGAGGGCGCGGAGGGCTTGGTGTATGGCTCTGGTTTCCTGAACCGGAACCACGGAATCCGCGTCGCCGTGATGCAGCCAGATTGGGAGCTTGGCGAGCCGCTCGGCCGCTTGGATGACCTCAGGATCACTCTTCGTTGCCTCGGTCCGGGCGATGCGCTCGCGGTCTTCGTTGAAGACTGGGCGGACATAAGCGCACACCGGTGAGGCAGCTTTGAAGCGATCCGGGTGTTGCCCGGCGATGGTGATTGTGCCGTGCCCGCCCTGCGAGAGCCCGGTGATCGCGAGGCGGTCAGGGTCGAAGAGTTCCATTTCGGCGGCCCTGTCGAGGAGGGCCATTACGGCTTCGCTGTGGTCCTCCCACTCTGAGTTCACGGTCGGTTTCTGGGGCGCGATGATGACGAAGGGCCAGTCCTCGGGGCTTTGCATGGCGTATCGAGGGAGCCCGACATGGAGTTGGCGGATGCCCTCGGTGCCGCACTCGCCGGCACCGTGGAGGAAGAGCAACGCGCTCCCGCCGGTTGTCGCGGCTTCATTGATCATGACCTTGCAGGCGTAGCGTTGACCTTCGATATCCATCGAGATGTCGTGGATTCGGAGCGCGGGTTTCATGGGCGATGCCGCCGATCGTTTGGGAGAGGCGCACCCAGCCAAAGCGGCAAGCAGGAGTACGAGGGTCATGAGTGCGAAAGTGCGTGCCTTGATCATGCAACAGGGTATACCATGCCCAGTCCCGGTTTGCAATCCGGGTGATGGATGCGTGCTTTGAGACCCAGCGACACAAGAACAACGGACGAGATCCGACGCGATCTGCGTTTCAGCACGCGGGACGCGATGTTATTCTCCATCATGGTCGGGTGCGGCGAGGCGTACTTTGTCGCCTTTGCCCTCGCGGTTGGGATGGGCGAGACCCTCGCGGGGTTGCTCGGATCAGTGCCGCTGCTCGCAGGAGCGTTGCTCCAACTCGCGGGCCCCAGCGCTGTACGAGCGCTGGGGTCGCACAAACGCTGGGTCGTGCTCGCGGCCGCGCTGCAGGCGTTGAGCTTTGTCCCCATGATCATCGCCGCGATCGTTGGGCACATGCCCGATTGGTTGATCTTCGTCATGGTCGCATTGTACTGGGCGTTCAACCTCGGCGGTGGCCCTGCGTGGAACACCTGGATCGGGACTGTTGTCCCCCGTCCCGTGCGCGCGAAGTACTTCGCGGGGAGGACCCGCCGAGCACAAGCGGCACTGATGTTCTCGCTCATCGGTGCGGGGCTGATCCTGTACTATGGTCGCAAACACTTCACCCAGGGCGACGAGGGCGGGTCGTACCTGCTCGTCTTCGCGGTCCTGTTCGCGATCGCGGGTGTGGCACGACTCGCATCGACCTGGTGTCATTCGCGCGTGAGCGAGCCCGAACCGATGCCCAAGGGGCAGACTCGGGTCCCGATGCGGACTTTCCTGCGTGGGCCGCAGGCGGTCTCGGGTGGGCGGTTGATCCTGTACATGCTCGGCGTCACGCTCGCGGTGCAGGTCTCCGGTCCGTTCTTTACGCCATATATGCTCAAGGAACTCGGGTTTGATTACCTGATCTACGCGGGGCTCTTGTGCGGGTCATTCATGGGACGCGTGATCGCGATGCCCGTCATCGGACGATTCGCGAAGAAACACGGGCCTGCGAGACTTTTGTGGATTGGAGGCGTCGGGATCATCCCGATGAGTGCGGTCTGGGTGATCTCACCAAACCCATGGTTCATCATGGGGATCCAGGTTGTGTCAGGGATGATGTGGGCGTGCTATGAGATGGCGACAATGCTGCTGCTGCTCGAATCGATTCCTGCGCGCGAACGAACGAGCGTATTGACCACTCAGACCGCGCTCAACGCATGCACGATCGTGCTCGGCGCGAGTTCAGGCGCGCTGATCTTCCGATTAATGGGCGAGGGCGTAAGCGCGTACTATGCCCTGTTCCTCGTCAGCGCCGCGGTGCGGTTGGGAACCTTGATCCTGCTCGCACGGGTGCATATGCCCGAGATCAAACGGATCCGTCCGGTGATCTTCCGCACGATGGGGATCCGTCCGCAGTTCGGCGGAATCGATCGCCCGGTTGTGCCCTCGATCGACGATATGGATTCTGCCTCCAAATGATGCAGGCATGGGCGTGTCTCTGTAGAATGCCCCCATGTGTGATGATTCTGATGCTCAACCGATCCGGATCGCGATGTGGTCCGGGCCTCGCAATATCTCGACGGCGTTGATGCGGAGCTGGGGCGCTCGCCCGGATTGCTTTGTGAGTGACGAGCCGTTGTATGCGCACTACCTGAGCGAGCTTGACGAGAACAAACGGCGCGAGCACCCTGTGTACGACGAGGTGATGCGTTCGCAGCCGACGGATTGGCGTGAGGTTGCGGCGCAACTGACGGGATCGATCCCGAATGGGAAATCCATCTGGTATCAGAAGATGATGTCGCATCATCTGACCGAGGGGATTGGGCGGGACTGGATCGCTGAGTTGACCAACTGTTTCCTGATCCGTGATCCAGCGGCGATGATCACAAGTTTTATCAAGATCATCGACAACCCGACGCCGGAGGATCTGGGGTTGCCACAGCAGGTGGCGTTGTTCGAGTGGCTGCGGAGAGGGAAAGGTACGACGCCCGTTGTGGTCGATTCGCGCGATGTGCTCATTGACCCTGCCGGTATGCTCACGAAGGTGTGCGAGCGAGTCGGTGTTCCATTTGATCATGCGATGCTGGGATGGGAGCCGGGCACACGCGAGGAAGACGGGGTATGGGCCCCCCACTGGTACTCGAGCGTGTACGGATCGACTGGCTTTGCGCCGTATGAACCGAAACAGGAGCGCGTGCCGGAGCGGCTCGCGGGCGTGCTTGAAGCATGCCGGGATCTGTATGATCAGCTCGCGGTGCACAAGCTGTAGCAACCCGGTGTCTTGTATCAGGTAGAACCCAATGTCAGAGGGGGCGCGAGGAGCAAGGCATGCACACAACAAACAGACGGGTATTTATTACGGCGGGGTCGGTATCGCTCGCTGGCGGGGTTGCCTTTGCAGGCGGTCTGTTCCAGAAACAAAGTGAACAACAGAGAGCCGATTCGCGCGTGCGAGCAGAAGCGGAACGCGTGCGTGCCTTTGTGGGTGCCTGTCATGCGCGGATCGAGACTGTCCGTGAAATGCTCGATGAGGACGCGGACCTCGCGAAGTCCGCGTGGGATTGGGGATTTGGCGATTACGAAACCGCGATCGGTGCGTGCTCGCATACGGGACGGCAGGACATCATCGAGCTGCTGTTGATGCACGGTGCTCGGCCAACGATCTTCACACTCGCCACGCTCGACAAACACGCGGCCGTACGGGGCTTCATCGAGTCGATGCCCGGTGCCCGAGCGATTGAGGGGCCGCACAGCATCTCGCTGTATCGTCACGCTCAGGCCGGTGGGGCGAGCCGGGTGATGCGTTACCTTGAGAAATCCGGGCTGAATCAGGGCGCGGAGATCTTCGAGACGGATCAGGCCACCACGGAGCGGTATCTGGGCGTGTACGGATCGGAGGCGTTCGACCAACGGATTGCCATCGATTGGTCCGCGCGATTCGGTTGCCTCACCCTCAAGATTGGAGACGAGTCTGCACGCAACCTGATTCCGATCGGTGGAGCGGGTGGTCGCGTTGAAGAATCGATCTCTGTATTCCGCCCCGCAGGATCACGCGGAGCCAGGGTGTTGTTCGGCGATCAAGATTGGCTAGAGATCCGGTACGCGGGCCAGACGATGCGGGCGAAGCGGATGGATGGATGAGCACGATCGGGTGCGTGTTGCTACGCTTGTCGCATGCAACAGAAGTTCAATGAGAAGAATCGGGATCTGAAGATCAACATCAACGGCGAGCTCATCCATCGCGATCAGGCGGGGATCTCACCCTTTGACTCGCTGGTTCAGGGCGGCGACGGTGTCTGGGAGGGCCTGCGGGTCTACGACGGGACGATCTTCAAGCTCGACGAGCACCTTGAGCGGCTCCGGCGCAGCGCCAAGGCGCTCGCGTTCACGCAGATCCCAACGCGTGACGAGTTGTTCGAGGAGATCAAGAAGACACTCGAAGCGAACGACATGCACGACGGCGTGCACATCCGCATCACGCTCTCGCGTGGGACGAAGATCACATCCGGCATGGACCCGCGATTGAATCAATCGGGACCGACCCTGATCGTGCTTGCGGAGCACAAGCCCCCGGTGTATCGCGACGCGGAGGGATCGAGCGGGTTGACGATGTGCACGAGCAGCATCCGCCGATTCGCGCCCGACATGATGGACCCCAACATCCACCACAACAACCTGATCCAATCGATCATGGCCAAGATCGAAGCGAACGCGCACGGCGCGGACGATGCGCTGATGCTCGATCAGCGCGGGTTCCTCGCGGAAGCAAACGCGACACATGTGTTCATCGTGTCGCCGTACCCAGCGCACGCTGGGGACGATACCCCCGTCGTCCAGACCCCCACCACGGCTGCGTGCCCCGAGGGGATCACGCGCCAGACGATTATCGACATCTGCGACGAGCACGACATTCCCTGCATCGAGCGCGACCTCTCCATGACGCATGTCTACAACGCGGACGAGTGCTTCACCACGGGGACGATGGGCGAGCTCGCGTGGGTCGGGAAGATCGACGGGCGCGAGATTGGCGACGGCAAGATGGGCGCGATGACAAAGCGACTGAGCGAGCTATTTGTAGAGAAGACGAAAAGTGAAGGTGTGCGCGTCGTGTGAAACCGACAGGAGGCCTTGCGGGTATCAGGGGTAGACCCCACGCGCACACGGAGCCCCCATGCAGATAGAGCACTCG
>Ga0070726_10004649_pt1 | contig 10827 bp, 11 predicted proteins | sample tdAd471_FD_67275 | JGI IMG/M metagenome (GOLD analysis project Ga0070726, IMG submission 67275) | Marine sediment microbial communities from the Atlantic coast under amendment with organic carbon and nitrate - tdAd47.1 | ecosystem: Environmental > Aquatic > Marine > Coastal > Sediment | place...
GCCGTTTCCGCCATCAAAGCGGGGGCCGTCGATTATCTGCCGAAACCGGCCGATGCCGACCAGATCGCCGCTGCCCTGCTCAATCATGAAAACCCGTTACCCTCGCCACCGGAAGACCCGATGTCGGCAGACCGGGTGCGATGGGAACACATTCAACGCGTGTTCGAGCAGTGCAACCGCAATGTCTCCGAAACCGCCCGGCGGTTGAAGATGCACCGCCGCACCCTGCAACGGATTCTGAACAAGCACGCCCCGCGCGGCTAGCGGCTACCGATGGTCAAACAATTAAGGCCGTCGCTTATCGCTAGTGCCTTTCTGGCCGGTCTGGCGGTGAACACTGCTGCTGCGGATGATCTGGACTCAATAATCAACGAAATGATCAACGAAGCCCTGACACCCTACGAGCTTGTTATTTGGGCTGGTATGGCCTCGGTCTGGCACGATTGCGGCTTCCCGAAGCAGGCAGGTATGGTTGATGAGTTTCTGGATTTTGCCCAGGCGGAATGTGTCCGTCTGGGTGAACTGTCTGCTGATGAAAGCAAGGAGGCCGATGTCTTTCGACGGTACATGCTCAATACCGACAACGTTTGTGAATCTGCCGCCGATCAGGCCGGTATGAGCCGAATAGAATACGTCCAAGATCTGGAGGTTCAGCTAACGAATGTTTCTCTGGAAGATATCCTGAAACATCGTCGGTCAGCGTTTATTCCGAAGCAGCAGTGTTCCGGTTTCAGCGGCGTATCGTTGAATTCCAACTGACAGGCTGAGTTCCTCTCAGACGCTGACAAACCAAAAATCGGCGTGAATCCGTTTTACGACCCCGCCCGTTTCCGATAGCGTGCCCGCTATGAGAACCCGCCTGCCCGGGGCAAATCCCGCAGGAATGATCGACCATTCGAACCCGAGACACATTAGGACAGGGGCAAATATGTCTGACGCAGCGCTCACCCGGGCTGAAGAACCGGGTATCCAGACTTTTCACGTACCGGAAAAAGACGGCGAGAAAATCGGCATCATGATCTGCGGTCATGGCAGCCGGTCGGTTGACGCCGTCACGGAATTCCAGGCCATCGCCGAAGGGATGAAGGCCCGTTTCGCCGATCACCCGGTCGAATACGGATTTCTTGAATTCGCCACGCCGATCATTCGCACCGGCCTCGACAAACTGCGCGAGGCAGGCTGCACGCGGGTGCTGGCCGTACCGGGCATGCTGTTCGCCGCCGGCCACGCAAAGAACGATATTCCCTCCGTGCTGAATACCTATCAGGCGAGCAATCCCGGCATGACCATCGAATACGGACGGGAACTGGCGGTCGATCTGAAAATGCTGCAGGCGGCGGGCGACCGCATTCAGGAGGCGCTCGATCGCTGCGATGACAGCGTATCGATGCATGACACCCTGCTGATGGTCGTCGGGCGCGGCGCGTCGGACCCGGATGCAAATTCCAATGTCTCCAAGGTGATGCGCATGTTGTGGGAAGGCATGGGCTTCGGCTGGGGCGAAGTCTGCTATTCCGGCGTTACATTTCCGCTGGTCGAACCGGGGCTGGAACATGCAACGAAGTTGGGTTTCAAGCGGATCATCGTGTTCCCTTATTTCCTGTTCACCGGCATTCTGGTCGATCGCATTTACAGCTACACCGACAAAGTGGCGGCGCGGCATCCCGATATCGAATTCGTCAAGGCCGGCTACCTGAACGATCATGCGCGTGTGCTCGACACCTTTGCCGACCGTCTCATGGAAATCGTCGATGGCAAGAACAACATGAACTGTCAGATGTGCAAGTACCGCAGTCAGGTGCTTGGCTTCGAGGCCGAGGTCGGTCTGGCGCAGGAAAGTCATCACCATCATGTCGAGGGTATCGGCACCGGCGATGCGGAACCGCACAGTCACGATCATGACCATCACCGCGATCATGGACACAGTCACGGCCATGACCACCATCATGGACACGGCCACGACCATTCCCATGGCCATGATCACGACCACCATCATCATCCTTACCCTCACGCCGACCATCCAATGGGGCCACGCTCCATGGAGCAGGAATAGGCGTTTCCGACAGAGGGCGGCCCGATGACCGGTTACAACTATATCCGTGAGCCAGCGGCGATCTATGCCGAGAGCTTTGCCCTGTGCCGGGCGGCGACCGATCTCGACCGGTTTCCGGAGGAGATGCACGCGCTGGTCCTGCGGCTGGTTCATTCGGTCGGTCGGCCGGACGTGGTCGATAATCTGGTTTGGGATGATCGCGTCGTGCAGGCAACGGCGGCGGCGCTGGGCAGAGGCAAACCGGTGCTGTGCGATGTCCGCATGGTAGCAGACGGGGTGATCCGGTCGCGTCTGCCGGAAGGCTCGGATGTCCTCTGCACTCTCGGTTTCGGATCGGTCGCGGGTATCGCCAGCCGGCTGGGAACAACCCGGTCGGCGGCGGCGGTGGAGTTGTGGCGGCCCTGGCTCGACGGCGCGGTGGTCGCCATCGGCAATGCACCGACCGCGCTGTTTCATCTTCTGGAACGGTTGGAGCAAGGCTGGCCGAAACCGGCGGCGATCCTCGGCTTTCCTGTCGGCTTTGTCGGTGCGGCGGAATCCAAGGCGGTGCTGGTTGCGGCGGCCGCTCGTGACAGGCTGGACATTCCCTTTATCGCCTTGCAAGGCCGGGACGGCGGCAGCGCGCTGGCGGCGGCGGCGGTGAATGCGCTGGCGGGGAACGGATCGGAAGCAGCATGAGCGAACAATCCAACAAGATGGCAATCGTGGGGATCGGTGAGGACGGGCTTGCCGGGTTGACGGCTTCTGCGCGGGCGCTGGTCGATACGGCGGAAGTGCTGGTCGGTGGGGTGCGGCATCTGGACATGATCGGCACGGATCATCCGGCGGAACGTCTGACATGGCGCTCGCCGCTGAAAGATACGGTCGCCGACATCGCGGCACGGCGCGACAAACGCCTCGTGGTTCTGGCGACCGGCGACCCGATGAGCTACGGCATTGGCGTCACGCTGGGTCGGGAATTCGGCAAGGGCGCCGTGATCGTGCTGCCGGCAGTCGGGGCCTTTTCATTGGCAGCGGCCCATCTCGGCTGGCCGCTGGAGGATATCGACCGGGTAACCCTGCATGGTCGTCCGCTTGCAACGCTCAGCGCCTTTGTCCGGCCCGGAGCACGGATTCTGATTCTTTCGGAAGACGGGGCGACGCCTGCCCAGGTCGCTGCGCATTTGAAGGCAGCCGGATATGGCCAGAGCAACATCTGGGTGATGGAACATCTCGGCGGCGATGAAGAAGCTGTCCTATCCGGCACGGCGGCGGACTGGTCGGTCCCGAAATGCCGCGACCTGAACACGATTGCCGTTGAGTGCGTTGCCGGGCCGGGTGCCGTCGTTCTCAGCCGGGCTGCCGGCCTGCCGGATGACGCGTTCGACCACGACGGCCAAATGACGAAGCGGGAAGTTCGGGCTGCCACGCTGGCGGTGCTGGCGCCGCAGCCGGGGGCATTGCTGTGGGATATCGGCGTCGGGGCCGGCTCGGTCGCCATCGAATGGATGCGGCTCGGCGGCAAGGCGATCGGTATCGAACGTTCCGCCGACAGGATCGCGAAAGCGGCGGCCAATGCGTCCGCGCTCGGTGTGCCGGGTCTCACGCTGATCCGGGGAGAAGGGGTTGATGAAATAGCTGATCTTCCCGCGCCTGATGCAGTATTCATCGGCGGTGGCGTGACCTCGCCAGGGCTGGCGCAGCGCTGCTGGACGGCGCTGAAACCGGGCGGTCGGCTGGTCTGCAATGCGGTGACAGCGGAAGGCGAGAAAGTTCTGACCGAGCTGCATGCGGAAATCGGTGGCGAAATGACCAGAATAGCCGTATCACGCCTTGAACCGGTCGGACCCTATCATGGATGGCGGCCCCTGATGCCGGTCACCCAGTTTCACACGACCAAGGGTTACGACTGATGGAATTGCAATTGTGTTCTCAATACGAGGATCTTGAATTGTGGCAGGCGGCGGCGGATCTGGCGCGCGCCGTCCGCGATGCTCTGGGCGACAGGGCGGCCGATGGGATCGGCAAGACCGCGCTGATTACGGCAGCGAAAATCCCGGCGACACTGGCGACGGCCTATACGCTGCCGGAAGCGGAAATCATCGATCATATCGGCAAAGCGATGGAGAAGCTGATACAGCTTGAGCATTACCTGCTGTTGCTGGACTGCCATTCCGTGGCACCGGAGCTGGATGCGCTGAAGGCGGAATTCGCCGCCCTGCTTGAAGACGATTACGGCGATTTCGACGATGACTAGAGGGACGGCTTACGGTATTGGCGTCGGCCCCGGCGATCCCGAACTGCTGACGCTGAAAGCGCTGCGGCTTATCCGCGACTGCCCGGTGTTGGCCTGGCCGGCGACGCTGGACAACGACTCGACAGCCCGCGCCATCGCCGAACCGCATATCCCAGATGATCGGATCGAAATCCCGATCCGCATGCCGATGGTCGAAGCGCGGTTTCCGGCGCAGGATGTTTACGATCAGGCGGCGGTTGAAATCGGCGATCATTTGAAAGCCGGGCGCGATGTCGCCGTGCTTTGCGAGGGCGACCCGTTCTTTTACGGCTCGTTCATGTATCTCTTCGCGCGTCTGTCGGAAGAAAACGATGTGGAAGTGGTGCCGGGTGTCAGCAGCCTGACGGCGGTTCCCGCAGCGCTCGGCGTGCCGCTGGCCTCGCGCAACGATGTGCTGACCGTGCTGCCGGGGCCACTGGATGAAGAAGTCCTGAAGGAACGCCTGCGCGATTGCGAGGCGGCGGCGATCATCAAAGTCGGCCGCCATCTGCCGAAAATCAGACGGGTGCTCGACAGTCTGGGACTTCTCGATCAGGCCCGCTATGTCCAACATGCCACAATGGAGAAGCAGGTGGTTGAGCCTCTGGCGGATATGCCCGCCGATATGAAAGCGCCGTATTTTTCCATGGTGATCGTGCACCGGCGCGGCGAAGCGTGGCGGCTGTCATGACGGCGATCATTGCCCTGACAGCGGAAGGCGCGGCGCTGGCGAGGCGTCTGCAAACCGCACTGCCGGATGCCGTGACCTTTGGTAAGGCCGGCCGGGCAGACGGGCTGGACCGATCTTTCGAGGATGTTCAGGCCCTGCTTCAGGCAACGTTTCTGGAAGGAACGCCGATTGTCGCGATCATGGCGGCTGCGATTCCCGTCCGGCTGCTTGCTCCGCTTCTGGGCGACAAGAAAATCGAACCGCCGGTTATTGCCGTGTCGCAGGACGGCGCCAGCATCGTGCCGCTGCTGGGCGGGCATCGCGGAGCGAACCGGCTGGCCGTCGACATCGCGAAGTTGACAGGCGGGCATGCGGCGGTGACGACAGCCGGCGATATCGACCTCGGCTTTGCGCTGGACGATCCGCCGCCGGGATGGGTTGTCGCCAATCCCGATCTGGTGAAACCGGTGACGGCCGCCCTGCTGGCGGGTGAGCCGGTCAGGCTCGAACGGGATGCCGGCGCAGGCGACTGGCCGCCGGCGGAACGGTTTGCCGAGGAAGGTGAATACACGGTTCTGGTGACAGACCGGTCCGATGCGGAAACAGGCTCGACCCTCGTACTGCATCCGCCGGTTCTCGCCGTCGGCATCGGCTGCGAACGTAACATTCCGGCTGAAGACGGCGTTGCCGCGCTCCGGCAGGTGCTGGCGGCGCAAGGCTTGTCGGCAAATTCGGTTGCGGCCATTGGCTCGGTCGATCTCAAGATCGATGAACCGGCGGTGCTGGCCGCGGCCCGGTCGCTGCGGCTAGATCCCCGGTTCATGACGGTGGATGAGCTCGAAAAAATCACCCCGCGTCTGAAAAATCCGTCCGATGTCGTGTTTCAGGAAATCGGCTGTCATGGCGTTGCCGAAGCGGCGGCGCTGGCGCTGGCAGGACCCGACGCCGATCTGGTTGTTGAGAAACAACGACTCGGCAAAGTCACAGTTGCCGTCGCGAGGTCGCGGCAGATTGATGATGGTTCGGTCGGACGGCCCGGCGGGAAACTGTTCGTCGTTGGCACCGGACCGGGACAGGCGGCATGGCGCACCGCAGAAAGCGTGAAGGCGCTGAAGGCGGCGGATACGGTCGTCGGTTATAGCCTGTATCTTGATATCGCCGAAGATTTGATCGCCGGCAAGGAACGGCTTGAATCGCCTTTGGGGGCGGAGGAAGACCGGGTGCGGCTGGCCCTCGAAGCGGCGGCGACCGGCAAGACGGTGGCGCTGGTCTGTTCCGGCGATCCCGGTATCTACGCGCTGGCGACCCTGGTTTTCGAGGTATTGGAAAAGTCCGAGGATCGTGCCCTGCGGGGGGTCGATGTTGCGGTCTGCCCGGGTATTTCTGCCTTTCAGGCCGCGTCCGCTCGGCTCGGCGCACCGATGGGGCACGATTTCTGCCTGATCTCGCTGTCCGATCTGCTGACCCCGCGCGAGGCGATTCTGAAGCGGCTCGATGCCGCAGCCTCTGCCGATTTCGTGACCGCCTTCTACAACCCGCAAAGCCTGCGGCGGCGCTCGCTGCTGGGTGAAGCGAAAACCCGGATCGCGGCGCACCGGCCGGCTGATACGCCGGTCGCGATTGCACGGTCGCTGGGGCGTCCGGAAGAAAAGATCGAAATTACGACAATCGGGGAATTTGATACTGAAAGCGTCGACATGTTGTCGCTGGTGGTCATCGGAAATTCTGAAACCCGACGTATCGATGTTGCAGGACGGTCGTTCGTCTACACGCCGCGCGGATACGCACAGAAATCATCCAAAAAGGGGGCCGCATGAAGGTTCATTTCGTGGGGGCGGGGCCGGGTGCGCCCGACCTGATCACCGTGCGCGGCCTGAAGATCATCCAGTCCTGTCCGGTCTGTCTCTATGCCGGGTCGCTGGTGCCGGAAGCGGTGGTTGCCGAAGCGCCGGAAGGGGCGACGGTGATTGACACTGCGCCGATGCATCTGGACGAGATCATTGCCGAAATCGAAGCTGCCCGTGACCGGGGGGAAGATGTGGCGCGGGTGCATTCCGGCGACCCGTCGCTCTACGGCGCCATCGCGGAACAGATCCGCCGTCTTGAGGCGCTGGGTATCGACTATGACATCACACCCGGGGTTTCCGCCTATGCGGCGGCGGCGGCGCTGCTGAAAACAGAACTGACACTGCCGGAAATCGCCCAAACGATCATCCTGACCCGCACGGCGGTTCGCGCCTCGGGCATGCCGGACGGCGAAGACCTCGACACGCTGGGACGTACCGGCGCGACGCTGGCGATTCATCTGTCGATCAACAATCTGGCGAAAGTGGTTCGGGAACTGAAACCGAATTACGGCGATGATTGTCCGGTGGCTGTCGTCTATCGTGCCACCTGGCCGGATGAGTTGGTGATCACCGGAACGCTGGCCGATATCAGGCCGAAGGTGAAAGCCGCAAAGATTACCCGAACGGCACTGATCTTGGTCGGGCGGGTTCTGGGGGAAAGAAAGTTCGAGGACAGCCGATTATATGCGGCCGACCATACCCATGTTCTGCGGCCATAATGCGATGGGGCGGGCCTCAATCAGAGGCCCCGGGTCAGCTCCCTCCGGCACACGCCTGAACGGCAAAATACAAGCGTTTCGAGAGAGCGACCCGGAACTCGTTTGCCGGTGTCCTGCCTAGAACAGCGCCACCAGCATTGTTGCAAATCCGGATGCTGCTTCAGTAGCAATAAGCACAGCGCCGAGAACCATTCCTGTAACCAAGCCGATCAGAACGTTTCGGCCAGTATGCGGTGCGTCGTCTGTCTGAGTTGTTACCATGATTTTCGCCTCCTCTGTCTCTATGGTTAGGATATGAATGCCCGACGTTTTCGTCTGTGACTGGTGTCACATAGACGCGATTTATGTCGAATTTTAGGAGAATCAGCGGAGATTCACGGGGTAACGTGTTGAATCCGGGGCAGAAAACGAATTGAGGGTTTTTTGCCTAAACGGCGTGCAAATAGCTTTCCCAGAGGTCGGCAGAGACGGAATCCGCCGGATTCGCGGTCTTTCCCCAGATCGAATCCGCAGTAAAAACCACCCTGTACAGTGGTTGCCCGACCCTTTCGCCGATAGCGCTCTTGTCCGGGAACACATGCCAGCCGCAACAGGTTTCAACCGTGCCTGTGCGGCCCCGCAAATATCCCGGTACGCGGGTGTGTCCGGCGGGGTGATCGATAGTGACCTGGACCTGGTCGCCCGTGGAAAATTTCGGCAGTCCTTCGTCCGGCATGATCGACGGGCCGCCCTTGCGCAGAGTCATGGCGACACGGTCCGCGGCCAGCATGCGGTTTCGAAGGTCTTCCGGCGCATCGGACCGAACAGAACCGCTGTCGAGCTCTTCCTGTGTTACGACCTGCTTTTCCAGAAGCAGCGTCTTCAGGCCGGCGAACCAATTTTCATAATAGGTATTGCGAAGGTAGTCCGCCGGGTGCTGGCGTTCACGGGCGTGACGGGAGGCATCGATAGACCACAATCCCAACGACCCGCAGGAAAGCGTCAGCCAGAAAACCGTCTTTTCCCAATCGGCATGGAACCAGGGTTCGCTCGATTCCGGTTCCGGGTTTATCGGCCCGAGCCCCTGCATGCCTCCAAGATCGTGACCGCCCTGCATTCGCCTATCCTCTCAATTGCAAGCGACTATGCCACCGAAGGCACAGGCTGGCCATATCGCAGCGCAAGGCTGTCAGAACCCCTCGACAACAACCTTGCCTCTGGCGGTGCCGCGCTCGATCAGAGCGTGCGCCGCTTTCATGTTTTCCGCATTGATTGGCGTCAGAGTCTCGCTCAGCGTCGTGCGAATCCGTCCGGCGTCGATTTCCTGCGCCACATATGTCAGCAAATTGTGCTGCTCGATCATGTCCGGCGTTTCGAACATGGCGCGGGCGAACATGAACTCCCAGTGCAGGCTGGCGGCCTTGGTTTTCATTCCGGCCATCGGCATTGGAAGATCGGTATCGTCAATGCTGACGATGCCGCCCTGTGGCCGGATCAGCTCGACCGCGGTTTCCCAGTGTCGCATGTCATTGAAGATCGCGACATGATCGACATGTTCGAAACCCAGTTTGCGCACCTGCTCGACCATTGGCTCGCGGTGATTGACGACATGGTCAGCGCCGAGTTCTGTCACCCAGGCCGAGGTTTCCGGCCGAGACGCCGTGGCGATGACGACAAGGCCCGCCGCCTTGGCCAGTTGAATACCGATGGATCCGACACCGCCGGCCGCTCCAACGATCAGAACTGATTGCCCCTTGTCAGCCCCGTCGCGGTCGATGCCGAGCCGGTCAAAGAAGGCCTCGTAAGCGGTGATGGTCGTCAGTGGTAGGGCTGCCGCTTCGGCGAAACCGAGTGATTTCGGTTTGAAGCCGACGATACGCTCGTCGACAAGCTGGAATTCCGCATTCGACCCGGAGCGTGTGATATCGCCGGCATAGTAGACCTCGTCGCCGGGTTTGAAGAGCGTGACATCCGGTCCGACGGAGTCGACAACGCCGCTGGCATCCCAGCCGAGTACGCGCGGCGGGTCTTCGATCTTGTCCGCCGGTCCGCGCCGACGGACTTTCGTATCGACCGGATTGACTGACACCGCCTTCACGGCAACCAGAATATCCCGTCCCGTTGCCTCAGGCTTGGGAAGGTCGACATCCACGAAGGCGTCGGGATTGTCGACAGGAAGATAGCGGGTGAGGGCAACGGCTTTCATTCTCAAGTCTCCGGGTAATTCGTCTGCTGGGAAGTCGACATGCAGGTGGTTACCGTCCGGATCCCACAGATTGACCTGGGTTATGTTGAAGCCCGGGGCATCGGCAAGCTGATACGGTATATCCATTTCCTGCAGTTTTTTCTCGAATGCTGCCCGGCCTGTTGCGGCAAAGGCGAAATGTTCCAGCTTCAACTTGCTTTCGGATCCCGTGCCCGGATCGCCGGCGGTGCCGATCAGATGCACAACCGCCGCATCGCCGGTATACAGCCATGCGCCGGGAAACGGGAAATCCGGACGCGGTCCGGTGCGGAAATCCAGAACTTTCGTATACCATTCGACAAGCACTTCCAGCCGGGCGGTGCGGATATTGACGTGATCGAGTTTGCTGATTTTCATTCGGTTAGGCCTTCGCCTCGAAGCAGTGACGTCATTGCAACCATGTAGGGTCGGTGTTCGGGATTTACGATAGCAGGCCGATCCGGTGCAGGCCTGCACCATTCTCGCGCAACCATTGCCGTCCGGTTTCCGGGTGGTCGGTCAGGGTTGCCACCAGCCGCCAGAAAGCAGGGGAATGATCCATGTGGATCAGGTGGGCCACTTCATGGGCTGCAACATAATCGGCGACGAAGGACGGGGCGCAGATCAGACGCCAGTTGAAATTCAGATCGCCTCTGGAGCTGCAACTGCCCCAGCGGCTGGTCTGGTCGCGGATGGAAACCCGCCCGGCGCGTTTTTGAATCTGCGCCGTCTTGGCCGACACCAGCGCCTGCAATTCCCGCCGCGCCTCTTTTTTCAGGGCGTCCCTGACCCGTCTGGCCAGATGCGGCTCATCGCCGCCGACCAGCAATCTCCCGCCTTCGAATTTGGCATGGCCCCTGCGGCCAGCATCATGGTCGATCGTCAGAGTGCCGTCCCGGAAGGGGATTACACCACCGGGCACAAAGGGAACGGCTTCCGGCTGGCTGGCGCTGACCGTTTCCAGCCAGTCCCGGTGTCGCTCCACGAAGGCGACGCCGTCCCGTAACGGCATCCAGTTCGGCATGGTCAGAATCGCACCGCCGCCGCGCGGGTCCATCCGCACGCTGACCCGGCGCGCCTG
>Ga0070726_10004655_pt1 | contig 10818 bp, 9 predicted proteins | sample tdAd471_FD_67275 | JGI IMG/M metagenome (GOLD analysis project Ga0070726, IMG submission 67275) | Marine sediment microbial communities from the Atlantic coast under amendment with organic carbon and nitrate - tdAd47.1 | ecosystem: Environmental > Aquatic > Marine > Coastal > Sediment | place...
GCTCGCCAGGCGCCATCCCACGCTCACCGCGCGGCTCTGTCGAAGGGGTTTCAGATGGTATCTGGAGCCCAACACGGTCCACTCGATCGGCTGCCGGCACATCGATGCCGACCCCCAGGCCTGGGTTCCTCACGCGGAGGCTGAAACGCGGCACGAGACCTGGCGCCTCGACGGGCCGCGCGCGCGTTGCATCTGGCTTCGTCACGGCGAACCGGACTCGACGCTACTTCTTACGTTCCATCACGTCATCAGCGACGGCAAGTGCATGGTGCTGTTCGCCCTCAGCGATACGCTAACCCTACGCGGGCACTCGGTTTTTCCGCGTATCGCGGTCAAAGGCACGCCACTCCTACTCTTACTCGCGTACCCTGAGGTACCCTGGAATCCCCCCGCTTGCCCTGCGCTCTGGTCACTACGTGGTCACTGACAATTTCGGCGCGGGCGAGCGTGATGCCAATGGCGTTCGCCCCCAGGGGGACTCAGGTGGCTGCGCGTGAACCCGTCAAGCTACCTCTACCTGCAAGAGGCTTCGTTAGCGGACCTCGCGGACCAACTGCGTCCATCGCGAGGTTCCGCGCCGTCGTTTCTTGCTGAACTCATAACCCGAAGGTCGTCGGTTCAAATCCGGCCCCCGCAACCAATGAAGTCAGGCACTTGGCTAGAACGCTCCGTGCCTTTCTTCTTGCTCGTTGACCTGACGTTGACCTGACGTTGACCGGAGGTTCGAGTCCTATCTCGCACGCCGTTTCGTTCCCGGCGCTGCGCGACGTGTCCGCGAGTTGCGTTGGGAACTCAGGCGGCCCGGTCTACGGTGGAGCTGTGGGCGAGGGAGCCTGCCCACTGCCAGCGCACGCGATGGGGGATGAAGCCGTGCTTCTTCTTGAAGCGGCGCAGGCCGGTGCCAGCACCAAAGAACGTTCCGTAGCCGAGGAAACGGGTCTGGGGATGATCCGCTGCGATACGTTCGGCCATGCCCAGCAAAGTCAGGGGCACCACGCCGTCCCTCATGTGGTCGCCGTGGCCGAGCACGTGGGTCACCATGGCCAGCTCGCCGGCGATCATCACCTCCCCGTAGGCGGCCAGTCGTTCCTCGCGGAACACACCGAAGTAGCGGTAGTCATGCAACGGGGACCGGCTGGCCGGGTTGTTATGGGGCTGCAGGCGGTCGTAGCCCTCGGGCATGGCCCCCTGACGCACCGCCTTGGAGCCGGCCACGACCCGAACCTGTTCAAGCTCGGCGTTGTAGTCCAGCAGGTCGAATCGGTAGCCTTTGCGTTGGGCCTTGCGGGCATTGCGACGGGCCGACGCTTCCACCTGCGAAGGATAGTCCTGCAAGCCACCATCAAGGTGGCACAGGGCCACGCCGTGGGTGTGATCGCGAACCACCCACAGTCGCGGATGGCGGCGCCGAGTCGTGCGGTAGAAGCGTCGCACCATCTCTGCGTAGTAGGGATTGTTCGCATACGCGCACGGCCCGGCGAGGTCGATGGTGACGCATGGCAGATCACGGAGGGCGCGGACGTCCTCGAGTAGACGACGCACGTTCTTGAAATAGCTTTCCATGCCGGGGCCAGATGCAACGGTCGTGCCGCCGTGCGGTTCCACAACGGCACACATTGTTGCCATGGTCCTGGTCGCTGCGTGCCAAAGCGGAACAGCCGCCGGGTTGTCCCGTTCCAACACGGCACAGTCCTCATGGCACGGGCGTTGCACGGGTGATGGCATGTCCTCGCAAATCCCGGCCGCCGAAAGAGCCGCGAGTTCGAGCCGCGCGCAGCTTGGCGCCGCCGCCTGGTCCATGGCCAACCAGGTGGTCGATCTGCTCGTGCACATGACCACCGCCATCCTGGTGGCGAGGTGGCTGGGCGTGCAAGCCCTTGGAACCTTTGCCTTCGCATTCGCTGCGGCCGGCCTGCTCAGCGTGTTCATGCAGTTTGGCTCCGGACCCATATGCATCCAGCTTTACGGAGAGGGCAAGCTTTCCGCCGGGACGGTGCTGGCGAGCAACCTGCGCTTCGTGCTGTGGGGCAGTCTAGTGGCCACGGTCCTGCTGTTGCCCGTACCCGCCCTTTTTGGTCTGGACTGGCAGGCCGGCATGGCGCTCGCGCTCGCCCACACCGCCCTGATCGCTAACGGATTCGCCGGCTGCCTACTAAACCTGCTGCTGGCCAGGGATGCCTCGCGGCTCGACGCGGGACCCATGCTGCTGTCGCGGGTACTGCTGCTGGGCAGCGTGGTGCTGGCGGTGCTGTCGGGCAGTCTGTTGTGGACCGTCGGCAGCTACCTGCTGGCGGCGCTCGTGCTCACGCTGGGCCGCGCCGCCCTGGTGATACGTCGCGGCTGGGCGCCCGGCCTGCGTCACGACCCGCAGGTGACCCGCCTGATCTGGCGGCGCGCCCGGCACCTGGGTGTAGCACGCATGCTCGGCGAGCTTGGGACCCGCTCGGACCTGTTGCTGCTGCAGTGGCTCTCTACTACCTCCGCGGTCGCTTATTTCGCCGCCTGCCGGCGTGTGCTGGCCGGCGCCCAGTTCGCGGCGGCGGCCGCCTGCCAGTCGCTGTTCCCCGCCCTGGCGCGCGGACCGCTGCAGGGCACACCGCGCAGCATCCGCGCGCTCTATGCGGGCCTGCCCGTGGTCGGGTCTGCGGTGCTGCTCGTCGTGGCGGGCCTGGGTGCTGGGGAGTTGACGGAGCTGCTGTATGGCGTGGCCTTCGCCCCGGCCGCCGACACCATGCGCTGGCTGCTACTGGCAGCGGCGCTGCAAGTGCCCGCCACCTTCCTGGCTCAGAATCTCGTGCTGCGAGGGGCGGAGCGGGTCGCCCCGCGGGCCCAGGCCGTGGGTACCCTGCTCAACCTCGCGCTCAACGTCATCGCCATTCCCCGCTGGGGTGCCCAGGGTGCGGCCGCCGCCACCGCCCTTTCCGAGCTGGCGCGACTTGGCATCTACCTGGGCGGTAGCCTTTTCGGGCCCGCCAACGACAGGGTCACCACCGCCGCATCCCCTGCAGGAAAGGTTCACCAGTGCTCTACAACATGAAACAAGCAGCTCGACTCGGCCTGTACAACAGCCTCGGCCGCATGAGCCTGCAGGTTGGCCCACCGCGTCCCAACGTGCTGATCTTCTCGTCGCGCCGCAGTGGCTCCACCTGGCTCTCGGAGCTGTTGGCCACCCAGCCACGCACCAAGCGCATCCTGGAACCCTACGACACCTCTCTGAACCATCCCCACTACCTACACAGTCTGCCGAAGAGCCGAGACGGGTTCTTCTTCGATCTGAGTCGGAGAGAGGAGGAGCAGATCTTTCGTTTCTACGAGGATATGGCCAGCTGCCGCAAGCTACTGCGCACCCAGTGGAAGCTGTGGAAGCCGGACCATCACTTCCTCTACGATCGCATGGTGTTCAAGTTCTTCTACGTGAAGGACTACATCGCCGAGTTTCACCGCCGGTACGACGTGCGGGTTCTCTACCTGATTCGTCATCCGGTGCCGACAGCCCTGGCGAACCTGAAGCTGGGCTGGCCCTGCACACTCGACGCTTATCTGCAACACCCGGCTCACCTGGAGCGCATTCTGAACGGCCATCAACTCGAGACGGTGGCACGCGTGAGCAGTGCTGGCACGCCGCTTGAGAGATACGTGCTTGGTTGGTTCCTGGAGAACTGGCTAGCTCTTCAGCAGTCCCGCACCGCCACTTGGCCGGTCCTCCGATACGAGGACATGGTGAGAGAGCCGACCGCCACGCTGGAGCTGCTGGATGCAAGCGTGGGGCTGGACGATCATGGGGAGCTGGAGCAGCGCTACACCCAGCCTTCTTTCAACAGCTTTGACTCGGCTCGCCGAGTGAAGTCCGGCGACGCCGTGCGTATTACTGAGTTCTGGAAGAACGATGATCGGGTCCACACTAGTCGCGGTCTTCCGACCATCTTCGAGGCCTTCGAGACCCCCTATTACCGCTGGGGCGAGTAGGTTCAAGAAAACAAGACCGCCCCGTCGGTTGTGTGCCGTTTCGGTGCGTGCCTACCGGAACGGTACGGCGGAGGCTTCGAACCTGTTTCACTCGTGAACGTTCGCGAGCGTTTACCCCGCGCTTTGGGGGTGCGACCGCGTTGGCACGGCAAATGCTTTGAAGAGGCGCATCAGGAGGTAACACCGGATGCAGCACTCACTTTCCAATACGCTAGAGATTACTATCGATGGGGACCTTCGTGGCCCGCAAGCCCTGTCGCTTTCAGGCCGCCTCCCGCTCGGAGAACTGGCCAGCGCGGATCATGTTGTCCTATCCCTCGCTAAGGTTTCAGACGTGGACGCAGCAGGCTTCGCCATGCTGGTTCGCCTCTACTCGCACCTGCGGGTGCGTGGTACGACTCTGAATCTCGTTGATGTTCAAGGGCCGTGCGAGGATCTGCTGCGTCGCGTTGGACTCGACCAGCTTCTCGCTGCAGGAGCAACGGCGAAGCCGCAAGCTCGTCAGCGTGCGGTCACGATGCCGATTCCGGTTCAGGGCTGATCGATGGAGAGTGGCGTGGACGAACGGGCGAACGCACGGGCCACGTTGCCGATCCGCGTTCTCTGTGTGATCGGCACCCGGCCCGAGGTCATCAAGATGGCCCCCGTGGTGCGTCGCCTTCGCGCTGACTCGGAGCGATTCCGGGTTCACGTCTTGTTCACTGGTCAACACCGAGAACTGCTCACCGAGACTGCGCGCAAGATGGACGTGCAGTTCGAAGAGAATCTAGATGTCATGACGGCGAACCAGGGCCTGAGCTCTCTACTGTCGAAGCTGCTCCTTGGCATCGATCGAACGTTGATGTCATTCCAGCCCGATATCGCCTTGGCGCAGGGCGACACCACGAGCGTGCTGGCCACGGCGCTCGCCGCCAATCACCGCAAGGTGCCCTTCGCGCATCTCGAGGCAGGGCTTCGCACCGCCGACCGCAGCACCCCTTTCCCAGAGGAAGCCAACCGTAGGCTGGCGTCCGTGCTCACGGACCTGCATTTCGCGCCGACGGAGGCCGCGCGCGACTCGCTCTTGGCGGAGAACATCTCGGCTCACCTCATCACGGTAACTGGCAATACGGTGGTAGACGCGTTGCTCGAGACGCTCGAGCGCCCGCTCTCGCTGCCCGTAGACGTGCCGCCTGGCCGCCTACTGGCCCTGATGACCGTTCATCGCCGCGAGAGCTTCGGGCCCGGGATCGAGCGGATCTTCTCCGCCGTGCGCAAGCTCGCTCATCAAAACCCCGACGTGGACTTCGTCTATCCGGTCCACCCGAACCCCAACGTGCGTCGGAAGGCCCATGACTATCTCCGTGGTGTTGCGAACATCCAGCTCATCGAACCGGTCGAGTACGACGCATTCGTCGCTCTGATGGCTCGTGCCGCAATCATTCTCACCGATTCCGGCGGTGTCCAGGAGGAGGCGCCGAGCCTCGGGACTCCCATCCTCGTCCTGCGGGAGTCGACCGAACGGCCTGAAGGCGTTGCAGCCGGCTGCGCGAAGCTCGTCGGAACCGATGAGCAAGCCATCATCTCCACGGCCAATGCTGTCTTGTTGGCCCGTCGTGAAGGGATGCCCCGCCGGCCACCCCAAAACCCCTATGGGGATGGCCGTGCCGCCGACCGCGTAGTCGAGGCCATCTGGCGCCACTGCTGCGCGGCCGGCGGCGCCCCCTTCCGTCGCGTCGCCTGAGCGTTCTCGGCAGAAACCTCGCTTGTTTGCGCGCCGATTGACACAGCGCGTTGCCAATAATCAACCCACGGAGAAAGCAATGACAGATCTCGGTCTTAGACAACGCTCGGTTTCGAGCATCCTGAACACGGCGGCTCGTGCCTTCCTGGATCTCAATGTTCGCGCGTCGGACCGCGTCAATGCAGCGCTCGAAGCCCTCCACCCTCGAAAGCGCGGCTGGAGCGACTTCGTCACCCGCGTGCTCCCCGAAGCACTCGAGCCAGGCAGCCGGATTCTCGATGTCGGCAGTGGCAAGCGCCCGGCAATCGATCTGGCAACCAAACGTCGTCTCGGCTTGCACGTCGTCGGCCTGGATGTCGATGAAGGAGAACTATCGCGAGCGCCGGAAGGGTGCTACGAGTCCGTGATCGTTGGCGATATCGCATCCGCGGATTTGAACGGACCGTACGACATGATCATTTCCTGCGCCGTCCTCGAGCACGTATCCAACACGCCCGATGCGATTTCGAACATGGCGAGCGCGCTCAGTCCAGGAGGTACGACCTTGCACTTCATTCCGTGCGGGCTGGCTCCTTTCGCACTCGTCAATCGGGCCCTTGGGCCGGTGTTTTCCAAGCGGCTCTTGTTTGCTTTGTACCCGGAGAAAAAGGTCAGCCAGGGCTTCGAAGCCTACTATCGTCGGTGCACGCCTTCGGGCATGCGAGGGTTGATGCGCAACTCAGGCCTGACCTCGATCGAGGTGACGCCCTACCACGCTTCGGACTACCTGAAGGTGTTTGCACCGGCCTACCTGCTCGAAGCCGCCCGGCAGCTGGCCGTGCAGGCTTGCGGGCTTTCGGACTTGGCCGAGAGTTTCTGCATCGAGGCAAGAGCGCCGGCAAGTCACGCCTAAGCGCTTTGCTGCGACCACACCTCGTGCATCGCTGCAGACTGCGCGAACATGATGAAGAAGAACCAGCTCCAGCATTGCGAAAGGAAGAAAGCGCATACGCAGAAGCCGCACATGGCCGGCAACAAGGCTCGCCGTACGGCTCGTTCCATCCCAGCGTCCTCTACACGGCGCTTTCGCAGTCGGTAACCGCCGCGCAGAGTGAGGCCGACGAGCATCATGAACGGCACGAAGCCCAGCACGCCCGTTTCCGATGCAACCTTGATATAGGAGTTGTGGGTCTCGAGCTTCCCCCAGATCACTGCGTTGGCAACGTACGCCTCGTAGTTATCGGAGAAGCGCCCGAAGCCGACGCCCAGCAGTGGGTGACGAACGACCATGCGGCCACCTGCCTTCCATGCATCCAATCGGGCCTGGGCTGACTCATCGATTCCTTCTTCTTGCATGCCGCCGCTGGCACGCTCGGCGACGCCAGCCACCTGCGCGGCGCCGAACACCGCAATCACTGCGACGACAGCCGGCAGCACCCGTTGCTTCAACGAGCCGCGGTCGTGAAAAACCAGCGCGATCGACGCAACCAAACCAAGCAAGCCGCCGCGCGACAGGGTAGAGACCACCCCCGCAACCAGCACGAGCAACTGCATCGTTAGCAAATGGCGCCGCACACCACTCGTTGCTAGAACCGCTTCCAGGAGGAATGGCACGTACATCACGAGCACCAGTGCGAGGTCGTTGGGGTCGCCAAGAAGCCCAACGAAGCCGGCGCGGCTGCCTTCGACCATGGCCGCGCCCGATATCTTCCCGTGCAGCGCGTAGAGCGCCAATCCGGTCGTGCATAGGCTGAGCACAACGTGGAGCTTCACGGCTCGTTCTTTGTCATCGACGAGGTGGACGACGAGTACGTACATGATGAGGATCTTCACAAAGGAGTCGGTGAAGAGGGCCATGCTTGCGGCGGGGTGGCTGCTCATGAGCGTCGACAACAGCACGGCCACGCCTAGCGCGACCATCCACTTTCCGTGCGGCGCCCGCGAGATGCTCAAGTCTTCGCGCAGGAGCTTGCCCAGAAGCCAGAGTCCGAGCGCGCTGATGGCCAGCACCTTGGCGGGCTTGAGCACTTCGAGGCCCGGCATGAGGTCCGCGGGTCTAGCGATCAAAACGACGAGGAACGCTAGCGTCGCATTGAATGGACTGGACAACACCCAAACGATTGCGCACGCGCCCAACACCACGCCAATCGCAGCCAGCGGATGAATGGCACCTGCCGCTGACCCAGCGATGATCGCAAGGCCGCCGACCACTCCGGCGCCACGCACTTAGATCTCTCCTCGCGGCATCCGACCCAGTGAGGGCGCATCGAGCGCCGTCGCGAGCTCGCGCTCGCCGCGAATGCTGTCATCGAACGCTGTGAATACGGCAAGCGCAAGGATTGAGAGGAAGAGGCCCCCGAATAAGGCGCCGAGCAATACCATCCACAGCGCAGGCTTCGTCGAACGCGTCGGCCGGACGGGCGCCTCCACGGTCCAAACCTGGTGCTCCTCGTCAAACACCGAGAGCTCTTCGGTAACCAGCGCGTCTTCGTACTTTTCGAGCAAGCTGCGATAGAGCCTGAGCTTGATGTCGAGATCACGGGTGAGGCGGTTCAGAGACTCCTCGTTCTTAGCGTTCAGACGCAGCGAATTCCCGGATTCCGATAAGCGCTTGCGAAGCAGCTCAACTTCGCCGCGGGCCCCCTCGAGCTCCAGGACCAGCGCGCGGTGCTGGAATACTTCACTGGTCGATACATCCGTACCTTCTCCGCGCGGCGCCTCTTCTCGCCGTGCATTTTCATAGGCCACCAGCTGCGAGCGGAGAGCTTCGATCGGAATCTCGCGTCGTGCTTTTCGTTCGCGCTTGAGCTCGGAGGTCAGCCAGCGGACGCGCTCGCGCGCAGCTGCAAGCTCTGGGTGATCGGCCGAAAAACGGTGTTCGAGCTCGTTGCTGTGCGCCCGCGCCTTTACGAGGTCGGCTTCGAGCTGCCGGACCATGGGATTGAGCTGGCGGATCTTCTGCTCGGAAAGCGCTCGACGCTTCTGCGCAGCAGCGACGCGCACCTCCGCTTCGACGAGTGCTTTCTGGAGCTCCAGGTGTTCGTCGATCGTCAATCGTTGCGCGTCGGGAAGCTGCGTTGCGTTGTCGCTCTTGAACGTCGTGACCGACTCCTCGAGCTCGGTAATCTCGCCGCGCAAGCGTTCGATCTGGCCACCCAGAAACCCCGCCGACGCCTCGACCGCTTGTTTCTGAGGACGGAGAATTTCGTTGGTGAAGCGGGCGACCAAAACCTGGGTTGCCTGATAGGCCGCGTCCGGGCTGTTCGCGCGCACCTTGATCTTGACCAGCCCACCACCGAGGCCAATCACTTCGACCTGCCGTGCAAAGCGCTGTACCGCGCGGTTCACTTCGTCAGCGCTCGCGTCGGGATCGAGTCGCCCCAGCTCCCGCAGAACGTGGCCGAGGGTGGCGTGACTCTTGATGACGCTCTGGATGAGGGGCAGGCGTTGCTTGACGGTCCACTCGACCACCATGTCTTCCAGGAAGGGATTGATGGTTTGTTGATCTTGAATGAGCAGGCGCGCGGATGACTCGTATTGTCCCGGGACGAAAGACCACGCGGCCGCTGCGGCGCCCAACGTCACGATCACGCCCGCCAAAAGAAGCCATCTGCGGCGAATTCCCAAGTGCAAGACCGCATCCAGATTCAGCTCGCGTCCCCCATCGGTCATGGTGACCTCCGGGCTGTCCGGACGAGGGCGCCGGGCAAGAGGCGTCGTGACCATCCCGAGATGCTCGATCGCAGCCCGCGCAGTGCTTCTGCAGCCGGAGGGTGGTCGCACTCGTTCCAAATGCCGCCGAGTGGGTTGAGTCCGAGTGCTCGCAGACGCTGTCCGCATTCCTCGATCTCGCGGCGAGTGGTCGCCACCCCGCGGGCGACTAGAAGCGCTCCGTCGAGCGAGGCCCGAACCGATGGCGTCAGCAGTCGAGGCCCAGGCTCTTCGAGAAGCGCGAGTCCATCGATCCAGAGGTAGGCGTCGTCCTCATCGCATCCGAGGTCTTGCAGGTTGGGCAGGGTATGGACCCGCACTCGGGCATCGGTCACCGTCGCGGCATGTTGCAGAATGCAGCGGGCCAGGTGCGATTTGCCATCCCCTGGATTGGCGGAGACCAGCAAAACCCGCCTTGCGCCCGCCTGGTCCGCCGCTTGAAACGCACGTGCGACTAGCTTGTGCTCGGCGAGCAACATCTTCGATAAACCGGACATTTCGATCTGCGTGCAGAGCAAGATCGGGGCCGAAGCGTGCCAGGGCCCTGTGCGCAGCCGATCTGGCCCATATTGAAACGCCTGTCGTTCCAGTTTGGAGCGAGCGGTACAGGTGCCGCACTGAATTGGAACGGCTGCCGCCGCGTCCCAGCGAGGTCAGCCAATGGCCCGGTATTTGCTGAGACTGGCAGGCGAGCAGCGCCCTGACGGAGAAGTCCATGCCATCACAGCCCATTCGTGTCGCACATCTGATGCAGTATTTCGCGGTCGGCGGACTCGAGCGCATGGTAGAGCGGCTCGCCGTTGAAGCCCGCCGGCACGGCATCGACAGTCTGGTCATCGGCTACCTCGGAGACGGCCCGGTCCGGGCGGCACTCGATGCGGCGGGTGTGAGAACCACGATGCTCCGCACCGGTCCTGGCCTGCGTCCAGGCCGCGTCGTCGCACTTCGCTCGCTCCTTGCCCGCGAACGGATTGACGTTCTGCACACGCATCATTTGGGGCCATTTCTTTACGGCGCCTCGGCCGCTCTATTCTCGCGTGCCCGGCTCGTCCATACGGAGCATTCCCATGAATTCTACGACACGCGCCGCCGCCGTTGGATCGGTGCGTCCATGTCCAAGGTCGCGCGGGTCGTCGCGGTAACGCCAGAGATCGCAGAGTTTCGGCGCCAATTCCCGGGCGACTGCCGTGTGATTCGTAACGGTGTGACGATTCCCGACGACGACCCATCTTTGCGCGTCGTGGGTCGCAAGCTCCTCGGCGCTGGCCCGGAAACCTTTGTCGTGGGCTGTGTTGCGCGCCTCGCTGCTGAGAAAGACCACGAGACGCTTCTCACTGCGTTCGGCCGCTTGCTCGAACGGGTTCCCGACTCTCTGCTGGCCTGCGCGGGCGATGGGCCCCTGCGCGATGAGCTCGAGAAGAGTGCAGGTGCGCGCGGTC
>Ga0070726_10004656_pt1 | contig 10818 bp, 11 predicted proteins | sample tdAd471_FD_67275 | JGI IMG/M metagenome (GOLD analysis project Ga0070726, IMG submission 67275) | Marine sediment microbial communities from the Atlantic coast under amendment with organic carbon and nitrate - tdAd47.1 | ecosystem: Environmental > Aquatic > Marine > Coastal > Sediment | place...
GAACAGGGTGGCCAGGGCCCGCCGGTTGCGCAATGCGGCGAACAGGTCGGGCCACTGACGCGCGACCGTAAGCACCAGAGCCATGAACGGAATACACCACAGGAAGCGGTGGGCGACGATCTCGATGACGCCGAGCGTCTGGACCGCTTCGAAATAGAAGGGTGTGAAACTCCAGATCAGGAACGCGCCGGTGCCCAATGCCAGGCCGGAGCTCTCCGCACCCGAGAACTGTCGCCGGCTGTTCGATGATGTGGACGGCTGCGACAGCGGAAGTGCTCCGTATGGGGCGGCAAACAAAACGGGCCGCGAAAATCGCGGCCCGTTCACATTAGCGGAAGGTCGTTGTTCAGGCAGCTTCGCGTGCGACGCCCTTTTCCTCGAACAATTGCTCAAGCTCGCCGGTTTCGAACATCTCGCGGATGATGTCACAACCGCCGACGAACTCGCCCTTCACATAAAGCTGAGGGACGGTCGGCCAGTTGGTGAATTCCTTGATGCCGTCCCGGATCGCCGGGTCGACGAGTACGTCGGCGCTGCCGAATTTCACACCCACATGGTTCAGGATCTGGACCACGGCGGCGGAGAAACCGCATTGCGGGAACACCGGGGTACCCTTCATGAAGAGCATGACTTCATTCTGGTCGATGTCGGTCTTGATGCGCTCGTGCACGGGGTTGTCGGTCATATCGAACTCCGATTGATGTGGTTAGCTGCTCTCGGGAGTCGCCGTCTGGAGCGCGAGCGCGTGTAGCTCGCCGCCCATGCGGCCCTGAAGGGCGTCGTATACCATTTGATGTTGCTGGACCCGGGATTTGCCCGCGAATGCCGACGACACGACATAGGCCAGATAATGGTCACCGTCGCCGCGCAGGTCATCGATCCGGATTTCGGCATCCGGCAACGCGTCCTTGATCAGAGTCTCGATCTCGCTGGCGGCCATAGGCATTTGGGTTACTCCCCGGGTGATTGCGGTGTCGTGCCAGATCAGCTCTCGCGCGACGCCATATACGCCGGCAACCAGCGCGAATGGGCATCGCGCAGTGCCGCGACGGATATAGGCTTCACCCCGGGGAGTGTCAACGCGACCCCGCCCACGGTGCCGATGCGCTCCACATGAACATCGGCATCCTTGGCTGCGGCGCTAAATGCCGCGGAATCTGCACAGGTGACGATGTAACGCGCCTGATCCTCACCGAAAGCCCATGCATGGGCCGGCAAATCGGATGCATGAGCGATTTCTGCGCCGATATCACCGGCGATCGCCATTTCAGCCAGCGCGATGGCGATTCCACCATCGCTCACGTCATGGCACGCGTTGATCTGTGTGGCGTGGATTGCCGCGCGCACGAATTCGCCATTGCGGCGTTCGGTATTGAGGTCCACCGGCGGCGGTGCGCCGGCCGCCCCCCCGACCTGGTCGCGCTGATAGATGGAACAGCCGAGCCAACCCGCGGTTTCGCCGACCACAAATACGGCGTCGCCTTCGGCGACGAACCCGGCGCCAAGTGCCTTGGTCAGGTCTTCAATCAGGCCGACACAGCCGATCACCGGGGTCGGCAAAATCGCCTCGCCATTGGTCTCGTTGTAGAGCGAGACATTGCCCGATACGACGGGGGCGTCGAGCGCCTCGCAGGCCGCGCCCATGCCCTGCACGGCGCCGACCAGCTGGCCCATGATTTCGGGTCGCTCGGGATTCCCGAAATTAAGGTTGTTGGTGACGGCCAGCGGGGTCGCACCGACCGCCGTGACGTTGCGCCAGGCTTCGGCGACCGCCTGCTTGCCGCCTTCGACCGGATTTGCGACGACGTAGCGCGGCGTGCAGTCGGTGCTGATCGCCAGCGCCTTGTTGGTGCCGTGGACCCGCACGAGTGCGGCATCGCCGCCGGGTCGCCCGACCGTGTCGCCCATGACCATATGGTCATACTGTTCCCAGACCCAGCGCCGGGAACAAAGATCGGGGCTGGCGACCAGTTGCAACAGCGCGTCCGCGAGATCGTCCGGCGCGGCGACATCGTCGGGGCCGAGGACGGCGCGCGGCGGGGTCGCCGTCCAGGGGCGCTCATATTCCGGCGCGGCGGCGACCAGCGGCGGCACCGGGATGTCCGCCGCGACCTCGTCCTGCCACACGAGCACCAGCCGCTGGCTGTCGTTGGTCTCGCCGATCACGGCGAGATCGAGCTCCCATTTGTCGAAGATGGCGCGCGCCATCGCCTCGCGGCCGGGCTTCAGCACCATGAGCATCCGCTCCTGACTCTCCGACAGCATCATCTCATAGGGCGTCATTTCGGATTCGCGCTGGGGCACATGGTCGAGGGTCAATGTGATCCCGACCTCGCCCTTGCTCGCCATCTCCACCGATGAGGATGTCAGGCCCGCCGCACCCATGTCCTGGATCGCGATGATCGCGTCGGTCGCCATCAACTCCAGGCAGGCCTCGAGCAGAAGTTTCTCCGTAAACGGGTCGCCGACCTGGACCGTGGGGCGCTTTTCGTCGGAATCATCGTCGAACTCGGCCGACGCCATGGTGGCGCCATGGATGCCGTCGCGCCCGGTCTTGGCGCCGACATAGACGACCGGCAGGCCGACCCCGGCGGCGGCGGAGTAGAAAATCTTGTCGGTGCTGGCGATCCCGACCGTCATGGCGTTGACCAGTATGTTGCCGTTGTAGGCGGGATCGAAATTCACCTCGCCGCCGACCGTGGGCACACCCATGCAATTGCCGTAGCCGCCGATCCCGGCGATGACCCCATCCACAAGATGCCGGGTCTTGGGGTGATCGGGTGACCCGAAGCGCAGCGCATTCATGTTGGCGATCGGGCGCGCGCCCATGGTGAACACGTCGCGCATGATGCCGCCGACACCCGTGGCCGCACCCTGATAGGGCTCGATGAAGCTGGGATGGTTGTGGCTCTCGATCTTGAAGATCGCTGCGAGTCCGTCGCCTATATCGATAACGCCGGCATTTTCGCCGGGGCCCTGGATCACCTGCGGGCCGTCGACCGGCAATGTCTTCAGCCAGAATTTTGACGATTTGTACGAGCAATGCTCCGACCACATGACCGAGAAGATGCCCAGCTCCGTGAAATTCGGGTCGCGGCCGAGAATTTCGAGGATCGTGTCGTATTCGTCGTCGCTGAGACCCATCAGGTCGTCGGGACGCGCCGCCGTGTCGCTCATGCCGCGATTGCCTCCGCCAGGGCCGTAAACATGGGCGCGCCATCGGTGCCGCCGAGCAGCGGGTCGGCCAGCCGTTCGGGGTGGGGCATCATCCCGAGCACGTTGCCGGCTTCGTTCAGGATTCCGGCAATGTTGTTGAGCGAGCCGTTGGGGTTGGCCGCGTCGGTCACCGCGCCGTCCGGCGCACAGTAACGGAACGCCACGCGGCCGGTGTCTTCCAGCGATTTCAACGTGTCCGGATCGGTGAAATAGTTGCCGTCATGATGGGCGACCGGCACCCGAATAACTTCGCCGGCGTCATATCCGCGGGTGAAGATCGTGTCGTTTCGCTCGACCCGAAGATCGACATCCCGGCAAATGAATTTGAGGCTGGCATTGCGCATCAGGACGCCCGGCAGAAGCCCGCATTCGGTCAGCACCTGGAACCCGTTGCAGATTCCGAGCACAGGCACGCCGCGCCCGGCCTGTGAGACGACCTCGCGCATGATGGGGCTGTTCGCGGCCATGGCGCCCGAGCGCAGATAGTCGCCATAGGAAAATCCGCCGGGGACGGCGATCAGATCGACCGGCGGCAGGTCGCTATTGCCGTGCCAGACCATCTGCGGGGCGTGGCCCAGCGCGGCCTCGAGCGCGACGGCGATATCGCGATCACAATTCGATCCGGGAAAGACAATGACGGCGGCTGATGACATGTGAAAACTCCACCTTCAGCTATCGTGATTGCGTGCCGAGTCGCAATTGCAGCTGGGGAAAACCGGTGCGTCCACGCCCTCAGCCCTGGTCCGGATTGGCATACCCGAAAGCCTCAATATATGGCTGGAGTATCGGAATCACCGGTTTGAGAACCTCGGCATACCCCTCCCAGCGGCCGACGGCGCGTGTATTTACGGATTCCGTCACGCCGGTGTAGCTGGGGGTGGTGATGTAGTGACCGACATTCGTACTGGCGGATTCGAGGAGTTCGTCGCGCCAGTCGAGTCCGAGGAATTCGATGATCTGGCCGAGCACAGTCCCGGGATCACGGGCAAGGTCCTCGTAACGGTAAGCGAAGGTTTCAATCTGCAATATTTCACGATACCGCAGCCACAGCCGCATCGTGGCGGCATAGGCGCGCGCCGTTTCCTGCAGGTCCCGATAGCGCACCGTCACGCTGTTGGGAAAGAAATCCGTCGTAAAGCAGCTGATGCACACGTCGCGGGGATCCCGCAGCGCAACGATCACTTTTGCGTCGGGAAATACCCGTGCGATCAAACCGAGATGATCCAGGTTCAGAGGGTGTTTGTCGACGACCAGCCGATCTCCGATATCCTCGACATGCCGTTCGCGCAGAAGCTCCCAGTAGAGCGTACGCAGTTTTGCGATTTCCTCGGCGCCGATCTGCACCAGCGCGTCGGGATAGACGCAGCCGCCCGGCGCCGCGGCGTCGAGTGCGTTCCGCATGGCATTGACCATCGGAAGCTCTGGCGTGGCCGTGACACGGCCATGTGCGTCGAGCAGCCGTTCGACCAGGGTTGTGCCCGATCTCGGGTACCCAACCAGAAAACTCGGCGTCGCGAGCCCATCGGCGACAACGTCGCCCTGCCAGCCGGCAACCCACTCTGGCGCGTCGTCCGCTTCGAAGAGCTGAATGAGTGCATCCTGCGTCTGCGCGTGGTTGTCGGTGTCACGCGCGCGCGCCTGCCAGGTTTTCGCGCGCGCCTCATGCGCGGCCTGGAACGTCTTGAATGCTTCGGCATGGTGGTCGAGCGCTTCCATCAGCTGACCGCGTTCGAACAGTATATTCGCCGCAAGCCATGGGCGCTCTTCGCCGATGTCGATCTTCTCGAGCTGTCCCAGCGCTTCCGCCGGATCGCCGGAACGGCGGGTCAGACGCGCCGCCGTGACGCGCGCCAGCGTGTTGTCCGGTTCCAGCCGGAGCGCGCGGTCCGTCCATTCGCGCGCCTCGTCGAGCAGGGACATCCGTTCGAGGATCTCGGCGACCCGGGCAGCTTCCTGTGCACTGTCGGGGATGAGTGCGGCGGCGCGCCGGGCGTGTTCGAGGGCGAGATCGCCGTCGCCCTGATTGGCGGCGATGTCACTGAGCAGGTTGATGGCGGCAATGTTGTCGGGTTCGATTTCCAGGATTCGCTCTGCCGCCGGTTTGGCGCGCGCATATTGGCCAGTTGCGCTCAACGCCAGGGCGGCAAGCTGGAGCAACGCCACGGAACGCGGTTCCGCATTCACGAGCGGTCGAAGCAATTCGAGAGCGGGGTCGAATTCTTCGAGTTGGATCAAAGTCGTTGCCAGGTTGCGTCTTGCGAGTGCGAACGCGGGCGCCAGCTTGACCGCCTTTTCGAAATGGCCGCGCGCATCCTCCGGAAGGCCCGTGTCCAGAAGCGCCGCGCCGAGCTGAACCAGGAGGTGAGGATGATCCGGCGTATGTACCAGTGCGGCGCGGCTGATCTCGGCGGCATCATTGGCTTTCTGCGCCGCAAGCAAAAGCCCCGTCAGGCCGAGCGCAGCCTCGATATGTGCGGGGCGAGCATCGAGCGCCGCCCGGTAGGCGTCGCTTGCCCGTGCGTCCTCGCCGAGATGGTGCAGGCATTCACCCAGATTGTAGTGTGCGTCGGCATTCGCGGGCTGGAGTACCGTCGCGCGCTCAAGGGCTGTGCGCGCATCTTCCAGCCTGCCGGTTTGGCCCAGCAATGTGCCGAGAAGCTGCAACGCATCCGGGCTGTCGGGGTACGCGTCGAGGATGTTTCGGTAGGCTGCTTCTGCCTCTTCCAGTCGGCCCGAACGATGAAGTTGCAGCGCATCCGAAAGGGCCGTGCCGAACTCCGCCTGTGTCACGAGTCGCTTATCTCGACCGTGTAATTCTCGATCACGGTGTTGGCGAGCAGTTTCTCGCACATTTCCGCGACCTGCGCCTTGGCGGCGTCGGCGTCTCCGTCGGCGATTTCGAGTTCGATGAACTTGCCCTGGCGCACGTCTTCGATCCCGTCGAATCCGAGCCCTTCGAGGGCGTGGTGAATGGCCTTGCCCTGGGGGTCCAGGACGCCATTTTTGAGGGTGATATGAACGCGTGCTTTCAACGGAACCGCCGACAAAAAGGGGTTACTGGATGGTCGAGGGACCCTTGATATCCTGTTGCCCTGATTCGGGCGTGATGCCGAGACGCCGCGCCACTTCCTGGTAGGCCTCGGCGACCCCGCCCATGTCGCGGCGGAAGCGGTCCTTGTCCATCTTCTCGTTGGTCTCGACGTCCCACAGGCGGCAGCCGTCGGGCGTGATTTCGTCGGCCAGGACGATGCGCATCTGGTCGTTCTCGTCGTACAGGCGGCCATATTCGAGCTTGAAGTCGATCAGGCGCAGGCCGATCCCGAGGAACAGTCCCGTCAGGAAATCGTTGATCCGCAGGCTGAGCGACAGCATGTCGTCGATTTCGGGTGGTGCGGCCCAGCCGAAGGCGGTGATGTGCTCTTCGGAGATCAGCGGATCGCCGAGCTCGTCATTCTTGTAATAATATTCGACGATCGAGCGCGGCAACGGTGTGCCCTCCTCGATGTTGAAGCGCTTGCAGATCGAGCCTGCCGCAATGTTGCGCACGACAACCTCGACCGGGACGATCTCGACTTCCTTGACGAGCTGTTCGCGCATATTCAGGCGGCGCACGAAATGGGTCGGGATGCCGACCTCGGCCAGCCGCAGCATCAGGTATTCGGAAATCCGGTTGTTGAGGACGCCCTTGCCCGTAATGACGCCCTTCTTCTCGTTGTTGAAGGCGGTCGCATCGTCCTTGAAATACTGCACGAGGGTGCCGGGCTCGGGGCCCTCGAAGAGGACCTTGGCTTTGCCTTCGTAAATCTTTCTGCGTCGCGTCATGGTCTTGAAATCCGCGGTGTTGGTGCGCTTCGGATGGGTTTTGCGCGCCCGCGAGGTATAGCAAGCGCGGCCCGTGCGAACAATCGCGCCGGGCGTTCAGCGGTGGATAGATAGGGTACGAAATTCCGATCAGTAATCGGCGCGGCCGCCTGAGATATCGAACACGAAGCCGGTGGTGCCGGAGCAGTCCTCGGATGCCGCCCAGACGGCCAGTGCGGCGATCTCTTCGGGCTCGATCAGGCGGTCCAGGGGCATGGCCGAAGCGATCTGTCGGGCATATTCGGCCGGCAGGCCGTCAAACAGCTCGGTGTTGGCGCCGCCGGGCGCCACCGCGTTGACCAGGACGCCCGATTTCGCCGTTTCCTTGGCCAGGGTCTTGGTGATGCTGATGACCCCGGCCTTGGCCGCGGCATAGGGCGAGTTCTGCAGCGTGGCCATCTTGCCGGCGTTCGAGGCGATGTTGACGATCCGGCCGTAGCCGTTCTCGATCATGTGGGGTGTCACGGCGCGACAGCACAGGAAGGTGCTGGTCAGGTTGAGGGTCAGCATCCGCTGCCAATTCTCGACCGGTTGCTCCCAAAGCGGTGCGACCGTTCCGACGGAGCCGGCATTATTGACCAGAATATCGATACTTCCGAACGCGGCGATGGCCGCGTCGATGCCCCGCGCGATGGCGTCCGGGTCGGTGACATCGACCGTGTCTGCGCGTACGGCCTCACCGGCGTCGAGCGCGGCGATAGTCTGTTCCGTGCGCGCCTTATCGATGTCCCAGATGCTCACCCGCGCACCTGACGCCAGGCAGCGCGCGGCGATGGCCTGGCCGATACCCTTGGCGCCGCCGGTGACGATGGCGTGACGGTCTTTGAGATCGATTTGGTTCATTTTGGCCTCGGTATCAGGGGGTTAGGACGATCTTGCCGGTGACGCTGCCGCCCTCGATGAGTCGATGCGCCGCCGCCGCCTCGCCGAGAGGCATGGTTGCGTGGATGTGCGGGGTTATCTCTCCCGCGGCGAGGGCGGCCATCGCGGATTTCATGGCGCCGCGGCGAATGGCCGGCTTGTTGTCGAGGACATGGATGCTGAACAGGCGAAAGGCGATGCTGTCGCCGAACTTGGCGCGCATATGGGCGAACAGGTCCGGATCCGGGTCGCCGCCCAGATAGCCGAACATCACGATCATGCCCATCGGCGCGAGCATGGCGAAGTCCTTCGACAGACCAGGGCCGGCGACGGAATCGTAGATGAAATCCACGCCGTCGCCGCCGGTCAGTTCGGCGACCCGTGTGCCGATATCTTCGGCGTTGCGATCGATCACCGCGTCGGCGCCCTGTTCGGTCACGTAATCCGCCTTCGCCTTCGATCCGGCGATACCGAACACCTCGAGGCCCATGCTTTTTGCAACCTGGACGATCGCGCTGCCGACGCCGCCTGCGGCCGCATGCACGAGGATACGGTCTCCGGCCCGCGGCGTGCTGGCGTAGTTCAGCAACAGCCAGGACAGTTGATAGTTGCCGAGCGCCACCGCCTGTACCGCATCGACATCATCGGGCATGGCGAACGCCGCGCCGGCGGGTACGGCCATCGCCTCGGCATAGCCGCCGCCGCGCGCCGGCAATTCGCGGGAATTGACGTAGACCCGATCACCGACCGCGACGGTATCCACGCCGTCACCCACCGCGTCGACCGTGCCGGCCAGCTCGTTGCCGGGCGTCACCGGCAGGGGCGGGATCCAGTCATAGTTGCCCCGGCGCATCAGGATATCGGGCACGCCGACGCCGATGGCCTCCGCGCGCACCCGCACTTCGCCCGGCCCGGGCATCGGGTCGGGGACGTTCTCAACCTTGAGGACGTCGGGTCCGCCGAATTCGTGAAACCGGACGACTTTCACGGCCCGTCTACGCGTCGACGCCGGCGTCGAACTTGAAGCCAATGTCCTTGAGCCGCGTGAGGGTTTCGGTGCCGAAATCCTGCTCGACCTCGTCGGCGACAGAAGGCGCATAGGCGACCCGATCGTTGCTCGTCGCGTCCTGGGTCTCAATGACCACGAACAGGCGGCCGAGCTCGTCGGAGATGTTGCGGAACGCGCGGCTCACGCCCGGCGGCACTGATACGAAGTCGAGGGGTCCCAGTTCCATGCGATGCTCGCCCGCATCGCCCCACGTCACCTCGAACCGGCCCTGCAGGCAGAAGAAATTCTCGATGGTGATCTCGTGGTTGTGCAGGCCCGGCCCGTCGCCCGGCGGGCACTCGGCGATCGCCACAACCGTGTGTTCGCCAGCCTTGACGGGGGCCATCGCGCTGCGCCCGGTATAGGCCTCGGGCACCATTATCGGGAAGACATTGTGCGCCGTCAGCTTCTCCACCACGGCCGACGGAATGCCGGTGCTCTCGTCATGCTGTTGCTTGTATGGCACCAGGTCTTCGAAGCGCGCGGATCGTTTCGCCATCGCCTCGGGCGTTATCTCGATAGACTTCATTGTGCGTTCCTCACTGATTGCCGTTTTCTTGTTTGTTCGTCAGAGTTCAAAGCAAGGATAACAGGGGAAACGATATGGCCCAACGTAACAAGGTCTGGGAAGACATCACCTATTACAGCGACGGGATCGAGATTGCGGCGCATCTGTATACGCCGGCGGACTGGAAGCCCGGGGATCCGGCGCGTCCGACCATCGTTTGCCTGCACGGCTACAGCGGTATGAAAGAGGTCTACGGCATGGATGTGCCGCGCCGCTTTTGGGAGGAAGGCTATTTCGTGCTCGCGCCCGATCATCGCGGATTTGGCGAGAGCGGCGGCGCGCGCGGTCGCCACCGGCCGCTGGAGCAGGCCCAGGACGTGTATGACGCCTTCACCTATATGGAGACGGTCGAGGGCGTCGATCGCGACCGGATGGGCTGCTACGGCACCAGCTGGGGCGGGGCCTCGGTCATCTGGTGCGCGGCCTTCGACGAACGCATCAAGGTGATCGTCAACTCCGTGGGCGTATCGGACGGCGAGCGCTGGATGAAGCAGGCGCGGCGGCCCCATGAATGGCTCGATTTCAAGGACAAGGTCGCCGAAGCCGCGCGCAAGCGGGTGACCACGGGCGAGCATACCTACTGGCCGCTGCTCGACATCATGCTGACCGATCCCCACACGCTCGACGTGATCCAGCAGCATCATCAGAAGCACGGCCATTACGTGTCCGACTATGACCTGGAGAGCGCGGAGGCCTGCCTGCGTTTCAAGCCCGAGGCGGTGGCGCATCTGATTTCGCCGCGCCCGGTCCTCGTGATCTATGCCGAGGATGACTGCACGGTGCCGCCGGAGGAGCAGTTCGGCTGTTACGCGCAGCTCGGCGAGCCCAAGAAACTGGTCAAGCTGCCCGGCGCCCAGCATTACGAGAGCTATTATTTCTGCAATCCCGAGATGCACGAGATCGGCATGTCGGAAGCGGTCGCATGGTTCGACAAGTATCTCTAGGGGGGGATCGAAAAATGACCGACAGCGAATATGGAACACTTCACATCGAGCGCGACGGCAGTGTCGCGACGGTGCACATGTACAACCTGACCGACGGAATCGTCGCGGGCCGGAAGCTCGACTTCCACTGGGAAATCGCCATGGCGCTGGGCGAGCTGCGCGACGACCAGGATATCCGGGTCGTCATCCTGACCGGGGTGAAGGACGGCGAGTTCATGGTCTCGCCGCGCACGCCCCATTACGAGGACCCGGGCGCGTTGGCCGGTCACAATGAACCCAAGGGGTCGTGGAAGATCTTCAACGGGATCATCCGTGCCCAC
>Ga0070726_10004657_pt1 | contig 10818 bp, 6 predicted proteins | sample tdAd471_FD_67275 | JGI IMG/M metagenome (GOLD analysis project Ga0070726, IMG submission 67275) | Marine sediment microbial communities from the Atlantic coast under amendment with organic carbon and nitrate - tdAd47.1 | ecosystem: Environmental > Aquatic > Marine > Coastal > Sediment | place...
GTGCCTGCCTACTGCCTCACCGACGAGGCCCTGGTCGATGCCGCCATCCAGCTCGACCTCGATCTGCATCATCACGGGCGCATGCCGACCAACGAGCGCTGGCTCGACGAGCACATCGGCCGAGCGCGAGCGGCGTGGAACACCGAGATGAAAGAGGAGCCTGACGCCGTGCGAGCCAGGGTCGCCGCCAACTGGGCGGAGCCGCGGGTGGAGATGGTCAAGGGGCGAGCCGATGTCTACCTGCACGTCCCCCCAGGGGAGCTGACGCTGCACAACGGCCACTGGAAGTCCGTGTCGCCGGCGGCGCGAGGCGGTGAGATGGTCAGCACGGTCGTGGTCGAGCAGCTCCTCCACTGGGCAGCGGAGCGGCCCAAGGCCAAGGTGGTGCGACTGATCCTCGACGTGCCGCAGCCCAAGAAGGGCTTCGAGCGGTTCGACGTGCGTTGGTTCAAGGCGCGGTCCGAGGTCGTCGTCTTCCGTCCGAAGCGGCCCGTCGCCTGGACGACCGGCCCCGACGCCGACCTCGCCAGCTACGAGAGGGCAGAAGCGCTGCTGCGAACCGATGCGCTGCAGGCGTGCGCCATCACCCGCTATGGGGAGCCGCCTGACTGCGAGGCGCCCGTGGAGGGGAGCCGTGGCAAGGGCAAGGCGAAGGGTCGCGGCAAGGCAAAAGGCAAGCGCGGGTGATCGCGGCCGGAAGCGTCCGGCCATCCCCGCCTGTCGGAGGGCGTGACATTCCATGACCTAGCCCGAGGTGGCCACGCCGAAGGGGGGTCGGTAAGGCCTGACCTACCGGTCGGTAGGTGCCTACGTACCGTTCGGTAGGGGTCCCCGTGGACGACGACAACGATCGACGCTCAGACATCCTCGCCGCTGCGGCGCATCTGTTTGCCCACAAGGGCTACGGGTCGACCAGTGTGCGTGAGGTGGTCGAGGCGGCTGGCGTCACGAAGCCCACGCTCTACTACTACTTCGACTCCAAGGAAGCGCTGTTTCGCGAGGTCATCTCGTGGAAGCTCGAGGCGGGGGCTCAGGTGCTCCAGAGCGCGCTGGCGGGTGGCGGTGGTGCCGTCGAGGTGCTCCGCCGCGTGATGAAGGGCTGGTGCGCTGGTGCCGCGCAAGACCTCGACGGTGTGCGCTTGGTCCTCACCTGTGGGCTGCCGATGGCCGACGAGCCCGAGGTCGACCTCATGTCGCGTCACCTGCAGAGCATCGAGCCGCTGGCCGAGCTCATCGCCGACGGCCAGGCCCGCGGCACCTTCCGCGCCGAGGTCGACCCGCGGGTCGCCGTGATGGCCCTGATGGGGTCGCTCAACTTCCAGCTGATGGCCCTGCTGAAGGGCCAACCGTTCGACGATGGCCTGGTCGATGCACTGATCGACGCATGGCTGCACGGAGTGTCCGCATGATGGTGTCGCTGTTGATGTCCCTGCTGTGGGGGTGTGGTGCGTCCGAAGCCGAGTCGGCGCAGGCGGCCGCGAAGTCGCCGCCGCCGTCTCGCGCGGTGCGGGTGGAGGTGGTCGAGCTGGAGCCTTCCGCTGCCACGCTCGAGCTCGATCTGCCGGGCGAGGTCAGCGGCCAGCGCGACGCCAACCTCGCCGCTGCCAACGGTGGCTTCGTGGAGCGCGTGCGCGTGGTCGAGGGCCAGGTGGTGAAGAAGGGCGACTCGCTGATGAGCGTCGACAGCGCCATCTACGCGGCACAGCTCGAGCAGGCCGATGCCCAGCTGGAGCAGGCGAAGATCGATGTGGGTCGGCTGGAGCAGCTGGGCGACCTCGGCTCGGATGCCCAGCTGGCGCAGGCGCGCACGCAGCTGCGGGTCGCGCAGGCCAACCGCTCCCTCGCGTCGGCGCGGATGTCGCGCGCCGTCGTCCGCGCGCCCTTCAGCGGTGTCGTAGCCACGGTGATGATGGAGGAAGGCGAGGTGGCGTCGCCGGGCACGCCGGTCGCGAGGCTCGTTCAGCTCGACCCGGCGGTGGTCACGCTGTCGGTGTCGGACCGCGACGTGGTCAGCCTGGCCGTCGGCATGCCCGTGTCGGTGACGACGGCGGCCAACTCCCAGCGGCTGGAGGGCACGGTGCAGCGGGTCTCGCCAGCGGCCGACCCACGCACGCGCGCGTTCCCGGTCGAGGTCGAGGTCCCCAACCCCAACGGAGCCCTGCTTCCGGGCATGATCGCTCGGGTTCGGGCCGACCGCGCCCTCGCCGAGTCGGTGATGGTCATCCCGCAAGACTGGCTGGTCACGCAGCGAGAGCGCCGCGGGGTGTTCGTCACCAGCGGCGATGTGGCCACCTGGCGCGACGTGACCCTCGGCGATGTCATCCACGACAAGGTCGTGGTCACCGAGGGGCTGTCCCGAGGCGACCGCGTCGTGATCACCGGGCACCGCGATCTGGTCGACGGCGACCCCTTGATCGTGTCCCGAGAAGGCCGCTGCTGCACGGCAGGCCGCCCCACCTTCGAGGACTAGGCACATGCGTTCCGTCATCCGCTGGCTGGTCGATCACAGCACCACGGTGTTCATCGCGGCCATGGCCGTGTTCGTGTTCGGCGTGCTCGCGTGGGTCACGCTCCCGCGCGAGTCGAGTCCCGACATCACCATCCCGGTGGTGATCGTGTCGACGCCCTACGTCGGGGTGTCGCCCGCCGACGTGGAGAACCTCGTCTCGGTGCCGATCGAGAACGAGCTCGCCTCGCTGCGGGGCATCGAGAAGCTGACCTCGACCTCGGCCGAGGGCATCTCCATCGTCGCAGTGGAGTTCGAGCCCGAGTCGAACATCGAAGACGCCCTGCAGCGCGTGCGGGATCGGGTGAGTCGAGCCCGGCCCAAGCTGCCGACCGACGTGGAAGACAGCTCGGTGCGCGAGATCAGCTTCTCCGACATCCCGGTCGTGTTGATCAACATCGCTGGCCCCGTCGACGAGGAGCACCTCAAGAAGCTCGCGGAAGACCTCGAGGAAGACCTCACCCGGGTCGACGGGGTGCTCGACGTGAAGCTCACCGGCGGCAAAGAGCGCGAGGTGCAGGTTCACGTGATCCCGGAGCGGCTGGCCCACTACGGGCTGTCGCTGCGCGACGTGGTGGGCGCCATCGGCGACGAGAACGTCAACATCCCGGGTGGCAACGTCGACTTGGGCCGCGGCAACGTCTTGCTTCGGGTGCCCGGCGAGTTCGACGACCCTCGGGAGATCGAGGGTGTGGCGATCAAGCGGGTGGGCGACGCGCCGGTGTTCGTGCGCGACGTAGCTCGGGTGGTCGACGGCTTTGCCGAGCGCGAGACCTACAGCCGCATGGCGGGCCAGTCGTCGGTCACCCTGGCGGTGACGAAGCGAGCCGGGGCGAACATCCTGGAGGTGGCGTCGAGGGTCAAGGAGATCTCGGCTGAGCACGCCGAGGGCTGGCCGGAGGGGGTGTACTTCCGAGCGCTGGGCGACGAGTCGAAGGCCATCGAGCAGTCGGTGTCTGACCTGCAGAACAACATCATCACCGCGTTGATCCTCGTGGTCGGCGTGATCGTGTTCTTCATGGGCGTGCGCTCGAGCCTGTTCGTGGCCATCTCCATCCCGCTGTCGATGTTCGGGGCGATGCTGGTGCTGCAGAGCCTCGGCTTCACGCTGAACATGGTGGTGTTGTTCGCGCTGATCCTGGCCCTGGGTATGCTCGTCGACAACGCCATCGTCGTAGTGGAGAACGTCTACCGCCACGCGGAGATGGGCAAGGACCCGCGCGAGGCCTCCATCGACGGAACGGCTGAGGTAGCCGTCGCCGTGGCCGCCTCCACGGCCACCACCGTGGCCGCCTTCTTCCCGCTCGTCTTCTGGACGGGGATCATGGGCGAGTTCATGGGCTTCATGCCCAAGACCATCATCATCGTGCTCACGATGTCGCTGTTCGTGGCGGTCGGCGTGTTGCCCGTGGTCATGAGCAAGCTGATGCCCAAGATGGCGGTGCGAGAGGGGGCCGACGCGGTCGACCCCAAGCTGCGCGAGGCCCCCCTGGGCAGGGTGATGGGGGCCTACCGGAGCCTGCTCAAGGCGAGCATCCGCTGGCGCTACGCGAGCGCGGGCCTCGGGGTGGTGCTGTTCTTCGTCACCTTCGCCATCTACGTGCCGTTGAACCACGGCACGGAGTTCTTCCCCGAGTCGGAGCCCGATCGAGCGATCATCGGCGTGCGACTGCCCGAGGGCACCACGGTGGAGTCCACCGACCGGGTCGTTCGCGAGCTCGAGGCCATGCTGGCCACCGAGCCCAACGTCGACACCTGGGTGGCGGAGTCTGGGGTCTCGGCAGGGGGCGACGCGCTGTCGGGCACGTCGACCCGGCCCAGTGAGGCTCGGATCACCGTCGACTTCCTTCCCAGCGGCAACAACGCTGAGCCCGGCGACACGATCCGGCAGGAGAACACCAAGCTCACGGTCGACCGGCTCCGAGGGGTCGCGCAGCAGCTGCCGGGGGCGCGGATCACCGTGGAGCCGGCGGCGATGGGGCCTCCCGTCGGTGATCCCATCAAGGTGGAAGTGAGCGGGGAGGACTACGACGAGGTGGGCCTGTTCGCCCAGAAGCTGCGTCGTCAGATGGCCCAGGTGGCGGGCACCACCGACCTGCGAGACGACTACGTGGTCGGCCGGCCCGAGCTGCGCCTCCGCATCGACCGTGGCGCCGCCAAGCGGGTAGGGGTGAGCACCTCCGCGGTGGGAGATGCCGTGCGCACGGCCATCGCAGGTGCGGTCGCCACCAGCCTTCGCGATGGTGAGGAGGAGATCGACGTGGTGGTCGAGCTCGCCCCCGAGTACCGCGAAGACGTACAGATGGTGCTCGACCTGCGGCTTCCGGGCCGAGAAGACACGTCGCCCCAGACCTTTCCCGTGCCGATCAGCACGGTGGCGTCGTACGAGCTCGTCGGTGGGTCGGGGAGCATCCAGCACATCGATCAAGACCTGGTCGTGACCATCGTGGGCGACGTCCTCGATGGCTTCAACGAAAACGAGGTGCGCGCCGCGGTCGCCGAGCTGATGGAGGAGGTGCAGCTGCCCCCGGGCATCGCTCTGGAGCTCACCGGTGCCAACCAGGAGCAAGAAGAGTCGATGATCTTCCTGCTTCGGGCCTTCGCCATCGCGGTCTGCCTGATCCTGCTGGTGCTGGTGACGCAGTTCGATAGCCTGGCGATGCCGTTCATCATCCTCGCGACGGTGATCCTGTCGCTGGTCGGGGTGCTGTGGGGCCTGCTGCTCACCGGAACGCCCTTCGGCATCATCATGACGGGCCTGGGGGTCATCAGCCTCGCAGGGGTAGTCGTGAACAACGCCATCGTGCTGCTCGACTACGTGCAGCAGCTCCTGGCGCGTGGGCTGTCGACCACCGACGCGTTGGTGGAGGCTGGGCTCACCCGCTTCCGCCCGGTGATGCTCACGGCGATCACCACCACCCTGGGGCTGGTGCCGATGGCCGTGGGCATCGCCTACGACTTCCTGAAGTTCAAGCTCATCGTGGGCTCCGCCTCAGCGCAGTGGTGGGGGCCGATGGCGGTCGCCGTCATCTTCGGGCTGTCGTTTGCGACCCTGCTCACGTTGGTCATGGTTCCTACGCTCTACAGCATCTACGACGACATCTCCGGGCTGCCGAGCAAGGTGAAGGGCCTGTTCCGAGGTCGTGCGCAGCAGGCGGCGACCGTGTCGGCGGGGGCGGCTGCCCTGGCCTTGGCGCTGCACCCGGGCGTGGCCCAGGCGCTGACGCTGGAGCAGGCGCTGTCGGCCGCCAAGAGCGACAACCTGGAGCTACAGCTGGCGCGTGAGCGGGTGCGAGAGCAGTCGACGGTGGTGGGGCAGGCGTGGGCTTCGCTGTCGCCGCGGGCCTCGGTCAACGCCGCCTACGTCATCAACAACCAGGAGATCCTCCTCGACTTCGAGTTGCCAGCGATCCCGGGATTCACGCCGCCACCCTCGGAGCCGACGGTGGTGCAGGAGAAGGCGTTCTGGCAGGGCGACCTCACCGTGAGCCAGCGGCTGTTCAGTGGCCCGGCCCTGCCGGCGTTGCGAGGCTCCTACCAGCTGCGCGACGCCGCGCGTGCCGATCTCGAGCGGATGGAGCAGCAAACCCAGCAGCGCGTGGTCGCAGCCTACTACCAGCTCCTCACGGCCGAGCAGCAGGTGGCGGTGGCCGAGCAAGGCGTGCAGCTGGCCGAGGCCCAGCAGACCCTGGCCGATCGACGGGTGGAGGCGGGGCTCACCGACCGACGCGCCCTGGTGCAAGCGAAGCTCGCCGTGAGCCAAGCTGCGCGCGACCTGGAAGGCGCACGGCAGGGGCTGGTCGATGCCCGCGAGGGGCTGACCCTGGCCACGGGCATCGAAGACCCCAGCGGCCTGGCGGTGCCCGAGCCGATGGAGGTGCCCACCGATGTGGAGGGCGCCATCGTCGATGCCCGAACCTACCGCCCCGACCTGGAAGCCAACATGCTGCGACGGCAGGCACTGCAGCAGGAGCGCACGGGGCAGTTCCTGCGCTTCCTTCCGGTGGTCGACGGCATCTTCACCTACAACTACACCGAGAACACCGGCTTCAACGACCAGAACTGGACCTGGCGCCTGGTGTTCCAGGGCACCTGGACGATCTGGGACGGTGGCTTCTCCACGGTCGATCGCGCCGCGACCTCGTCGAGGCTGCGCCAGGCACGGCTGCAGGAGGAGCTCGCGACCCGGCAGTCGGAGCGCGAGGTGCGGGTGGCCTTCGAGGGCTACCGGCGTGCTGCTGCGGCCTACGACTCCGTGCAAGACGAGCTGCAGCTCGCGCGGGAGAACCTGGAGCTCGCCGAGCGCACCTACGCGGCCGGGTCGTCGACCTGGCTGGAGCTGGAGCAGGCCAAGCTGCAGCTGCAGTCCACCGAGCTGGTGGGGCTTCGTGAGCGCATGGCCCGCGACCTGGCAGCCATCGACCTGCGGGTGGCCACAGGGTCGCTGTGAGCCGGTTTTTTCCCGCGCGACGCTTCAGGCAGCTACGCTGAGGCCATGGCGGTGACCAGCGAGCACGCGATCTGGCAGCGCCTGCAGCGAGTGCAGGCGCTCCACGACGGTGCCACCACCCCTGGGGAGAGGGCTGCGGCGGCGGAGGCCAAGAAGCGCCTGATCCAGCGGCTCCACGCCGTGCGGAAGGCCGACCCCGTGGCCCGCTTCGTCGAGGGCCATGTGCGCACCCTGGGCATCTCTCGGCCCCCCGAGCCCCCCGCGGTGGAGCTGCCGACCCGGCGTCAGGTCGCGGCCATGTTGGCTGCCTGGGAAGAGGGAAGCTGCACCGACGCGCGAATCCGCGACTGGGCGGCGCGCCTCGTCGGTGCGGTGGATCTCCCTTCCCACCCCGACGCCGTGGGGGCCTGCCGCGCGGAGGTCTTGCTGCAGCTGGCGATGCTGGAGCGCGTGCCCCTCAGCCCGCGTGACGTGCCGGCGGTGCGACGGTTCCTGCGCACACGTGACTGGGGCGAGTGGTTCGCGCTGGTCGCCCGGGCATCGGCGCTGGCCAGCTGATCGAGCGCTGGGGTGGTACCCTACCTCCCTTGGAACGTGGTAGGAGGACGCATGCGAAACTCACCTCTCGGCCTGTTGCTGTTGTGCTCCCTCGCTGCCCTGTCGACGGGCTGCAAGGAATACTTCTCCGTCGACGAAGCGTGCCACCCCGAAGGCAACTTCCGCGGCCGCGACGTGGGCTCGCCCGCCGAGGCGTCCGTGGTCGACCGGATGAACTGCTACCGCAGGCTCACGAAGCTCGAGCGCTACGGCGTGGAGAAGCGGCTGTACGAGTCGGCCGCAGGCCACGTCAACTACATGGTGCAGAACCCCGACGTCTACTCCACCGACGGGGAGCTGGCCTACCTGCGGCAGAGCACCATCCGGCCTGGGTTCACCGGCACCGATGTCTACGAGCGCATGGATGCCGCCGACTACCAGCTGTACGGGGTCAACGGCAACTACGTCATCCAGGTCGTCGGCATCATCGCCGACAGCACCGGCGCGGCCAACCCCGGCTTCATCGAAGAGAACTTCGCGACGGTCGGTAGCTCCGATCCCGGCGACCTCATCGACTACATCATGCGCCTGCACTGGCTGCAGGAGTCGGTGCTGGCCCCCTCCGTCTACGACGTCGCCTACGTCGAGCGCCCGCTCGATGCGGCGTGGTGGGAGGCGGCAGCCGAAGCGGGCAACTGGGCCGCTTTCTTCGAGGGCGACAACGACTACAACCTGCCCGTCAGCGGCAAGGCCATTTACTACGTGGTCGTCGCGGAGGGGCTGCCCTACGAGCACTCCACCGAGCCCATCACCTACCCGAAAGATGGGCAGACGGGCTCGGCGCTCACCTACCCGAACCCGGTCTACAAGCCGGCGATCAACGGCGATCTGGAGGAGTACACCTTCTCGGCGCCGGTCTACATCTCCTACATCAGCCCGTCGGGCGGTGCGGCGGCCACGACCACCGGGGCGAGTGTGGTTGCGGCGTCAGCCAACCCCTTCGACATGACGATCCAGAACGCGTCGATCACTGGTCCGAGTGGCCCCCTCGATGTGGCCATCTACAACTTCACGGCTGACGACAGCACCGACGAGTACATCGGGCCTCCCGTGGGCAGTCTGCTGCTCGGGGCCGGGGTCTACGCGACCACGCCGTTCCAGCCGAACACGCCCTACACCGTCTACATGGACCTCACCACCTCTGACGGTCCTCAGAGCTACAACTGGTCGTTCACGACCGGGGCAGGCGACACCAACGCGACGACGGCCGCTCGCTCGCAAGGGCCTGACGGCGTGGGCCCGCTGAAGAGCAAGATCGGCGGATTCCGAGCGCACAAGCAGCTCGTCAAGCCGTGACGTGACGGCTCAGCTCGCCTTCCTGTTCCTGAGCTACTTGCTGGCCTCGATCCCGTTTGGGCTGGTGATCACGACGCTGTATGGCAGCGACGCCGACATCCGGGCCACCGGGTCGGGCAACATCGGCGCCACCAACGTGGCGCGCGTCTACGGCTGGCGGTTGGCTGGCTGGGTCATCTTCTTCGATGTGGCCAAGGGCTTCGTGCCGGTGCTCCTGGCGAAGGCGCTGTGGCCTGATGCAGGGCTGTGGTGGCCTGGTCTCGTCGCGCTGTGGTGCTTCACCGCGCACTGCTTTCCCGCCTATCTCGAGTTTCGCGGAGGCAAGGGGGTCGCGACGGGGGCTGGGGGCCTGCTCGCGCTGTCGCCCTGGGTGACCGTGCCCGCTGTCGGCGTGTGGGTCACGGTGGTGGCGGCCACCGGTCGCTCGTCGCTGGCAGCCCTCACCTCGGTCGTGGCGGTGTGCCTGCTGGCGTGGTTCGTCCACCCCGAGGTGTTGGCCGTGGTGGCGCTGTTCGGCGTCGGGGTGTTCCTCACCCACGCGACGAACATCCGCCGGCTGGTGCGGGGCGAGGAGAAGGAGGTCATCCGCCCCGTGCGCTGGACCCGCGGCGACGAGGGGGGCCTCACCGCCGAGCAGGCGCTCGCTCAGGGCCCTGGAGGGGGTGCGGTGCCGCCCGTCTGGCGAGAGGGGGTCGCCGACCCCCTGGAGGAATGAGCCCTCACTGCACGGGGAACAGGCGGCCTTCCACACCGTCGAACAGGAAGATGTGGCCGGGCGCGAAGTCGACCCTTGCCCGGGTTCCCGACGCGTCTTCGAGCAGTGTCTCTCCGACGAGCACACTCACTCGCGTCGACGGGGGCGCGGTCAGGATCCAGCCTTCTGGCTCACGGGCGAGCGTGGCATAGGGCGTGGGAGCCGAGGGATCCGTGAACAACAGCGCGTAGGTGGTCAGGTTCTTCAGGCGGCCGGTCATCTGCTGCACGCGCTGCTCGACGATGCGTGCACCGAGGGGGTCCTTCTTGGCGTCCTGGTCGTCTTCGTCGCGGGCGTCACGAGCTCGAAAGCCTGCCTGACCGGGTCGCTTGTAGAACGGAAGCACCATGTGGACCGGCTGCTTGGGGCGGAGGGTCGACACCGCGGCAGCCGTTTCCTGCACCAGGTGCTCGGTCTGCTCCCATGCCTGCCGTTGGACCTCGTTGGTGCCGTGCAGCACGGGAGACCGCAGCACGCAGGCCGCCAGGATCAGTGCCGCGGGCACCGCGGCCAGCATCGTCTGCCACCGCTCCCGTTGCACCTGGGCCAGCAGCATGCCGACCAGCAAGGCAAGAGGCGCTACCATCAGGTAGGTCTGCCGCGGGAACCAGACGCCCTGCGGCGTGAACAGCAGCGTGAAGCCGACAAGCCAGGCCAGCATCAGGCCCGCCGGCTTGCCCCACTCCTCTCGCAGCCCGCTCGCCGTCGCGGCCCCGAGCCCCAGAAGACCCAGCATGGCGGTGCTCGCGGCGCCGACGGACAGGGGGAGCTCCAGGGGCCCGGTGAAGCCCAGCAGCCGATCCCACGTCGCGGTGAGGATGGGGACCATGCGGGAAGCGCGGTCATCGACGTGGTAGCCGCCGACGCCCCCGATCACCACGAAGCGCTCCACCAGCAGCGTCAGCAGCACGCCCCCGAGCACCGTCAGGCTGTCGCGGTCGCGGTCGCGGGACACCACCAGCAGCGCCCCGACGACGAAGACCACATACGACGCGTCGTTGGCCAGGGCCGCGGCGCCGAGCAGCAGCGGCCCGACCAGCCGCGCCTTGCCTGGCAGGGTGAGCAGAGCCAGCCCGCCCAGCGACAGGGCCGTCGCCAGGGGGTAGCCCCGCCGAGCGAGGTGCGGCACCACCAGCTCGGCGATGGGGTGAGCGGCCATGAGCAGCGCGGCGACCACCCCGCCGGCCTTTGGCAGCATCGGGGCGAGGCGGCGAT
>Ga0070726_10004658_pt1 | contig 10813 bp, 11 predicted proteins | sample tdAd471_FD_67275 | JGI IMG/M metagenome (GOLD analysis project Ga0070726, IMG submission 67275) | Marine sediment microbial communities from the Atlantic coast under amendment with organic carbon and nitrate - tdAd47.1 | ecosystem: Environmental > Aquatic > Marine > Coastal > Sediment | place...
GCGGCACGTTCGATAGCTTCGGTACCGCCGAAATCCTCGATCCGGAGGTCCGCCGCCAGTTGGTGGCGGTACCAGGTGAGCTGACGCTTGGCGAAGTTGCGGGTCGCTTGCTTGGCCTTGTCGGCGGCAGCCGCCAATTCGCACTCGCCGTCCAGATGGCGGCGGAACTCCGGCACGCCGAGCGCCTTCAGCGCCGGCAGGTCGGGGTCCAGCCCGCGCCCCGCCAGCGCCGCCACCTCTTCCAGCGCGCCCATTTGCAGCATGGCGTCGAACCGCGCGTCGATGCGCGCGTACAGGGCGGCGCGCTCGGGTATCAGCACGATCTTCAGGAACCGCGCATCCAGCGGCGGGGTTTCGGGTTGCGCGTCCTGCCAGGACCCGAGCGGCCGCCCCGTCGCCCGCACCACCGCATAGGCGCGCACCAGGCGCTGGCGGTCGCCGGCGGCCAGGCGCCCGGCGGCATCGGCATCCAGCGATGCGAGCCGCCGTTGGAACGCCTCGCCGCCTTCTTCGTCGTAAAGCCGCTTGGCCTCCTCGGTCACCACCGCCGGCACCTCGGGCACCGGCGCGATGCCCTCCGTCAGCACTTTCAGATAGAGCCCGGTGCCACCGCAGACGATGGGGAGGTTCCCCCGCGCGCGGATGGCAGTAATGGCCTGCAACGCCATGGTCAGCCAGGCCCCCGCCGACGACGCCTCGGCCACCGATAGGACGCCATAGAGATGATGCGGCACGCGCGCCGCGTCGGCGGGCGTCGGGCGCGCCGTCAGCACCGGCAGCTCGCGATAGACCTGCATGCTGTCGGCGTTGACGATTTCGCCATGGAAGCGCTCGGCCAAGGCCAGTGCCAGCGCCGATTTTCCCGACGCCGTCGGCCCCGCGACGATGATCACCGGGCCGCTCATGCGGTTACTTGCTGCACCGCAGCAGAGATGTTTTGCATCCGCCGACGCCTTCGTCTAATGGACGCCGTGATGTACGCCGTCCCGAATTTCGTCCTCACCCTTGTCGCCGCGCGGGCGCAAGGGCTGACCGAGGCCATTGTCGCCGAGGCGATTGCCGCCCTCAATGCCGAAAACCTGGAAACCGGCGCGCCCGACTGGCTGGCGCCGGGCCGCGCCTGCGATATTCCGTTCCAGGCCGCGAGCACCGAGGGCCTGCGTATCGCCGTGCGCGATGCCATCGACGGCAATCGCCGCGGCATCGACCTGCACGCCGGCGCCGCCGAAGGCCGGCGCAAGAAGCTGCTGCTGGCGGACATGGATTCCACCATCGTCACCGGCGAAACGCTGGACGAACTGGCGCATTTCGCCGGCCTGAAAGAGCAAGTGGCCTCCATCACCCAGCGCGCCATGGCCGGCGAGTTGGATTTCGAAGCCTCGGTGAAGGAGCGCGTGCGGATGCTGGCGGGGCTCGACGAAGACCTCCTGAAGCGCGCCTATGAGCGGGTCGAACTGACCCCCGGCGCCGAATGCCTGGTGCGCACCATGAAGGCCCAGGGCGCGCGCTGCGTCCTGGTCTCGGGCGGCTTCAAGTACTTCACCAGCCGCGTCGCGGCGCGTGTCGGTTTCGACGCCGATATGGCCAACGACTTCGTCATTGAGAAAAGTCACCTCACCGGCGAGGTGACGGAGCCGGTGCTCACCCGCCACGCCAAGCTCGACGCCCTCGAATCCGAAGCCCGGCGCCTCGGTTTGGCGCTTTCCGAAACCGCCGCCATCGGCGACGGCGCCAACGACCTGTTGATGATCCAGGCCGCCGGGCTCGGCGCCGCCTTTCACGGCAAGCCGCTGGTCGCCGAGGTGGCCCCGGCGCGCATCGACCACGGCGACCTAACGACGCTGCTTTTTTACCAAGGACTTTGCCGCGACGAATTCGTCGCTGCCTGAGCCCCGCCAATTGACGGAAGGTGTATTTCACCGATCTTCCGAAACCGTGCTAAAATGGCCGCCTCAATCAATGGGCGTGCAAAGCTCGGAAGGAAACATGGATAACATCGCTTCGCTCCAGGGGTTCCACGATCAAGTCGGCTCCGCGATTGCCGCGCATGCAGCGTGGAAGAAGCGCCTGCTCGCCGCCATCGAAGGCGGCCAGAGCGATTGGTCGCCCGAGCAGGTGAGACAGGACGACAAATGCACTCTCGGTGAGTGGCTGGCTTCGGTTCCACAGGAGCTTCGCGACGAAACCTTCCTCGCCGTGCATGCGGCGCACGAAAAATTTCACCATTGCGCCGCCGAAGTTCTGGAACAGGCCTTGTCCGGCGCCAATGACGCGGCGCGCGCCAACCTTTCGTCAGGCAGCGCCTATTCCACCGCCAGCTTCCAATTGATCTCCGCCTTGGCGAAATGGCGGTCGTTGCTCGACGCGTGATCCACTGGGCGGGCTTGGATGCGTGCCCTTCCAACCCGGGAAACTACAGGTGGAAGCAGTCGACCGCGACCCACCATTCCCGTTCGTAGGGATAGAGCGCCCCCAGGTAGACGTTGCCGTCGCCCTTGACGTCGGTGCCGGGGCGGAAGCCGGGCGCCATGCCGATCAGGATGGTGGAGACGCAGATGGCGTTGCTTTTATAGAGGGCGAAAACGTCGCGGCCCGCCACGGAACGCTCGGTGAATTTGCGCGTCTCTTCGGTCTCGGACCAGCCGGCCAGCGTCAGCGCGGCGCGGATATGGGCGTGCATGTCGACCAGGGTGCGGATTTCCGGGCCTTCGAAATAGGCGCCGGAACCAACGGTCAGGAGCCGGCAGATGCGGCCCTTGATGCCGAATTCGTTGGGCGGAAACTCGAACTCCATGCGCCGGAAACCGGGCCCGACGGGCAGGCCGTCCTCAAGCGCGCGGCGCACCTCGTTGCATTCCGCCGGCGGCAACGGCTTGACCAGTTGCGCATGGGCCGGCATGGGCCTGAGCGCGCCGACAGGCGGCGGCGCCGCGATCGCCACCGCGAGCGCCATGCCTATCAGAATGATTCGCAACCCCCGCATCCCGGCATGATAGGCGAAAAATCCTTTTCGCCCAAGCCGTTATGTGCGGGCCGTGACCCGGGCGTTACTGGATGACGATCCTGGGTGAATCCGCCTCGCGCTGGGCCAGGGCCTCGTCGATCTTACCCGCCACCGTGACCGCGATGGCCCTGTAAGCCTTGGAATGATCGGTATCGGGCTGCGACACGACGATCGGCTGGCCGCCGTCCGACGTGGTGCGGATTTCGATGTCGAGCGGAATCTCGCCGAGGAAGTCGCAACCGAGCCGGTCGGCCTCGGCCCGCGCACCGCCATGGGCGAAGATCTCGGAACGCTCGCCGCAGTGCGGACACATGAAATAGCTCATGTTCTCGATGATCCCGAACACCGGCACGTCGACCTTGCGGAACATGTTGAGGCCCTTGCGCGCATCCAGGAGCGCAATGTCCTGCGGCGTCGACACGATGACGGCGCCGGTCAGCGGCACGCGCTGCGCCATGGTCAGCTGCGCATCACCGGTGCCCGGCGGCATGTCGACCACCAGAACGTCCAGTTCACCCCAGTTGACGTCGCGCATCATCTGCTCGAGCGCCGACTGCACCATCGGCCCGCGCCAGATCATCGGCGTGTCGTCCTCGACCAGGAAGCCGATCGACATGACCTTGATGCCGTAGTTTTCCATGGGCTCCAGGTTGCGCCCGTCGTTGGACACCGGCTGGCCGGTGATACCCATCATGCGCGGCATGGAGGGGCCGTAGATATCGGCGTCCATGAGACCGACCTTCTTGCCCGCGGCCGCAAGCCCCAGCGCCAGGTTGACGGCGGTGGTGGATTTGCCGACCCCGCCCTTGCCCGACGCCACGGCGACGATGGATTTGACGCCCGGCAGCGGGTTGCCCGTCTGTTGCGGGGCGGTGCCGGTGGTGCCGGGACTGACCGGCTGTTGCGGCTCCGCCGGCTGGCCGCCGGACGGTTTTTCCGCGGTCAGCACCACGGTGGCGGTGAGCACGCCGTCCAGGGCATGCACGGTTTTTTCCGCTTCCTTGCGCAAGGGCTCCATTTTCGGGCCCTGCTCGGGGTCGACTTCGATGGCGAACGCCACGTGGCCGTCCTTCATCTGCAGGCCGCGCACCATGCCGGCAGAGACGATGTCCTGCCCGCTGACCGGATCCGTCACGTTTCCGAGAGCGTCGAGAACCTGTTGTTCGTTGATTTCCGCCATGCCTTGCAAACTCCGCTTGATCGACCGATATTCCCTAGAATGCGCCGTCCTATCGGCGCTTTCGCTATAGTGAAGTAGCGCAAGTTTTCTGATTTACAAGCGCGGCAAGTGAATTAAGCGAGAGAATTTTTTCGGAAAGGAAGGCGAATGCCCTGGAAATCACAAGGTGGCGGCCCTTGGGGCGGCGGAGGCGGAGGCGGCGGCCCTTGGGGCGGCGGCGGCGGTAGCGGCGGCCCGTTCGGTGGCGGCGGCCGAGGCCCTCAGCCCCCCGACATCGAGGAGATGCTGAAACGCAGCCAGGACCGGGTGAAGCGCCTTCTGCCCGGGGCCGGCGGCGCAAAGGGCCTGATCTTGTTATTGATCGCGGTGATCGGCTTTTGGTCGCTGAGCGGCATCTACCGCGTCGAGCCCGGCCAGCAGGGCGTCGAACTGCTGTTCGGCAAGTACGTCAAACGCACCGCGCCGGGCCTGCATATCTGGTTCCCGTCGCCGATCGGCGAGGTCATCAAGCCCGACGTGGAACGCACCAACACCATGAACATCGGCTTCCGGGGCACCGGCGACGTGGTGCGCGGTACCGGCCGCGACGTGCCGCTGGAAAGCCTGATGCTGACGTCCGACCAGAACATCATCGACATCGACTTCGTCGTGCAGTGGCGCATCAAGAACGCCGCCGATTACCTGTTCAACATCCGCGATCCGGATACGACGATCAAGCTGGCGTCCGAGAGTTCCATGCGCGAAGTCATCGGCCAGACCAACCTGGAAGACGCCTTGACGGTGAAGCGCCAGGTCGTGCAGCAGGACGCCAAGGCGCTGCTGCAGCAGATCCTGGACGACTACAAGACCGGCATCGCGATCGCGGAAATCCAGCTCTTGAAGGTGGACCCGCCGCAGGAAGTCATCGACGCCTTCAACGACGTTCAGCGCGCCAAACAGGATCAGGAACGCTCCATCAACGAAGCCACGGCCTACAAGAACGACATCGTTCCACGGGCCAAGGGTGAGGCGCAGAAAATGATCCAGGCCGCCACCGCCTACAAGGAACAGGTGGTGAAGGAAGCCGAGGGTGAGGCCAAGCGCTTCATCTCGGTCTACGAGACCTACCTGGCGAACAAGGACGTGACCACCCGGCGGTTGTTCCTGGAACGCATGCAGGACGTCCTGTCCAAGTCCGAGAAGGTCATCATCGACAGGGGCGAAGGCTCAGGCGGGAGCGGGGTCGTCCCCTACCTGCCGCTACCGGAACTCAAGAAACGCTCGGGAGGGCAATGACGATGAAAAAGATATCTCTCGCCATTTTCGGCATCATCGTCATCGTCGCCGGCCTGGTGGCGTCGAGCGCGCTGTTTACCGTGCACCAGACCCAGCAGGCGCTGATCCTGCAGTTCGGCAACCCGATCCGCGTGGTCCAGGATCCCGGACTGCACGTCAAGATGCCCTTCGTCCAGGACGCCGAATTCTATGATTCGCGCATCCTCGACCTGGACCCGCCGGCGCAGGAAGTCATCCTCGCCGACCAAAAACGCGTCAACGTCGACGCCTTCGCGCGCTACCGCATCGTCGATCCGCTGGAATACCGCAAACGCGCGCAGACCGACGCCAACTTCCGCGATGTCTTCGGCTCGCGCCTGAACGCTTCCATCCGGGCCGAGATCGGCCGCATTCTCCTGGGCGACATGCTGACCCAGAAGCGCGCCCAGGTGATGGAGATCATCGCCCAGCAGATGAAGGCCTTCGCGCCGGAATTCGGGGTCGAGGTGGTGGACGTGCGCATCGGCCGCACCGACCTGCCGGAAGCGACGGCCCAGTCGGTCTACAATCGCATGCGGTCCGACCGCGTCGCGCACGCCGCTAGGCTGCGCGCCGAGGGCGAGGAGCAGAAGCTCCGTATCCAGGCGGAAGCCGACCGTGATCGCACGGTGATCATCGCCGAAGCCCAGCGTCAGTCGCAAATCCTGCGCGGTCAGGGCGAGGGTGAGCGCAACCGCATCCTCGGCGAGTCCTTCGGCAAGGATCCGGAGTTCTTCGACTTCTACCGCTCCATGGAAGCTTATGGCGCCGCCTTGGGCGATGGCACCACCATGGTGCTGAGCCCGGACTCGGAGTTCTTCCGGTTCTTCGGCTCGATCAGGCCGAAGCCGTAAACGCGCGGGAGCGTCGTGACGGACTTCTTCACCGCGCTCGCCCTTGCGGTGGCCATCGAGGGAATCGCCTACGCGCTGTTCCCCGATGGCATGAAGCGGATGATGATATCCGTCTTGGCGCAGCCGAGCGGGTACTTGCGTGCCGCCGGGCTGGTGGCCGCCGGCGTGGCGGTGGTGGCGATTTGGCTGATCCGGGGCTGACGTATGGGAATACGGGCGAATATGGGGCGATTGCCAAGGAATAACCCCGGCCACGCCACGCTTCGGCCATATTCGCCTTGCATATAAGGGACCGTCCGCGGCCGGAGATTGCGCCGTGAAAGTCAAAGGAATTAACCTGAGCAGGTTTCGATGAGGAAGAGCACGATGAAAACCCAAACCATGGTTACCATTATCGGCCGCCCCGCCCTGATGGCGTTGTCGGCGGCGATGATCCTGATCTGGTCGGCCACGGCGCATGCCCGCAGCGCGCCGGAGAGCTTCGCCGACCTGGCCGAGAAATTGCTGCCGTCGGTGGTCAACATTTCCACCACGCAGGTGATCGAAGGCCGCGAAGGCCCGACCATGCCGCAACTGCCGCCAGGCTCGCCGTTCGAGGATTTCTTCAAGGAATTCTTCGACCGCAACCAGCCGCAGCAGCGCTCGCGCCGCGCCACCTCGCTGGGCTCCGGTTTCATCATCTCCGAGGACGGCTACGTCGTCACCAACAACCACGTCATCGCCGACGCCGACGAGATTTCCGTCATCCTGCACGACGACACCCGACTGAAGGCCACCCTGATCGGCCGTGATTCCAAGACCGACCTGGCAGTGCTCAAGGTGGAAACCGGCACCAAACTGCCGGCGGTGAAATTCGGCAACTCGCGCAAGTCGCGGGTCGGTGACTGGGTGGTCGCCATCGGCAACCCGTTCGGTCTCGGCGGCACCGTGACCGCCGGCATCATTTCGGCGCGCGGCCGCGACATCAACGCCGGGCCTTATGACGATTTCATCCAGACCGACGCCTCGATCAACCGCGGCAACTCCGGCGGGCCCATGTTCAACATGGACGGCGAGGTCATCGGCATCAACACCGCCATCTTCTCGCCGTCCGGCGGCTCGGTCGGCATCGGCTTCGCCATCCCGTCCGCCGGCGCCGAACCGGTGATCGCGCAGCTCATCAAGTCGGGCACCGTGAAACGCGGCTGGCTCGGCGTGCACATCCAGGCGGTGACCGAGGAAATCGCCGAGACCCTCGGCCTCGACGAGGCGGAAGGCGCGCTCGTGGCCAGCGTCATCGACGACAGCCCGGCGGCCCAGGGCGGCATCAAACCCGGTGACGTGATCCGCAAGTTCGACGGCAAGTCGGTCAAGGAAATGCGTAACCTGCCGCGCATCGTCGCGGAGACCGAAGTCGGCAAGCCGGTCCGCGTCGACATCTGGCGCGAAGGCAAGGCGGAAACCCTCAAGGTCGCCGTCGGCGAGCTGAAGGAAGACGAGCAGCAGATGGCCTCGGCCACGGTCGGCCCGGCCGGCGAGCTCGAGATCGACGAGCTCGGCATGAAACTCGCCAGCATCAACGACAAGACCCGCGAGCGCTTCAAGCTCAAGGACGATGCCAAGGGCGTGGTGGTCACCGAGGTCGATCCCGCCGGTCCCGCCGCGACCAAGGAAATCCGGCCCGGCGACGTCATCATCGAAGTCAGCCAGGAGGAAATCGCCTCGCCCGCCGATGTGCGCAGCAAAATCTCCGACGCCGCCAAGGCGGGACGCAAGTCGGTGCTGCTGCACCTGGAAGGCCAGAACGGGCTGCGCTTCGTCGCCGTCCGGCTGCAGAAAGGCTAACTCCCGACCGGTCCACGCCGGTCTCTCAAAACGGCGTCCGGAGCGATCTCCGGGCGCCGTTTTTGCATCTCCGCACCGGTTAGCTCATTCGCTCGAGAATCGTGAAACTGAAGGACGGGCCGTCGGCATCCTCGGGCGGATGCGTCTGGCGGGCGATCTCCTGCCAGCCGCCTTCATCCAGTTCCGGGAAAAAGGCGTCGCCGGGAAATTCCCCGTGCACCAGCGTCAGGTAGATGCGGTCGGCCTCGCCCATGGCCTGGGCGTAGATTTGCGCGCCGCCGATGACGAACACCTCGTCGCCCCCTTCGATCTCTGCGATGGCGCGCGCCTTGCGGAGCGCCGCCGCCACGTCGTGCACGGCATCGGCATCGGGGGGCGAAAATCTTTCGTTGCGGGTGACCACGATGTTGGCGCGCCCCGGTAGCGCACGGCCGATGGCTTCGTAGGTCTTGCGCCCCATGATCACCGGCGCGCCCATGGTCACCTGCTTGAAATACTTGAGGTCGGCGGAAATGTGCCAGGGCATGCCGCCCTCGAGGCCGATGGCCCGGTTGTCCGCCATGGCGACGATCAGCGATGTGCGCATGCGCTAGACCGCAATCGGCGCGGCGATGTGGGGCTGCGCTTCGTAGCCGACCAGTTCGAAGTCGTCGAACGTGAAGGCGAAGATGTCGGTGATGTCGGGGTTGATGCGCATCACCGGCAACGGGCCCGGCCGGCGGGCGATCTGTTCGTCCGCCTGCTCCAGGTGGTTGGCGTAGAGGTGCGCATCGCCGAGCGTGTGAATGAACTCGCCCGCTTGCAGCCCCGTCACCTGCGCCACCATCATGGTCAACAGCGCATAGGAGGCGATGTTGAACGGCACGCCCAGGAAGATGTCGCAGCTCCGCTGGTAGAGCTGGCACGAAAGCTTGCCGTCGGCGACGTAGAACTGGAACAGGCAATGGCAGGGCGGCAGCGCCATCTCGTTGACCTCCGCCACGTTCCAGGCGGAAACGATATGGCGGCGCGAATTGGGGTTGCTCTTGATGTCTTCCACCACCTTGGCGATCTGGTCGATGGTGCTTCCGTCGGGCTTCGGCCATGAGCGCCACTGGTGCCCGTAGACGGGCCCCAAGTCGCCGTTGGCGTCGGCCCATTCGTCCCAGATCGTGACGCCATGGTCGTTCAGGTACTTGACGTTGGTGTCGCCGGCGAGGAACCACAGCAATTCGTGGATGATCGACTTGAGGTGCAGCTTCTTGGTGGTCAGCACCGGAAAGCCCGCGGCCAGGTCGAACCGCATCTGGTGGCCGAACACGCTCTGCGTGCCGGTGCCGGTGCGGTCGCCCCGGAAGATGCCGGTCGCGCGCACATGTTTCAGGAGGTCCAGGTACTGCTGCATCCGGCCAGTGTACCCCCCCGCCCCCGGCGCTCCAAGCGGCGGGTAGCGGTGAATTTGCCGATCGTTTATACTATGCGGAATCAATTGCTTGTGGACCGGCGTATGAAAAACCTGTTCCTCGCCCTCAGCGTCTCGACGATCCTGGCCGGCAATCCGATTCTCGCCCCGACCCAGGCGCAAGATAAGACACGCCCGATTGCAGGCTTGCAGGATGCGGGCTGGAAGATCGTCCGTAAGACCGAAGAGTCGAAACAGCTCCCGGGCATCGCGCCTTATGAGAACCTGGTTCGCGTCGTCCACGTGATCAGCTACCGGATGCAAAAAGGCAGCGACATGATGCTCTGCCAAGCCAGCTTCGACACCCAGCGCGACCGCTACGACGAGACCTGCCGCCCGGCCAGCCATTGATGGATCAGAACCTTTCCGCCGTCTCCGCCGAGGACTTGAAGGCGCTCACGGTCCGCGCCTTCGAGCGCGCCGGCTTCACCCAGAAGGACGCCGAGACCACCGCCGAGCTTCTGGTGACCACCGACCTGATGGGCATCTCGACGCACGGCGTGCACCGGGTCGAGCAGTACCTGAACCGCATCGCCGCCGGCGTGGTGCCGGCAAGGCCGCAAATCCGGGCCGCCGACAAGGCGGCTTCCATCGCCATCATCGACGGCGGCGGCGGCCAGGGCCAGGTGATCGGCGCGCTGGCGCTGGAAGTCGCCATGACCAAGGCGATCAAAACCGGCATCGGCTTCGTCACCGCCGGCAACTCCAATCACTTCGGCGCCATGGCACCCTATGGGTTCGCCGCCACGGTGGCCGGGCTGATCCTGATCTCCGCCACCACCGCGTCGCCTTCGATGACGCCATTCGGCGGCAGGGACCGGCTGCTCGGCAACAATCCGCTCGGTTTCGCGGCGCCGAACAAGCCGGCGCCGTTCCTGCTCGACATGGCCTTGAGCGTCGCCGCTCGCGGCAAGATGCGAAAGCTCCGCGATGCCGGCGACGACATGCCCGTGGGCTGGGCGCTGGACGCCGACGGCAACCCGACCACCGATCCCGCCGCCGGCCTCGACGGCTTCATCCAGTTCATCGGCGGCCACAAGGGCTACGGCATGGCGCTGGCGGTGGAAATTCTTTCCGGCGTCTTGTCCGGCGGGCGCTTCCTCGACGACGTCGGCGACATGTGGGCGGAAGATGAGCCGCAGGGCGTCAGCCACATGTTCATCGCCATCAACCCCGCCGCCATCCTCGGGCGCGAACTCTACGATCAGCGCATGGCC
>Ga0070726_10004659_pt1 | contig 10812 bp, 10 predicted proteins | sample tdAd471_FD_67275 | JGI IMG/M metagenome (GOLD analysis project Ga0070726, IMG submission 67275) | Marine sediment microbial communities from the Atlantic coast under amendment with organic carbon and nitrate - tdAd47.1 | ecosystem: Environmental > Aquatic > Marine > Coastal > Sediment | place...
GCATCCTGTACCGTCCATGAACACCATCCCTACGATAAGCAGGGCTTCGCCCAGCCCAGGCACGCCAGCTATACATCAGGCTTTTACGACTACAACGCAGCTACACCTGAGCCGATATTGTACCCGCTACCTTTCCAGCAAGTTGCCGGGTATCACCTGCAAGGAATACAGTTTGCTTCCAGCGAAGACAACGGGCAGCCGGACAACCTGGTGGACGCCCGCTATTTCCGCAGCCTCAAGCCTGGCAAGAAGCCCTTGCTTATTGTGCTCCCCATCTGGGCTACCCACAGTTTCCCTTCTACCGTTGTGGCCAATGGATTCGCCGCCTACTCTGAGGGCGGCGCGAACGTCCTCTGGCTCCAGGGAGACGGCGCCCTGTTTGACTGGTTTCAGCTGGCAGGCATAGACAGCGAGGAGGCCTTTCGCGATGCGGTAGCAGCATCTGCCGCGCGCTTTCGCGCTGTCGCCATAGACACTCGCCGACTGATCGACTGGGCCGAGACAAAAGCCGAAATTGATCCCCAGCGAATCGCCATTATTGGCTTTTCGATGGGAGCACTGGTAGCCGCCAATGTCGCCGGCAACGACCCTCGCATCCATACGGCTGTGTACGTGCTGGGCGGGGCCCGACCCTGGCACATGATGGCAGAATGCAACCTGGTGGTGGAGTATGTGCGCAAGCAGGTCAGTGCAGACCTGGGCTGGTCGCAAGAGCAGTATCGGGCGTTCTTTCGCGACCAGCTGCGCTATGGCGACCCGGCAATGTGGCAGGGCCGCTTCCGCGCAGAGAATACGCTCATCATTGAGAGTAGCCGCGACGATTGCATTCCGGCCGCCTCTCGCGCGGCCCTGTTCAACGCCACCGGTCAACCAGAGCGCATTCTTTACCCTTACAATCACTGGCAACCATTTCTGTCCATGACACCGGTAGGGCGCAATATCCTCAGCCGTGACATCTTCGAGTTCCTCGGGCGCAAGCTGCTGCAACCACCAGGTGAGGCGCTCACACCGGGGCCACACCAGACTCGCCATGTGCGCACACCCGCAGCAGATTAGGCCGCTTCTCCCCTTGTCAGCGGCCAGTGCTCGACACTATAGTGGTTCTAAATTAGAACCCATAATCTATTCGCGGGCAGTTTCCACCGGTTGAGAAGCCGCCCGCTCCATGAGCAACCCCGCATCGCAGGGGCCTTTGAACCGGACCTGCGACCATGGACAGACAATTGACAGGAGCGATGGCATGAGCAAGGAACTGGACTTCTATTTCGATTTTGGCAGCCCCACCGCCTATCTGGCCTACTGCCGCCTGGGCCAGCTGTCCGAGCAATATGGATTGCGCGTGAACTATCGACCGATGCTGCTGGGGGGTGTTTTCAAAGCCACCTCCAATACTTCTCCGGTGACCATACCGGCGAAAGCCGCCTACATGCTGCAGCAGGACCTGCCCCGATTCAGCCAACGTTATGGCGTACCACTGAACTTCAACCCGCACTTCCCCATCAATACCCTTCACCTTATGCGCGGGGCATTGGCAGCCGAGCAACTGGGTTGCCTGGACGCCTATATGGATACCGTTTTTAAAGCAGTCTGGGTGGCTGGCAAGAATATGGGGGACAGTGACGTAGTGGCTGAGACCCTCGCAGAATCAGGCCTGGACAGTGGCGCCTTGCTAAGTCTCTGCCAGGACCCGGCGATTAAAGCCGCGCTGGTGGCGGAGACGGACGCGGCTGTTGCGCGTGGGTGCTTCGGCGCCCCTACCCTGTTTATGGACGACGAGATGTACTTCGGACAGGACCGCCTCGACTTCGTGGAACAGGCGTTGCAGGCCTGAGGTGTCAGGGGAGCAATACCGGGTAAAGCGAGGCCACCAGCAAAACCGCCATCGTCACATTGAACACCAGCAAGCGCTTCTGGCTGGTGAGTAGCCGCTGCAACTGCTGCCCGAGCGCGGTCCAGCTGCTGACGCAGGGGAAGTTAATCAAACCAAAAACCAGCGCCACCAGCACGACCGCACCCACGTCCTGCGAGGGCGCGTACACCGTAAGAGCCGTCAGGGCCATCGTCCACGCCTTGGGGTTAACCCACTGAAACAGTGCCGCCTGGAAGAAAGTAATCGGCTTGCCCTGTCCAGCATCACGCGCCTCGCCGCGATCAGGGGGTGACGCTGTAGCGACCCTCCACGCGAGGTAGATCAGGTACACCACGCTCACCACCTTCAGCAACTGATAACTTACCGGGAATGCCTCGAACAGGCCGACCAGGCCCACACCTACCAGAATCACCATAACGGTAAACCCGATACCCACTCCCAGAATGTGAGGCAGCGTTCGCCGAAAGCCGAAATTGGCACCGGAAGCCATCAACATCAGGTTGTTTGGCCCCGGAGTGATAGAGCTGACCAGTGAAAACAGTGCCAGGCCGATGAGAAGTTCAAATGACATGGCGCGATTATGAACGACCCAGGGCTCAAGGTGTTGACGGTTTTACCGGCAAAAAAGCCGCTTTTTCTCAATCAGTATGAAAATAAACGGTCAAAGCAGGAGCATAATTCGCTTACTGCGCTAGAATGCCGCCATTAAAAAGCTCGAGCAGAGCGACAGAGCAAACCGCCCGAAAAGCACCATGCGGTAAAATAACAACGTCAATCATGTGAGCACTGGACGATGACTGAACTGAAAAACCCCTTTGCAAGCGAGGAAATTACCGCGCCATTCAACGCCGAGTGGCAGGCCAAACGCCGCGTGGCGGCGGCTGTGCGCCTGCTGACCGAAGTACTTGTTACCAGTTCTCCGGATACCTCCAAGATGCACGATATCGCCGAGCAGTTGGAGAACACAGCGGCAGATTTCGCCGCCTCCCCCAGAATATACGGCCGCCTGGACTGGATAGAGTCCGGCGAACACGGCTCTTTTGGCCAGGTCAGTCATGAACTGAACCCACTGGCGGGTTACAGCAACCCCCTGGCCCCGCCAGTTACCACACGCATAGAAGGCGACATGGCCGTCGGCCGCTGCTTTTGTGGTTGGGCTTACGAAGGCCCGCCCGGCAGCGTACATGGCGGTTATGTCGCGGCCATCTTTGACCAGTTCATGGGCTTTGCACAGAAACTGGGAGATCAACCCGGCATGACAGGCTACCTGCACGTGGATTACCACCAGCGCACCCCCTTGACCACCGACCTGCATCTGGAAGCGCGCATCACCGCAACAGAAGGCCGCAAAACCTTCATGGAAGGCAAAATGTTCGCCAATGACGAGCTGACGGCCAGCTGCAATGCCTTGTTTATCGAACCCAGGCAGGGCATCTACTCGCTGGAGACCCAGACTCGCCCGGAAGACGTATTTTCCCCTCCCCGAGCCAACCGGGGCTGATACTGCCAGGGCCACACCTCATGAAGACTGTGCTGCTGGACGGTGCGCCTTGTGTACCCTCCAAAATTCTTTGTATAGGCCGCAATTACGTGGCACATATTGAAGAGCTGGGTAATGAAATACCCAGGGAAATGGTTGTGTTTGGTAAACCAAACTCCGCCATAGGTGACACACTGCAGGCACAGCTGGGCGGGGAGCCGCTGCATTACGAAGGCGAGATTGCCCTGTTGATAGAACAGGGCAGGCCGGCTGCCGTTGGTTTCGGGCTGGACCTGACCAAACGCGCGCTGCAAAGCACACTCAAGGCTTCCGGGCTCCCCTGGGAACGGGCGAAAGCCTTCGACGGAGCGGCCTTGTTCTCCCCGTTCTCCAGGCTCAAGAACGGCTGTGCGGACTTGTCGCTGCTGCTCGAGGTAAACGGGGAGATCCGCCAGCAGGGCGGCGTCAGCATGATGATGTATCCACCAGAGCTGATCCTGCAGGAACTGGCAACCTTTACCACGCTGGCAGATGGCGACATCGTAATGACGGGCACGCCAGCCGGCGTCGGCGCGGTACACGCGGGTGACCGCTTCGACGGAAAGATTTTCTGCGCAGATGAACTGGTTGCCGAAGCCAGCTGGATTGCCCGCTAAGGCATAGCAGGGGGCGCAAATAACGGTTCAATCCCTGGCCCGGCACACAGCAACAGGCGCCGGTATCGCGTCTACACGCAATACACTCTACCCCGGGCAATTGCCGCAGCGAAGGGGTTCCGCCCGCCCCCAGATGATTGTAGTGGACACCATTTTGCAGTAGCTTGGACACTCACATTGTGAGTGGAAGCCCATGCAAGCGATCCTGCGACTGGACATAGCTGGCCAACCACGCGGCTGGATCACAGTCCACGAGGCAATTTCTGCCTACGCCCGAGGCGATGTCATTTGGGGCATCGGCGAGACACTGCCGCCCGTCTTTGGCGGCATCCAACGACTCACAGGAAAACGGTCCCGCCTGGACCTGCAGCCTATCATCGCGATCCAGGGCAGGGTGATGCAGGGCTTTACCCCGCCATTGTGCAATCGCACCCTGTTCCGCCGCGATGACCACCGCTGCCTGTATTGCGGCAAACAATTCACGCGCAGCGAACTGACCCGCGACCATGTGCGTCCGACATCACGCGGTGGTCGGGATAAATGGGAAAACGTGGTTGCTGCCTGCCGTCGCTGCAATTGGCAAAAGGACAATATGACACCCGAGGAAGCGGGCATGCCTTTGCTTGCCGTTCCCTTCAGGCCCAACCCCTACGAATGGCATTTCCTGGCGAAGGAGCGCATCCTGGCAGACCAGATGGGCTACCTGTCGCAGCAGTTCAGGGCCAAGCGCGACTGGGCGCATTGACCGGCTGCGCGGCTTATGCCTTGAATCCCGGCAACACCCGTTATACTTTCTGGTGTCATCCAGCCCGCTAGCGTGACCACATTAAAAGGAGCACTTTCTTGTCCAGTGAAAGTCTGTCAGCCGTAACATCCATGATGCAGCAGATGTCCCGGTCGGTAATCGGCCAGGAAGAGGCGGTTCGCACCCTCACCCTGGCCTTGCTGTGTAATGGCAATGTATTGCTTGAGGGGCTGCCGGGAACCGCCAAGACCCGCTCCATCAAGACGCTGTCCCGGGTACTCAAGGCGGGGCTGGGACGCATCCAGTTCACGCCGGACCTGCTGCCGTCGGATGTCACCGGCAATGAGGTGTACCAGGACAACCAGGGTGTCTCCGAACTGATATTCCAACAGGGACCGATTTTCAATGAACTGGTGCTGGCCGACGAAATAAACAGGGCGCCTGCGAAGGTGCAGGCAGCGCTGCTGGAAGCGATGGAAGAGCGGCAGGTGACGGTGGCGGGCAAGACCTACCCGCTACCTGAATTGTTTATGGTGTTGGCAACACAGAACCCGATTGAACAGGAGGGCACCTACCCTCTTCCCGAAGCGCAGATGGACCGCTTCCTGATGAAGGTCTCCGTGGATTATCCGGACGGCGACGCCGAGCTGGCTATTGTGCGCATGCTGCAGGCCGAGGAAGCCAACCAGCAGGAGCAGTTGACCATGATTTCGCAGGACCACATCTTTAGCGCCCGTGACACCATTGGTGCCATGCAGGTTGCCGCACCTGTGGAGCAGTACCTGATTGACCTGGTCATGGCGACTCGCATACCTGAGCAATACGGAGACAAGCTTGGCAACTGGGTTGAGACCGGCTCCAGCCCGCGCGCCAGCATCGCCCTGCATCGTACCAGCCGCGCCAGCGCCTGGTTGGACGGGCGAGACCATGTCACACCAGAGGATGTACGCTCGGTGCTGCACGCGGTTATGCGTCACCGGCTCATCCTCAGCTACGACGCACTGGCAGACAGAATCACACCGGATGACGTTATCGACGAGATAATCAGCCAGGTGGCTGTAGGCTGAACCGTGGCAGCGCCTGGCAACGAGCAAATCTATACCAATCTGCACTCGCTGGTGCGCCTGCGCTACACCGCGGGAGGTTTCAGTTACCTGCCGCGCCAGCCGGTGCGCTCCCTGCTGGCCGGGCGCAAACGCTCCAAACTGCGCGGGCGTGGCCTGGATTTTGACGAATTGCGTCACTACCGACCTGGGGATGATATCCGCACCATGGACTGGCGGGTCACCAATCGCACCGGCAAACCCCATGTACGCGTGTATACCGAAGAGCGTGACCGCCCGGTTGTTGTAGTGGTAGACCAGCGCCTGCCGATGTTCTTCGGCAGCGAGTATAAAATGAAGTCCGTAGTCGCGGCAGAAGTTGCGGCCATCACCGCCTGGCGCGTGCTGGGAGTGGGCGATCGCATCGGGGCAATACTCTTCAATGACGAGCGTATCGCCGAGGCGAGGCCGGCACGCAGCGAAAAAAAAGTCATGGGCTGGCTGGGTGACCTCGCCAACATGAACAACGAGCTCTCCGTCACCAGTGCAACCGAAAGCCGGCCGGCCGCCCTGGAAGAGGCACTGAAGGCGACGCAGCGTATGGTCAGCCACGACTACCTGGTGATCCTGGTGTCTGATTTCCATGGCTGGAGCGACAAAGCCCTGCAGAGCATTCGCCGGATCTCCCAGCACAATGACGTTATCAGCTGCATGGTGTTCGACCCGCTGGAGCGGGACATTTCCCGCGCTGACAAGCTGGTGGTCAGCGACGGTTTCTACCAACTGGAAATAGACCCGGTCCATCAGGACCTTGGGGAGCGCTTTGAAACCAGCTTCAGAAATTCGGTTGCGCATGTGCGCAGTGAACTGCTGCGCCACAACATTCCCGTGGTGCCGGTACACACCGCAGAGCCAGCAGACCGACAACTGCGCGAACAGCTGGGCGGCCAGCGAGTGCTGCAATGAGCCTGCCACCCTTTCCAGACATATTCGGCAACTACACGCTGGGTGAGTTCAACGAAATTGTCTCGCCGCCGCCGGTCGACTGGCTACCGCAAACGGCGGCGTGGTATGTGGTTGGCGCGGTGCTGCTGGCGTTCATCGCACGCGGCATCTGGCTCCGCCTTCGCCACTGGTATCGAAATCGCTATCGCCGTGAGGCCCTCCGCCGCTTACAAGCCCTTGACGGCGCAGACAATATTGCGGTCGAGGTCAACCGCCTGCTGAAGCTGGCCGCAATGGCCGCTTTTACCCGGCAGGACGTCGCCCGGCTATCCGGCACGGAGTGGACAGAGTTCCTCAATATGCAATGCCCCGCTCCTGCTTTTGATGCAAGCGATTGCCAGCTATTGGCGGTAGGCGTTTACCAGACGAAAGCAGTGGACCCGGCCTCCGGGGAACAGTTGCTGCGGGCCAGTATGGAATGGGTAGCCAGTCACAAGAACCGCTACGATGATTGAACTGGCCTACCCCTGGGCGCTGTCGCTGCTGCTGCTGCCGCTGCTGGTTCGACTGCTGCCGGCCTACAAGGAAAGCCGAGACTCCGTTCGCGTACCCTTTTTCAAGAAACTGGTGGAGCTCAGCAAACAGCGGCCGGAACAGGGCGCACGGGTGCTCCGCCGCGACCGGGCGCAGAAAATACTGGTCAATCTCACCTGGGTCTGCCTGGTACTGGCCGCCGCAAAGCCGGAGTGGGTCGGACCGCCCATAGAGCAGCAAAAATCCGGTCGCGACCTGATGGTGGCAGTGGACTTGTCCGGTTCCATGGAAGCTCAGGATTTTACCCTGCCGGACGGGCAGACCCTGAATCGCCTGGAAGCCGTCAAACAGGTACTGGGCGACCTGGCCGACAGGCGCCCTTCCGACCGCCTGGGCTTGATCGTATTCGGCGCGGCGGCCTATCTGCAGACACCCTTTACCGACGACCACCAGGTGTGGCTGCAGTTGCTGGAGGAAACCGGAATTGGTATGGCAGGACCCAGTACCGTGTTTGGCGATGCCATCGGCCTGGCCATCCGCCAGTTCAGCCAGAGCGACTCCGACAACCGGGTGCTGATCATACTCACCGATGGCAACGACACCGGCAGCACCGTGCCACCTGTCGATGCCGCGAAAGTCGCCGCGAGTTATGACGTGCGTATCTACACCGTGGCGATCGGCGACCCGGCAACGGTCGGCGAAGATGCGCTGGACATGGACACGATCAGGCGCGTCAGTGAACTGACCGGTGGCAGGTCCTTTGCAGCGCTGGATGGCGCACAGATGCGCGATGCCTACCTGACAATAGGGGAGCTGGAGCCAGAGCTTTACGAAAGCGTCAGCTTTCGGCCCCGGCAAAGCCTGCATTGGGTGCCGGTAGCGCTGGCCGCCCTTCTTTACCTGCTGTATCACGGCACCATGGCCGTGCTGACCCGGCGCGCAAGGAGGGCTGGCAATGCTGCCTGACCTGAATGCTCTGGAGCACTTTCATCTGCTGCGCCCCTGGGCCTTGCTGCTACTGCTTCCGGGGGCTGGCCTGATTGCACTGCTGCACAGGCGCCAGACACAGAAGGATATGTTCGGCGGTATTATCGCACCGCATCTACTGGAGCACCTCCGGCTCGATCGCAAAGACTCTCGATGGATCAGCCCCACCACTTTCAGTATCGCTATCATTGTCATCATGATCATCATCATTGCCGGTCCCAGCTGGCGGCAGCAACCCTCGCCCCTGAGTCAGGACGACTCAGCAATGGTGATTCTCCTGGACATCTCCTCTTCCATGGAGCAAACGGACATCCAGCCCTCAAGACTGGAAAGGGCAAAACAGAAAGCGTCTGACTTGCTGGCACTGCGCCCGGACAAGCAGTCCGCGCTGGTCGTGTATGCCGGCAGCGCTCATACGGTCCTCACGCTGACCACTGACCGGGAGATACTCAACCAGTACCTGGCCTCCATCAAGCCGCAAATGATGCCCCGGCGGGGGAAATTCCCTGAGTATGCGCTGCCCCTGGTGGACGAGATTCTGCGAGACAACACCGCACCTGCCTCGGTGGTGCTGCTGACAGACGGGCTGGGAGCAAATTCAAACCGTGTTTTCTCTGAATACTTTGCCCAGCGCCAACATCAACTGCTGGTACTGGGAGTGGGAAGCCAAAGCAAGCGGGAGGGACTCATTCCGCTGGAGCAGCGCAACCTTGCAGAGCTGGCGGACGCGAGCGGCGGGCACTACATCGAGCTGAGCATCGATGACAGTGACGTGCGCTCGCTGGAGCGCCGGGTAGACAGTCACTATGTCGTGATCGACGATGATGCTCTGCCCTGGCTGGACAGCGGCTACCCACTGGTGTTTGTCTGCCTCGCCCTGTTTCTGATGTGGTTTCGCAAAGGCTGGACTCTCACCTGGTCATGGATGGTCTTGCCACTGGTACTGCTGGGCACGCCAGCTCCAGTGCAGGCGCAGGCTTCAGCAGAGGACCCCAATCAGCCGGGGACTGTTGAGAGCAGTGCCTTCTCCCTGGGCCAATGGTTTGCCGACTTATGGCTGACCCCTGACCAGCAGGGCCGACTGCTGCTGCAGATGGGGCGCTATCGCGATGCGGCAGAGCGTTTTCAGGACCCGATGTGGAAGGGCGTTGCTTTTTACTATAACGAGGATTTTATGCAGTCTGCCGAGTACTTCTCTCGCACAGACAGCGACGCGGCTCTGTTCAATGAAGCCAACGCGCGCTCTCAGGCCCGCGACTACCTGCGCGCGGTCAAGCGTTATGACCAACTGCTGGCCCGCAGCCCTGACTACCCGGGCGCGCGAGAGAACCGGGACAAGGTACAGAGCATCATTGACGAGATAAACCGTCTCAGTGAGTCGCAGACAGAAGAAGCAGGTATAGGGACTGAAGAAAAACAGATGGGCGGTGACGACGCGATTCCTGCAGAGGGGGCCGAGCAGCTCAGTTTCGACCAGATAGAGTTGAAGCAATTCACCGCCGAGGAGATTCTGGAGAGTGAGGCCACTCGCGACATGTGGCTACGTGGTGTACAGCAGGACCCCTCCGACTTCCTGGCAACGAAATTCAGCATGCAACTCAGACGTCGTCAGGAGCAGGAATGACTCGACTGATACTGCTACTGAGCCTTGCCCTGGCAACCGCCTTTCCCGTTCGCGGCGATGATGACCTGCAGGCCCTGGTCACTGCCGGCCTGCTGAGTATAGACAGTGAAGTCACTGGCGCGGAACAACTGGTGCCCGGACAACGTGCTCAGCTGGTGCTGAAGGTCGCTACCAGTAACTGGTTCACCGGGGGTACACGCATACGTATACCCGAGGTCCCCGGTCTGGTGATTCTGCAAACTGAGCAGTTCGCCGCCAATGCCAGCGAGGTGAGACAGGGGCAGACCTGGGTGATACAACGCTGGACGCTGGACCTCTATCCCCAGCGTGAAGGGGAGTTCACTATCCCGCCCATACCGGTGCGCCTGAAGGTGAACGGCGGTGAACTTGGTGCCCTTGAAGGCGAACTGCTCAGCCCCCCCGCCATGTTCAGCGTATCAGTCCCCGCCGCCCTGGAGCAGGCAGACTTCTGGGTAGCGGCCCCTCGCTTCAGCGTGGAACAAAGCCTGGACCGGGAAACCGATGCGCTGCAGCCGGGGGACGCTTTCACCCGGCGCATTGTGTTTAGCGCAAACGATGTGCAGGCAATGATGCTACCGACTATTGACGCAGAGCAGTTGCCGGGGCTCGCCAGCTACCCTGCGCCAGCACAGATGAGCAACAGCAACAATCGCGGAGTGACCAACGCCAGTCGCACTGAAACGATCAGCTATATTGCAGAGGCCCCCGGTGACTACCTGCTCCCGGCCAGAGATTTTTTCTGGTGGAATACGCAAACAGGTGAACTGGAGATACTGTCACTTCCCGCTATTACCGTGCAGGTTGCAGGAGAGATGGAGGTGGGTGCAACTGCAGCCGACCGCTCCGCATTGATCAGGAATGTCGTCATCGCGGCTGCAGCGGTTTTGCTGGCGCTATTGCTCTACCG
>Ga0070726_10004663_pt1 | contig 10810 bp, 6 predicted proteins | sample tdAd471_FD_67275 | JGI IMG/M metagenome (GOLD analysis project Ga0070726, IMG submission 67275) | Marine sediment microbial communities from the Atlantic coast under amendment with organic carbon and nitrate - tdAd47.1 | ecosystem: Environmental > Aquatic > Marine > Coastal > Sediment | place...
TGGCCTATATCCTCGACCAGGATGGCAATCGCGCCACCACGGAGGACCAGACCACCCTCGCCACGGTCAACCACCACAAAATGGCCAACCAGGAAGACGAGGTTACCAAGGGCTGGCGTTGGGGCGGCTTCTACGACGGCGGCGTCCACACCCTTCAATCCAGCGCGAGAATTTTTCTACGCACCCTCGAAGACGGCCGTATCGTCAGCGCCGACCTGATCGCCCTGGCACCGGTGACCACGGGTGCGGCTACCCTGCCCACAACACGCCCCCAGATGCGCCCGGCGGTAAACCACAAAGGCAACGAAGAACGCTTCCCCGCCATCGAGGCTACCGCCCTCCGCATGGTCATCCTGGGCACCAACAATGGGAATGATGTGTGTATCGACGAACTGGAAGTCTTCTCCGCAGGAGACAGCTCCACCAACGTCGCCCTCGCAAGCGCAGGTGCCACACCCAGCGCATCCAGCCACTATCCCGAAAACGCCAAGCACAAAGTTGTCCATCTGAACGATGGGAAGTTTGGAAACGACTTCAGCTGGATTCCCGGCGAAAAAGGCGAGGCCTGGGCCCAGGTCGACTTTGCCGCCCCCCACGCTATCAACCGCCTCGTCTGGGCACGGGACCGCAAAGGCCAGTTCGACGACCGCCTGGCCACCGACTACCGCGTGGAAGTGCGCACGCCCGCTGGCGAATGGCAGGTGGTGGCCTCCTCCCTCGACCGCGCGCCCTATGGACGACGCAACCCGGCTACCGCGCCCTTCGCCCTCGTGGGCCTGAACGATAACGACCAGCAGCAGCTTGACACCCTCCTGGCTCAGAAGCCCGAGCTCGATGCCGCGCTGAAGGAACTGACGACCTTTCCCCGCATCTATGGCGGCAAGTTCGTGAAGGCCGAGCCCACCAATTTCCTCTATCGCGGCGACCCCATGGAAGAGCGGGACCCCGTGAATCCTGGCGGCATTAATCAGGTCGGTGAACCCCTCCAGTTGGCGTCGGAAACGCCAGAGCAAGCGCGGCGCGTGGCCTTCGCCGATTGGATCGCCAACGCCGACAACCCCCTCACGGCCCGGGTCATGGTCAACCGCATCTGGCACTACCACTTCGGCCGGGGCATCGTGGAGACGCCGAGCGACTTTGGTGCCATGGGCTCCCGTCCCAGCCACCCCGAACTCCTCGACTGGCTCGCCCTTACCTTCATCCAGGACGGCTGGAAGCCCAAGTCGGTACACCGGCGCATACTGCTCTCTCAGACCTACCGTCAATCGAGTACGCCCCGCCCGGACGCCATGGCCATTGACGCAGGCACCTTCTACCTCTGGCGCTTCCCCCCGCGCCGCCTCGAAGCCGAACCCATCCGCGACACGGTCTTGCAAACCAGCGGCGTCCTCGATCTCGCCATGGGCGGACCCGGCTATGAAGTCTTCAAGCCCAACGACAATTACGTCCGGGTCTACGACCCCAAGGTCGAGTTTGGCCCCGCCGAATGGCGCCGCATGATCTACCAGATGAAACCCCGCATGGAGCAGGACGAGACCTTCGGGATTTTTGATTGTCCCGATGGCGCCCAGAACCAGCCCAAGCGCACCATGTCCACCACGCCCTTGCAGGCCCTCAACCTGCTGAACAGCCCCTTCATGATGCAGCAGGCCAAGCTCTTCGCCGAGCGCCTCGCCGAAGCAGCCGATGAGCCCGTGGCACAAGCCGAGCAAGCCTTCGTGCTCGCCTACAACCGCGCCCCCGACGCGGAAGAACGGGAAGCCTCGGCGGCCTTCATCGCGGAACACGGCCTGGATCTCTTTTGCCGCGCGATTTATAACACGAACGAATTTTTGTATTTGAATTGAGGTAGTAGGTGGGACTGCCTCGCACGGTAGTGAACGGAACCATTTCCGCCAGCAGGCAGGCAGAACTTACGCTGGTGGCATTAAGAGTTGAACCACGAATGGACACGAATTAACACGAATAGGGATGGACCAAAGTCTGCGTAGAGCGCGCGAAACATCGTACGTCTTTGATTGCTCCCGCGACGATGACTTCTCTATCTATATCTTCCGTGTAATTCCGTGCCTTCCGTGGTAGAGGCTGCGCTGATAAGGAGGGGACATCCCTATGCGCTACACCAAGACAATTCCGCTCAATAGGCGTAACCTACTCTACCATGCGATAGATGGTATGGTTCCCGCCATATGCCTTGCGCTGGTCACTACAGTTTTCCTGTGGGGAAAACAGTCCGACTTCTACAATGTCCTTTGGTGCGTGGTCGCCCCCCTCCTTATCTGCACTCCCAGGTCCTGGAAAGGGAGCCTTTCAACGGTGGCACGCGTCTGCAACGGAATAAGGACGTTTCGCGTTAACCCCGGCCTTGTAATTACTGATGACTATTTTGAGGATTATTCCAGTTTGGCGCAGTTCGGAAAGATCCCCTGGACTGCCGTAAAAGCGATTGAGCGTACGTATGTCGGAGCCAATATCTCGAGCCATGAATACATCACGGTTCGCTTGAATGCTCCGAACACTGTTACTGAAAAACACAGCGGATTCCAGAAATTCCTAGTCCGCCTGAACCGCGCAATTTCCGGAAGCCCCATACTAATTTCAGCGGATTCCCTCCAGGTCTCCCCAGAGCGCCTCTTTTACGAACTGATGGTCCGATTTGACCCAGATTACGTGGATGGGATTCATGGGTACGCACCACTCGAAGCCTATCTCACGCCCTACATCGATAAGCCAGCGAAGAAAGAGGCTGTGACTCGATGAAAAAGGTCGAGACTATCGCACTGTGCAAAACGAAAATACTCTGCCGCACGACTATCAGCCTAATACTTGCTGTGCCTGTCATCCTGTTTCTTGTCGTACCTCTTGTAGGACTACTCGCCGTCGCTTACATTCCGGAATCATTGGTGAAACGCATCGAGCCCATGTTGAGCGAAATCTTCTATCCGTGGCTCACCCATTTTCTAAACATGGTGAAGCTGCTTGATGGAAAACCCGGCCTCGAAATTACTGATGCTTACTTGATGGACAACTCCTCGGTCGCATATGCCGGTCGCATCGCGTGGGAAAATGTTATAAGTATGGACCGCATCCGAATCGGCGAACATGAAGGCATTACAATCCTTGTTGAAGATCCAACGTCCATCCTTGATAATTCACAGGGCTTCAGGCGCATGTTACTTCGCCTTAACATGGCTGTTTACCACAGTCCAGCTCACGTGTCGTGCGACTGCATCAACGCAAGCTGCGACCAATTGTTCGCCATACTGGTTAATTGGCGAGAAGGGGCGAGAAAAACCCGATCCGAAAACGCGGAACCTGACGCGCGCTACCTTGTACCTTATGTAGAGTCCGGCTATGAAGGACATTCACGGAACGAGAACAGACATGAGAGCCGCTGACGGTAGTTGTAAGTTGACTCACGAATGAATACAAATAGAGAAATCGGGGTAAAGCGCAGGGGGCAGAGCGCGCCATCGACTTTTCATGAGGCTACGACTTCTTTTTCTTCCGTGTAATTCCGTGCCTTCCGTGGTAGCTCTACTTTCCTGTTGCCCTTTCAGGGCGATGATAGGGTAGTACCTCGTTTACCCTGGGCGTTGCCCAGGGCTGATAGCTGTGTAGGCCCTTCGGGCCGAAAAAGTGGAATTCCGATCCCCTACGACCACTAACCTCTTAATGCACCGCCGGCTCTCCCGCCCCCTCCTTATTCGTGTTCATTCGTGTCCATTCGTGGTTCAACTCCTCCGCGCACAACGCACCGACGTGCGTCTTGGCAGCCCACCCTCTCCCCCTTTCCGCACCACCCAATGGAACCGCCATTCCGACCGTTTCGCCACCCCAATCACCATGTGCCCTGAGCGGTCCCTTTCTGGTACCCTACAGAGAGACAGTGGCCCTGAGAGAGTGAGATATATCAATGACCCCAGATGAAATCTATCCCGACGGACAACACCTTCTAAACCGCCGTGGCTTCCTGCAGAGCGCGGGCGCGGGCCTGGGCGGCATTGCCCTTTCCGCACTCCTTGCCGAGCAAGGGCTCATGGGCAAGGCGGCCGCGTCTACCCTGGATCCCATTCGCCCGATGATTCAGCCCTCGGCACCCCTCGCCGCACGGGCGCCCCAGTTCACGCCCAAGGCCAAGAACGTCCTCGTCATTTTCTGTTCGGGCGCGTGCTCTCACGTCGACACCTGGGACTACAAGCCAGAGCTCATCAAACGCCACGGCCAGCCCATGCCCGGGAGCGACAAGCTGGTCACTTTCCAGGGCGAGCAGGGCAACCTGACGAAGAGCTATTGGGACTTCAAGCCCCGGGGCGAATCGGGCAAAATGGTTTCCGACATGCTGCCCAACCTGGCGGCCATGGCAGACGACTACACCTTCATCCACTCCATGACGGCCAAGAGCAACACCCACGGTCCCGCAGAAAACCAGATGAGCACGGGTTTCACCCTCGATGGTTTCCCCAGCATGGGTGCCTGGGCCTCCTACGCCCTCGGCAGCGAGGCAAATGATCTGCCCGCTTTCGTGGCCATTCCCGATCCCCGTGGCGTCCCCCAATCCGGCCCCAACAACTGGGCCTCGGGCTTTCTCCCGGCCGTGTTCCAGGGTGTGCCCTTCAACGCCCAGAAGCCCATCCCCAATCTGGCCACGCCGAGCTACATCAAAGACGGCGACGAGAAGGCCACGCGCGATTTCCTGCGCTTCCTCAACGACAAACATCTCGAGCGCTTCCCCGGCGACACGGAACTCAGCGCGCGTATTTCTTCCTATGAGCTTGCCGCGAAGATGCAGCTCAAAGCCGCCTCCATGAGCGACTTCGCCAACGAGAGTCCGGAAACCCGGAAACTCTATTGCATCGACGACCCCAACGAAGTCAAGGCGGGCTTCGGAAAGAACTGCCTTCTGGCGCGCCGACTCATCGAAAAGGGCACACGCTTCGTCCAGCTCTTCAACGGCGCCTATGCCATGGGCGAGGGCGTGGGCAATTGGGACGGGCACAAAAGCCTGAAACAGCAATACGACGTTCACGCCCCCATCCTCGATGGACCAGCCGCCGGGCTCATCAAAGACATGCGGGCACGGGGTCTCCTGGAAGATACCCTTATCGTGTGGACCACCGAGTTTGGCCGCATGCCCACCTTCCAGAAGGGTGCCAGCGGCAGGGACCACAACCCAGCGGGCTTTACCGTCTGGATGACGGGTGCCGGGGTGAAGCCGGGCTACAGCTATGGGGCCACCGACGAGTTTGGCTATCAGGCAGTGGAGAACGTGGCGACCATCTATGATTTTCATGCCACCATCTTGCACTTGCTCGGACTGGACCACGAGCGCCTGAGCTTTTACCACAACGGCATCGAGCGCCGCCTGACGGATGTGCACGGACACGTGATTAGGGATATTTTGGCCTGAGGTTATTGAGAGACAGCAGGGAAAGCAGTGACCTTGGTGTTCTGGTGATCGACTCGCTTTCCACGGTCAACTGTCCCCTGCCGTCTCTGCCCCTATTCACTTTCCGCAGTTTGCCCCGCCTTCAAGCGCGCCGCTTTCGCCCGCTCTATTGCCGCAGCCCGTTCTTTTATTTCCTGGATTAATTCCGGAGAAATATTACTGAAGAGCGAGCGGCGTTCACGCTCCACCCGCTCTTTCCCCGGTCGTTCGTTGGCGTAAATCTCGCTACCCCAGTAGCCAATGGCCTGCCCCCCCCAACAAACCAGGATCAACAACACAACCCATCGCTTCATCCCCCACCCTCCGTCTTCATTTCCATTTGATTCTGACATTCCCCTGCCCTTTCTATTCCTGCCTAAAAGCAAACAGCTACCCCTGTCTTCTCAGGTGAAGCTCTATGCGTTCCTCAACACATTATCTTCGAACGTCGTCGCCCCTTTTGGGAACGTAATGACCCGAAAGAGGTCCATCGATCATGAAAACCGTGCCACAGCACAACGGTGGAACGATTCACCCGGCGCAACCCGACTACCACTACGCCTAATAACGACTGACACGGGTACTACAGCAGACGCACCCATTCTATTCGGTCGCGCCATAACGCGACAGGGCCTCCTGATACCGGTTTTCTGCGATCAAACGGGCATCCAGCGCGGCCACGGCCACGGTTTGTTCCGTGGCCAAGTCGTGTAACTTCGTGGCACCACCTGGGTCCAGGTCCAACAAGAACGCTTCATTCTTCGTATCGATTGACTCAAAGGGCGTCAACGTAAGTTGTGCCCTTCCTTTGAAAAGCGGATAGTTATAGGTCCCTTCTGCCACCATGGGGAAGACCACCCCCTTGTGCTCAAACCACTCCTGAACCTGAACCGAGAACACCTCCCCACCTTCCTCATCAAAATAGGCGGCGCGTTCCACATGCAGTTTCTCCGGGTCCGAAAACCAGAGCTTCATCCCGACGACACCATCCTCACCCAACGTAAGTACCTTTTCTTTATACGTCATTACCTCAAAACGTTCCGTGGGTGAGTGATCGCGCACAAAATGCAGATACCAATCCAAGGCCACCAGGTGCGATGGCTCCAGAAATTCCCGGCCGATGGTATAGAGCGCCGGGTCGGCCGCCTCCTCCCCACCGGGAGCCGGATGGCCATGGCGCATCGACATGGTGCCGTCCCAGGCATGATGCCACGGCAATTTTTCGTCATCCTCTTCGCCAAAGCGCACCACTTCCCGATAGCGTCCGTCACCCGACCGTGCCACCTCATAGCGACGCACCGTAGGCGCCTCACCTTCCTGAAAAAACTCCGTAACCTGCATGGAAAACTGCACCGCGCCCACCGCACGTTCCCGATGGGCCGCGTTAAAGCGGGACAACAGGGCACGACCGGCCTCCAGACCCTCGGTGTCGATAGCCGCGAAGGGAAGCACAAACTCCTGCTCCGCATCCGAAATCGCAACAGCTTCTACCCGGTGTTGCTCATCGCCCTGGCGAAAGTACAAACTCACGACGCCCTTAGGCACTTCCGTCCATGCGAAACGCCCATCTCCGTCGGTCTCCCCATGCCAACTGCCCAGCCGGACGCCATTGTCTGCCATGGCGCTGGCCCAAATCTGCAATCCCGCCAGGGGCTCCTTCGCCGCTGAGACCGCCTTCCCCCGCAATGCGCCCGCAGATTCCAGCACAATTTCCAGGGGGGCCATGTCGGCTTCCACATTCACCGAAGGGGAATGGGGCACGTATCCCGGGGCCTCCACTTTCAAGATCGTCTCGCCAGGTCGGATGGGTTTTATCTCAAAGGCACCCGCTTCATCACTCACCGCCGCCCGCCCCGTGGCCCGAACCCCACGCTGCCGCCAGCGCTCCAGCTCGGTAACACGCGCCCCCTCCACCGGCGCTCCGTTTCCATCGACTACACGTCCCGGAAGTCCGATGGGATCGGCGATGGCCAGCACGGCGGTTTCGTTGCGTAGGGCTGCCAGGGGCAAATCGGCCTGGCTGTAGGTTGTTGTCGCGAAATCCCGGTGATCCAGGGATACCCAGAAATCCACCAGCTCCGTCGGCACCACGTCACAGGTCCAGCGACCCCCGTCGTCGGTCACCACCGCATGGGGCAAGGCCTCACTGGAATCCCAGTTATGCCCGCCCAACACCGGAATCGAAACCGCCACCCCCGCCACCGGACGCCCGCGGCCATCCACCACCTGTCCGCCCATGCGAGACGCTGCTTCCAGGTTGAGGGACAATACGGCCGGCGCCGGCGCCGACCAGGCCGCTTCATTGGTCACATAACCCTCCGCAAAGGCCCGCAGCCGGTAGGGGGTGGAGCGGTTCGGCAGATAAAGGGTCGCCTTTCCGTTTGCATCCGTCCGATAGACATGGACCTCTTCATCGCCCGGCCCCAGTTCCTCAACCAAAAGGAAGTGGGCCTGGGGCAGCGGACGATTCTCACCGGAGATTGCCACCTCCACTTTGCGATTACCCCGATGGGATGCCGCATAGTGCCCCACGGGGGTACCTTCGAGGGCCTTCAACCCTTCCGGGCTTATCTGGATGGGCAAGATAGCCGCTTGTAAGTGCGGGGCCGTGGCCAGGAGCGCCATACCGGCGTCGGTCAGGTAGGTATCCGCCAGGCTGATTTCAGCAAGCCGCGAAATTTTTACAAGAGAAGCCAGCCCTGCGTCGGTAATGTTATTGTTTTCCAGATTCATGCGCTTGAGGTTCGGCAGGCCCTCCAAATATTTAAGGCCCTCATCCGTAATCAGGGTATCTTCCAGACCGAGGGCATAGAGCTTCTCCAGGCCCGCCAGGTACTGCATCCCCTCATCCGTAATATCGAGCATCCACATATCGAGGTGGGTCAACTCTTTCATGTCCCGGATGTAGGACAGGCCCACATCACCCACCAGGGAGCGATTCAACTCCAGGTCCTGCATTCGGGTCATACCGGCCACGTAAGCCATACCCCCATCACCTACCAGCGTACTGTCGATATTCAATTGCGTAAGTTGGGTCAGGTTTGCGAGATATTGCATACCGGCATCGCCAATGGCTGTTTCTTCCATGGCGAGACGCTGAAGCCCCGTCAGCCCCTGCAGGTGGACCAGCTGCTCATCTTGTACCATGGTACGACTCATGGAAATGGACTGGATATCGTTTGGACCGAAGGTGGACAGGGCCGAGAGGTCCGCCGCACCAGCATCATTAATCCGAAGGGAAACAGTGGCCCCTTCCGGAATGGGCACGGCACCGCGGGCATCAAAAGACTCCCGCCCGACGGACACGGTACCGATAGCATAGTCTTCGGGAAACTGGAGTACCCGACTGCCCAAGGTCGCTCCTTCGGCAGCACCGGAAAGCACCCGATTGAGGACCGGCGAAACGGGCGTGACGCTGGAGGTCGCACTGCGAAACTCAACCCCCAACATGGCAATAAGCACCAGACACGCCAGGATGCGACGCCCCGTGCCCAGTCGCCCGGGCAGCGCCAGGGGATCACGTAACAGGGTCTCGATGCGCCGCCCGATATGACTCCGGCTGGCGAAAAGTCCCGTCGACATGAGGGGGCGTTTCCGTTTGCCAATCATCCCGAGCAGTTCGCACAATTCCTGGGCATAGCCCACCGCGTCCTGTTCGTCACGGAGCAAAGAGCGGTCACAGGCCAACTCTGCCGCCTCTTCCCACCGCTTTCCCGCCCACCAGACCACCGGATGGAAGAAGAACACGGCCTGCACCACCAGCCGCAGCATCTGGGCAAGGGTATCCCCATGACGCCAGTGGGTCAATTCATGGCGCAAGGTCCACGCCCATTGCTCCTTGGTGCCCTCTCTTTCCAGCCATTGGGGCACGAGGATAACGGGCCGAAGTATGCCGACAATGGCCGGTGTTTCCAGATCGCAGGTAACCCGGAGCACTGGCTTCCACACCATCCGCATACGATCCGCCTCGGCCTGGAATTGGGCCAGCAAGGCGTCTGACGGAGCGACCGTCCGCTGGAGTAGGCGCGTCAGTCGGATTCGTTCCACGCCCAGCAAGGAGAGCATGGTCAAGACCCCCAGCGCCCAGCACAGACCGATCCCGTGAAACACCGTGAGGCTGGCCCACCAATGGGGCAGGGCCGATGCGCGCACCGTGGGGGGCGCGATGCCCGGAGGCGGCGTCATGGGGGTGCGGATGTCCCGCAATACCCCTTCTGTCAAGACAGGCCCATCTGCCTGCCGGACCCGCTCCCGCAATTGGGGCCGGAAGACGTTTTCCGGGGTCGCCACCACGGTCGGCACGGTTGGCAGCTCATTGCGCCAAAGCGTAATGTCCATCGGTGCCCTCATCAAGACACCGACCAATACGTTCAAGAGCAGGAAAAACCACAAGAGTGACTGCAAGCGATAGGTCTTCAGCAACCCTACCTTTATCGCCAGGGCCAACAGGGGCGCCAGAAGACACAGCTCTACGCTGACGAAGAACACGCGCCCAAGTAATGGGGTATTCTCGAAGAGTCCGTTTAACAACAGTCCCACGTCACCCATATCACTTCCCCTTCTGCTGGCGCTCTTCGATGAGACGCCGCAATTCCTCTAAATCGTCTTCACTAAGCTGCTCTTCCTTAATGAGATAAGAAAATATTTGCTGGGGAGACCCGCCAAAAAATCCAGACACCAATTCGCGAAGCGTACGCCGCCCCACCTTCTCCCGACTCACCGCCGGTTTCAGTCTATGCTGCCGCTCGACGGTGGGCACCAACTCGATGTAGCCCTTCTTCCGCAAGTTGGCCAACACCGTACGGATAGTTGTCTCCGCCAATCGCTCGGTCTCATTGTGCGCGACAATCACCTCCGCCGAACTGCACTCCCCGAGATTCCATACGATACCCATGATCCGCTGTTCCAACCGGGACAACGGGGGGAGTTCCTTCATCGTGCGCTTCTTGCTATCCGCCATAACCCCATTCACTCCTCAGGTCGATTTTAGCTACAATCACCAACAACAACTATCTTTATAGTTTAAATCTATGTTGATGTCAAGCGAATTCTGTCTAAGGGAGGCCGCAGGGAACATATCGTTTACTTTTTAACCAACGAACTGGAAGAAGGGGCTCCGAGACCCTTGGGTTCCAGCCCCTGGAATGCCGAATTGGTCGCTCCGTTGCACATGGCGCACGCATCCAACGTGGCAAAGCCCGGTGCTGAACTATCCAGGATGGCCTCATCCGCCGCCTTCTTATACCCCGCAAGGCGACGCATCCCAAGCGCTTTCCCCGCCTCCATCTCCGCCATGAGTTGACTGCGCTCGGTGTCACTAAGCCGCGAGCGTTCCAACTTCCGGTTCACCCACGTGTTGACCAATTGAAAAATCGTCTTCAG
>Ga0070726_10004664_pt1 | contig 10809 bp, 8 predicted proteins | sample tdAd471_FD_67275 | JGI IMG/M metagenome (GOLD analysis project Ga0070726, IMG submission 67275) | Marine sediment microbial communities from the Atlantic coast under amendment with organic carbon and nitrate - tdAd47.1 | ecosystem: Environmental > Aquatic > Marine > Coastal > Sediment | place...
GAAAGCCATATCGAGAACCCCAAGGACAGCGCGATTTTCTCCCGCTATCCGCGCATTCTGAAGGACCATTTTGCCATCGACTTCATCTGCGACACGCTGCGCATGATGACCATGAACCTGGAAGACCCGCACCAGGTCGAGGACGCGATGGAGAAGCAGCTTGAAAAGCACCACCACGAGGCCGCCGACCCGGCCCACGCCATGCAGACGATGGCAGACGGCCTGCCGGCCCTGGGGATCGTCGCGGCGGTTCTGGGTGTGATCAAGACCATGGGTGCCATCGAAAGCCCGCCTTCCGTCCTGGGGGGCTATATCGGCGGCGCACTCGTGGGAACCTTCCTCGGCGTGTTCATCGCCTACGGCTTTGTCGGCCCCTTCGCGGCCTACATGCAGGCCGTCTATGACGAGGAGCATTCCTTCTACAAGATTATCCAGGACGTTCTGGTCGCGCACCTGCACGGCAATGCGGCCCAGATCTCCGTCGAGATCGGTCGCGGCGGCGTCCCGACCAAGATGCAGCCGAGCTTCACCGAGCTGGAAACGGCACTCGACAGCATCCCGGCGGAAGTCGGCTGATCCGGACACGGAATCCAGGCGGAGGGTTTTGAGCCAACCCGATCGCAGCGGCTTAAACGCGGTGCCCTCGGGCGCCGCGTTTTTGCATTGGGCACTGGTCACAGCGCGACAAATCGCTAATTAGGCGGGATGAAAATCAAAGACGCTGAAATCCTCATCATCCCCGGCCTGCACAATTCCTCGCCCTTCCACTGGCAGTCGCGATGGCAGGCGAACATGTCGACCGCGCGCCGGGTCGAGCAGGCTGACTGGGACAAGCCGGACCGCGCGGCCTGGTGCGCCCGGCTGGTCGAGGAGATCGCGGTCGCTGAAAAGCCGGTCATTCTGGTCGCTCACTCCGTGGGGGTGCTGACGGTGGCCCATGCGGCCCCGGATATCCCGCCGGGCAAGGTCGCCGGAGCTTTCCTGGTTGGAGCGTCCGACTGGGAGCGGGATGAGCTGGAAGCGAAATATCCCGGCCATGGCTTCGCGCCGGTACCGCGCAAACCGCTGGGCTTCAAGGGGCTGATGCTCGCCAGTTCGAATGACGAGACCTGCTCGGTCATGAAGGCGGAAAACTGGGCGCGCGACTGGGATGTGCATTTCGGCAATGCCGGTGAAGCCGGTCATTTCACCGAGGAAAGCGGTCACGGTCCCTGGCCGGAAGGCCTCATGGCCTTCGCCAAGTTCACCCAGTCCCTGTGATGCAGACCGACACGCTGTGCTGCGAACCGGCGCGGCTGGACTGGTCCCAGCCCGGCGGTCCGCGTGCGAGCGATTACGGCGATGTCTACTTCTCCGTCGAGGACGGGCTGGAAGAGACGCGTGCGGTCTTTCTGAAGGCGTGTGGTCTGCCCGAGGCCTGGACGGGCCAGCCAGTCTACACGGTTGGCGAGCTTGGCTTCGGGACGGGGCTCAATGCGCTCGCCCTCTGGCAGCTCTGGCGCGAGGCGGGCCATCGCACCGGCTGGCTGCACATGGTCAGCGTCGAGAAACACCCGCTCACCCGGGAGGATGCGGCCCGCGCGTTTGCGGCCTGGCCGTCCCTCCGGCCGCTGTCCGACCGTTTGCTCGCGCAATGGCCCAGCCTGCTCAAGGGGCCGCAGCGCCTGATTTTCCCTGAAGACCGTTTCTCCATCACCGTCTTCCAGGACGAGGCCGAAACAGCCCTGGCGCAGATGGATGCGGCGGTGGATGCCTGGTTCCTCGATGGTTTTGCGCCCGCCTGCAATGACGCGATGTGGTCCCAGCCCGTGCTCGACCAGATCGGCCGATTGTCCCGCAAGGGCGCACGCGTCGGCACGTTCACCGTGGCGGGCGCGGTCCGGCGCGGCCTCGCCGCCGCCGGTTTCGACGTCTCCAAACAGCCCGGCTTCGGTCGCAAGCGCGAACGGCTCGAGGCGATCTATGCCGGTGAGGGCGCGCGCGCCGACGCCGTTGAGGGCCCCGTCACCATCCTCGGTGCCGGCATTGCCGGTGCGTCCCTGGCGCGGGCCTTCTCCATCCGTGGCCGGCCCGTCCGCATCATCGACCCGAAAGGGCTGGCGGGCGGCGCGTCCTCCGCTCCGGCTGGCCTTCTGACGCCCCGGCTTGAAAAGGCCGACCGTCCGCATGTCCGCGCCACCCTCGCCGCCTTCGACTTTGCCCGCCGCCTCTATGCGCCGCTGGACGCGTTTCGCGCAACCGGCGTGACGCGTCTGGCCAGGGACGCCAGGGAAGCGGTGCGTTTCGAGGCGCTGGCCGAGCTCATGGGGCCGGATTATCGCTGGCAGGACGAAGCGCTGGAGATGCAGACGTCCGGCTGGTTCGAGCCGGCTGAACTCGTGCGGACTCTGATCGGCGATGTGCCGGTCGAGACCGATGCGGAGCCCGGTGACGGCGAGCTCATCATCCACGCAACCGGCCCCGCCTTCACGCTGGACGGTGACATCACGCCCAGCGCCGGTCGTGCGGCAGTGTTCGGTGGGGCGCTCAGCGGCGGTCCGGTGAGCTGGGGCGGCTATGCCGTGCCGACACCAACAGGCGACACCCTGCTCGGGGCGACGCATGTCAAAGGCTGGGAGGCGGGCGATGACCCGGCCGAACTGGACGCCTTCCTCGAGGGATTCCGGGCCGTCCGCCCGGACGGGGCATCCGGGCTCCAGCCCCGTGCGCGTTCAACCTGGCAGGGGGTGCGTGCCTCGACGCCGGACCGGCTGCCGGTCGCGGGGCGTCTGGAGACGGGCGGGTTTGTCCTGTCGGGCCTGGGGTCACGCGGGTTTGCCCACGCGCCGCTGCTCGCCGAACTCATCGCCTCGCAAATATGCGGCGAACCCGGCCCGCTGGAGCGGGCGGGCGCGGAGGTCTTCAAACCCGCAAGGTTCGCCGAACGACGCGCCCGTCGACAGGGTTAGTCCTCCTGCGCAATTCGCGCGGCAATGGCGTCGAGCGCCGGGTCCTCGCCCGCCATCAGAGCCTCACGCGTCAGCGGCGCGGGCAGGTCGACCGGGATCCACGGGCGCTCGTCATCATCCATGAAATAGTTCTGGAACCAGCGACTGGAGATCGAGCCGGACAGTCCGGACCAGGGCAAGCTCATCATCGTGTCCTCGCCATAGAATGTGGGTGAGGAGGAGCTGATCTCGCCGACGAAAATCGCATCGGTCTCGAAGTCGAGCGTGTTGATGAGGAGTTGCGCGGCGGAAAACGTCCGTCGACCCGTGATCACGAAAAGCCCGCCCCGCCGGTTGATCGTTTCCGAGCGAATGATGGCATGAACCAGCGCCGTGTTCAGGTGACCATTGCCGCCATTATTGTGGCGGAGGTCGAGGATGAGATGGGACTGGCCTCCCGTCTCCAGTGTGGCGTGCACCGTCTCGGCAAAGGTCTCGAAATCCATCGTCTCGCCATCGCGGATCTGGTTGATCTGAACGTAGAGCGCGTCCATTTGCGGCAAGGGCACGATGCGGAAGGTCTCGTCGATCTCCTGCAGCCAGAGCGGCGGGGTGGCGGAAGCGAGGCTGGACCAGCCATCGGGCGCCCACCGCGACATGATATTCCGGTCGATGGGGCTACCGGGCAGCGACACGTCGAAACGCGCGCCTCCCGGATGAGAGAGCGTCAGCGAGAGATGGTCGCTTTGCGAGGCCCCGAAAAAGGCTGCGCCGATGTCGGAGAATTGCAGGGCGATGGCACCGATCCAGCGCACAGTCTGCGCGTGATCGCTGGCCATGTGGGCATCGATGACGTCGATGGCCGCATCGATCGGAACGCCCTCGATCGCGTCAATCTCCGCGCCGATCAGGTCTTCATAGCCCGGCGCCGCAGCGAGGATGGTCCATCGATCCCCCAGCAGATAGGGCCAGACCGGCAGGAGCGAGAACGCCATCTCGCCGTCAAAAGGCGGGTAAATCGCGGTGTGGCCGTCATTGATCAGACACGCCAGGCGCATGAAGCCTGCGACCATCTCTATATCGCTCAGGCGCGGTGTGCTCGCATAAAGCGCCTCGATTTCCCGGGCCCAGTCTGCCTCGCTGACCGAGTGGAAGGGGTTGGGATGTCGCCGTCGGACGAGATCATCAAACCAGCGGATGTCGTGTCGCCAACCCGCGTCGCGGGAGAGATCCGCCGTGTCGCTCCCGGCCAGCCACGCAAAGCCGGGCGTGGTGCGGATCGGATCGAAGCGGGCGTCATCACCGGTCTGCCCGGCCACGTCGAGCCCGTAACGCCCCTGGGCCGTTCCAAGATAGGCGATGGCCCGGTCGGTCTCGCCGACTTCGCTGGCGCAGGCGGCCGCATCGAAATAGGCGCGCCGCATACCATGGACGCTGCCCGTCGAGCCCAGCGACAGCGCGGTCTCGAAGTCAGGCAGTGCTGCCGCACAGTCACCGTAGCGCGCGCGGGCCACGGCCCGGTAGTGCCAGTAACGACCCTGCTGCGGATTTGATGCGATCAGCCGGGTCAGAACCTCCTCCGCCGCCGACCATTCTCCCGCTTGCAGCAGAGCCAGGCTCTCCTGATAGTCCGCGATATCATCGGCGGCCGCCGGGGTGAGAGTGAAGGCGCTCGCCATGAGGGCAGCGACCAGGACGCGTTTGAACATATCTGTCTCCTGAACCAGTTGAGGTCGAGCGTGTCAGGAGATTGAGGGGGCGTCGTCCCAATCAGGCGAGTGAGACCCGGATCGCGGCATTTTTCTTCCAAGCTATTGAAATACAAGTGTTTGAAAGTACGGACCTGGACGGTTGTCTCAGGTCTCAACCGGATGGTTGGGACCTCGTGTGTCGATCCGGGCGCGGAATTGCGCGGGGGTGAGCCCCGTCTGCGCCTTCAGGACACGATAGAATGTCGCCTTGGACTGGAAGCCGGCCTCAAGGGCCAGGTCCAGCACGGTCCGGTCCAGGGCATCCGGCGCGGCGGCCAGTCGCCGGAATACGTCGAGCCGGTGGCTGTTCAACAATCCATAGAAGCCGCCGGGTATGGCCGCGTTCAGGGCCTCGGATACTTCGGCTTCCGGACGGCCCAGGCCCCGGGCCAGACGGGCCAGGGTCATGTCGCCCTCGCCGGCGGTCTCGTCGAGAATTCGCTGGGCCTGTTTGATGATGGTGGTGTCGGCAGGTGTGCCGCCCTGGGGCCGGATCCGGTCGAAAACCGCCCGGTTGGCCAGTGCGAAATAGGCGAGCGAATAGACGGACGCCACCAGAACCACCGCGCCGACATAGTCGGAATCGAACATGAAGGGCAGGCGGAAATAGAAGGCGTAAAACGAGGCGCCGGCCAGGGCATAGATGGCGTAGAAAAAATAGAGCCAGCGACGCACCCAGGTGATGGCCTGTGCGCGGGAGCGGGCGCCCGGATAGGGACGGGAGAGAACGCGCCACGCCTGCCATCCGTAGAACAACATGTAGAGACATTTCACCGTGACGGTCAGGGCGATCCAGTGCCGGATTTCCGGATTGCTCAGGCTGACCCAGCGGTCGCCCGGCAGGACGTTCAGCGTGATCAGCCACAGGATCGAGAGGCCGAACGGAATGAAATGTGCCCACCGGTCCCGGACCGGAGTCGGGTCTTCACCCACCAGCGCGATCGCGAAAAACAGGATGAGCGGCCCGGTCGCAAACTCCGCGGCGAGCCCGATGCCGATGCCGAAGGGCCAGCCGGCGACATCCAGGAACTCCTCCGTGAGCGTGATGGTCAGAACCGCAATCACGGCGGTCAAAAGCCAGCGCGCCCGTACGTCCCGGACGGGAAGGGCAGCGAGAGCGGTCACCAGGAACAGGCCCTGGGCGACAGCGGCGCCGAGGATGAAGACGAGGAGAGACGTCATGCCGGGAGTTTACATCCGGGTGCGCGGCGCTTGTCCAGTCACCCGGCGCTCAGAGCCCCAAACGGAAACTGTCGCCGACTTCCACGGCCATGAACGGGCAGCCGCGGGCCATGCACTGGGCGTTGAGGTCGAGATCGACGGGCTCGCCGGGTTCGAAAACGACGGCGACCGGCCCCACCGACATGCGGACCGGCAGGTCGAAAGCCGCGTTGATGACATAGGGTGTGCTGGCCAGGGTCGCCAGGACGCCCCCCATAATGGCTGATTTCATGATCATGCGCAGATCTCCGCCTTTCCCCTTCCCGGGGAGTAGATGCCGCCACGAGCCCGAACGGATGCACTCTAGCACGGGAAAATCGGCCTGAAGATTGCAGCGGGATGACCGGATTGTTCGCTTTTGACGCGAAATGAGACGGAGATCCCATGGTGGAAATGGCACAGCCGGGTATTCAGGAAGATCGGCGTCGCGGATCGCGACACGTCTGGTTCCTGAACTCGGCCTTCGACAAGATCGGTCTGGATATCGCCGAGCGCCGCATTGCCGAGCGCGCGCCGACGGCGCCTTTCAGCTTTGTCGTGACGCCGAATGTCGACCATCTCGTCCGCCTGGAAACCGACACGGTTCTGGCCCGGCTCTACGCCCAGGCCTGGCTCACCGTCTGCGACAGCCGGGTGCTGGAACTGCTTGGCCGCGTGTCGGGTGAGAAGATCGACATCGCGCCGGGGTCTGACCTGACCGAGCGTCTCTTCAACAATCACATCGATCCGGCCGAAACCATCACCGTCATTGGCGCCAATGCCGGTGTGATCGAGGCGGTCAAAGAGCGCTACGGTCTCACCGATGTTCGCTGGCACGAGCCGCCGATGGGTCTGCGCCACAATCCCGATGCCATTGCTGACTGTGCCCGCTTCGTCGCTGAAAACCCGGCGCGCTTCGTGTTTATCTGCGTCGGGTCCCCGCAACAGGAACTGGTGGCGGAAGCCTGTCTCGACCGTGGCGATTGTACGGGTGTGGGCCTGTGTGTCGGTGCGTCTCTCGACTTTCTCGGAGGCAAGGCCCAGCGCGCACCGCGCTGGATGCAGAAAGCCCGCCTGGAATGGCTGCACCGTCTGGTCCAGGAGCCGGGGCGGATGTGGCGACGCTATCTTGTGGACGGACCGAAAATCTTCTTCCTCTGGCGTCGCTGGGTGAAAACCCAGGCCGAACTCCAGAACCTGGCGCAGAGCCTGTCCAGCCCGGAAAAGTCCCGCGAACGTGCCTTGCACCAGCGGATCCGGTCGCTCGAACTGCAGATCCAGGCCCTGCAGGACCGCTGATCGCGCGTGCGTGTCTGGCATTGCGCGCTGTGACCTCCTACCTAGCCGGTCAGGTCAGATCACAGGGGCAGTGCCATGATTATCCAGTATCCCGCGAGCGGTTTTCCGGGGCGTGTTGATCACGCGCTCTTCCTGGCGGGGTTGTGCGTCTACACACTCGGGCAGGTGCTGATCAATGCGCAGTTCTCGACCCGCTTTGCGGACCTGCCGATAGACCTGTCTCACTGGGCGCTGATCCTCGGTGTTGTCCTGCTTCTGCCCTTCGCCGGGGCGCTGCCCTGGCGCAATGTTTTCCTGCTCGCCAAACCGCTACTCATGGCCGGAATTGCCTTTGCGGTGGGCATGTGTGTGCTCGATTTCGTCTTCTGGAGCCTGCCGGGCTATGGCGAGATGGAGGCGCAACTCGCGACCCATCTGATCAACACGCCGGTGATCTGGGAGCCTTTCATGCGCTGGGGTTCCAATGAGGTCTTCAATGCCGGTCTCGCCCTGCCCAGCCTCGCCTATTTTCGCGCCTCCCGAACGGGCACAGCGCTGGTCCTGATCGGAACGCTGGTCATCGCCATCGGTACGCAATGGTTCAACGTGATCGGCTATGGGGTGCTGACCCTGGGCTACGTCCTCAACTTCCGCGGTGCATTCCGGGCTCCGGTCGACGCATCGCCAGCCCTTGCCATGCCGGACCGGCGCGACTAGCGTCCGCCGCGTAATGGTTCCCGCAAGGGATTGAAAGGGAAGCCGGTGAGGGATCCTCCGAGACCGGCGCTGTCCCCGCAGCCGTGAGCGGCGAGCGGCCATGCATCAAGCCACTGCCTCCAAGGGGGCGGGAAGGCGCATGACCCGCTACGACCCGCGAGCCGGAAGACCTGCCATTGCCGTCGTCCGTCCGTTCGTGCGGGAGTTCACGAAGCCGGCGCGGTTCTCCGTTTGAGACGACTCCTTGCAAACCGCCGGCAGTTCCGCTGCCGGCTCGATACGCTATGGAGACGTATGTGCGTATATCAACGACCTGGCAGCCCGTACTCGCGGCTGCTCTGACCCTGTCATCCGGTGCGAGCCTCGCACAGGACGAGATCATCTATGTCACGGCTGCGCGTGTGCCCGTCGAGGCGGGCGATGCGACCAGTGCGGTCACCTTGCTCGACGAGGCGGCGCTGGACGCGCGAGGGCCGGTTTTCCTTGCCGACATTCTCCGCGCCTCTCCGGGGCTGGCGGTCTCGCGTTCGGGATCCATGGGGTCGCTGACCCAGATCCGGGCGCGGGGTTCCGAAGCCAATCACGTCCTCGTCCTCATCGACGGGGTCGAGGCGGCCAACCCGTTCACCGGCGAAGCGGATTTCGCCGACTTCCTGTTCGATGACATCGGCCGGGTGGAAGTGGCGCGCGGTGAGCAGTCCGCACTGTGGGGTGCCGACGCGATTGGCGGTGTCATCGCCCTGACCACGCGGCGGCCGGGCGAGGGGCCGGACTGGGGGCTGCGCGCGGAGGCGGGCAGTTTCAGCTCGCGTCGCCTGACCGCGCGCTACGGATACGGGGCCGAGGCGGGTGATCTGACCCTTTCCGCGGGCCATTTCACGACCGACAGTATCGATGTGTCCGGGACGGGTGGCGATCTTGACGGCTATCAGAATGACACGGTCGGGCTGACCGGGCGGCACCGTTTCGGCGCAGGCTGGACGGTCGATGGTTCGCTCCGCTGGACCGGCTATGAGGGCGCATCCGATGCGGACACGGATTATGACGGTCTGCTTGATGATACGGACAATCGGCGCGAAGGCAGCCAGGTCTTTGCGCGCCTTGGCCTGACAGGCGAAACGGCGATCAGCGGGATCACGCTCGATCACCGGGCCAGCTTGCGCCTGACCGATCATGCCGCCCGAACCTTCTCCGGCGGCAGCCGGACCGGGCGGACGCTGGGGCAGCGCCGTGGCGTGGCGTATCAGCTCACCGGTCGCTGGAGCGTCGGCGCGGTGGATCATCGCCTCACGGGGCTGCTCGAACAGGAGCGTGACGAGACCAAGAATGATGCCGGTCCCGGCAATGGCGCCAATCAGACGCGTGAGGTCGAGACGCGGGCCGTCGCGGTCGATTACGGCCTCTCGCGCGGTCCGCTCGCTCTGACGGCCTCGGCGCGGCACGAAAACAATGACCGTTTCGACGATGCGTTCACCTGGCGCATCGGGGCAGCCTGGGCGGTTGATGCGGTCGATGGCCGTGTTCGGGTGAGCGCGGGCGAGGCCGTGAAGAATCCGGGCGTGTTCGAACTCTTCGGCTATTTCCCGGACTATTTTGTCGGCAATCCGGATCTTGTGCCGGAACGCTCCTCGGGTTGGGAGATCGGCTTTGAGCAGAGCCTTGCTGACGGGGCTGCCCGCTGGGCCGTCACTTGGTTTGACAGTGAGCTGACAGACGAGATCTACACCGATTTCGGTGTCTTCCCTGCGACCGCGCGCAATGCAAACGGTGTCTCCACGCGCCGGGGTGTGGAAGTGGAAGGGGCTGCAGACCTGTCTCCGGCCTGGAGCGTCTTCGGTTCGGCGACCTGGCTGGAAAGCCGGGCGGACGGGGCGGCGGAAATCCGTCGTCCGGAACACGTCGCGTCGGTGACGCTGGACTGGCACGCGCCCGGTTCGGATTTTTCCGGTTCACTGTCCGCAGACTATACCGGCGAGCAGCGGGATACGGAGTTCGGCGGCTTCACGACCGTCACCCTGGACGCCTACACGCTGGTGTCCGGCCGCCTGGCCTGGTCGGTGACGCCGGGTATCGAGGCCTATATTCGGGGAGATAACCTCCTCGATGAGGAGTATCAGGATGTCTATGGCTATCACACGCAGGGTCGCGGGATTTATCTCGGCCTGCGTTTTGACAACGGCCGCTAATGCAGACGGGGACACGGCGCCGGGCGGCGTCGTGTCCACCGCCCTGTGTGCGGATGCCTATGTTCTGGCGCTGGTCGCGCCGGAGGATATCCGTGCGCTCTCCTGGCAGGCTGGTCAGTCGGTTTCGGCCGCTCCGAACTGGGCGCGGGCCCTGCCCCGGGCGCGACCGGAGGCGGAAACCGTCCTCGCGCTTCAGCCCGATCTTGCCGTTTTTGGTGCCGGGGAGGGCGGACGGACGCTTTCGCTTCTCGAGCGGACCGGTCAGGCCGGGCTTGAGCTGGTCTGGGGGGAGAGCTTCGAGACCGTCCGCGCCAATCTCCGGCGTCTCGGCGCGGCGCTGGATGACGAAGCGGCGGCGGCGCGTGAGATTGCGGATCTGGATGCGCGGCTCGCGGCACTGGAGGCGCGTGCTGCGGAGCGAACGGCCCACCCGCGCATCGCCTATCTCTCCTCCTCCGGCGGTTCCGCGGGAGCGGACACCTATGTCGACGCCGCCATTCGCGCGGCTGGCGGACGCAATCTCGTCGCCGAGGCAGGCGCCACCGGCTGGACGCGGTCCGACCCGGAATTCGCCCTGACGCTGGAGGCCGATATTCTCATCACCAGCTTTTTCGTGGACGGGTATGAGGGGCGCCTGAACCCGGCCCGCTATCACTCGGCCTATCAGCCTTTGCTCGCCGCACCGGAGCGGGTGGATATCCCGGCCGGAGACTGGCCCTGCGCCGGGCCGCGCCTCATCCACGCCGCCGA
>Ga0070726_10004667_pt1 | contig 10804 bp, 9 predicted proteins | sample tdAd471_FD_67275 | JGI IMG/M metagenome (GOLD analysis project Ga0070726, IMG submission 67275) | Marine sediment microbial communities from the Atlantic coast under amendment with organic carbon and nitrate - tdAd47.1 | ecosystem: Environmental > Aquatic > Marine > Coastal > Sediment | place...
TTTTTAGGATTAGGCTGCTTGTCAAATGGAGTTAAACTAATATGACCTTTGTTTTTGCTAGTAATTCGTACATCAGGGTCATTTAGAACAGACTTATTAAATTTCAAAAGAGCCTTTTCCATTTCATCTTTTAAACTTATGATAAAAGGTTCAGGGTCCTCAGGTTGATTTAGTGATTCGTAATATTCACTTCTTTTTTCATCAAAATCTTGAGGAAGGTCCTCTTCTGGATTTCTGTATTTATCCGCACCCACAATCCATACTTCTTTACATCTGAGCTTTTCTCTTAAAGCTTGTAGAACGCAAATTTCATATTCAACCTTTTGGATCAACTGATTGCCATATTTATCTTTTTGAATCATAGGATTTTTCATTCCCGATTTAATAATTTTATTAACAGGAATAGCTCCATCCAGTTCAAGAAACTTCGCTTTTGAGTCCATGAATTGATGGACAACTTCCAGGGCCTCAATAACTGGTCTGTGTACATCGTTGTTTGATCTAAAATCAAGCATTTCTAGGATTTTAGGCATCATCTTCCGATAATGTCTGGAATACGAACCCTTTATTACACTAAATACTTTCCCTTTAAAAGTATTCTCACTTTTTTTAAGTTCTTTGACCAAATCTTGCAATGTTTCTTCTTTGGCCACAGGGTATATAACCTCACGCACCGTGCCATCTGGATGTTGGAGGGAACTTTCAGCCATTTTTAGCAGTATATTATTCTTCCCTGTCACCTTCTTGAAATCCTTGACGAACTCTTTTACTACTTTGTTTTCCGCATTTCGACTGATTTTGTGAATGATTTGGATTAGTAGATCTACTAAGTTGTCAGTTATTTCTTTGCTTCTTATCAAAAAGAAAATGGATAGTAAGGTATACCGCACTTTTTTTGGATGTGACTTTAATTCTCCAAGAAGTTCTGATGCCACTCGGAGCTTGTATTTTTTAAGTAATCCATTAGATGTTGTCAAAAACAAGTCACTAGGAATTTCAAGTTCTCTTATAGTCCCTAATTTTTCGATTTCCTGAAAAACACTTTCAAGACCTACCCTGCCAGGGTCACTGCGTAGGGTATTAAAAGAAATTGCGCTATCATCAAGTTCATTCTTGGAGAGTGTTTCAAGCAACATATCTATTCTGTCCATCGTGTCTTGGGATAACTTATTGCATACACTTTGAAAGAAATATTGCTCGCCGGTGTTCATTACTGAATCCACCAACTTAGTTATTCTATCTAATGTCGGTGGTTCAACCTTTAATTCTCTAAACTTTCTATAGGCATCCGAACGTACTTTTTCTAGATCGTGCCATTGAGCATTTTTACTTAACCATAGATTAACTTGGCTATAGCTATCTACATCAGTTTCTTTAAAGCCAAAGTGTTCACGAATTAGTTGCTAATGATTTCGATAATTTCTCCCTTCCAGTTTATAATTCCCAAAAATATCCGGTGACTTTTTTTAACTGCTGTGCTAAAAAGTTAATGATTGCTTGAGGTATCTCCTCACGTGTTGAGGGAAATCTGGCTTCTATTTGAAAGAATTTAAGCACAACGAGCAACCCAAGCCTTCTGAATCCTGTTATTTGTCCCGCCAGATTTAATTCTGTTTCTAAAATGGTGAAGTGATCTAGTAATTCGTCAGATGTCCAATTCCTTTTCATAATTTAGTTCCACATTTTGTTAGCAATATCCCTTTCCTCTTTACCAACTGCGTTGGCATAAATAGCAGTTGTTTTAATCTCTGAATGGCCCAACCATTTTTGAACCATATTCAAAGGGATTTCACAATCAGCAATTGCATAAACACCAAACCCGTGTCTTAATCCTTTTGGTGTTGCCTGAGGCCCTTCAATATTTGAAGCCACCATGATTTCCTTGATTTTTCGCCAACCGGTCATTCTTGAAAATTTCCACAGGAATGTATTCTTGTTTTTTGATTCTCTGAGTGCGTGAACAAGATTCAAGGACTCAACCAATCTTTCGGGAACAGGTATGCTCCGGAAGATACCTTTTTTCCTTTTTTTCAACGATTCAATGCCTATGGAATTATTTTCCAAGTCAATGTGCTTCACTTTAAGGTTCAGGGCTTCCGATAATCTACACCCGGTATACAATAATATCAACGCAAAGGTCATGGTTTCCCTGTCCAGTTTCTTGGTGATCTGTTCAAAACGTTGTCTTTCCGTAGCTGTCAAATAAAGCCGCTCTCCGCTATTTGAATGTAGTTTCATTTCGCTCATGTTACAAAACTACTGGATATTGTTTCAAATCAAAGGACTCCATATTGGGTTCTCCTATATAATGGGCGTGTAAGTGTTGCGTTTCTGTTACACTATGAGTGATAGTGTAAAATTAGGACTGGCACTGGAAAAGCATGATGGCCTTTTATTCATTGAAACTTTAGTTGGGTTTTGTTTCAAGTTACCTCCTACAATAGTAATTTTAAATTTATGAAAGCAGGGGATATTGTTGAAATCATATCAATCAGCAATGGACAATGTCACAACAACCCAACTGATGGCCCGCTTTATTTATTAGGCAAATAAGCTGAAGTAAAAGAGGTGATCAATGATCATAAAATATTTGTGGCCCCTTTGGACTATGATTATACATTATGGTTTCGCAGAACAGATTTGAAATTATCCTCAAATGATAAATCTACAAAGTGATGACAAATAAAATATACCAACTTAAAATTAGTTTAGCAGGATCCAAGCCATCAGTATGGAGAAGAATACTTGTTAATGACCAGGCTTTGCTCCCAGAGCTCCATCATATTTTACAAACTACGATGGGGTGGGATAATGCACACCTTCATCAATTTTCAAACAGGAATATTATGTATTCTCCACCAGATGAATACAATGAATTACCTTATACCGATTACAGAAAAATAAAATTAAACAAATTGTTAAAAAACATAAACGATCATATCGTTTATGAATATGACTTTGGTGATGGATGGGAACATGAAATAGTGCTCGAAGAAGTACTAAATAAAGAGAACCCACAGATTTATCCTTTATGTATAGATGGTAAAAATGCATGTCCCCCAGAGGATTGTGGTGGAATTGGTGGCTATCAAAATTTATTAACAATACTTTCTAATCCTGCCCATCAAGAGTATGATGAGTGGATTGAATGGCTGGGAGGCGAATTTGACCCGAAAGTAATTAACATAGAAAAAGTGAACGAAATGCTGCATTTAGAAGATTATGGAGTGATTTCTCTTTGGGATTGAGTATTAGGTCATGAAAAAAGAGATACAATGGAAATCGATCCAATTCTTACCCACAATGATTTCACTCATCGCGGGAGATTTAGATAACGTCAAAGAGCAGTATGAATCACTGCTGGCCGTTAAAGATAAACCCCATGTCTTGAATGACCACATAGTGGGTCGGATCATCAAACTTTACACAGAAAAGATAGATGAACATTGGTACTATGAAAAACAAATACAGATTTGGAGCGAAACAAACTTGACAGAACAACAAAAAGGGGATATTGAAAGGTTGAATAGCTGGATCCATAAAATCAAAGAAATAAATGAAAGAGTACTGGAGCTCGCAAAATTGATCAGTGAAAACACTATTGATAAAATATTGGCCAAAGACGATATGGAATTAGCTTTGGAAGTCCTTTCTGGCAAAAGAAAACTCCCATTATAAGCTCATGAACAAATCAAAATCACCTATCAGATACTTCAAAGAGGGTAGAGCACGGAAATTACCAGTCATCAAATGTTATGTTTCCAAAGATTGGGAAACCACGAAAAATGCCAACGTAATATTTATCAGAGAACATGTTACGGGTCACTTGACCGTTGGCTTTTATTTGGTGGATCTTTTATGCGTAGGTGTTAAGGACTCATTTTTCTTCTTTAATAAATCGCCTCTTGAGTTCGATGAAAAAATGGGTTCCAGGATATATAGCGATTTTAAGGAATGTAGCTGCGAATTGGCACATAACATTGTTTGGGCCGGTGTAGAATTTGCCGGTGAGTTTGGTATAGAACCCGTGAAGGAGTTTGGTATAACAAAATATATTTTAGACGAAGACAATGAAAATGTGACGTTGATTGATATCGCAACAGGCGATAACGGAGAGCCGTTGTTGAGTTTAGCCCCTAATGACCCTCGAAAAAAATATTACATAGACTGTCTGAATAACACTGTTGGAAAAGGCAATTATCATTATATAGTTGGCGTTGATGACGAATTCGAAGTAATATGAAATTCAGTTGTTTTCAATAATTTGAATATCAAGGGTTTACATCGAGTTTTTCCGCCTATGACAGCTACCCTTCCACTGGGCCATAATGGATTTTCTTGAAGGGGTTTGTGTAATTTTTCCATAAACTGGTTAGCTAGGGCCTGTTGAAAAACCCTGCACCAACACATCTTGGTTCGGCCATGTTTTAAAGCTGTCCTCTGGCATAGTATCCCTGCCAGTGGAAAGCAGGTACTTCACGGAATCATTGATAATTCATCGAGTATCCCACAACTAAGGGAGGGCAAAGGCCACATAGGAATCCCCTTTTTTCGTTCCTAATTTAGTACCACCGCAAGCAATCACAAGGTATTGCTTCCCTTCCACCTCGTAGGTACTTGGTGTGGCGAATGCAGCGGCAGGTAATTCCGTTTCCCAAAGTAACTTTCCATTCCTCGTATCAAAGGCCCTTAGCTTACCATCTTTAGTTGCACCAATGAATAATAGACCGCTTGCCGTTACCACCGGTCCTCCATAGTTTTCAGTTCCTGTTAGCTCATAATCTTCAGTTTGCGCATTTTTTGTTTCTCCTAATATTCTTTGCCAAACTTGTTGCCCTGTATTCAGGTCAATCGCAGTTAATCTACCCCATGGTGGAGTAATGGCTGGCCGGCCTTCACTATCCAAAAATTTGTTATAACCATCAAATTTCCATTCAACAGATTCTTTTATAGTTTGATTTAAAGAAGCTTCTGTGCTTTCTAACTTTTCTTCATTGTTTAGATATTCTATCAAAGCCTGTTTTTGAATACCTGATACTTGTGGAAAGCCTGGCATCATTCCTCTTCCTTTTGAAATAATATTAGACAAATCACCTTTTTTGACTCTAGTTCCAACATCGATCAATGACGGAAAGCCACTTTTTGGATTTCCTGATAAATCTTGCTTATGACATGTAGCACAAAAAGTCTGATATGTTTTTTCTCCAGGGCTTAAAAGGGACTGGTTTTGATTCATACGACTTAAGGAAAAAATCCATGCCATTTCATTAGAATTGATATATATTACTCCACTCGGATCAACTGCTGCTCCTCCCCATTCAGCACCTCCATCGCAACCTGGGAAAAGAATTGTTGGTTTTTCACTCAACGGTTGATAAAGTCCTTTTTGGGCATCTCTATAAACAGTCAGCATCGAATCGTAATCCGAAGAAAGCGGGTTTATGTCTTGCTTTGTAAGTATTAGTCGGCTAAATGGTTTTGGTAATACGGGTATAGGTTGAGTGGGCCATGCGGATTCTCCAGGTATAACAGATTGGGGAAACTCTTGTTCCTGAATGGGAAACATAGGCACTCCAGTCTCTCTATCAAAGACAAAAACATGCCCTGTCTTAGTTACTTGCGCAACTGCATCGATTTGCATGCCGTCTTTAATTAGACTAACCAAATTTGGCGGGGCAGGCAAATCACGGTCCCATATATCATGATGGACGAATTGGTAATGCCAGATTTTCTCTCCAGTTTCAGCATTTAGGGCAAGCAAAGTATTTGCAAATAAGTTTTGCCCCTTCCTTTTACCTCCGTAAAAATCAAACGCCGCAGATCCCGTAGGAACGAAAACTATTCCTCTTTCAATATCTAAAGCCATACCTGCCCAGCTATTTGCCCCACCTATGAGTTGTTCCTTATCCAAATTTTCCGGCCAAGTATCCGATCCTTCTTCTTCAGGGTTTGGAATCGTTCTAAATACCCATGCTAGTTTTCCTGTTCGAATGTTGAACGACTCCACATATCCTGAAGCAGCACCGTACCCCTCCCCTACAGCAAGTGGCATTATTATCAAATCTTTATAGATTGTTCCAGGTGTGCGAGACATAACGTATTTTGCTGAGGCAGCTTTATCCAAACCAGTTTTCAAGTTTACACGACCACTATTTCCAAAAGACTGAATTGGTTTTCCTGAATTGGCATCAATTGCATACAACCATTCATCATAGGTGTACAAAATCCGTCTATCTTCTCCACTTTCCCAATAGCTCACTCCTCTACTTTTTAAGAAGTTTTTAGACTGTTCTGGTACGTACCTCCATTTTTCTTTCCCCGAACCCGCATCTAAAGCAAACAACTCACATGCCGCAGTTGTACCATATAGCACTCCCTTTATTATAAGTGGGTTGCATTGAATCTCTCCAAAATCGCCACTATGGTAAGTCCAGACCAATTTTAATTGGTTGACATTGGAAGTATTAATTTGGGTAAGTGAAGAATAATGATTGCGGTCTGCCCCTCCTAGGTATGCTGACCAGTCTTTGGAATCAGATTGTTTTTTTTTTGAATTACAGCCTAGGAAGAGAACTAGAAAGAAGGAAGATACTATTAATAAATTACAGGTCATTTTTCAGAGGTTTTGGCAAAAAAAGCTTCTCACTTTACTATTTAATAAGGCTAGGTTGAATTATTTCCTTCCAGATTTCATAACCTTCTGCATTCATGTGTAGCTTATCTTTAAGGAAAATATGTTGAAAAACCTGACCATGTTGGTCAAGCATAGGACTCCACACATCCAGAAATTCTACTTTCTTAGTTCTGGATGCGAAGTTTTTCATTTGTTCGTTTAGAGCAATATACTGATCTGCCAACCGCCATCTGCTTATACTCGGTTTTACACCAATAATGGCAACTTCTGTTTCAGGCAACTGCGCTTTAAGTATTTTAATAATCCTTTTTAGCCTTTTCATTATTTTTTTAGAAGTAACCCCTCTGGCTATGTCATTATCACCTTCATAAATAAACACTTTAGCTGGTTTATATGGAATAATTACACGGTCTACATAAAAGAGTAAATCCTGATAAGTGGAGCCTCCAAACCCCCTGTTGATGACTGTATATCCAGGGAAATAGTGGGCAATGTCCTTCCACTTAGCAATGGACGAACTCCCAACGAATAAATTGGCTCCTTGAGGTGGGGGAAGTTTCTGATCAGCAGATTCAAATCTTTCAATGTTGGATTTCCATCGGTTCCATCCTTTTTCTTGGGCATTGATGCCAGAAAAAAATGTCAGTAAACATAAAAGTATCAGAACCAATTTTTGCATTTTATTAGCGTATTGATTTGTGGAAATAATTGATTTAACCGATCCCAATTATTTCAACTCTAGCGATTCTATTTTATTAAAATCACTACCTACGATAGACTCAAAATCAGCTTTCATAGCTGCTAATTTTTCAGGGTTATTATCGGCCAAATTGTATTGCTGGCCTATATCCTCGGTCAGGTTGTACAATTGAAAACCTGCATTGTTCCCAAGTTCAATACCGACCAATTCATTAATGGACGCACCTTCATATGGTGGAATCATAAGCCAATCCCCTTGCCTAAAGGCAGTACGGGAAGTGGCTTCCAGCACCAATTCCTTACGTCCATTTTCTGCTTTGCCCAGCAATACTTCCAGCATACTTTTAGAATCCAATTTACCCAGATCCAATTCGCTATTGGTCAATTCAGCTATGCTCGCCAGAATATCCATTTGGCTAATCATAGCATGAGAAACCGATGGTTCTATCTTTCCCTTCCAGTAAGTAATAAAAGGCACTCTTGTACCAGCCTCAAACAAACTGTACTTGCCACCTCTTAATGAACCTGAAGGCCTATGGTCACCCAACTTTTCTACGGCTTGATCAAAATATCCATCATTCAACACTGGCCCATTATCACTTGAGAAAATAATCAATGTATTTTCTAATATACCTTCTTCCTCCAATGTATTGATCAATTCGCCAATATACCAATCTGCTTCTACGATTACATCTCCCCTGGGGCCTAAACCGGACGCACCTACAAACCTTGGATGTGGTGTTCTCGGAACATGTGGCTGCTGCAAGGCACAATATAGAAAGAAGGGTTTCTCCTTACTGCCCTGTATGTAGTCTTTGGCTTTTTCCAAAAATGAATCGGCCATTTCCTCATCTACCCATCTGGCTTTTTCGCCCCCTTTCATAAAGCCTATTCGAGGTATGCCATTCACTATGCTATTGTTGTGACCGTGATGCCAATTCATCTTCAATAATTCTGGATTTTTTTTCCCGGTAGGTTCTCCTTCAAAATTTTGATCATAGCTCACTTCTAAGGGATCATCTACTTCCAAACCTGCTACCCTTCCATTTTCTAAATAAACAGTAGGCACCCTGTCTTGAGTAGCAGCCATGATGTAGGAGTAGTCAAACCCAACTTCATTGGGGCCTGGTTTGATTTGTTTGTTCCAATCGACAATACCGTTTCCAAGTCCAAGGTGCCATTTTCCAACTACGCCTGTTCTATACCCTGAGTTCTTAAGTATTTTGGGAATGGTGATTTGAGCTGTATCTATAAGCAATGGGGCTGTTCCTGATAGGATTTTTGCATTTTTGTTCCTCCATGGATATACTCCGGTGAGCAATGCATACCTACTCGGTGTGCAGGTGGCCGAGGAGGCATAACCATCTGTAAAACGAACTCCATTACTTGCCAAGTTGTCAATATTGGGTGTATTGATTATCCCAGAACCATAGGCGTTTACATCGCCGTACCCAAGGTCATCTGCATATATAATTAGAATATTGGGAAGCTGAGCAACGGTGTTTTTTGTATCTGAACATGCTATTAGTAAGTTTGAAACGGCCAATACACTAACAATAAAATATTTTCTTATATCCTTTTCCATATTTGACAATCGATGCATACAGTAAGTTACTTTTTATTCAAAATCACTAATACCCCTCCTTCATAAGTAGACTTCAGTACTAACTTTTGCACACCTTTCACTTCTGAGCTCTCAACCCAACTTGCTTTTTCAAGGTCTATTCTGTCCAGCTGGCCTGTTCCCGTGAAATCACTTAAGTCCAGTTCAACAGACCCTGTAGCAGTGAAATAAATCAGATAAGACTTGCCAGGGTTTGCAGCCAGATAAGCTTCATTTTTATCACATTTCCCTAACAAATCCATTCTTGGGCTTAGTTCCCAAATATTCAGCTTTGTTTCTGCCATTCGAATAGATCGAATACAATTTGATGAAGCCTCACTCAAACCGAGTCCCGAGCTAGGCCTATGAAACCTGCTCGATGCAAATCCTGCCACAATATTTTTAACAAATGTTTCAGTAGCATGTTTGGTGGTAACACCTTTGTCAAGATGACTGGTTCTATCATCATTCCCATAAATTTTCACACTATTCACGGGTCTTGGCTTGTTCCCAAGGTAATCCATTATTTTTTGACTGTTACTCCAATTGTCATAACCTTTATTCCAGCTGTTTTGTGAAATGTCCACAAAGTCGTAGAGTTCTGGGTGATCGAGTGTTCTTTTGTGTTGTTTGTGCAAAAGATTGTGCGCATCCCACATTTCGGTAACATATACCGTTTTATTTCCTGCTTTTGCCTTTATATACTCTGCCCAGTATCTGCCCCATGCTTCCTCCGCGCTGGTCTCATTATCCATACAATACAGGACATTGTCATAATTAAGGGAAATGGACAAAAGCTTATCAACGAATTGTTGTTGATATTTGAGTACTGCAACATTATTCTTTTGAGGAGGTGTGGTAAAAAAGAAAGGCTGCTGGTTTCTCCCAGGATGATTGGGATACTCCTTGTCAAACCCAGAACCCTCATAGGTGTAGTTAATATTGTTTGAAGGATTGTACGGGTTTGGCATCCAATGCTCACGCGAGTAATCAAACCTATCCCATATCTCTATTTGAACAATTATATCCCGATCACTTGTTTCTTTCAAAAACCGCTCAAATCGATTCCAATACTCACTATCCCATTGCCCGAGATCATATTTTTTTTCTCCCATTTGAAAATATGGGTATTTCTCAAATCCTATAGCTTTCCTATCGCTCATGGTATTGCGCAGATAGTTCGCACCTACCATTTTTATAGAATCTAAATGTGGGATAAGGCGCTGCTCAGGCCATTGAAATAAGTTGTCATCATTACTTCCCCCCAATAAAAGAACCGGATCACCTTTGCATGCCCAGTACTTCTTATTTTCACTATAAATACTAATTCCAGCAATTTGTCCCTGCTCAATTTTCGTTTTACAAGAAAAGAATAAGATACTAATAGAAAGGAGAACTAAGAAGTCTTTAATGTTTGGTTTCATATTGTTAAATCAATTTCAGACCCTAATCTACTGACTGTATTTTGGATTATTTTTTATTTGTCTATTCAATGCTCAAAAGTAAAAAAAGACTCGATATTGGGTCAACAAAGTAATCAGAAGACTCGACCACTGGGTCGATTGATCGACTGGCATAAACATCCCTCACCTTAACCTTTCCCGTCAACCCCAGATCTTGTAAGTTCAGTTGGATACTTTTGGATATTGTCTTATTTCTATTCAAAAGCAGAACTGCAACATCTCCATTTGTCAGATTTTTAGCCCATAACTCAATGTCATTTTGAGTTAAAATCTTCTTCCCTTGCTCATATTGATCCTGATTAATAGCAATAGCCTCTTTATTTAGCACGATATGTTTTTCTTCTTCGGTCATATGAAGTGGATCGTTACCCAAGAAAAGAGGTGAAGACATAATGCACCCAAGAG
>Ga0070726_10004668_pt1 | contig 10803 bp, 8 predicted proteins | sample tdAd471_FD_67275 | JGI IMG/M metagenome (GOLD analysis project Ga0070726, IMG submission 67275) | Marine sediment microbial communities from the Atlantic coast under amendment with organic carbon and nitrate - tdAd47.1 | ecosystem: Environmental > Aquatic > Marine > Coastal > Sediment | place...
CAGGCGGGCCATGGAGAGCATGAGGTCGAATTTTTCGAAGAAGAGCTTCTGGTCGTGAATCTCTTCGGGCGGCGCCTGCTCGGTGATCGGCTTGGGGGTTAGCTCCCATTCGCGGGCCGTGCCCAGGCGTTCTTCGATTTCACGGACGGAGGTGAGGTACTGGTCCAAGCGGGATTGGTCATCGCGGCCGAGGTCGCGGCGGAATCGGGCCGTGTCGTCGAGGAGGGTGTCGAGGATGCTGCCCCGTTCTTCGAGCTTGTGGAGCTGGCGTTGGACCGCCGCATCATCCCCCTGGATGAACATTTTCTTGAAGAGGGCTACAGCACTATCCTCAGCGGGAAGCAATACCCCGTCGCGGGTCCACGAGAGGCTCCGGTTGGCCTTGTCGATATTCACGCCAAGGTTCAGCGAGGGAAAGCGGGTGACGGGACCGAGTTGTTCGGCAGCATACTGGTCCAGCGAAATAGAGTTCCGAAAGCCACTCTTGGTGGGGCCGGGGGCTGCCGTGAGGAAGCAGTTCTCCGTGCTGTGTCCGCCATCCACATCGGGGTGGGAGAGACCGCCAATGACCGTGAAGTCGTCCCGAAATTCGGCCAGGTCCTGTAGATAGGGCGAGAGTTCATAGTCCCGCCCCGTGGCCTCGGGGAAAAAGCGCTTGGGCAGGACCCCGAGGTTGTTGGAGATGAGGAGCATCCGCTTCGGCGTTTCCGCGGCCTGCGCTTTGGCCGGGCGGGTTACATCCAGCAGGGGCAGGGCCATCGCAACGCCCGCGCCCCGGAGGAAGCGGCGTCGGCTTATATCTCGTTTGCCCATCAGGTGTCTAACTCCTTCCCGAGGAAAATGTCGCTCGCGACCAGGCCATGAATGAGGTCACGGACACGATACCCCGTTTCCGCGCAATCATCAAGAATGGATTCGATGGCGTCCCGGTCGGCGAAGCGCACCGGAGTTCCCGTCGCGTAGAGGGTAAACTGGTGGAGGAGGTTGCGGGCGAGCTGGCGCGAATTGTCCGCGAAGATTGCCTTCAACCCCTGGATGTCTTCAAAGCTCCGTCCGTCGACGAGGCTGCCACTCGCGTCGACCGGTGCCCCGAGAGTGTAGGCGAAGTCGTGGCCCGCCGGGTCGATGCCCGTGACGGGATCGCCCGATTCCACGCCGCGATAGCGCTCGCGCCAGTTGCCCAGGACGCCGAAGTTTTCCAGCGCGAGGCCCACAGGATCGAAGTGGGCATGGCAGGAGGCGCACTTTTTGGACTTGGTGTGGAGGGCGAGCAAATCACGAATGGTCGTGGCCCCGCGTATGTCCGGCTCCACGGCGGGGACGCTGGGTGGTGGCGGAGGTGGCTCCTGTCCGAGGAGGCGCTCCATGATCCACGCGCCCCGTATGACAGGAGAGGTGGACGTACCGTTGGCCGTGACCTTGAGGACCGCCGCTTGGGTCAGGAGTCCGCCATAGGGACTGTCCTCCGGCACGGGGACCTTGCGCATGGCCGAGCCGGCGAGGGGCTCCAGGCCATAGTGCTTGGCGAGGCGGTCATTGGCATAGACGAAGTCCGCATCGATGACGACCGAAGCCGGGAGATTGTCGCGAATCATGGCGGCGAAAAAAGACCGCGATTCGCGGGCCATGGACTCGACGAGATACTCGTCGAAGCGATATTCGGGATAGAGGCGGATGTCGGCGTCATCCCGCCGGATGTAGCGCAGGTTAAGCCAGTAGTCGGTGAAGTTTTCGACGAAGTGGTCAAAGTCGGGGGTGTCGATGAGGCGGTCCGTCTCGCGATGGAGGATATCCGCCTCACGAAGCTGTTCCTCCCGGGCCAGTTCCAGGAGCGGGGCGTCGGGGCGGGTATTGGTGAGGAAGTGGGAGAGACGCGAAGCGATGGCGTAGTGATTTGCGCGGTCGGCTGTGGGTTCCACTGGCTCCCGTAAGTAAAGGAAATGACTCGATGCGAGGAAGGCCTTGTAGCCCGCGAGCATAGATTCAACGAAGGAATTGCTCTCAACCAGCCGACCGAGGATGAGATTCTCAAAGCGTAGGAGGACTTCCTCGGACACGGGCTCCCGCGCGGACCGCTCGGCAAAGCGGCGCATCAGCCGTCGTGCGTCAGCGACAGGGTCTTCGGTAGCTACTTCCGCGCCCAGCTCGTCAAATAAGACGTGGTGGGACGGCGGGGGCCAGGTCTCGGGTGGGAGGGGGCCTTCCACTTCAAGCCACTGAAAGGCCACGCCCGGCTGTCCGCCTTCGGGGAAGGGCGGATAGCGGTAGGTGGGTGGCCCGCCATCGACATTGCGCGCCAGGGGCACGGGCAGCCCCAGAAGGCTGTATTCGAAGGTTTCCGTCGGCAACAGGTGAATGACCGTTTCATAGACCTGGGCTTCCGGCTGGATGTCCATGAGGCCGCCCGTCGCCCGGACATCACCGGAAACATCGGCCCCGGAAGGCTTGCGGGCCCGAAAGGTCATGGGCACGGGCTGGGTCGCCGGTTCAAGTGTGTAGCCCGGTTGCTGCAACACCGCGCGGGCCGAAAAGCGGACGCGATACGCACCGGGAAGCGCGGCCACGAAGCCCCGGGGATAGCCGTAGTAGGGCCAATGGGCGGAGCGAAAGAGGGCCATTTCCAGGGACGGGTCTGCCTTGAGGGGACCCAACGCTTTGGTGTCCACGGCCTGGTTGTCCTTGGCGAAGAACATGGCCTCCCGATTGCCAAAGGTTTGGTTCTCCGCAAAAAGCTGGACGCCGATGGCGCGATAGGTGGTCACCGGCGGTGGCTCGGAACCGCTGGCCATGGCCTGACGCAATGCGGCGTCGGCGGCATCCAGGTAGGCGGCGAGTTGCACGCGGGACATGTCCAGCGTTTCGGCCGTCTTGTTCAGCCGATGGCCTTCCCGATCCTGGGGCAACATGGTCTTGATGTCGAGGTGGGGGAGTAGCAACAGATCCCGTAAATTTTCTTCATATTCCTCCCGGTTGAGGCGCCGCATGGGCCCGCGCCCGTTGGCCATCACGTCCGCCCGATCCGCCGTGGCCAGGGCTGCGCCGAGCAGCTGCACAAAGGACTGGCGGTTTTCGTCCGAGAGATCGGTGGGGTCCGGGGGCATTTCACCCTTCGCAACCCGATCATGGATGTAGGTCCACCGGTCGCGGAGGGCGCGGTCGTCCAAATCGAAAGACAGAGAATCCAGGGCGAGATCGTTGCGCGCGAGGGCATCGTCATGACACTCATAACAGGTGTCGGCAATGATAGTGCGGAGGGCGTTCGGCATTTCCTGGGCGTAAGACGACGTTTCGAAAAGTGATAGCAGAGTTAACGCGGAACCGGTCAGCAAGGCGCATCGGGAAGACACGGTCCCCCGTATTTGGTTGTTGCGTCTGGTTTGGGTCGTTGAACCATCAGGCAGTAGCTGGTCTAGGTGCATCGTATAGCGCACGCCCTGTTTTCCTCCTGAAAAGCCGTCCTACCCGCCACAAGGCACCCATGGAAAAGGGCGTCTCTGAAAGACAATAAACGATGATTGTATAGGTTGGGGAACCCCGGGTCAAAAGCCGAAAGCGCTCAAGAAAATTTGATCGAAAGAGGCCTCGGAGAGCGCCTCTGCGGCATGCGTCGGGAAATGCTTTCACCACGTCCTGGCGAACCGCGAACAGATGGGGGGCGAGGGAGACCTCGGGCGTGGTGCGCGACCGGTATCGACATAGGCCATTGAGAGCAATCGAGAAATAGTAGTTGCATTGACGGGCATCGCGGGCGGGATTGAATGGGAGTGCGGCAGTGCGATGGGAAAACGCAACGTTGGGACATTGTGTGGACTGAATGCAAGAAGGCTCTTTGGCCCCCGTGTTGCCGCATAACAAAAGTGGCTATGCAGTGCCTGCGATTGGGGCGGACCAGGAAACAACTTTCGCAAGCTATTTCGTAGTCTGTTCCCATGTTCTCCTAATCCCGAAAGCGACTCCAGGTGAGCTTGACGGCCACCCAGAATACCTTGCCCGGGAGCAGTACAAGAACCAGCGTCCTCTTTACGCGCTCAAAGTCGTCCTGAAAGCTGAACGGGTTGTCGATCATGCCGCCAAACCAGCCCACGTTGTTCGGATCGTAGGTGGGTGTAAGCGCGCCCGCGGCACCGAGATAGAGCGCCATGACCAGCGCATACCAGCTGTTGAGCACCGCGAGATAGCGCGCGTAGGCCTCCTCCGCACCGCTCAGGCCAATGTCGAAGAGGGACGGCAGCCCGTAACGCAACGCGAAGTAGGGACCCACGACCACCAAAAGCGCACCGGCCCACCAGAGCATCAGTTGCCCGACGGAGGCTTTCTCTACCGGCAGGGACACCTCGTCGACCTGCGCCGTCTCCGTACCCCAACCACACGAGGAGCACCAGACGCGTAACGCACCACCCTGCTCCTCTTGCCTTACCGGACAGTTACAAACCGGGCACTCCATGGTCGCGATGCTCCTTTTCTTGCCCATTGCGCTCTTGCGGATATATCAAGTCACCTACTCTACCCCAGTCACCGGCGAGATCCAAGGGGGACCCACCGGAGTCTTCCGGGACATCCGGCATCCAATGCCCGAATACATGCCGAAGCGTGACCACGAGTTGACGGTGCACCATTTTTCCCCTAGACTAGGCGTCTACACTGGAGGCAACAACCATGCGCATGCGATACCCTGCAGGACTTACTACAATACTCCTTGCATTGATGTGGGCAGTCCCCGCGTCACCAGCACCCGTTACGTTGACGGGAAGCATTGTGGGTCAGGAATCTGGAAGACCCCTCGACATGGAAACCTGGGTTGCAGTCCGTCGCCTGGACCGCGACCATTGGGCCACCCTACACCTGGCGTCTCGGGGCAAATCATCCTACAGCGTCGCCTTGCCCGGCGAAGGCCGATATCAGCTTGATACACGGTTTGGCAGTTTCTGGTATGGCGAAGACGCCGCGTCCATCGGAAACTTCGAGTCGACTCAGACCATTGAAGTTTATACCGAGGAAGCAGAATTCGTCCACGACCTCCATCTTCCCGATCCCGTAGCCATTCCAGTGCGGGTCGTCGATGCCGTCGGTGAACCAATCGCCGGCGCGAAAGTCTCCCTCTCCCGAATGACGCCCGAATATAAGGAGGACTACGGCGCGTTGAGCATCATGTCCAGCAGCGATAAACGGGGCCGGTGCGATTGGCTTGCCGTTGCCGGACACGAAATCTGGGTAAGCGCCTCGGCAGACGGCTATACCTGGACTACCTCGAAACACTACACCCTTTCACCGGGCGATAAGATTCCAGCAATAACCCTGACCCTCCGGAAAGTTGGCACAATTTCCGCCACGCTGGTAGACGAGGCGAATCGTCCTCTCGCAAACAAGGCCTATAAGCTCGTCGTTCAGAATACGAATGGCACCCCGTTGAAAGGCCGTTACGCCCGCACGGATGCCCAAGGGCGGCTCCGCGCCGATGGCTTTCTCGTTCGTGATGCCCTTCGTATCGCACTCAAAGAAAAGAAGAACAGCACGCCTTACTTCACCTACGAATTTGATGGCCCAGCGGACAAACACCTCAACTTGGGGCGCGTTGTGGTTTCCACCGACTGAGAATATATGCCGCTAGCGTCAAGGGGTCACGGGAGCATGGTGGTGCCTCAATGTCTCACTTTTTCGCCGCTGCGGAGGGGCTGACCCTTCTGCCACCGGGACAGGAACGCGCTTCAGCGTGGTGAGGGTGCGGACTGGGTGGGGTGGCTGGCCCGGCGTGGCCTTGGGATGGGTTGGGTATTCGGGCGCGATACCGTCCCTTGCGTGGACTATGGAGCGCCGACGGCCCTCGTTATTTCACCGGCGTACACGCTTGTACTACAATGGTTCTCATCGTCCAACCAGGAGAACATGATGTATCGCCTTCGCCCTCTTATGATCCTTTCCGTAGTCGGCATCGCACTGCTCTGCACCGCGTCCCGAGTTGCCGCAGAAGTGCAACAGACCGACCTCTTTTATCAGGGGATGAATGACGTCCCGGTGTATCGTATTCCGGCGCTGGCCGTGACGAATTCGGGCGTGGTCGTGGCGGTGTGTGATGCCCGGGCGGACCGGGGGCAAGACCTGCCCAATGACATCGACCTTGTCATGCGCCGTAGCTTCGATTCCGGTGAAACATGGAGCGACGTCCAGGTTATTTCCGATTTCGGTGCCCAGGGTGGGGGGGACCCGTCGTTGCTGGTGGACCGCAACACGGGGCGGCTCTGGTGTTTCTTTGTCTACGCGCCCGATGGTGTGGGGGTGAAGACGAGCCAGCCGGGTGTTGATGGCGATACTTTTCAGTTGATGCTGATTCATAGTGACGATGACGGGGTCACCTGGAGCAAGCCCCGGAATATTAACCCCGACGTGAAAGATCCTGCGTGGGAGGCTGCCTGGACGTCACCCGGTCGGGGCTATCAGGACCGGGACGGCCGTCTCTATTTTCCGCTGAGCCGCAAGTCGGGCGACGCGCTTTACAGCCACTTTATCTTTAGTGACGATGGGGGCAAAACGTGGCACATGGGCGGTCCGGCGGGGGAGTACACCGAGGAGTGGATGCTGGTCCAGCGGAAGAATGGTGACCTGCTTGCCAACATGCGCAATAACCGCCAGGAAAACCACCGCTACGTGGCGGTATCCAAAGACCGGGGGAAGACCTGGGATGCAGCCCAACCCCACGAAGGGCTCATCGAGCCTATCTGCCAAGCGAGTCTGCTCTGGTACAACGATGAATCGAAGGAGCAATTGCTTTTTTCCAATCCGGCAAGCACCAAGCGGGAGCGCCTTACCATACGGCTCAGTCGCGATGAAGGGGTGACCTGGCCTGTGTCTCGGGTGCTCCACGAAGGGCCAGCGGCCTATTCCTGTCTGGCCATCCTGCCCGACGGTCAAATCGGTATCCTCTATGAGCGGGGGGACGAGACCCCCTACCAGAAAGTCACCTTCGCCAGGTTTCCCTTATCGTGGTTGACCGAGCACGAGTAGACACGCCCTAACCAATCCATTGCTGCACCAGCGAGCGGGGCCAGTAGCGCTCGGGTAGGGGCAGCGCCAGGTGCGTCTTCTGGGGATGGACGACAATGGGTAAGGCGGATTGATAGAGGGTTCTTCCGGGCAGGTGTTTGCGGACGATGAAGGTCGTCGTCATCAGATAGCCTTCGGTGGTCGCGATGGAGGTGGGCACGGGGATGCCCATGGGGCGGGACATCTCGTCGGTCATGTACTCGGCAATCAGGTCCGTCTTCATGTCGGTCGGTTTGGTGCCCTTCAGTGCGAAGAGTTCCCGCGCGATGTGTCCCAGTTTCGCTGGATTCCCACCCCGCGCTGCTGTGGGCGAATACACGAGCGCCGCCGGACAATTGTAGTTGTTGTCTCGCTCGAAGAGGAGAGTATTGGCCTGGACGATATGTCCCCACACGATGTGCCCCTCTTTGAAGACCTGATAGGCATCGTCAATCAAGCAATTGAGCATATCGTTCCGATCGCCTCGGAGCCAGGTGGGTGCAAAAATCTTGAGATAGCGAAATCGCTCCATCAAGGAAAAGGAGCGTGGCGCGGCTCCGAAATAGGCATTGCAGTCTTGAATTACGGTATTCATCCGTCCCCCGTTTTGATGGCAGGTTTCTGGTTGAGACTTCGTTAACCTGAGGCGGGTCCACGATGCGGTCATAGCCACCGGACTCGACATCCGTGCTACCCGCCAGATTGACCTACCCCCATCGGGTAGCTCCCTGTCGTAAGCGTTTCACACGAAATCCATATTTCGACCGCCATAGCGTAGTCGGAACATACCTCAATCTTCAATGCTGCCGTAGAAGACTCATCGCCAGGTGAAAGGAGGGGGGCCTTGATGGGGCGCAACGCTACGGAAATCTCTGTGGAAGGGACTGCGGTGGCACTCGGATTCACCCGGGTAGGAAGGGTGGGAGGAGGAGTAGGGTATGTTTACTATGCTATACTTTCTCGGTCGGGCTGCGGAGGACTTTCAGACCTTGGGGTACGTATGCGCCGAATCCGACTTTTTCCCCGAACGTCACGCTCTTCGTGACATTGCCGCTGTCCGGCCACGATGGGGAGTTGCCCACATCCTTCCATGACTTCCGTGCGAATTGTACGCGCGTCGCTGTGTTGCATCCACAGTCTCATGGGAACTCTGGCACGATATGTGCATATACGGTGGGTATAGCAACAGCTGCTTCACGGTCTGATGTTGAATATAATGATACCTGTAGTGAGCATAAGAAGCGTGTTAGCAATAGGTTAGGCTCGAAAGAGTCCTCGGGTGATCCCGATTGAATGGTCTCATACAAGCTACCGAACGGTAGGAAGTGGCTGCGGAGTGCACGTAAACGGTGGGTTCGTACCCCCGGGATTGACCAGGGCAAGTCCCCGCAAGGGCTTGGGCCCCGCTCCGATCCAATTCAGACTGCTTACCCAGTCGTATGCCAATCCATGCAAAGGGCCAGCCCTGTATCCAGACGACGGACCCGAGGGCACCGAATACCGCATTTGCATACCAAATAGTATGAGTGACTAAAAATAATGCAAAAAATTATTCCAACCCAAAAAGGATTGAAGGTGTAGCATGGAAGTACGTCATGACACCCTGTATGTCTACCGCAACTGGCTTGGCCCTGCAAGGGGGTATCGGAGAATCGTTTATCTGGTTGCCTTTGTGCTGGCGCTGCCGATGGTGTTGTCACCTACCCGGCCTATCGCAGTCTACGGATACCTGATCGCGACCTATGTGCCCGGTCTGGTTTTTCCCGACCCGGCCGCCGAAACGGGTGAGTTGAACCGGTTCCTGGTCAGCCCAATCCAGGTAGCCCGGTATCAGAACGCGCTCCGGGAAGATCTGGTGGATACCCGTGGTGGCCATCTCTTTGCCATCGTACGTGATGCCGAAGGGGCGTTGCGCCATGAACCGATTCGGACCTGGAATTCCTTTCTTCCAGAAACTCTGCCCAATGGTTTGAGCGCCTGGCTGGACCGAAAAGAACTGCCCTACCTTGGCGATACGGTTGATCTGTGGGTGCGCGGCAATACGGTTGTCGCGATGGGGCACTATCACCCGTTCGGTGGTGGTCCCTCCGAAGGAGACCATCGCGCCCAATTGCTTTCTACTTACGCCGAAGTGGTCGTGAGCAATGGAATCGTGCCCATGGTGTTTGTGGAAGGCGATGTGGTTCCCTATGTAGAAACATTGGAAGTGGAAAATGATGTGTTCCGCAGTATTCGGGCTTTGGAGCGGGGACTGCGGATGGAAGTGGGGGACGTGGAAGTTTCTCTGGGTGAGCCAAGCCCCTACTTGCAGTCCTTCTTTGGCTATCTCAAAGCATACCGCAATTCCAATTTGGAAAGCCGCGCTCTCCTGGCCAATGAAGTACATGCCCTGTGCCTTGAATTCAAGGAAGACTACGGACTCGTATTTGCCGAGGGTTTCCGCCCTGAGCGATATGCGCGTGATGTGGACAAATATATGATGTTGCACCATCTTCAGGTCGTGGAAATGTGGGCGTCCACGCTTGGGTACTTTGACCGCCATGCAGGGAAGCACGCCGAGTACTTGAATTCCCGTCCTTCCTGACAGCAGCAGATGGCCTGGGCGTGGGCCATGTTGGTGTTTTTCTTGGCGGTGATCCATACTGGTTTCGGACAAGGGTGTTGCCCCCATGCTGGAGATGTGGTCGGCGACAGCCCTATCACCAGGTCAGGAGCGTGCAATGACGGAGTTTCCGGGACTAATCTGGGCGTGCGAGTTGGACGGCAACGGAGGAGCGACAGCCCTCGATTTCGAGGAATTTGAACGCCCAATACCATCGGGTCACAGCCGCTGGTTGCATCTCGATTGCCGCGAGGAGGCAACGGAGTGCTGGCTGCGGGGGCATTCGGGGTTGGATGATCTTACCTGCGAAGCCCTCCTTGCCAAAGAGATTCGGCCTCGGAGCCTGATACTCGCCGGCGGCATGGTGGCTACCCTGCGGGGTGTCAATCTCAACGAAGGCGAAGACCCGGAGAACATGACCTCCATCCGGGTGTGGTTCGACGCCGATCGCATTATCACACTGCGGGGCCAGCGCGTCATGGCCGTGCAGGATATCCGGGACAGTCTCGAGAAAGGGGAGGGACCCGATTCTCCCGGGGCCTTTCTGCCCACGCTGATTTTGCAATTGATCGAGCGCATGGGGCCGGTTATGGGCGGGCTCGATGACGAAGTGGACGAACTGGAGGATTTGGTGGTGTCCGCCCAGACCTTCGAGTTGCGCACGCGCCTGGGGGAAGTGCGGCGACAAGCCATTGCCTTACGGCGCTATCTCGCCCCCCAGCGTGATGTCGTCGCCCGCCTCCAGTCCGAGCGGGTTACCTGGTTGTCGGATCTGGATCGGGCCCGCTTGCGCGAAGCCGCCGACCGTTTGACCCGACACGTTGAAGATTTGGATGCCTCCCGTGAGCGGGCAGCCGTTACGCAGGAAGAGCTTGCGGGGCGACTCGCCGAGCAGATGAATCGCACCATGTATGTGCTGTCGCTGGTCGCTGCCGTTTTTCTCCCACTCGGTCTGTTGACCGGGTTGTTGGGGATAAATGTGGGGGGGATGCCCGGGACGGATAGCAATGTGGCTTTCGCCGTAGTGTGTGCGCTGCTCGTCTTGTTGGCCGTGCTCGGCGTCTGGCTTTTTCGCCGCATGCGTTTTTTCTGACGGGGCACCAGGTTATTTCTTGTTGACGGCTTTTGCCGGTGCTGCGCACATGAGGGATTCAATAAGATCCGCGACCTCTTGCGGCGGGACC
>Ga0070726_10004669_pt1 | contig 10803 bp, 9 predicted proteins | sample tdAd471_FD_67275 | JGI IMG/M metagenome (GOLD analysis project Ga0070726, IMG submission 67275) | Marine sediment microbial communities from the Atlantic coast under amendment with organic carbon and nitrate - tdAd47.1 | ecosystem: Environmental > Aquatic > Marine > Coastal > Sediment | place...
CGGCGACGTCCGCCTCGACCTACGCCGCAGCCTCGACGAGCCCGCCCCCGAAGCGCCCCGTCAGCGCTCCGGCGCCGGAGCGAAGTGGGGGGGCGCCGCGCTCGTGCTGATCGCCCTCCTCGCGGTCGCCTGGGCGGGCGTCGCCGCTTTGCGCCCGATCCCGCAACGCCCCGTCGCCAGGTTCGACCTCGAAGTCGAGAGCGAGGCCGCGGAGTTCGACTCTGTCGCGTCGATGATCTCCCCGGACGGGGCGCATGTGGCGTACATCCTCGACGGGGTTGTCCGGCTCCGTGACATCAACTCGTTCGACTCACGCACCCTGACCGAGACGCACGACGCGATCGCCGTCTTCTGGTCCCCTGACTCTCAGTCGATCGTGTACTACGACCAGCGGTACCTGTACAAGCTCCCGTTGGCCGGCAGCGCCCCGCTGCGCCTCACGACCGAACCGCTCTCGCTCCACGAAAACAGCGGCGGCGGCTGGACCGCCGACAACCACCTCGTGGTCGCCGACCCCGAGCAGGGGATTATGCAGATCCCTGCGCGCGGCGGGGCCCCGACCGTGATCGTGCCCAACAATGAAACCATCGTCGATTACCACGACGTCTCGGTCATCCCGGGCACAAACACGTTGCTCTACGTTGTCCATCAACTCAATTTTAGTTTCAACATCGTCGCGAGTGACGGCGACCACACGGTCGATCTCGCTGGGAACTCGGATGACCTGCTCTCGCGCCCGACCTACGCACCGTCCGGGCACGTGCTCTACGCCATGGGCGGCTCCGATCGCGACGTCTGGGCAGTCCCCTTCACTCCCAGCCGGATGGAGACGTCGGGTGAGCCGTTCCTCGCCGAACCAGGGGCGTGGACCGCGTCCGTCTCGAACACCGGAGACCTCGTGGTCCTGCGCGGGACGGCCACCGCGCCCTCCTCGCTCGTGTGGGTGACGCCCGAGGGCGACGTCGAAGTGATCGACAGCCGCCACGAGGTCTATTTCGGAGTTCTCGTCTCACCCGACGCCTCCAAGATCGCGTTCTCAACCGGCGTCTCGCCCAAGTTCGACGTCTGGGTGCACGACACCGTGCGCCGGACCAACACGCGCATCACGTTCTCCGAGCAGATGCAGGCGCCGGTCGCGTGGTCCCCGGATGGATCCGAGATCGTGTTGATCGGGTTCGCCCCCGGGACCGAGAGCGTGCTTTTCACCAAGTTTCTCGCCGCTGATGGGAGCGGGGAAACCCGCCCGACGCTCTCCGGCGCTCTCTCAACGCTCAGCGCAGACTGGACCCAAGGCGCGTACGTTGATCAGCCCGGCGGGCCAGAGATCTCGGTCAAAGCCGTGTCCCTCGACGACACAGAGACGCGTTCCCACGTCGTGGATATGAGCGGCTCGACCTTCAAAGCCTTTGCCCTCAGCCCCGACGGGTCCCTGCTCCTCTACAACATGAGGAGCGATGGCGAAGCACAGATCTACTGCACCCGTTTCCCCTCGGGCGACGGCAGGTGGCAGATCTCCACCGATTCCGGCATCGAACCCACCTGGTCGTCGGACGGCACGCGCATCATGTACTGCGCGCTCGACGACAGCAGTGTGTACGCCGTTGACGTCACACGGGAACCGACGCTCACGTTCAGCTCGCCGCAGCAGGTCCTCGACGCCGAAGCGGCCAACGTCTCGTTGGAAAACGGGTGGAGCATGGACCCGAACGGAGATCGCTTCCTCGCGACGCGAACCATCGACGGAGAACTCCGCCCTCGCTCCATCTCGCTCATCCAGAGCTGGTACGCCCAGTTCAACGATCCGATCAACCGATGACCGTCGCCCTCCTTCTCCTTGCCGCCTACGCCGCGATCGGCCTGCTCTTCGCGATCCTCTACGCGACGCGCCTCGCCCCCGCGCGAGACCCCGCCCTCCGCGCTTCGCCCGCGCACGTCCGCCTGCTGCTTGTCCCGGCCGCCGCCGCGCTCTGGCCCCTCCTCCTCCGCGCCCCCCGCAGAGTCCAGCCATGAACGCCAACCTCCGCCGCCGCCACCTCCTGCTCTGGGCGTTCATCGCCCCGCTCACCCTCGCCGCCGTCGCGCTGGCGCTCCTCCTGCGGAGCGCCGCATGACCAACGCCTACCGCTGGGTGCAGTGGAACACCCACAAAAAGACCTACGACCTCCTCCTCGCCGGCGCGTGCGTCGCCTACCTCGCCGTCTTCGTCGCCGTCTCGATGCTCACCCACCCCGCGCCCAACGACATCTCCCCGCCCATCCTCATCCTCCGCGCCCTCGCCACGCTCGCCCTCCTTCTCCTCCACGTCGTGCTCCTCATCGGACCCCTCGCCCGCTTCACCGACCGCGCCGCGCCCCTCCTCTACAACCGACGCCACCTCGGCGTCGTCACCTTCGCCGTCGCGCTCCTCCACGCCCTGCTCGCCACGCTTTTCTACGGCGGCTTCGGCGTCCGCTCTCCCTTCACCGCCGTCCTCGCGGGCTACGACTCCTTTGCCTCCATCTCCGGATTCCCGTTCGAGGTCCTCGGCGCCGCCGCGCTGCTGATCCTCTTCGTCATGGCCGCCACCAGCCACGACTACTGGCTCGCCACACTCTCTCCCCGCGTGTGGAAATCCATCCACATGCTCATCTACCCCGCCTACGCGCTCGTCGTCCTCCACGTCGCGCTCGGCGCGCTCCAGTCTGAGACATCCCCTGTGTACGCCGTCCTCCTCGCGACGGGCGTCGTCTGCGTCAGCGCCGCGCACCTCGCCGCCGCGATCAAGGAAACCCGCACCGACGCACGCCCCGCGCCCATCAACGACGGATGGATCACACTCGACAACCCGCACGACATCGAAGACGGCGCCGCCCGCGTCGTCGTCTGCCCCGGCGGCGCGCGCGTCGCCGTCTTCCGCGACGCCGACTCCTTCTCCGCTATCTCCAACGTCTGCGCGCACCAGGCCGGGCCGCTGGGCGAAGGACGCATCATCGACGGCTGCGTCACCTGCCCCTGGCACGGCTACCAGTACGACGCGACCAACGGGCAGTCCCCGCCGCCCTACACCGAAAAAATCCCCACCTACGAGCTCCGCGTCAGCGCCGGCGCGCTCCAGCTCAACCCGTCGCCGAACGCCCCGGGCACGCCCGCCGCCCCCGCGCGCCTCCCGGAGGCGAACGCATGAGCCAGAGCGACCTCTACGTCGGGTACCTCCCGCTCCCCGCGAAGCACCGGGCTGGTGTGCGCGTCACGTGTGCGTTTCTCTTCCTCACGTTCCTGCTCGCGTCCGCCGCTATCGCGTACCTCCAGCGCGACCCCGGCCCCGCCGTCTGGGATACGGCGCACGAGCAGGCCTTCACCGGGCTCGTCCTCGCCAACCCCTACCCCGCGCTCGAAACACCCGAAGGCACGTACCTCGTCGTCGAGATGGGCAAACGCGGCGCGCAGGAACGCCTGAACCCGCTGCACACCACCACCGCGCGCCTCACCGGATTCCTCCTCGAACGCGAAGGACGGCGCATGATCGAGCTCGCGCCAGACCCCTCCGCCGTCGTCCCGCTCGACGAACGACGCACCAGCAGCACCACTCTGTTCGCCGGGGAAGAAATCACCCTCGCCGGCGAGATCCTCGACGCCAAGTGCTACCTCGGGGCGATGAAGCCCGGCGACGGCAAAGCCCACAAGGCGTGCGCCACCCTCTGCATCGACGGCGGCATCCCGCCGATGCTCTACGCCACACGGTCCGACGGCACGAAGGGCTACTACATCCTCACCGCGCGCGACGCCTCGCCCGCGCCCGAACTCGTCCGCGGCTACCTCGCTGAACCCGTCCGCGTCCGCGGCACGCCCTTGATCTCAGACGCCGGCCTCAGCCTGCTGATGATCGACGAGTACAGCATCCAGCGCGTCGGCCCGTAACCGGCTCACATGCGCTGCACGGCGCGCCACCGCGGGCACGTCACGAGATGGTCGTTCACCATCCCGCTCGCCTGCATGAACGCGTACACCGTCGTCGGGCCCACGAACTGGAACCCGCGCTTCTTCAGGTCTTTGCTCATCGCTTTCGAGAGCTCGGTCGAGCCCGGCACATCGTCCATCGTCCGAAACGAGTTGATCACCGGGTCCCCGTCCACGAACGACCACACGTAGGCGCTCAGCGCCCCGAACTCGTCCTGCACGCGCAGGACCGCCGCCGCGTTGCCGACCGTCGATTCGATCTTCCCCCGATGGCGCACGATCCCCGGGTTGATGAGCAGTTCCTCGACATCGCGCGAGCGGTACCTCGCGACGCGCGCAGGATCGAACCCGCAGAACGCGCTCCGGTACGCCTCCCGTTTCTTCAGGATCGTGGACCAGCTCAGACCGGCCTGCGCGCCCTCGAGCGTCAGCATCTCAAAGAGCTTCGCGTCGTCCATGCGCACAGGGACGCCCCACTCCTCGTCGTGGTACACAACGTCGAGCTCGCCCTTCGCCCAGGGACACCGGTTGTCGCACGCTTCCATGCGCGTCAGCCTACGCGATCAGCCGCACGGACCCCAGGCCGCGAGCAGCACCGCGAGATCCGCCGAGTCGACGTTGCCGTCGCCGTTCAGATCCGGCGCGCACGTCGGGGCGGCCAACGGGCAGGGCGATCCCCATGCCGCGAGCATCACCGCGAGATCGCCCGAGCCGACCATCCCGTCGCCATCGATATCCGCCGGGCACGCGCCGAGCAGCGTGATCTGGATCCCGTTCATCGCCGCCCCGAGCGCCGCGTCCGCGCCCGCCGCGATGCCCGAGTGCGTGCGCAGACGACCGTCCGCGAGCACCTCGGCCGTGTGACGCGAGTACGTCACGCCAAGCTCCTGCGCGCCGGACCACGAGCCGCCCACGAGCTGCCCCGTCCCCGGCGCCTCGTCCACCGTCGCCCAACTCAGCACGCCAGGCGCGTCGGGCATCCACGCGTAGATCGTGACCTCGTACATCCCCGCCTCCAGCCCGGCGAAGAAGATGCACGATTCGAGGCTCGCGTTGCGCGTGATCAGGCAGTCCGACATCAGCGCGTGCTCGTCCGCGCTAGCGCCGACCGGGCCGGCGAACCCCTGCAGCTCCTCGCCACCGAGGTTGACGATCGTCACGTCAGTCAGGTTGCCATCGAGCCCGAAGAGCGGCACCGTCGCGCCAAAGTTCGGCGGGTTGACCGAGTTCCACACCCCGGGTTGATCGCCGGCGCCCGCGTACGTCTCGCTCGGCGGCGCGCCGTGGCTCGTGAAGTCGATGTTGAAGCTCTGCCCGAACGCCGCGCCCGCGCACAGGAGAAAAACGCCCGCGACGCTCATCGGCCGGTGCGTAGCCTGGTGCATACCCATGGGACTGCCCTTCCAAAATGCCGGCGAACCGCCGCCGGTGCTGGTGAAACATTCCGCCGAGGCAGCGTGAATACCACGCCTCAGCGTGTCCAGAGGCCCTGCCCGCGGACATCACCAAGGAAGAGCAATCCGCGCGCCGTTTACCGCGCGTCGAGCGTCCGCACGAAGAACTCCGCGATCCGTGTGTACATCGGGACCACGACCTCAGGGTCCGTCGGGCTGTGCGTCTGCCCCGCCAGGGGCAGGAATTCGAACGGGATCCCCGCACGCAGCCACGCGTCCGCCAGCTTCGCCGAGTGCGTGAAGTACACGTTGTCGTCAGCCGTCCCGTGGATCAGCAGCGCCGGGACGCGCAGCGAATCCGCGTAGGTCAGCACGCTGCTCGTGGGGTAATCGACGCCCTCCGCGCCGGGCACGCCCATGTAGCGCTCGGTGTAGTGCGTGTCGTAGTCCAACCAGTCCGCGACCGGCGCGCCGATCACCGCCGACGCGAACACGTCCGGGCGTCGGCAGGCCGCCATCGCGCTGTAGTACCCGCCCCACGACCACCCGAAGATCCCCACGCGATCCGCGTCCATGTCGTCGCGCTGGGCGCACAGCAGCGTCACGAACTCGGACAGATCATCCAGCGGCGCCGTGATGAAATCGCCCTTCACTTCCCGCAGCCACACGCTCCCGCGCCCCGGCGTCCCGCGCCCGTCAAACCGCACCACGATCATCCCCTGATCCGCGAACCACTGGTCCAGCGCGATCGCCGTCGCCGACGGGCGCACGAACACCGACGTCGGCCCGCCGTACACGCGCACCAGAACCGGGTACGTCGTCCCGCTCTCATAATCAGAAGGGCGCACAACAGACGCGTGGTACCGGCGCGCCCCGTCAACCGAAATCAGCTCGACATCAACCGGCGCGTTGGGCGTCTCCCTCGCATCGGTCAGCGCCGCGACCCGGACCCCGCTCGCCGTGCGGACCTCGCTGATGCGCGTGCCGTCGACAAGCTCGCCGCGGTGCGCACAGAACTCCGCCCCGTCCGAGAAAACCCCGGTGTGCAGACCCAGCCCCTCGCTCATCCGCCGCGGCCGGCCGAGCACCGGATCCAGCGACGCCCGCATCACATGCGTCTCGATCTGGTTCACCCGCGCCCGGAAGAACACCTCGTCGTCATCAACCGCCAGCAGCTCCTCGTAACCGTCCGTCGGCGTCGTTACCACGCCGCGCAGCGACCCGTCCGCCTCGCGGATCTCCAGCTGGCGCCCGCCGTTCCGCTCCGTGCTCCAGAGGAACGCGGAACCGCCTTCGATCCACTCCGGGACCGACTGATCAAGATCAATCCACGCCCCGTCGTGCTCAACGTGCAGGGTCTCGGTCGTGCCGCTCAGGGTGTCCACCGCCAACACCGCGGCCTCCCGCTGATCACGCGTTTGCACCACCAGAGTCAGCGGCGCGTCCTTTTCCCACTTCACCGTCGCGAGGTACGGGTACCGCTCCCGGTCCCAGCCGATCGCGATCTCTCCACCGTTCGTGAGATCGCGCAGGTGCAGCGTGACCTCCGCGTTGGTCGTTCCGGCGCGCGGGTACGCCCACTCCCGCGGCGCCTTGCCGGGGTCCGCGGGGTCCATGATGCGGAACGTCACGACATCGCGCGTGTCCGTGCGCTGGTACAGGACGGCAGACGAGTCCGGCGACCACCAGTACCCCTTGTCCCGCCCCATCTCTTCCTGTGCGACAAACTCGGCCATCCCGTAGTGGACCCGCGGGTGCTCGTGGTCCGTCAGACGGCGCTCGTCCCCCGTCGTAACGTCCATCACGTAGAAATCCCCGTCGCGGGCGTACCCGATCCGCTCGGCGTCGGGAGAGAACCGCGCATCGATGGGCGCCCCTCCCGGTTCGAGCGTGCGCACCGATCCCGTGAGCCGGTCAAGCAGGAACAACTGGCCCGACAGCGGCAGCAGCACCGTTTCACCGTCGGGTGAGAGAGAGAACGAGGTCAGCCCGCGCCCCGCGTCGCGCCGGCGCTCACGGCGCGCCAGCTCTTCTGGCGTGAGTTCTTCCGCCGCCCCGCCGAGCAGCACATCCGCCGTCACGAGCACGCGCTCGTCCCCAGTGGTCAGATCCAGCTCGTAGAGATCCCGGACCGCGTCCCGCGCGCCCGAGCGGAGGAACAGCAGCGCGTCCCCGCCTGGCGTGAAGGTCAGCCCCGACGGGGCGCCGAAGCGGAACCGGTTCGTCTCGGCGTACTGCCCGAGCAGCGATTCGCCCTGATGGAAGACCATGTCTGCCGCCTGTGCGCGCTCGCGAGCGGGCTCGGGGGAGGCGGCGCACCCGGCGAGCAGCAGCGCGGGGAAGAGGAACGAGCAGACGGCGAGGCGCATGGGGATCTCCTTCTCGGTCTGTCTATATAAAGGATGACCACGCGGAGGATGCTCCATACGGAACTTGAACACGCCCCTCCCCGGATCGCGGGGCGTGCGGTAGGCTGTCCCGATGCCGCCCGGCCTCTTCTCGCACCGGACGGCGGAAAGGCGATCGCATGTCCGACGAGCACCGCCCCGAAGACCCGACCGTTGGCAGCCAGCCCGAGGATGTCGAACAGCTGCAGTACGGCAAGGGCCCCGGCCCGACCGAACTCAGCCCCCCGGACTCGTTTCTCGGTCACCCCAAAGGTCTGTGGGTGCTCTTCATCACGGAGATGTGGGAACGCTTTAGCTACTACGGCATGCGCGCCCTGCTCGTCCTCTACCTGATCTCCTCCACGAGCGACACGCTCGCGAACGGCGACCCCAACACCAACCCCGGCTTCGGCTGGACCGAAGACAGCGCGTACAGCCTCTACGGCTGGTACACGTGGGCGGTGTACCTCACGCCCATCGCGGGCGGCTGGCTGGCGGACAAATTCCTTGGCACGCACCGTTCGATGATCATCGGCGCGTGGGTCATCTCCGCCGGTCATATCACGCTGGCGCTTACCGAGCTCTTTGGCATCTCTGCTGGCGAAGCCGTCACGATGCAGTCCAGCCCCGGCGCGCTGCTCACGTTCATGCTCGGGCTCTTCCTGATCGTCGTCGGCACGGGCTTCTTCAAGCCGTGTGTCTCCGTCATGGTCGGGCAGCTGTATTCAGAAGGCGACGTCCGGCGCGACTCAGGCTTCAGCATCTTCTATATGGGCATCAACCTCGGCGCGTTCCTGTCGCCGCTCATCGCCGGCACGCTGGGCGAGACCGTCGGGTGGCACTGGGGCTTTGGCTCAGCCGCCGTCGGGATGATCGCCGGCCTCATCACCTACCAGATCCTCCGCCCGAAGTACCTCAAGGGCATCGGCGACCCGCCCGCGAAGGGCGAGGTCGACCCCGCCACCCTGAGCCCCGCTGAGAAAGCCGAGCACGAGAAGAAGGTCTACGAGCAAACACGCCCGTTTGTGCGCAAGGACTGGGAGCGGATCGCCGTCATCCTCGTTCTCGCGTTCGTGGGCAACATCTTCTTCTGGGCCGCGTTCGAGCAGGCCGGGACATCGATGAACGTGTTCGCCGCTCAGCAGACCGACCGATCCCTCTACGGCATGATGGGCGAGCTCGGCCCGCATATCCCCGCCGCCCCCGAGGGCGCAACCGCGGAAGAGATCCAGGCGATCGCGGATCAACGCGCGGCCGTCGATAACGAGGGCTGGTTCCCCGCGACGTGGTACCAGTCCGTCAACGCGCTGACCATCGTCATCTTCGCGCCGCTCTTTGGCGCGATGTGGGTCTGGCTGGACAAGAAGAGACTCAACCCGTCCTCGCCCATGAAGTTTGCGCTCGGGCTGTATCTGCTCGGGCTCGCGTTCATCGCGATGGTGTTCGGCGCGATCCAGGCGGAAGAAGGGGGTCTCGCGGCCCCGCACTGGCTCTTTATCACCTACGTCGTCTACACGTGGGGCGAGCTCTGTCTTTCCCCGGTGGGCCTGTCGCTTGTCACGAAGCTCGCGCCCTACCGCCTCCAGAGCCTGATGATGGGCGTGTGGTTCTTCACCTTCTCGCTCGCGAACCTTCTCGCCGCCCAGATCGCGCGGATCTCCACGCGACTCCAGTCAGGCGAGTTGGAGTTCCTCATCCCCGGGATGCCGGGCTTCTACCTGATGCTCGTCCTTGGGCCCATCGCGGCGGGCGTGCTCATCATGGTGATCTCGCCCTTCCTGAAGCGCATGATGCACGGCGTGAAGTGAGCCCGTTCCGCGCCATCGCGGCGTCTCTCCTTCTCGCCCTCGCGGCATGCGAGTCGGCGCCAACGCGCCACGTCACACTCTCCGGCGCGGACAGTGCGCGTCCGGGGTTCGAGGCGATCTCCCTCTTCGGCGAGGAGCTCCCGCGCCCCGAGGTCCCCGACGAGCGGCGCGCGGCGCTCGACGCGGATCTCTTCGCTGCGCGTCTCGTGCTTGAGCGCCGCCCCGGCGACCCGGATGCGCACATCTGGGTCGGGCGACGCCTCGGGTATCTCGGGCGCTACCGCGAAGCGGTGGACGCGTTCACCGCCGGGCTCCGCCGCTTCCCGCAGAGCTACCGTCTGCTGCGCCACCGCGGGCACCGGAACATCACACTGCGACGTCTCGACGCGGCGGTTGATGATCTTTCCCGCGCCGCGGCGCTCTCCCGCGGCGCGACTGACGAGATCGAGCCCGACGGCGCTCCCAACCGCTGGAACATCCCGCGCAGCACTGATCAGTCGAACATCTACTACCACCTCGGGCTCGCGCACTACCTGCGGGGCGAGTTCGGCGCCGCGGAGCTCGCGTTCACCGAGTGCCTCGATTACGCGGCGGTCAATGACGACATGCTTGTCGCGACGCTGTACTGGCTGAGCGCCAGCGCCGCGCGCGCCCGGGGCCCCGAGGCGGGGCTCGAGCAGGCCCGGCGCGCCCACCCCGAGATGCACGTCATCGAGAACCACGCGTACCACCGCTTGCTCCTCGCCCGCGCCGCGGGGACGAGCGAAGAGTTGCTCGCACAAACCGAGCCTGCCTCGCTCGACTGGCTGACGACCGCGTACGGTGTGTCGCTCTCGCGGGAGATCGCGGGCGACCACGAGGGCGCCGAGGCGCTGCGCGAGGAGATCCTCGCGTCGTCCAACTGGGCTGCATTTGGTTATATCGCGGCGGAGGCGGACCTCGCGCGCGCACAAGGAACCCCCCGATGACACACACCGCGACCGATCACGCCGACCTCCTCGCGTTCCGCGACCGGTTCCCGATCCTCGAAACGATGACGTACCTCGCGAGCCACTCGCTGGGCGCCGTGCCGCGCGCCGCCGAGGGCGCGCTCCGCAGGTACTACAACGAGTGGGCGGAGCTGGGCATCGCCGCGTGGGACGGCCCGTGGTGGCAGTCGGTGCTGGATTTCTCGGCCGACATCGAGAGCGTGCTGGGCGCACAGGGTGGGACGGTCGTCCCGATGCTCAACGTGACCAGGGCGATGGCCGCGGCCGCGAGCTGCTTCGAGTGGACCGG
>Ga0070726_10004670_pt1 | contig 10800 bp, 1 predicted proteins | sample tdAd471_FD_67275 | JGI IMG/M metagenome (GOLD analysis project Ga0070726, IMG submission 67275) | Marine sediment microbial communities from the Atlantic coast under amendment with organic carbon and nitrate - tdAd47.1 | ecosystem: Environmental > Aquatic > Marine > Coastal > Sediment | place...
CATTCAGCGAGCCAGGGCGGTTATCTCTCATATAAAAACAGCAGGTAATTTTTTGAGTAAACTGACTGGGCAAGACCTCGTTCAACTCCCCATTGGTGTGAGTCAGGAGGTGGGCAGTGTACGCTACACCATGGGGATTGCGAGCATGCAATTGCACGCCCAATATGCCCAGTTAGAAGTTTTTCTGGAAATAGATGCCCCCAATTTGGCCATGCCTTTACTCTTTTCATCTCCCGACGTCAAGTTTTCGGCAAGCGGCGGGATTGTTGGCGCCGCCACGCTAACGCTTTTAGGAAATATTCCGGTAGAGATAGTGCCTAACCGTTCCGCCCTGATTCTGATGAGAGGAACGAAAGATAACCAGGGGGCGATTGACGGAGGCACCTTTGTAAGGATAGACTGTGATGGTTTTAGTGAACTAGGGCTTGATGCGGTGGTAGAGTTTAGCCGGGCCTGGCTGAAGCCAGCAAAGGATAATGGAAGTACAAAAGTAAGTGGCCGGGTAGCCACAATAATATCCGATTGGGATGATATGCTGCTAGAAGTTGATTTAGACGATTTTGTCATCAATAAGATGGAAGATGTCATCTGGCGGGTGGATCGAGCCGTTTTTGATTTTAGTGATTGGCGCAACGCTAATGGGATAGAGTTCCCCCTGAATGGTTACGATCCTCCCCTATCGGATGACCGTTGGCGCGGTTTTTATATTGAGGAATTTCAAGTGGAGTTGCCACAACACTTCTCCGGTGCAGATTCTACTCTTCTCATCCAAGGTAACGATATCATTATCGACGACATGGGTTTTACGGGTAGCGCCATGGCTACGCCTATTCTGCCATTGGAACAAGGGGAGCTAGGTGGTTGGGCTTTTTCGATTGACACCTTTGGGATTAGCGTGATTGCCAACCAGGTAGAATCAGTCGCCTTTAATGGCTTGCTCAATATCCCACTTGCGCAGTCCAAAACGAATACGGGTGATGCGTCTAGTACTGTTAATAGGGAAGATTGTTTACAATATCAAGCCTATGTCAATACGAACAATGAGTACTTCTTTTCGGTTTCTCCCAACAGTACATTCGCAGTAGATATCTGGCAAGCTGAGGTAGGCTTTGATTCTTGCTCTTATATAGATATTTTTGATTTAGAAGAGGGCTTCACCGTGAAAGCCAATCTTCATGGCTATGCCACCATCAAAAGTGGTGAGGGGTCAGGGACACCGGTCCAGGCCGACTCCATTCACTTCCAGGCGGTCCAATTGTCCAATAGAAATCCTTACTTCAAACCGGGTTACTGGTCATTCCCTAGCGTGAGTCCCAATTTTGGTGCCTTTGCCTTGACCTTAGAGAATATCGGCTTGTATCCAGGGGATGAACATGGAGAAGCCATAGAATTAGGGTTTGATGCCTTAATCAGTCTTTCTCCCTCCAATAGCTTGGGAATAACAGCCTGTGGAGGCTTTGCTTTTCAAGGTGAACTACGACAAGAAAATGGTCGGCAGCGCTGGGCTTATAAGGGGATGAAAGTCAATGACATTTTCGTCAATGTATCTGCCCCTGGGTTTGGCGTAAATGGAGGGCTCAGTTTTTATGAGGATGACCCTACTTTTGGCAATGGTTTCCGCGGGATGGTGTCGGCATGGTTTCGAGGCGTCAATGATCCTGGCAGTACCGAGGATGTTGCTCCTCCCGAGGATCTAGGAACGAACAATAATAGTACCTCTTGCTTTGGTGAGATTCCCGATGCAGCCTGGGGTATTACGGCCATGGGGCAATTTGGCTCGATTGATGGCTTCGACTACTTTATCGTTGATGCGCTGGTGCACCTGGGAGAGGGAATTCCAATATTATCAGAAGCCTTAAAGCTCAAGAGTTTCGGAGGCGGTGTATACCATAGAATGGCTAGACAAGAGGATTCCTTTGCGGCCTTGGAAGAAGCGGAGGAGAATCTAGATCGGGTCATTCCTCCCTTAGGAAGTAGTCTAACTGGCATCCAGTATTATCCTGATCGCAATGCAGGTATTGGCATCAAAGCAACCGTGCTTTTAGCGGGTAAAAAGGAAAAGGCATTTAATGCCAATGCTACTTTCGAAATAATATTCAACAACTCAGGAGGGCTTACTCAGATTAGCTTTTATGGTACGGCAAAATTCATGCAAGATATCGCCATAGAACACCCCTATTTTGAAGAAAACCCTAATATCAAACCGCCTGTATTGGCTTCCATGTCAGCCTACGTATCCCTGGATTTAAATTTTGAAGAATGGGAACTGGATGCCAATATGGCCGTCTTTATCAATGCGGGTGCAGGCCTTGTACGCGGTGCGGGAGACAATGATAAAATGGGTTGGGCCAACCTTTACCTCTCCAAAAGTAACGGCTGGCACCTTAAAGCCGGCGAGCCGGCCCCCGGCAAACGAAATGGCGTCATTATAGGTATTCCTAAGATCGCAGAAAACTTAGTGCGTTTACAATGCTACCTAATGATGGGCACTCATGAGATTCCTGGCATTCCCCCTATCGAATCAGATTTGATGGCGAGAATCATGCAATATGACAAGAATCAAAGCCACCTGAGCAATCGGCCATCGGCTGTTTCGCAAGGTGGAGGTTTTGCCTTCGGCGCTTCTTTAGATATCAATACCGGTGAACGCAATTTCTTAATTTTCTACGGGCATTTCGCCCTTGCCTTAGGCTTTGATGTGGCCATCCAGGATTTTGGAGAAGCCCGTTGTGCCAATGGTGGTGCCATAGGGATCAACGGCTGGTATGCTTCTGGCCAAGCTTGGGCCGGGATAGGGGCTGGAGTGGGAATAAAAGTGAGACTTTTTGGTAGACCTAGAAAATTTGAAATCGCATCCGTCGCAGCAGGAGCCATTTTGCAAGCCAAATTGCCCAATCCATTTTGGGCTAAAGGTAGTATTGGCGCGCACTATAATATCCTGAATGGTTTGATCAAGGGAAATTGGAAATTTGATATAACTATTGGTCAGGAGTGTGAGATTATTGGTGCCGAAGATCCAGGGCTTGTCCAAGTGATTGAAGGGATCGACCCGAGTCAAGGTTTAGATGCGGTGGATGTCAGTACGACGCCTAAGGTCAACTTCTTGGTTCCTGTAGAGGAGTCCTACAGCTTCACGAATATAGAGGGTGAAAGAGAAACCTACCGAGTGCGGATCGATCAGGAGGCGACTTATATATTAGCTGGAGGTGAAAAAATCCAGGGTACGATTCAAGTAGCAGAAGACCATTTATCCGCTCAATTCATTCCAAGCCGAATCCTCGCTGGTGAAACAGATGCTCGTTTTATTGTCAGTGTATTTTTCGAGGAAAAAAGCGGCAATAGCTGGCAAAAAGTGAGAGAGAATAATGAAGTAGTCATCGAAAGGGACACCTTGGATTTTAAGACCGGCCCGGGGCTGGACCACATTCCCAACAGTAACATACTAGCCAATTATCCCATAGATGGACAATACAATTTTTATAAAAAAGAAAACGAATTAGGAAAGGGGTATATACTTCTGGCTCGAGCTCAACCTGATCTTTTACTTGATCTTCCTGCTAACTATAAGCAGGCGATTAGGTTGACAAAGAGCCAGGAGGTTTTTCCTTCCCTTTTTGACTTCACGGTAGATGAGGATGGGAAAAGTATAGCCTTTAACCTACCTCCCAACGCCTTGGAAGCAGATCAAGTCTACAAACTAGAGCTGATCCAACACCCTGATCAAGCTATTGAAAACGCCGACTTATTGTATCAACTTTTCTTTCGGGTGAGCCGATATAACACCTTACAAGAAAAACTGGCAGAATTACCTGATCTAAGGATGGCTGGTCGAGGTGGTATTATCGCAACAGCTGCGGTTGGCGAAGCTTTTGGCCGGTATGAATTGGGTTGGGGTGCTCAGAAAGGGCTGATCGAGCTAGTGGCAGATATGAGCCGTCCTTGGTATCAGCAGGAAGTCATTGATGTGATGTATAATGATTTTCCAGTAACTGTTAATGGGTGTGTCAATACACAGACTATCAGCTTGGCTTCTCCCCCCTATGGTGAAGATATCGCCCAGGCCATTCATTTTGGACAAAATGGAGCGGTATCGCCGATTACTAAAATGCATTTTGATGATCCTACCCAATTGCCGGTGACCGGTCCAATTGATATCAATATTAATTACCTGGTTCCACAAGTAGTGCAACAACAATATGATGAATTATATGCTAATGCAGAGGCCATTCTCACACAAGCTATGGCATATTTTGATACCGATACGCCGGGCGTATTTGCGGGAGGCTTAGTGAATGATTTTACAACGGGTGGTCCTTCTGGTGAAAATGACGATCCTCCCAACTATGAAGAGCTCAGACAATTGTGTCCCAGCGTCATTCCGGTCATTGATTTTTGTAGCCAAAGCATCCTTCCATTAAGCAATGGTAATTATCCAGTGAAATTGAAATATCGATTCCCGGGAACGGGGTCCATTGGCACGCAGATGATACTACAACTATTGAAAGACAACAATAGATAATCCAACAAAAAGAAATATGAAATACTATACTGTAGCTTTAATATTATCGGGTTTCATCCTGGCTTGTCCCTATAATTCGATGGGTCAGGATACCCTTTTTATTCAGGCCGTAGCTCACACTGATACGGAAGAGATCAAGATTCGCTGGGCACCTAGCCATCATTGGTTATGGCAATATGCCAATGAGGTGGGGTATATTCTGGAACGGGTAACCCTTAGAAATCAAGCTGGAATCGCATTAAGTCCTGCTGAACGCTTGGCCTCTCTAAAACGATGGCCTGCCCCTTTTTATCCAGCTGACATTTCCAACTGGAAGAGTAGGGTGGATACGAGTGAGGTGGCGGGATTGGCCGCAGCCGCTCTTTTTGGAGAAAATATGACGGTAGAAGACCTAAGTGTACATCCGATGGTTCAAATTTATAACCGGGTACAGGAACAGGACAACAGGTTTGGCTTTGGACTTTTTGCAGCCGACCAAGATTGGGAAGTCGCCAAAGCAATGGGATTGGCTGCAGAAGATACGGATGTTAAAGTAGGCGAAACCTACCTCTATTATGTCAAGCCAGCAAAGTTTCCTACTTCTTTTGTGGTAGAATCAAAGGCGCTCATAGCGAAGGCAGAAAGGGCTCCCCAATTGTCTGCCCCCAGTGCACTCAAGGCACAATTTGGAGATCGGGTAGTCGATTTAAAATGGGAGGCTAATTTCAGGACTAACTTTAGCAGTTATTGGATTGAAAAGTCGCTGGATGGTGGACAACAATTTGTACCCGTCAATCACCTGCCCATCGTCCCGACCCAACAAAAAGAAAATGGGCTCACTTCTGCTTTTTATCGGGATACCCTTTTGGAAAATTTTCAACGGGTGGTCTATCGATTAAGAGCTAAGTCTATATTTGGAGAACTTAGTCCCCCTTCAGACACCCTTTCTGGTTTTGGGCAACCCAAACGATTAGCAGCATCTATCGGGATTAGCAGCATCCGCGAAACGCAAGCTGGGCTGTTGGAAGTACACTGGGATTTCCCTACAAAATTGAGCCAACATTTAGAAGGTTTTGAACTCTTTCGGGCATCGCAAAAAAATGGCCCATTTGAAAAAATACATGCGGGCAAACTAAAAGCCGCAGAAAGGCGCTTTCAAGATAACTCAGCTCGTTCGGTCAATTATTACAAAGTCAAAGCTTTTGATCTCTATGGACATACCTATGAATCTTTTTCTGCATTAGGCCAGTTACTAGATGAAGAACCACCGCTGGCTCCTACTGGCTTGCAAGGAACGGTAGATAAGGACGGGAAAGTTAGTTTGTCCTGGCAGTCCAATCAAGAAGATGATCATATGGGGTACCGCGTTTTCCGATCTAACCAAAAAGAGGGTTTCTATAATCAAGTGACTGCCTACTTCACTAGGGATACTTTTTATCAGCATCAAGTAGACATGAGTACCAGTAGTAAATCTATCTATTATAAAGTTATAGCATTGGATTTCAGGGAAAACCACTCTAAAAAATCTATTTTTTGTGAAGTAAAAAGACCAGATTTAATTCCTCCGATTCCTCCTTTGATGAAGCGAGCCATACCTACAGATACAGGCGTGTCATTGGAATGGATTTTAAGTTCTAGCCAGGATTTGGCACAACACCTGCTCCAACGTCAGCAAGTGGGAGAAACAAACTGGAGGACGCTATTAAGCATTGATAAAGAGCAGTCCACTCGGCAATTCAGCGACCTGACAGCTAAAAAACAAATGACTTATCGCTATAGAGTTATAGCCATAGACGAGGCGGGCTTAGAGGCAAGTTCTAAGGTGGTAGAGGTAAGTCCTTTGGACAAAGGGGTACGAGCACCAATAGAGAACTTTGAGGTTCAGAGAGATAGCCTAACAGAAAGTATCCGCATCAGCTGGAAGTATCCACCTGCTCAAAAACTACATCAATTCGTCCTGTATCGGGCTGAGGCTGGGCGCCCCTTAGGAACCCATAAACAGATTTTAGCCAATACACTAGACGCAGAAAATGCTGACACCTTTCAGGTCTCCTTTAAAAGCTTTGAATTTCAAGACAAAAAGGTAAAAGCAGCCACGCAGTATACCTATCAATTGATAGCAAAATATAAGGACGGTGGATTTTCGCCCCTAAGTCCTAAGGTCAGCCTGCAATTACCGTAGGAGGACAAACAGAAAATTGATATAGCTCAGGAGTTCGCGCCTCCTGGTGGTTCAAAATTTAAGTGAAGGATTATTTAGGATGTATGAATTGAACCACTAATACGCTCAAAAATGTAAAATAGCCACACATGAAAACGCTCTTTCTATTAGTCATCAGTCTTTTTTCCCTACAGTTGCTACACGCCAAAACAGTGGCTTGTGACAATGTTTCCAATGCAGGTCTTATTTACCACAATAGTAATACCGATGGATTGGTAAAGTTCTGTACAGCTTGGCAACCAGCTCCTATTTCCGAAACGCAAGGAGCCAGTGGCGGCAGCGGCGGTTCTTTACTTTACCAATGGCAGTATGGCTTCAATGGAAGTAGCTGGGAAGATATTTCGATTTCAGCAGGGCAAAACAGCAATATAAATTTGGGGAGTTCTGCTTTGATTAATTTCTTCTCGAATAATAATATATCTACCGATGAGTCGATCTTTTTTAGGCGAGGAGTCAAAAGGCCCGATTGCTCGGATTACTTATATTCCAATTTGCTAGAATATCGGGTTTATCCCGACCTAAGTGATGCCAACCCTCCACTACAAGCGGGCATATTTTGTGACTTCGAAGATGCCCAGCATTGTGTTGGGGTAGGCAGTAGTAATAATACCGATACCTATGAGTACATCTGGGAGTTTTCTTTCGACAATGAAGATTACTTTTATACCTCGACCACATTCCCCGAAAACTATTGTTACGATGCAGGCACGACCGCTTATTTCAAAGTAGGTTCACGGCTTATCGGTTCTCCCTGCGAATATGAATACAAATCACCCCTACAAATTGTCACGCAACTCACCCCAGAATGGGAACTTGACATCACAGCCGTGAGTTGTGAAGGAGCGAATGATGGATCATTTAGCATTAGCGATGAAAGCGGCAACAGTGATGTGTTGACAGATGACTATACCTATAGTATTGACAACGGTCAAAACTGGCAAAGCAGTGCTACTTTTAATGGCCTGGGTGTAGGGAATTATACCGTTTCGATTCAAACGCTCTTTTGCGGAAGTTATAGCGAAAGCTTTAGCATAAACGCATCGCCCTCTCCCAGTCTAAATGATATAGATATTACTGATGAATCGGACTGCGGTGCTGCAGATGCGCGTATTGAAATTGAATTGAGTGGCGGAACAGGTAACTTCGAATATCGACTCAGTAGCACAAGTTGGCAGTCCAGCCCTAATTTCAATGGGCTGTCGGCAGGTAATTATGATGCCTACGGTAGAAATGCAGATGGGAGCTGTGAGACCTTTCTAACCCAAGTAACAATAGATGCCCCCTTATCACCTTCCATTAATAATATTTCGCTTGATGAAATAAGTGATTGTAATGAGAATGATGGGAGAATTAGTATTGAGGCGAATGGAGGAGATGGCCCTTTGCGCTATTCGATTGATGAGGGCGATAATTGGTCCAATAGCAGTACTTTCAATAACTTATCCGGGGGAAGCTATGAAGCAGGCGTCCAAAATCAAGATGGGACTTGTACGCAATTTGAAACGGTAAATCTTACGGAGCCCAATGCACCGATTATCCAAGAGGTTTCTTCAAATGATCCGACAGACTGCGATAGTGATAATGGCTCTATTAGCATCGAAGCAACGCTTAGTGGCAGCTCATTAGAATATTCTATTAACAACGGACAAAATTGGTCCGCTAATCATTCCTTTAGCAACCTCGGCCCGGGGACTTATCAAATTAAAGTTCGAAAATCTGATGGGAGTTGTGAGGTAGCTTATAATAATAGTGTTATCCTTTCCAGTCCCAGTTCACCCGAAGCCTCAAGCATTGTGGTAGAACAGCCTTCGAATTGCCAAGTAGATGACGGAGAAATTAATATCTATCCCTCCAATAGCGAATGGGGCTTTTCCATAGATGGTGGTCAAAGTTGGCAAGAAGGGTCTGGCTTGTTTTCTCAATTGAGCCCAGGCACCTACATTCCTTTTATTAGAAATGGAGACGGGACTTGTGCCCATCAAGCCGGGGCGCCCATTGAATTATCTTATCCTGATCAACCTACAATTACCGATATTGATTATGGGAACCCTTCCGATTGGTGTACTTCAGATGGCTACCTAATCATCGAAACAAGTGGCGGTGCAGGCCCTTTAGAATATACTCGTAATGGAATCACCTGGGGTTCATCTCCCGAATTTATTGGAGGCTTGAGTAGTGCGCTCTTAAGCCCTGGAGTTAGAAATGCAGATGGGAGTTGTGAAACCTTTTGGGAAGAGGAGATATTAATTAGTCCGCCAGACCGGCCCAGCATCGATGCTATTATTGAAAATGCAGACAGCGGTTGTGGAGCAAATGATGGCAGCATAATGATCGAGGCATCTGGAGGCATTGGAGCTTATGATTATTCGATCGACGATGGAGTCAGTTGGCAAAGCTCACCCCTCTTTGATGGCTATCCTTCTGCCAATTATGATATTGCCATCCGAAATAAGGACGGTAGTTGTACCATCACCGATGATGCTTACATCCCTACCCTACTTAAACCGAGAATACAATCATTTGATATACAAACACCTTCCGATTGTGGCCTGGCTGATGCTTCTATCAGCATAAGTGGAGACCGAGGAACCGGTGATTATGAATACACCATAGACGGGGGGCAAAATTGGACCAGTCAATCCACTATCTCAGATCTAGCTCCAGGAGAATACATCTTAGGGATTCGAAATTCGAATGGGTTTTGTGAAGTAATCGAAGGGGATCCCGTCACTATCAATGAACCACCCCATAGAATCATCACTAGTGTTGAGGTGATACAGCCCTCCGATTGTGATTTGGATGACGGAGAATTAACCCTATTTGTCCAAGGGGTTGGGATCAGTGAATATTCCATTGATGCCGGGGAAAATTGGCAGAATAGCCGCACATTCAGGGATCTAGCCCCTGGAGAATATTTCCCTGTAGTGAGAAACACAAATGGTAGCTGCTATCAGGCCTATGATGAGTCTTTTTCTTTAGCCTATCCACCACGCCCTGAATATGACGATATTACAACTCGTCCTACCAGCGATTGTGATGTGAATGATGGAGAAATGACCATTATACTAACGGCAGGGACGGGTAGTTTTGAATATTCTTTGAACGATGGAAATTCATGGCAGTCTTCTTCCACATTTACCGGTTTAAGCGCCACAACCTATGGCAAAATCGCAGTTAGAAATAGTGATGGTACTTGCTATGAAGAATACGCCTCTAGCGTGGAGATCACCGAGCCTCCTAGCCCAAGCTTTGGGGCTTCTGATATTGATCAACCTTCCGATTGTGAACTAGATGATGGTTTTATCGAAACCAATGCTCAACAAGGTATCGGCTCATTTGAATACTCCTTTGATGGAGGAGAATCTTGGCAGGATGCAGATTTTATAGATGACCTCAGTCCGGGCCAATACTTACAAGGTATTCGCAATGCGGATGGAACTTGCGAAGTCTTTCGGAATACCCCAGTAGAACTCGACTATCCGCCCAGCCCGTCCATCGCCAATATCAACTCCGAGCAACCTTCGGATTGTGGTACCGATGATGGTAGTATTTCTATCTCCGCGGCTAATGGAACTGGCAGTTTTCAATATTCCATTGATGGAGGAAGCTCATGGAAGAATAATGGTAATTTCAATAACCTCGCCCCAGGGCAGTTTGAGATTGCCATTCGCAATAGCAATGGTACTTGTGAGATTTTTGAAAACCAAGAAATAGAATTCGACTATCCGCCCAGCCCGGCCATTGCCAATATCAACTCCGAGCAACCTTCGGATTGTGGTACCGATGATGGTAGTATTTCCATCTCCGCAGCCAATGGAACAGGTAGTTTTCAATACTCCATTGATGGAGGAAGCTCTTGGAAGAATAATGGTAGTTTCAACAATCTCGCGCCAGGGCAGTTTGAAATCGCTATCCGCAATAGCAATGGTACTTGTGAGATTTTTGAAAACCAAGAAATAGAACTCGACTATCCACCCAGCCCGTCCATCGCCAATATCAACTCCGAGCAACCTTCGGATTGTGGTACCGATGATGGTAGTATTTCCATCTCCGCAGCCAATGGAACAGGTAGTTTTCAATA
>Ga0070726_10004672_pt1 | contig 10791 bp, 8 predicted proteins | sample tdAd471_FD_67275 | JGI IMG/M metagenome (GOLD analysis project Ga0070726, IMG submission 67275) | Marine sediment microbial communities from the Atlantic coast under amendment with organic carbon and nitrate - tdAd47.1 | ecosystem: Environmental > Aquatic > Marine > Coastal > Sediment | place...
ATGCTGCGCATCTTCAAGTTACTCGCTCAATCTCAGGATTAACTCGCTTCGCTCCTTGATCCCAACAGACAATGCTGGCAATGAACATAGATGCTGCGCATCTTCAAGTTACTCGCTCAAAATTTGCTCAAGCAAGCTTGGACAAATTCTTTCGCTCGTAACTTCCATTCGCAGAGAGGAAGGGATTCGAACCCTCGATACGCTTTTGGCGTATACACACTTTCCAGGCGTGCGCCTTCGACCACTCGGCCACCTCTCTTTTTCCTTAAGCAGTAATAACGCATTAAAGGGCTGCCAAATAACAAAAAAAATAACTGCTATTAAAATATTTTGGGTGGAAATTTTAGCTCATTTCCCCGCGAAGCGATGTCTCGAAAATGGTTCGGAAGCTCTCGGCCGAAATACCCTGGCCCAACAGATACATCAACTTTGCCAATGCGGCCTCTGTTGTTATATCCTTACCAGAAATTACACCTAGTTTCTTTAGTTCCATACTAGTTTCATACAAGCCCATATTAACACTACCGCCCGAACATTGGGTAACATTAATAACCGGAATTCCCCTCGCAACCACTTTCTTCAATCCTGAGATAAACCATGATTGAGTAGTTACATTACCACTACCGTAAGTCTCGAGGATAAGTCCCCGCAGCTGCGAAAAAGAGATCATATGCCTAAACGTTTCCTTGTCCATTCCTGGGAACATCTTAAGTAGCACTACGCCTGTTGCAAGATCTTTGAAAACCCTGAATTTCTTCCGACGGTTAGGAACCAATAGCGCCTTATAATTAATGGATAGATCTACTCCACTTTCCGCAAGGGCCGGATAGTTCAATGATGCGAACGCCTGAAAATGCTGTGCGTTGATCTTGGTGGTTCGGTTGGCACGGTATAATTTATACTCGAAATAAAGGCAAACCTCGGCGATTCTCGGATTTCCTTTTTCCTGTAAAGCTGCCAATTGAATGGAGGTGATCAGGTTTTCTTTTGCATCGGTTCTAAGGTCACCAATAGGTAATTGGGACCCGGTAAAGATAATTGGTTTGGCCAGGTTCTCCGTCATGAAACTGATAGCCGATGCCGTATAAGACATGGTGTCGCTTCCGTGCAATACTACAAAACCATCATACTTTTCGTAATTGTCCTCTATAATTGTAGCCAGCTTTACCCAGTAACCGGGGTTCATGTTCGAACTGTCAATAGGCTTTCTGAAACTTTTAGTGGAGATGGAACAATCAAGCAGATTTAGTTCGGGAATATATTTTAGCAGGTCTTTGAAATTAAAATTTCGAAGGGCTGCTGTTTCAAAATCCATGATCATACCAATGGTACCACCCGTATAAATAAGTAAAATGTGAGGTTTTGTCTTCATTTTATACGCCAAATATGTGCTTCGAATTTTCGGTTGTTATTTGTGCGACTTTCTCTTCCGAAATCCCATAAATCATAGCCACTTTTTCACAAACTAATTTCAAATATGAACTCTCATTCCGTTTTCCACGATAAGGTACCGGTGCAAGGTAAGGGGAATCTGTTTCCAAAACAATATGCTTGATATCGATCTCATGGAGAAAGGTGTCGATCTTCCCATTTTTAAAAGTTACTACCCCGCCAATGCCTAATTTCATATTAAACCCAATAGCTCGCTCTGCCTGTGATTTTGTTCCTGTAAAACAATGGAAAATTCCGAAGAGATCATCATCCCGCTCCGTTTCCAATACCTCAAAGATCTCATCAAAGGCATCTCTGCAATGAATCACTATGGGCAATTTATATTTTTTTGCTAGTTGTATTTGTTCACGAAAAGCTTTTTTCTGAATTTTCAAAGTAGAGGTATCCCAGTACAGATCGATCCCAATCTCTCCTACCGCAATAAATTTTCGTTGCTCAAATGCTTTTGTTACAAAATCTAATTCCTGTTTATAAGACTCTTCTTTCACAGAGGTTGGGTGCAGGCCCATCATCAGGAATACTTTGCCCGGGTAATTCCTCTCGAGCTTATACATCGATTCTGCATAGCTGGAATCAATAGCAGGAATAAAGAAACGATCGATCCCCGCTTTCGTCGCCCTCTCCATCATGGCGTCCCTGTCCTCTTTAAAAGCTTCACTGTAAAGATGTGTATGAGTATCGGTTAACATGGCTACAAAGCTAACTAATTTGTTGCCTATCTTTATCAAAAAAAAGTGACGACATTACGACAACTCTTGGAGGCAAAAGGTTTTTATCGAATCCCGCTAAAGAAACTTAAAACTGGTCATTATAAACTAAGTGCCAGGGTTAATGGCAAAAAAGGTGATTTCATCCTGGATACGGGTGCTTCCAATAGTTGTATAGGATTTTCCAGTGTGGAACGTTTCATCATGCTTACCGAAGAAAGCCAGATAAAAGCGGCCGGCGCTGGTGCGATTAACATGCGAACACACGTGGCCAATGACAATTATTTTACCATTGGGAATAAGAGTTCACGTAAGATGTCTTTCGTGATTTTCGACCTGAGTCATGTAAATGAAGCGCTTTTACAAGTAGATGAAGAGGCCGTACACGGAATACTGGGTGCAGATTACCTCAAGGCGAACGCCGCGGTCATTGACTACGGTAGGAATGTTCTTTACCTGAAATAGAATATAATACTCTATATTTGTTGGTATAGAAGTCCCCCAATATACTTATATATGAAGGCGTTGCCGAATTTCTTATTCATACTTTTACTGTTGATCACTTCAAGTTCGTGGTCGCAGGATATAGCGTATTTTATAAATCTTTCTGAAACCACCTCCGACCGCCAGGAGAAACTTGTTGCTCTTGATTCGGTAATAAGTAAGGCCAGAGTGTCTGATTTGGATGCCTTTATTGAATACAGCCTGAAGTATATAGAACTCGCCAAGGAGATGGACAGTGTTGAGGCTGCTGCCCGAAAGATGATTAATGTCCATTACAGTCTCTCTTCAGTAAAAAATGAACCACGACAAGCCCTTACAATTATTGACGGGATCCTCGCCAGAAAATATAAGATAACAGACAGTTATCTGCTGGGTGGTTTATATCTGAAACGCGGTGATTCTAACCACAAACTCAATCTTAACGATGCAGTAGAGGATTACAAAATGGCTATCGCCAGTTTTTCTGAAAAAGACTCTGTTTTTATCGCAGATGCGTATTTATTCAGCGGACAAGCGTATTCCAATATGGGTAAATTTGTTCCGGCAGGTGAAAGTTATCGGAAAGCATACAACTATTTCGAGGCCTTGAAGGATTATGAGTATATGTTCTATGCACAACAGGGTATCACTACTATGTTTAGCATGAACGGATTTCATGAAAAGGCAATGAAGGAACGCGAAAAGAACTTAAAAAAGATAGAATCTCTGGAGCTCACACATCACCTCCCCACCGAATATTACAACCAGGCTCTAGACTACGAAAAAATAGGGAATAAGATAAAATATCTCGAATACCTGTTTAAAGCAAAGGACGCAATAGATAATTCCCGTAAAAACAATCTGGAGATCTCCAACGAAATGTATGTCTACGCCGAACTGGTTGATTATTATTGTGAAAGTGGTCAGCTTTCGGCCGCTGAAGATTACCTCGCACTTATCAATCAATTTCATAAAAACTCCCAGGACAATCTTATCACATCTTCCCAATATCTGGGCGCAAACGCAAAATACCATTTTACCCGGGGTGAATATGATATAGCCCTCGATTACGCCAAACAGAAATTAATAAAGGCCGAAACTCTTAAATACGAAGAAAACATATTGTCTTCACACAAGTTGCTTTCAGATATCTATTTTGCACAGGGAGCCTTTGAGAGTGCACTGGAACATGAAAAGGCATATTCAGAATTGAAAGATTATATATACAACAAAGGCGTTGCAAACTCGCTTGCCTATTACCAGACCTTATACGAAACCGAAAAGAACGAAAAGGAACTGGTAGAAAAAAGTTCGAATATTCAATTGCTGGAGAAGGACAACCAGACATTCAAGAAATTGATGATCTTTGGTGGGGTAGCATTGTTGTTACTATTTGGAGTGATCTTGTTGTACCGGAATCAGCTCTATTTTAAGAACAAGAAAATATTGCAGGAGAAGTTTAGCCAGGAATTAATCGTTTCCCAGGAGGAAGAGCGTATGCGTATTTCTAAAGACCTTCATGACGGCCTTGGGCAGCGATTACTGGTAATAAAAAACAAAATGATCGCTACCGGAGATGCGGAAACCAAAAATATGATTGACGAAACCATCGAGGAGGTTAGATCCATTTCAAGAGACCTTCACCCATTTCAGTTGCAGGAAATGGGAATCACCAAGGCTCTGGAGCATACGGTGACTCAGATCGACGAAAATACTACTCTTTTCATTTCGTCCGAGATCGATAATATTGATAATATCTTTAATCAGGAGGGAGAGGTCAATATTTACAGAATTGTACAGGAAAGTCTGAGTAATGTGTTAAAACACGCAAAAGCGGAAGCAAGTAAGATTTCGGTTAAAAAAATGGCTAACTTTGTGGTAATTTCAATAAAGGATAATGGAGTGGGTTTTGATTTTTCTGAAAAGCTTCAGAATGTAAAGTCTTTAGGACTGAAAACGCTAATGGAACGCACCCGTTTCTTAAATGGACAGATGAAGGTAGAGTCTAAGGCCAATAATGGCACCACCCTTCAATTTCAATTCCCGATCGCGTGAACAAAAACAAATCCATCATTACTGCAGACGACCATCCTCTGCTACTAAAAGGACTTAACGATTTCCTTTTGGAGAAAGGCTATAATATTGTGGGTTGTGGCGAAAACGGCAGAGAGGCCTATAATCTCATAACCAAATTGAAACCGGATATTGCTATTCTGGATATTCAGATGCCTTTTATGTCCGGGCTGGAGATTGCCAAGAAGTGTAAAACCAATGGCATTGATACCAAAATTGTACTTATCACCATTCACAAGGAGAAGGAGCTGTACAACAAGGCTCAGGAATTGAATATTTTCGGGTATATTCTGAAGGAATTCGCTATAGAGGAAATAGAGAATTGTATCGGGATGGTTTCTGAAGGTGAGCCGTATTTCAGTCAGAAGATCAAAGACATGCTCAATTCGAACAGTGCAGATGATGAAGCTCTCAATGTTTTAACCCCTTCCGAAAAAAAGATCCTCAAATTGATCGCTCGCGATAAGACCAATAAAGAGATCGCTTCCTTACTCTTTATTTCCTACCGAACTGTAGAGAAACATCGGTCCAACATTATTAATAAACTAAAGCTGGAACCTAAGACGAACAGCCTTCTTAGCTGGGCTAAAGAACATCACAATAAGCTTCAATAAACAGGTGATGCCTAATTAATTACGTGTTAACACGTATTTCAGTTTCAGCAAAACTTTCTCACATTTACAGTGTGAAAGATCTTATGGTTTCTAAGGAGAATAATCAGAGTAAAGCTCGAACACGAAAAATAGTGTTCATTGTATTAGCGATATTCATAATTTCAATCGTTCTACTTAATTTATTAAACTATTTTGTTTCGTATAAATAAGTCCGTTAAGATTTAACTAACTAACCAATAAAGCCCGGAAATTCCGGGCTTTATTGGTTTTATATGGCAATGAATTATTAAAGTTCCAATGCCTTTTTCACATCGTTGTTCATCAACAATTCTTCAGGGTTTTCCAAAGCTTCCTTAACAGCAACCAGGAATCCTACAGATTCCCGCCCGTCTATGATGCGGTGGTCGTAGCTAAGTGCTACGAACATTACAGGTGCTATTACGATCTCCCCATCCTTTACCACGGGCCGCTCTACAATATTGTGCATTCCTAGAATACCGGATTGCGGCGGATTGATTATCGGAGTGGAGAGCATACTTCCAAACACCCCTCCATTTGAAATGGTAAATGTACCTCCGGTCATTTCATCAACGGTAATTTCACCATCCCTGGCTCTTAGAGCCAGTCTTTTCACTTCGGCTTCCACGCCGCGGAAGGTGAGGTTCTCTGCATTCCGTATCACTGGAACCATCAGACCTTTAGGGCCAGACACAGCTATGGAAATATCCTTATAATCGTAAGTGATCTTATAATCGCCATCGATCATGGAATTCACATCCGGATATAGATCCAGCGCCCTAACCACAGCAAGGGTAAAGAATGACATAAACCCGAGGCTTACCCCGTGTTTTTCTTTAAAGGTTTCCTTATACTGTTTGCGCAATTCGAAAATTGGGCCCATATCCACTTCGTTGAAAGTGGTGAGCATAGCTGTTTCGTTTTTGGCAGCAACCAGGCGTTCGGCAACTTTACGCCTTAGCATCGATAATTTCTTGCGCTCAGATCCACGCTTTCCGTGTCCTGGTGTTCCCATGGACGGAACTGCGTTCATGGCGTCTTCTTTGGTGATCCTTCCATCACGGCCACTTCCCGTTACCGATCCGGAATCTATCCCTTTCTCATCCAGTATCTTCTTTGCAGCGGGTGAAGCTGTTCCCGAAGCATAAGTTTTCTTTGTAGCCGGAGCTGCCTTCTCGTTTGTTTTTTTGCTCGTAGCCCGCTCTTTATCAAGATCGGGGCCGGCGTTGCCTTCACCCTTTTCATCACCTGGCTTCTCGTAAGTCTGAGGCTTTGATTCACCTTCAGGTTTTGGAGCATCCGTGTCTATTAAACACACTACGTCACCAACGGCTACAGCATCACCTTCTTCAGCCTTGAGCGTAATAATACCACTCGCTTCAGCAGGAAGTTCTAATGTTGCTTTATCGCTATCCACTTCGGCAATTGCCTGGTCTTTTTCCACATAGTCTCCGTCTTCTACTAACCACTGTGCTATTTCTACTTCGGTTATGGACTCTCCCGGAGAGGGGACTTTCATTTCTAATGGCATACTATTATTATTTTCCTTTACAGAATTATTAGTTGTTTTCTTCAGTTGGGTTAAACACACTTTCGATCACGCGTTGGTGTCTCTGTAAGCTACGAACCGAGCTTCCCGAGGCCGGAGCAGCATACATTTTACGACTACAAACTCGCCAATTCCTGGATTGTTCGTAGTGCATCAACATGTGTGAATAAGCCCCCATATTTTTAGGTTCTTCCTGCGCCCATACAATGTCGGTCGCGTTTTTATATTTCTTTAAGGTCGCAGTTATTTCATCCTTAGGCAAGGGAAATAATTGCTCTATTCTTACTAAGGCAACATCATCTCTTTTCAGTTCCTCCTTTTTTTCCAGCAGATCGTAATAGAATTTTCCTGTGAGGAAAACCAGGGTTTTAATTTTCGATACCTTAGCATCCGGGTCGTCGATAAGCATTTTAAAACTACCATTCGCCAATTCTTCCCTGGTAGAAACTACTTTCGGATGACGAAGCAAACTCTTAGGCGTGAAAACAATCAATGGCTTTCTGAAATCCACTATCATTTGTCTTCGCAACAGATGATAGAAATTTGCCGGCGTGGTACAATCTGCCACAAACATATTATCCATAGCACACAACTGTAAATATCGTTCCATACGAGCTGAAGAGTGCTCGGCACCCTGACCTTCGTATCCATGCGGCAGCAACATCACGAGTCCATTTTGCAACTTCCATTTATCTTCAGAAGCAGATATATACTGATCTATCATGATCTGCGCCCCATTACTGAAATCTCCAAATTGGGCTTCCCAGATGGTAAGAGTTCTCGGACTCGCCATGGCATATCCATAATCAAAACCAACCACTCCGTATTCAGATAACAAAGAGTTATAAATATAAAAATCGCCCTGTTCTCCTTTTAAATTGTTTAATAATACAATTTCTTCCTCACTATCCTCCACTTTAACTACTGCGTGTCTATGGGAGAAGGTACCTCGCTCCACATCCTGACCAGACATTCTAACATCGTAGCCCTGTGTGAGTAAGGTGCCATAAGCAAGTAATTCGCCCATAGCCCAGTCCAGTTTATTGTCTTCAAAGTACATCTTGTGCCGAGCTTCGATCAGCCTGGAGATCTTCCTTAGAAACTTTTTGTCCTGCGGTAACCTGGTAATCACTTCGGCAACCTCATTCAGTTTTTTAATATCAACAGTGGTATCGAATGTTTTTACCATACTGTCCCCTTCGGCATAGTGGAAACCATCCCATTCGTCTTTCATAATGGCTGTGATCTCTGTCTTCTCTTCCTTACGAGAATCCTCCAGTTTCTCTTCCAATTTATCCTTGTACTCCTGTTCCAGATGTGCCGTAAATCCTTTATCGATCACTCCTTCCTGTATCAGTTTCTCGGCGTAGATATCTCTGGGGTTCTTATGTTTGGAAATAGCCTTGTATAATTTTGGCTGTGTGAAACGTGGTTCGTCCCCTTCGTTATGCCCGTACTTCCTGTAACCCAAAAGGTCTATAAAAACATCCCGTCCAAATTCCATTCGGAAATCCAGTGCAAATAACATGGCATGAACAACTGCCTCAACATCATCGGCATTCACATGAAGAATTGGCGACAGTGTTACTTTGCCTACGTCTGTACAATAGGTGGAGGAGCGTCCGTCCAGATAATTTGTGGTAAACCCAACCTGGTTATTCACCACAATATGTATAGTACCCCCTGTTTTGTAGGCATCTAGCTGGGCCATTTGAACTACCTCATAAACCAATCCCTGGCCGGCAATGGCTGCATCGCCATGAACCACAATGGGCAGTACCTTACTTATATTGTCTTTATAGCGTCTGTCTTGCTTAGCTCTGGCTATTCCCTGTACCACAGCCCCCACGGTTTCAAGGTGAGAAGGGTTAGGTGCGATATTTAAGTTGATTTTTTTACCGCTATCCGTCTGTCTGTTGGACGTCCAGCCCAGATGATATTTTACGTCTCCGTCGAAGATGTCCTGCTCGTAATCCTTCCCGTCGAACTCACTAAAAATATCCTTCGCGCTCTTCCCAAATATATTGGTAAGGGTACTAAGGCGTCCACGATGTGCCATCCCCATTACAAATTCTTCCACACCCTTTTCAGCAGCATTTTCTATAAGGGTATCCAATGCCGGGATCAGGCTCTCTCCTCCTTCTAGGGAAAATCGTTTCTGACCCACATATTTTGTATGAAGAAAATTTTCGAAGGCAACGGCTTCATTTAATTTTTTTAGGATATGTTTCTTCTGTTCCGGGCCGTATTTAGGTTGATTGTCATTAACATTCAGCTTATTCTGGATCCATTCGATCTCTTCCGGTTTTCGAATATACATATACTCGATACCGATACTGCTGCAGTAAATACTTTCAAGATGGCGAATGATCTCTTCCAGGGTAGCTTCTCCTATACCAATAACCTCTCCGGCCTGAAATTTTGTATGAAGATCGTCTTGTGATAGCCCGAAGTTTTCGATGTCCAGGGTTGGACTATATTTTCGTCTCTCTCTAACAGGGTTGGTTCTGGTGAACAGATGCCCCCTGCTGCGATATCCATCGATTAGGCGTATTACCTGAAATTCCTTTTGCACCGCTTCAGGAATCTCCGGGATGTTGCCTTCAATTCCAAGGGCTTCCAGAGAACCATTTTCAATTCCGAAGTCAAATCCTTGAAAAAATGCTCTCCAACTAGGTTCTACCGTATCGGGGAATTGTAAATATTTATCGTAAAGTTCGGCGATATAAGCAGGATGTACCGCGTTGAGAAAAGAATATCGATCCATTGTAGAGATAATCGAGGCTATTAGTTTGATAAACGTTACAAAAATACAACAAATCCAATAACTTGCTCTTTTAAAATTATATATTTATCGGTAGAAACCATTAAAGTTTTCCCAATGAAATTTTGTCGTAACATATCTATTTATCTGCTCCTTAGCTTACTTTTAGGTTGTTCTTTCCAATCCTTCGCCCAGAAACAAAAAGCTCCTTCTCCATTTTGGCAGCATGTTCGCTTTGGAGGCGGGATTGGTCTTAGTTTTGGAAATGGCTTCTTTAGTGGAACACTCGCGCCCAGTGCGATCTATCAATTCGATGAGCGGTTAGCCATGGGGCTGGGATTGAACGGAACCTACAATAAACAGAAGGATACCTATTCTTCAACTATTCTGGGTGGAAGTGTAATTACACTGTATAATGTCATCCCCGAAATCCAGTTATCTGCCGAATTCGAAGAGTTGAATGTGAACCGATCCTACGATTCCCGCCTAGGCCTGGAAGATGATAATTACTGGTATCCGGCTTTATTTCTGGGAGCTGGATTTAGAACCAACAATATTACTGTGGGGATACGTTACGATGTACTTTACGACGAAACAGATAGTATTTACGCAAATGCTTGGATGCCGTTCTTCAGGGTGTATTTTTAAACTTTTCTAAGCATGAGCCAGGCTCCGAAATTGCGTAAATGCCCCTTTCTTTCTTCAGATATCTGGATATTATTTAATACCTCATTGGCCGTTTGAGTATAGTGTGCTATCTCTTTTTCTGTTGCTGAAACAGCCCCCGAATTCTCAAAGATTCGTTTTACAATACTAATTTTATCCGAAGGGTCCTTCGGACAAATACTAAACAGATGCCTTAGTTCGGCAGCTTCGGAAGGTGATGATCTTTTCAATGCAGTTAGGTAGAGGAATGTTTTTTTGTTGGCAATGATATCACCGCCTATCTGTTTTCCGAAAGTGTCCGGATTTCCGAAGGCATCGAGGTAATCATCCTGTAACTGGAAGGCAATTCCCAGATTCCTTCCAAATTCGAATAAACTGGTCTTACACGCTTCGGATGCACCTGCCACGATGGCTCCCATCTTCATCGCCGCACCAATTAGGACAGCTGTCTTACACTCAATCATT
>Ga0070726_10004675_pt1 | contig 10784 bp, 11 predicted proteins | sample tdAd471_FD_67275 | JGI IMG/M metagenome (GOLD analysis project Ga0070726, IMG submission 67275) | Marine sediment microbial communities from the Atlantic coast under amendment with organic carbon and nitrate - tdAd47.1 | ecosystem: Environmental > Aquatic > Marine > Coastal > Sediment | place...
ATGGCTGGTGCGGGAGGAGGTCGTCACACAGTCTGTCGCCGACGGCCTGCAGCCGGCCAGAGCCAGCCAGCGGCTTCCCGACGTAGTGTCGGAGTCTCGCGCTCGTGCCCTGCTGGAGGAAGTGCCACTCGAGCCGCAAGACAGAGCCTTGCTCGAGGTGATGTACGGCGCGGGCCTGCGGGTGGGGGAGGTGAGCGCCCTCGATGTGTTCGACCTCGATCGGGGCTCGGGCGTGATCACGGTCCGCCGGGGGAAAGGGGGCAAGGAACGGCGGGTGCCATTGGGGCGCGCGGGGCTGGCCGCCGTCGAGCGGTGGCTCGAGCAGCGAGGAGGGGACGCCGGGCCCCTGTTCATCAACGCGCGGGGGGGCCGCATGTCGCCCCGCACGATGCACAGGAGGGTGGAGCGGGCGGGCCAGCTCGCCGGAGTGCATGGCCTGCATCCACATGCACTGCGGCACAGCTTCGCCACTCACCTGTTGGATCGCGGGGCCGATCTCCGGGGGATCCAGGAGCTGCTGGGGCACGCGTCCCTCGGCACCACGCAACGCTACACGCACGTGTCGGTCGAGGCCCTGGTGGCGACGTACCGTAGAGCCCACCCCCATGCGGAGGGCGGGGGCGACGACGAGCGTTAGGCTGGCCTCCGGCCCGCGGGCCGGCGGAGGGATCATGCCGCACGTCGTCATCGTCGGAACGCAGTGGGGAGACGAGGGGAAGGGGAAGATCGTCGACGTGCTGTCGCGGCACGTGGGGGCTGTCGCTCGCTTCCAAGGCGGCAACAATGCAGGCCACACCCTGGTTGTCGAGGGAAAGAAGGTCGTCTTGCATCTGCTCCCGTCAGGTGTGCTGCGTGACGACTGCCTGTGCGTCATCGGCAATGGGGTGGTGGTCGATCCCGCGGTTCTCCTCGAGGAGCTCGACGAGCTCGGGGAGACGGGGCGGGTGCTCGGCCCCGAGCGGCTGCGGATCTCCGCGCAGGCCCACGTGATCATGCCCTACCACCTTGCTCTCGATCGGCTTCGGGAAGCAGCACTCGGGGATGGTCGCATCGGCACGACGTGTCGCGGGATCGGCCCCTGCTACGAAGACAAGGTGGCTCGTCGTGGGGTGCGGATGTCGGATCTGGTGCGGCCCGAGGTGCTCCGCGAGCGCATCGCGAGGGTTCTCCCGGAGAAGAACGGGGCCATCGCGGCATTGGGGGGAGAGCCGCTCGACCTCGATGCCATCGTGGAGGCCCTATCGCCGCTCGGTGAGCGCCTGGCTCCCTTCGTGGGCGACGCCGCCGCTGAGCTGCACCGACTCCATCGCCGCGGTCGCTCGATCCTGTTCGAGGGCGCTCAGGGCACCTTCCTCGATATCGATCACGGCACCTACCCGTATGTCACCTCGTCCTCGACGGTGGCCGGGGGCGCGTGCGCGGGATCCGGGGTCGGCCCGACGCTGATCGACGAAGTCGTAGGGATCGCCAAGGCCTACACGACGCGCGTCGGCTCCGGGTGCTTCCCCACGGAAGACCTCGGCGAGCCGGGCGAGCGCCTGCGAGCCCAGGGCGCCGAGTTCGGCGCCACCACGGGCCGCCCGAGGCGATGCGGGTGGTTCGATGCACCGCTGGTGCGTCACGCCGCACGCTTGAACGGTCTGACGCGGCTGGCGCTCACCAAGCTCGACGTGCTGTCGGGTCTGAGCGAGGTCCCCTTGTGTGTGGCCTACGAGGGCTACGACCGCGAGTCGTTCCCCGCCGCTCTCGACGACGTGACGCCGATCTACGAGACGATGCCGGGGTGGGAGGGCGACCTGTCGGGCTGCCGGAGCATCTCGGAGTTGCCGGCCAACGCGCTGCGGTATGTGCAGCGCGTCGAAGAGCTCGTGGGCATTCCCGTCGAGCTGGTGAGCGTGGGCCCGGGCCGCAGCGACACGATCCTGCACGGGGATCTGTTCACCCGTTGAGCCGTTGACCCTCTCCGCGAGGGCCGTTAAGAGGTCGTCGCTGGGCCGCTAGCTCAGTTGGTAGAGCACCGGCCTTTTAAGCCGAGGGTCATAGGTTCGAGTCCTATGCGGCCCATCATCGATTGCGACCCTATCGTCTAGTCTGGTCCAGGACACCGGATTTTCATTCCGGCAACACGGGTTCGAATCCCGTTGGGGTCACTCCACTTGAAGACCACGCCCCAGGGCGTGGTTTTCTCGTTGTCGGGCTAGGCCAGCAGCGTCGCGGCGATGGCGACGGCGACCGCTAGCGCCACGGCAGCCACGCCCATGCCGATGATCAGCACCATCAGGCCGACCACGACGGGCACCATCGACCGGCTGGAGCCCTCGGGAGGCGGGCCCTCTGACGGAGGGGCGAGGGCGGCGAGCTCTTCGCTCAGATGAGGGGAGAGCACCTCGAACTCGGAGTCCGGGCCGCCGTGGAGGGATGGGATGTCGGATTGCATGCACCCACCGTAGGCCGTGGGCGCCGTCGTCGCAGGCACCGGGCGTGACGATGGGGTTGCGTGGGCTAGAGGGCCAGCGCCAACAGCAGCCCCGCGGCGACCGCACCGACCGCCAGGATGCCCACTAGCACGACGCCTGCGAGGCCCAACAGGACCGCCTTCGGCCTCACCGCAGGCTCTGCTGCCTTGGGAGGCGGCCGGTCCAGGAGGCGAGGGCTGAGCACCTCCATCTCGGACAGGTCATCACGGGGGGGCAGGTCGGACTCGATCATGGTGTGCTGACGGCTGGCTAGTGCCAGACCATCGCCCCCTCGGGAAGGAAGTAGAGGATGCGCATCCGCCCGCCGGTCACGGTCGGCACGTGGCGGCTGCCTGGTGGCACGACGACCCAGCCCTCCGGGTGGCCCAGGAAGCGGGGATCGCCCTCGGTGGCGAAGCACAGTGACACTTCGCCGTTCGGGTGGGTGTGCTCCGCGGCCTCCCCACGCATGTCGACCGCATCGATGGACATCCCGTGGGTGGCTGGGCTGGGCTTGGCAACCCTCCCGAATCGCACGTTGGGACCTGCCTGGCGCGGGACCAGGTCGTCGCTGGCGAGCACGGCCTGGCGCACGGCGGACAGGTCGGGATGGGCCGCTTTGAGGGCCGCAATGGCCGCCTCTGGCGCGGACAGGTCGAGGGTGGCGATGGTCTGGCAAAGGGGGACCAGCAAGTCGAACATGGGACGCTCCGTCGGGACCTTACCCTACTGCTCGGGTACTGTGGGCGCGCTGCAGGGCGCAGGCGATGAGCGCTCGGGTGAAACCCTCGTGCCCGCGCGGATCGTGTCGAAGGCACAGATCGGCGCTACCGGGATCGGTCGGAGGGTAGAAGACGCCGCAGTTGGGGTTGATCTCCAGGAACACCGGGCGCCCCTTCGGGTCGAGGCGCAAGTCGCAGCGGCCGAAGCTGGAGCCTCCCAGCTCCAAGAACACCCGGGATGCTGCGCGCCGCAGGCGCTGACTCAGCGCCGCGTCGGTGATCGGATCGCACCGCAGCCCGTCGTAGTCGACCCACTTGAGCTTCTCGTGCTTGAAGTGCTCCCCGGGGGGAAACGTGTAGCGGATGGGCGTGAACGTGATGGGGTGTGCCGCATCCTCGGGGTTCTCCGCTACCAGCACGGTGCACTCGTCTCCGTCGATGTATTCCTCGATGAGGGCGAACCCGAAGCGCTCCATCGTCTTGCGAGCCTGGCGGCGGAGCCCCGCTGGGGTGACCACGCGGCTGCTGCGGCTGATGCCCACACTCGCGTACGAGTTGTGGTGCTTGACGAACAGCGGGAAGGTCAGCGTCTGGGCAGCCCGCTCGACGTCGTGCACCGTCTTGGCGAGGACCCCCTTCGGGACCTTGACCCCGGCGCGCCGAGCGGCTCGCTTCATCTGGGCGCGGGTGGGCTCGTAGAAGCCCGATGTGGCACCGGTGAAGGCGACACCCATTGCCTCGAGCGTGTCGACCACCTCGATGCCGGGCACATCATCTTGATCCGCTGCGCCATCGCACAAGTTGAAGAAGACGTCGAACTGATCACGCAGAGGGGGCAGCCTGGTGGGTGCCTCACCCTTCTGCAGCGTGATCACCGACCAGCTGGCCTCCGGGAGGTAGGGGCGGGGGTCGCAGGGCCAGTCGTTCGCCGGAAACGGGTCGGCGTCGAGGTCTTGGTTGGTGAGCAGGGCGATGCGCAAGACGGCTCCGGGAGGAGTGGCAGCAGCCGTGGGGGGACCGAGCTATTCGGCTTCACCGACGGAGGCACCATGAACCCGCCCAGCATCCCGGCCACTCCCCTCGACGAGGTCGATCGAAAGCTGCAGCGACTGGCCGACCACCGTGCAGCTTGGGTCGCGCTGCCGCCCGCAGCCCGGGCCCTCCTGCTGCGCGAGTGCATGGAGACGACACGCGCCGTCGCGGAGCGCTGGGCGGCTACCGCCTGTGCGATCAAGGGCTACGAGGAGGGCAGCAACGGGCATGGCGAGGAGTTCCTGGCGGGAACCCTGCCGACGATCCGGAACCTGCGATTGTTCGCCGAGGCTCTCGAGGCGGGCGGTGCCCCTGCGCTCCCCGAGGTCCACCAGCGGCCCGACGGCCAGTGGGTGGCTCGGGTCTTCCCGCAGTCGCTGCTCGACAAGGCCCTGTTCACGGGCGTCACCTGCGACATCTGGATCGAGCCCGGCCAGGAGCCGACCCAGGGCGCCATCTACCGCACGCCTCCTGCAGAGCGCGATGGGGGGGTGTCGGTGGTGCTCGGTGCAGGCAACCAGTCGTCGATCCCGCCGATGGACGTGCTGTACAAGCTGGTCGTCGACGACGAGGTCTGCATCCTCAAGATGAACCCGGTCAACGAAGGGCTGGGCCCGGTCATCGAAGACGCGCTGCGGCCTCTGGTGAGCGCCGGCTTCTTGGAGCTCTGCTACGGCGGCCTGGAGGTGGGCAAGCACCTGACCGACCACGAGCTCGTGACGTCGATCCACATCACCGGCTCGGCGGCTGCTCACGATGCCATCCTGTGGGGGCCCGGCGAGGAGGGGCGCAAGAACAAGGAAGCAGGCACGCCGCGCATCGACAAGCACATCACCAGTGAGCTGGGCTGCGTGTCACCCGTGCTGGTCGTGCCCGGCGAGTGGAGCGACAAGGAGCTCGACTACCACGCGCGCCAGATCGCCTCGATGCTCGTCTACAACTGTGGCTTCAACTGCAATGGCGCGCGGCTGATCACGGTGGCCAAGGGGTGGGCTCAGAAGGAGGCGCTGTTCGAGCGCATCAAGGCCCAGCTCGCGGCGAGTCCTCCCCGCCACGCCTACTACCCGACCGCTCAGGCGACGTGGGAGCGGTTCACCGAGGAAGCCGGGCAGCCCACCACCCTGGGGCAGGCCGCCGAGGGCCAGCTGCCATGGACGGTGTTCGAGGGGCGTGGCCCGGACGACACCTTCTTGCTGACGCAGGAACCATGGTGCGGGATCTTCTCGTTCGTGGAGCTCGACGCCGACACCCCCGAGGCCTTCCTTCAGGCAGCGGTGCCGTTCGCCAACGACGCGTGCTGGGGCACGCTGTCGATCAACGTGATCGTGCACCCCAAGACCGAGAAGACCCTCGGGGCCCGCTTCGACCAGGCCATCGCCGACCTGCGATACGGCGGGATCGCCATCAACTGCTGGTCGGGCCTCAACTACGGGCTCGTGAACGCCACATGGGGGGCATTCCCCGGCCATCCCCTCGACGACATCGAGTCGGGCAGAGGCGTGGTCCACAACGGGTTGCTCATCGACCATCCCCAGAAGTCGGTGGTGCGGTCCCCCTTCGTGATGTCGCCGACGCCGGCGTGGTTCACCGACCACCGAAACAACCTGGCCCTTGGGCGGAAGATGACGGCGTTCGAGGCGGCGCCTAGCTGGCTGAAGGTGCCTGCGGTGGCCCTGACAGCCCTAAAAGGCTGAGCCCTGCGTCACACCTGAGCCCCCTGCCGCGTGGAAGGGGTGAGGCTGCGGCCGGGAGGGTGTGATGCGACACGATGTGGTGGTGGTGGGAGCCGGACTGGGCGGGCTCCTGGCTTCGGTCGACCTGGCGGAGGCCGGGCTGCGGGTGCTGGTGCTCGAGGCCGCTCGCTCCCTGGGTGGGCGCGCTTCAACCGACGAGGTGGGTGGCTACCAGCTCGATCGAGGGGCTCATGCGCTGTTCCGCGGTGGTCCACTCGAGGCGGCCCTGACGCGCCTTGGCATCGCCTCAGGCGTTCCCGTGCCTAGCGGCGACGTCGGGCTACTCCTGGGAGGGAGCGTGCGAGCCCCTGGGCCGTGGATGCTGCCGCGTGGCCAGGCGCTGGCTCACCGTTTGGCGTGCATCGCGACCTACTGCGGCACGCCCCAAGCTCTTCCAGGAGCCCTCGTACGTCGACAGGTGTGGCGCAGCATGTACAACGGCGTCTGCTACGTGCCAGGGGGCTGGGGGACGCTGTCTGACCAGCTTGTCGCCCGTCTGCTGGCGGCGGGAGGTGTGTTGCAGCTCGGCGTGGCGGCGCGGGCGGTGGATGGGCTGCGGGTTCGAACCGACGCTGGCTGGGTCATGGCGAACGGGGTGGTGCTGGCCGTGCCCCCTTCGCGGGCGGAGGCGCTGACGGGACTGGCCTTGCCGGCTGGCGCTCCCGCTGCGGTGGCGACACGGCAGCTCGTGGTGAGCGCGGCCGCTCGGCGTCGTTGTCGCGCCATGGTAGGCCTCGATGTACCGGTGTTCGCCTCCGACTTCTCTGCGGTGGTTCGACTGGGACCCGACGCGGGGCAGGTATGGCACGTGGTGCACTACGAGCCCGATGCGCACGATGTCCGCTGCGTGGTGGACGGGGCACTGGATGCGTGGAGCCCCGACTGGCAGCGTCATGTCCTGCACGACCGCTGGCTACCTCGGATGACGACCTGGGCCGCCTTGGGGGGAGGGGTGCCGGTGGGCGCGCTAGGGGACGGGCGGTGGCTGGTCGGCGATGCCTACGGCAGCGGCCACGCCCTTGGCGACGCCGTGGCAGCGAGCGCAGCTGCGGCCGTACGTGGCATGCTCGCTGAGGTCAGGGAGGCCGCGTGACCCTCGAGCCACACCGCACCGAGCTCGTGGCCTTGGCCTACCGGATGACGGGGGACCACGGAGCGGCCGAGGACCTGGTGCAGGAAGCCTTCGTGCGGGCGCTCACGAGGCCTCCACCGGATGTGGAGAGATCGCTGCGGCCCTGGCTGACGCGAGTGGTGGCCAACTTGGCCCGCGACGTGCTGCGTCGTCGTCGCCGGCGCGGCTACGTGGGGCCGTGGCTGCCCACCCCGGTCTCGGCCCTGCCGAGTCCCGACGACGGGCCCGAGGCCCGGGCCCGCGCGGCACAGGTGGTGAGCTGGGCCATGTTGATGGCCTTGGAGGTGCTGACGCCGCAACAGCGCGTCGTGTGGGTACTGCGGGAAGTGGGCGAGCTGTCGGCGGTCGACGTGGCCGAGATGCTCGACGCCACTGCCCAGGCAGTGCGTGCGGCCCATACGCGGGCACGGCGTGCGTTGCGGGCAGCTGGGGCTCGCGAGCCGGTCGACCTCGAGCCCGCCATGGCCTTGGCGATGCAGCAGCTCTCGGCGGCGGTCCTGGCGGACGACCTCCCCGCGCTGAAGGCGCTTCTCGTAGCCGACGCTCGGATGGCCTCCGATGGGGGAGGGGAGGTGCGCGCGGCGATCCGCGTGGTCCATGGGCCGGAGCGCGTGGCCAAGCTGCTGCTCGGGCTTGCGCGCCACAACGCTGGAGCCACGGTAGGTCTGGTGCCGGTCAACGACCGCTGGGCGGTCGAGGTGCACGTAGACGCGTCGCCGGGATTCGCGTCGCTGTCGTTGATGCTGCTCACGCTGGCATCCGACGGGCGCATCGCAGGGGTGCAGTTGGTGTCGGCGCCGTCAAAGCTGGCGGCCTACCGGTCCAGGTAGGGGCCGACGAAGGCCTCCAGCTGAGGCAGCGGCATGGCGCCGGCCTGCTGTCGGACGGGCTGGCCACCCTGGAACACCGCAAACGTCGGCACGCCGCGGACGCCAAGGCGCTGGGCCACAGCACCATGTTTGCTCACGTCGATTTTGGCGACGATCAGCTCTCCAGCATGGGCCTGCGCGAGCTGGGCGACGTGGGGTGCCACCTGCAGGCAGGGCCCACAGGTTGGGGACCACAGGTCGACTATGACCGGGACCTGGCTGTTCGCCACGAGGGCGTCGAAGGCCTGGTCGTCGACCTCGAGGGGATGGCTGGGGCGCAGGGCCGCCTTGCAGCGCCCACACTTGGCCTGGGCCACTCGCTGCGCCGCCACCCGGTTGACCCCGCCGCACGCCTCGCACCGAACCTGTAGCGTCGCCATGGACACCTCCTCGACACCCGATCTAGGCACCGGCGGCGTGGTGCCCACCCCCCGTGGAGTGGGGCCCCCCGCGTGTTACGATGCGGGACTACGCGGAGGCGCGATGTCCCCATCCGTCCGCCTGTTCGAAGTCAGCCTTCGAGACGGGCTGCAGAACGAGTCAGTGGTCTTGCCCACCGAGCGAAAGCTGGAGCTCGTGCACCGTCTGGTGGCAGCGGGCTTCAAAGACATCGAGGTCACCAGCTTCGTTCGCCCCAAGTGGGTGCCCCAGCTGGCGGATGCGGCTGACGTGGTTCGTCAGCTACCCAAGGTGGCCGACGTGCGCTTCTGGGCCCTGGTGCCCAACCCGATCGGGCTCGACCGCGCGCTCGATGCTGGCGTGCAGAACGTGGCGACCTTCATGTCGACCTCGGAGACGCACAACCAGAAGAACGTCAACCGCACCATCACCGAGTCGTTGTCGGGCCTTCGAAAGGTGATCGGCACCGCCAAGGCGGAGGGCGCCCAGGTTCGGTCGTACTTGAGCACGGTGTTCGGCTGCCCGTACGAGGGCGAGGTCGACGTGGAGAGCACGGTGCGGCTGGCCACGGCATTGTTGGAGGCTGGCGCCGACGAGGTGGCACTGGGTGACACCACGGGGATGGCCCATCCCACCCAAGTGCGTCGCATCCTGGCCCGGCTCACCGAGGCTGGGGTTCCCCTAGACCGCACGGCCCTGCACTTCCACGACACCAGGGGCACGGCGCTGATCAACGTCATGGCTGCCTACGAGTTTGGTGCCCGGAGCTTTGATGGCGCCATCAGTGGGGTGGGGGGCTGCCCCTATGCTCCCGGCGCGGCTGGGAACGCCTGCACGCAGGATCTCATCCACTTCTTCGAGCGCCTCGAGGGGGCCCAGGAGGCGCCCGCAGGCTTCGGGCCTGTCACCGGGATCGACCTCGCTGTCGCCAGCGAGACGGGCAAGCTGCTCGAGGAACTGCTGGGCCGCGAGCTGCCCGGGCGCTACCATCAGTTCTGGCGGGGCCAGCAGCAGCGGCGCGCCAAGACCGCCTAGCCCCCTACTCGGAGAGCGCCCTCGTTGGAACAGGCTTTTCTGCAGATCGTCAGCGGCGTGCGGCGTGGCCTGAACGTGCCGATCCACAGCGGCACGGGTCTCACCGTGGGGCGCAAGCGGGCCGACCTGATCCTCGACGATCCGCTGGTCAGCAGCGCGCACTGCAAGTTGGAGCTGCGCGACGGGGTGGTGATTCTCACCGACCTCGGCTCGACGAATGGCACCATGGTCGATGGCCGCCTCGTTCGCGAGGCGACGCTCCGCCCAGGGTCAGAGGTAGCCATCGGTGCCAACCGGATGATCCTGTTCGTAGGGGAAGACCCCCGCGAGGCGAGCGACCCGGCTCAGCGGCCGACGCCGCAGCAGCTCAACGTCGCATGGCTCCTCGACGAAGAGCTGGTGGAGCTACGCAGCGGGGCTGACAAGGGCCGCAGGCCGGCCGACGTGATTGGGCAAGACCTCCGGCTGCCGCCCGGGCTCAATGCGGTCGTCGAGGTCGTGGCGGGGCAGGATGCCGGCAAGGTCTTCCGCTTCAACCGAGGCAACGTCAGCATTGGGCGGCGCCAAGGCGAGGTCCCCCTGACCGACGTAGAGGTGAGCCGACACCACGCGGTCGTGGAGGTCTTCGGCCGCCACATGATCTACCTGCGCGACCTCGGCTCCACCAACGGCACCTACCACAACGGTCGGCGGATCTCGGTCACCAAGCTGCAGCCCGGCGACACCATCGGGTGCGGCAAGACGGTGATGAAGCTCGACGTGTCGCGCTAGCAGCTACAGGCTGAGGCCCTTGCGCACGTCGTCGTCGTAGGCTTCCTCGAGGGCCTTCGCGGCCTCGATGGCCTCATCGGAGGCTTGGGCGGGCACCTCGGGCCGGAGCACGAGGTACAGGTCGCCGGGGCGGCCCTTGCGTTGCACGCCTCGCCCGCGCAGACGCATGCGGGTGCCCGAGCGGGCGCCGGGCGGCACCTTGAGGCGCACGTCGCCCGTGGGCGTGGGCACGGTGATGCTCGCCCCCTGCAGTGCTTCCAGGATGGTGATGGGTACGTCCATCTCGATGTCGTCGTCGAGGCGGCGCAGCAGGGGATGGGACTGCACCTTGAGCTGGACCAGTAGGTCGCCACACGGGCCACCGCCCCTCGGCGGCAGGCCTTGGCCACGTAGCCGCACCTTGCCGCCATCCCGAGCCCCCGCCGGGATGGGGACCTCGAGGGACTCGGTGCGACCGTCGGGGCGGCGAACCGAGACCGATCGCTTCCCGCCTCGCACGACGGTGAGCAGGTCGACGCCGATCTGCAGGGTCTGGTCGCGACCTCGGCGCGGCCCAGCTCGGCCGCCGGAGCCGAACAGGGACCCGAGGAGGTCGTCGACGTTGACCCCGCCCCCAAAGTCGAAGCCGCCACCAC
>Ga0070726_10004676_pt1 | contig 10783 bp, 9 predicted proteins | sample tdAd471_FD_67275 | JGI IMG/M metagenome (GOLD analysis project Ga0070726, IMG submission 67275) | Marine sediment microbial communities from the Atlantic coast under amendment with organic carbon and nitrate - tdAd47.1 | ecosystem: Environmental > Aquatic > Marine > Coastal > Sediment | place...
CGGCACCTTAATCGGCATGATTATTGGGTTTTCCAAGCTTGCCCGCGACGCTTTGTATCCTTTGCTCGTGGGCTTCAACGCGATCCCAAAAGCCACGTTGGTGCCCGTGATCTCGCTGATTTTCATCGGCCAGCATGACTTCAACACCATCCTTATGGCCTTTATGATTTCCTTCTTCCCCATCGCGGTTTCGGTCGGGATCGGTCTGTCGACGCTGGAGCCTGAATATCGTGATATCCTGCGCGCACTGGGAGCATCTCGCTTCACGATTTTTCGAAAGATTGCGCTTCCGAAGACGCTGCCAGAATTCTTCGGCGCTCTTAAGGTATCTGCAACACTGGCCTTTATTGGCACAAACCTTGTCGAGATCGTCAGCCCGCATGGGCGCGGGCTTGGCGCTTTGTTCAAATCCGGTGAGACCAATGGCGATTACCCGTTGATGTTTGCGGTTCTGATCGCTTTGGCCTTGCTCGGTATCTTGTTGTATTATGCGGTGATTTTCCTGGAACGGACATTCGCCGGCTGGGCTGATCGGGCAGGCACCTAAGCGGGGAATGGCGCGCTTGAATTGACGTTCTCAAATGTATGTCGGTTTTGACCGCGGGCTTTGGTTGCAACGCACGCAAAAGGACCTTGTCAAACCGAGGAGATGATCAGTGGCTGCCTTGAGAGGCGTGCGGCCAGATCTGCTAGCCCCGCCCCGACGACCAGAACCCCGAAGGCAGTACCCGATTTCGGTGTGCGTCTCCCGAAGTCTGACACTGATGGAACGACGGCATCGTCCCGCACTGGCGCCATTGCCATGATGAGAATGCTGCGCCGTCGATGAATGACCGCTCTGGTGAAGCTGCATTGCAGCGATGGTCCGGGTCGTTAAAGTCCGGTCAGGGCCGTCTTTGCGATTGGCAATGGCAGCAATGCGCGACATCACGCCTGTTCAGGCTATTTGCAGCACCAAGCAATTTGGGCTCGGAGCCGCCATACGGTAGCGCAGCAATTGGCCTAGGGCAGCCTGAAGAGCCGAACGTCGTTCACGGCTCAGAGCTGACCTTGACCGTGCAGCTCCGATGCAGCGGTCGCAGCCCGCATAGCGGACCTTGGTCGAGATCGCAGCATTTCAGGATGTCAGATGACTGCAACGCGGGACAAAGCGGACTCTGAGTCTGTCTTCCTTTCAGATCACCCATCAGCCCTCGCTTCGGCTCGCGCAAGTGGTCCGGGCTCTTCGCGAATGGGGAGGTGGATCACCGCCGCCAGCAAGCCCAGCACCACTGCAGCCCACCACATCGGCGTGTAATCCTGGGTCACGTCATAGATGCGGCCGCCAAGCCAGGCACCGATGAAACTGCCGGTTTGGTGACTGAGGAAAACAAGGCCCGCCAGGGTCGAGAGGAACTTCAATCCTTGGGTCTGCGCCACCAGCCCCATCGTCAATGGTATTGTTGAAAGCCAAAGCAGGCCCATTACGGCCGAGAACACCATCACACTTGCCTCTGTGACCGGCACCAGAATGAACAGTGTAATCACCACGGCGCGTGCGAAATAGATGCCGCTCAAAACCGCTTTCTTGGAAAGCTTCTGGCCCGACCATCCCGCGAAGAACGACCCGGCAATGTTGAACAAGCCAATCAAGGCCAGCGACCAGCCCCCGATCCATGCCGCAAGCCCAAGATCCATGACGTAAGCCGGCAAATGGGTCTGGATGAATGACACGTGAAACCCGCAAACGAAAAAGCCGAAGAACAGGCAAAGATAACTCCGGTCAGTGAAGGCGACCGACAAGGCGTGGCCGAAATCGCTCGCGCTTGACCCCGAGGCGGTCGGCTTTGCCACGCGGGCGATGAAGATCAGGAAAGGCAGGATGAGGGCAAAACTGCCTCCGATCACGATCAGCGCGGTTTGCCATCCGATTGTGCCAATCATCGTTGTCGCCGTGGGTGCCGCGACAAACATCCCGAGCGAGGCCGCTGCGGTCCCCAGACCCAGGATGAAACTTCTGCGTTCCGCACTGACAATCTTGCCCAGGGCACCGATCACGATGGGAAACGAGGCCGCCCCGGTGCCTGCCCCCACGAAAATGCCGGTCAGGACAAATGCCGTTGGATCGGTGGTTATCCCGCGCAGGGCGAACCCGATCCCGGCGCAGATTGCACCAAAGGCAAGAACCCGCGCCGTTCCGAACCTGTCTGCAACCGCTCCGGCAATGGGTTGGGCAAATCCCCAGGTGAGAAGTTGAACTGCGACGGAAAGCGAGAATACCTCGCGGCCCCAGCCAAGATCCTGAGACATAGGCGTTAGAAAAACGCCAAAGGTGGCGGAAAATCCAAATCCCAGAAAGGCCACCATGCACCCTGCCAAAATGGCCGCCCGAAGGCCCGGTGTCTGCTCTTCATGTGCCATCATTGCTGCGCCCTGTCGTTGTCCGATATGTTGTCGTCGAGATGTCGCAAGACCGGCTCACGTCCCCTCGAATTGGGGTGTTTCCTTGGCCAGAAAGGCTGCGATCCCGGCGGGTCCATCCACGGTGCGCATCATGTCGGCAATGGATCGCGTCTCACGATCCAACTGGGTTTCCAGGCCTTGCGAAAATGCTGTGTCCAGCAGCCGTTTCACGCCCCCATATGCCATGGTCGGACCGGACGCGATTTGCTGGGCCATCGCACAGCCCTCGTCCATCACGGTTTCAGGCGGCACAACCTTGTTGACCAATCCCCAGGACTGCGCCTCGTCAGCTGTCAGGACGCGGTTGGTCAGCATCAACTCCTTTGCCCGCAGCAACCCGACGAGTTTCGCAAGGTAGTAGGTCGACGATCCGTCCGGTGTCAGCCCGGATGACGTGTAGGCCGAGACAAACTTGGCCCCTTCGGAGGCAATGACATAGTCGCCCGACAAAACCATAGAAAACCCGCCACCGCCGGCAGTTCCGTTCACCGCCATGATGACCGGTGCGTCGATCCGGGCGAGCCGGATCAACCCCGCATGCAGCAGCGTTGCCATTCGGGTTAGATGCGCGGGTTTGTCGGGGGCGGCGTCCATTTCGGCCAGGTCCCCACCGCCGCAGAACATCTTGCCCGTGGCGGTGACGATCACGGCGCGCACGTCCGGCTTGCCACAGTGCACACCGATATCAAACAACTCTTCGGCCATGCGCCCATTCAACGCGTTGGCTGGGCTGTCCTTGCGATCCAGGGTGATTGTCGCGATGCCATCGGCAAGTTCAAAGTGTGAGGTACCCCTAGTTTCATAGTCCACGGGTTTGACCTCTGGCGAATTTCATGGCGCGCGCCCTGCTGCGGCTTGTCGTTCCAGTTCAAAGGGTTGGGACAGCCTGGCCTCGGCGTTCTGGGCGTCGATCAGTTCGCCACAATCCGGGCAGGTCATTTGTGGAACGGTGACCCGACCACAGGTCTTGTGGACGATCTGCACGGGTGTATCCTCAGTGCTCAACCAGCGATCACCCCATTGTTTCAGCGCGATGATGATCGTCCAAAGGTCGCGCCCTTTCCCGGTCAGGCGGTATTCATGGCGTGGCGGGCGCTCTGAATAGGGCGCGCGCCGGATCACCCCCTGCGCTTCCAGTTTCTTTAATCGCTGTGACAGAAGGTGGGACGACATGCCGGTGAGGCGCAGGAAATCATCGAAGCGGCGGGTGCCGAGGAACATTTCGCGCAAAATCAGAAGCGTCCATTCATCGCCCACCTGCGCAACGGCGCGCGCGATCGTGCAGGTTTGCGACGGAAGGTCAGAGCGGCTCATGAGCAGTCACTTCATTTTTTGAATTGACTAGTTTCTAAAGTTCAAGTCTCCTGCTTGTCAAACAAATCCAATCGGGACGCACACAACGCTGTCGTATTCGGAACATGTTCGGGGGGATTCTATGAAAGTCTATTTTGCACCTCAGTCGCGCGCGGTGCGCACGGTTTGGCTGCTGGAAGAAATCGGCCTGTCCTATGATCTTGAAAAATTCCGGCTGGGTCAGAAGGAAATGCGCGCGCCGGACTATACGGCGATCAATCCCAATGGCCGCGTGCCCACGCTGGTAGACGGCGATATCACGATCAGCGAGAGCACCGCGATTGCGCAGTATCTGGCGGCCAAATACGCGCCTGATCTGGCGCCCGGACCCGAGGCCGGGAACTTTGCTGAATACCTGCAGTGGCTGCACTATGCGGAGGGCATGATCATGCCGCCGATCAACAATTATGTGGTGGAAACCATCCTGCTGCCGCCCGAACGCCGCAATGATGAGATTGCGATGCGGGCGCTCAAGCTTTTGAACCGCACGCTCGTGGCGGTCGAGCACCATATGGAAGGGCGCGATTTCCTGGCTGGGGACTTCACGATTGCGGATACGATCACCGGGCATGCCGTTGTCATGGCGCGACGTCTTGGTGCAGAGTTCGGAAACCTGCCGAACCTCTCGGCCTACGCTGACCGGCTTGAGGCCAGACAAGCCTTCCAGGCGGCCGAAGCTGAATAGGGTAACGATATGACTTCAAAACCCATCTGTCTGATCATCGGCGCCGGAGATTATATCGGCGCAGCCATTGCCCGGCGATTTGCGCGTGGCGGGTTTCATGTCGTGATGGGCCGCCGCCGTGGGGAAAAGCTTGCGCCTCTGATCGCAGAGATCGAAGCAGCAGGCGGCAGCGCACAGGGGTTCACCTGGGACGCCCGCAAGGAAGAGACCGCAACCGAGATGTTCGCGCATGTCGAGGGCGAGATCGGACCGATCGACATCTGCATTTTCAATGTCGGCGGCAATGTGCGCTTTCCCATTCTGGAAACGACGGAACGGGTTTTCCGCAAGGTCTGGGAGATGTGCGCTTACGGTGCGTTTCTGTCCGGGCGCGAAGCTGCGAAATACATGGTGGCGCGGCAGCAAGGCTCGATCTTCTTCACCGGGGCAACCGCCTCGGTTCGTGGCAGTGCCGGATATGCCGCCTTTGCCTCAGGCAAATTCGCTCTGCGGGGGCTGGTACAGTCGATGGCCCGCGAGTTGGGGCCGAAGAACATCCATGTGGCGCATCTTGTCATTGATGCGGGTGTAGACACAGAATTCGTGCGCGACCGGATGCGGCAGGCGGGCAAGGACCCCGACAGCCTGCCGCCCGATACCCTGATGAATCCCGACAGCATTGCCGAAACCTATTGGACCCTGCATCACCAACGGCGCGATGGTTGGACCCATGAGCTGGATATCCGACCCTACGCCGAAACATGGTGACAGCCGAGGGCCCATGTGACCCCGCACGCGCCAGCACTTACCCAAAACAACAGAAAGTATCGCAATGCTCGACCAACTGCTGAACGGCGTGCTGCCTGTCTTCGGGATTGGCGCCCTGGGTTATATCCTCGGCCTGCGCGGAACTTTCGATTTCAACATGGCCATGGCGCTGAACAAGTTCGTGATGTTCGTCGCGATGCCAGCACTGGGGTTTCAATTGCTGGCCAATGCCCCGTTGGCAGAGTTCAACCTGGCCATGCTGGGCGGGTATTTCGTCACCGAATTGCTGATGTATACCGCCGGATTTCTGATTGCCCGGCTGGTCTTCAAAACCGACGTCATGGAGGCCGCCCTTCTGGGCTTGGCCATCGCACTTACCAACCACATTCTGTTCGTATTGCCGATCGCGATCACCCTGTTTGGTGAAGACGCCGTTACGCCGATTGTCGCCATCATTTCCATGGATGGAATGCTGATTTTCAGCGGGTCCTTGATCCTGATGGATGTTCTGGCCACCAAGGACGCCTCGCTTGGGCACACAATCGGTAAGATCGTGCGAAACCCCCCGTTGGTTGCCATGGCGCTTGGGCTGGCTGTCGGAGTGATGGGTGTGTCGGTGCCTGTGGGCATTGATGTCTTCATGGATTTTCTGGGCAGCGCGGCCTCGCCTGTGCTTTTGTTCGCGCTTGGCATCATTCTGAGCCAGAAGGCCAGCGGGTCCCGACCTATGTTGCCGGTGGCGATCACAGGCGTGAAGCTGGTGGTTCATCCATTGTTGGCCTGGGTCATCTTTGCCGGCGTTCTGCACCTCTCGCCCGAGGTGCGTAATCCAGCAATGATGGTCGCAGCCGCGCCCTGCGGTGTCATGGCCTTCATGCTGGCGCTGAACTATGGCGTGCGGGTTGACGCCATCGCCCGGGCCATTCTCTATTCGTCGATAGGGTCGCTGGTGACAGTCACACTGGCAGCCGCGCTATAATGCGGCAGACAAATGATAATTTTAGCAAGCAGAAAACATGACAGATAGTTTTTCAGGCGGCCGTGCCTGCGGTGCGATCCGCTACACCTCTTCAGGTCCTACACGGCACCTGGGCAACTGTCATTGCCGCCATTGTTAGCAGGCCACCGGAGGTGCCTATTTCCCCGCGGTTCTGGTTAAGCAATCCGACTTCAAAATCGAAAACGGTGAGCCAAGCTGGTTTGAACGTCCCGCCGATCGTGGAGATGCCATGCGCCGAGGCTTCTGTGCGACATGCGGATCGCCCTTGTTCCTGATCAATGGCGCTGGCGAGGGTGCGGTCGTGATTTATGCAGGGAGTCTGGACGATCCGAGCTGGTATACCCCCAGTCGCGACATCTTTGTTGGAAGCGCACAGCCCTGGGATGTCATGGATCCGACGCTGCCCAAGTCGGATGTGATGCCCGGATAGGAACCGTCTACAAATCTAGGGGCTATTCAGAATAGCCGCTGAGCGGTTCAGAAAGCAGGACCGCTTCCGGCAGAGCAGCAGTAATCTTACTCTTGATCACATATTGGTAGGTCAAAATAGAATGTTGAACCCTCACCAAGCCTCGAACTGATCTCAAGTTTTCCTTGGTGCTTTTCAACAATCTTGCGAGCGATGTTTAACCCCAACCCGGTTCCATCCCTTGCTCTGGTGTCAGACCCGTCAATTTGTGAAAATCGTTCGAATATTTTGTCCAGATCCTCTTCGGCGATACCCGTCCCGTAATCTCTTACAGAGACAACGACCTTCCCATTCACTGTTTCAAAGCCAACTTTTACTACACTTCCCGGATACGAGAATTTTGCGGCATTCGACAACAAGTTGTCCAACACCTGAAGTAACCGGAAATTGTCGCCCCGGACAAAAACATCTTCGGGCTGAATATCCAAAGTATAATTGACCGCGTATTTGCGTCCGTATTCTTGGTTGTTCTCTACGGCCTGTTTTAGGGTCGCCTCAATACTGATACGGCTGAAATTGAATTCCGCCTGCCCTGACTCCAGTTTTTCGATGTTTAAGATATCGTCAATAAGTGATGAAAGTCGGTGACTGTTAAACTGTGCCGCGGACAGCATTTTTTCGATGCGATCATTCGTTTCGCCCAACATACCAGAGGCAACTAAATCCAACGCACCTTTGATCGAGGTGACCGGTGTTCGGAGTTCATGGCTTACCGTTGAAATAAATTCCCTCTTCCGGTGCTCATGCCTTTTTCTCTCAGAAATGTCGCGGACAATCGCGACGATCCGCCGGCCATTTCCATCAAGATCAATGCATTGTTCGATGATCTCTACCGGTGCTCCCTCATCGTCTAAGTGTTCCGAATGAAGGACTTCCACCTCTCCGTTCAATAGAGGTTGAATGTGCTTTTGGTACCGCGTTTGATCCAGAGAAGGAACGACATCTGCCAATGAATACTTCGAACATTCAGGCGCGGAAATCCCTGTGCGGCGGCTAGCAGATTGGTTTAAATAGCATAATCTCAGGTTGTCCGGCCAGTAGATGAAAACGGCAGCCTCCATAAGATCCAACACGGTTTTGTGGCGCCTAATTTCGTCTTCAGCCGTTTTGCGGGATGTGATGTCTGTGTATGTTGCGTAATAGCGCGGCCTACCGCCTTCAGGCTTGATTAACTTCACCTGTATTTCGATCGGGCAGCCACGATTGTTTGAATATGTTTCCCAAGTGAGTTCTTCGCGTTCCCCACTTAAAAGAATGCTGGCCATCCTCTGAAATCTACGAAATTCGTCTTCGCTCATCATGTCAGGAACACCTTTTCCCAGGTATCCATACTCTTTAAGACCCTGAGCGGTCAGTGCATTCTTGTTCATGTATAAAAATTCATACGTATCCGGCCAAAAAATATATAGTTCATTTTGTCCAAGATCGAGGCTGAGCTTTAATTCCTGGATATATCTCTCAGCATGCTTCCTTTCGGAGATATCCCTGACGTCTGCGATAAAATAAGACCCGTTTTCATCATCTTGATAGTACTGCAATAGAATTTCGACATGGTTGTCCGTTCCATCCCTGCAACGGTGCACGGTTTCGAAGGTCGTCGAAGCCTTTTCGCCTGATAAAAGCGGGGCAATGATTTTGTCAAAATCTTCTCGACCTACCAACGGCTTGATGTCCAGTGGGGACATCCTCATCAGCTCATTTCTCGTGTACCCCAGGCGATCTATTGCCTGTTGATTGACGTAAAAGAAACGAAGATCTGAAGCACGGAACATGAAAACTTCGTTGCTGCTTTGGTCCAGTATTGAATTGAAACGTAAAACTTCTTTTTCCGCTATCTTTCGGTCGGTTATGTCACGGAACACAACAACAAATCGTGGCTTTTCACCTGTTGGTCTCACCAGCTCAATTCTAACTTCGATGGGGCGACCGTCATGTCCTGACGACTCGTAGACAATGCGTTCTTCTGTCCCGAGCAGCAGGGGCTTGGTGGTGTTGGCAAATTCGACTGCATCAAATTGAGGATGAGTATAGGATGCGCGACCGTTAAGCTCGGGCAGCTGGATGTCTGGCAAGGCTTCTTGTGTGACATTGAAGTCTCGAAGAGCACTCAGATTCATGTACGCAAGTTTTAGCGTGTCTGGCCAAACGACAAAAACGCGATTGCCCATATTGTCCAGAGACAACACAGACTGTCGAGCCGACTCAAGCTCTTTAAGTTCGGTGATATCAGTGCGGATCGATGCATAGCCAAGGGTTTGACCTACTTCGTTCACCAGCGGAGTAATCGTTGATTTTACCCAGTAATAGTCGCCGTTTTTGTCTCTATTCTTGATTTCACCTTCCCAGATGTTTCCCTGGGTTATCGTTTCCCACATGTTCTTGAAGAAAGAAGGTTCATGGAAGCCTGAGTTTAATATTCTATGGTTTTGTCCCAACAATTCGTTTGAAGAGTACCCGCAGATTTCGGTGAACTTACTATTTACGTAAGTAATATTCCCTTTTCGATCCGAAATACTGACAATCGCGTGCTGATTCAATGCGGGCATCAATTGTGAAATCACCGCATTTGATTGTTTCGCACCCTTTTGCTGCGGATGGCTGACCACATTCATTTATTCATCCTCTTGGAAGTCAAAATAAGAGTTTGCCACCAGACTTGCAGGTAAAACTGCTGTTTTATGGGGTTGCTCATTTGGTTTATTTACGCTCGTAGGAACCGCGCAAATTGGGGTTGCTTGTCTTGCGAGTGCAGATCATTCACAGCGGCATCAGCAGCTGCAAGAACGCCAAGTTTGGTAAATACCCCGTTATTCTTGATGTCGCTTTGCCGGATCAGGGGATAGATTGGATCTCCCCCTCTATAGCGGAGTTCCATACCGTTTAGGCCTACCTGAACGTCATGAGCAAACTCTTCACAGAAAGAATTTCTTATCCGGTTGAACGCGACCAGATATATTCCGTGACCTCGATATGTGAAGAAAGCCTCATTGCTATTCAAGGTGTTTGCAATGGCATCAGCGGTATCGGTGACAAAGTGTTGAAACTCAATTCCGGTGCAACGGCGATAGACTTCTGGAATATTTACGACTTGAAGCGCAAGAAAGCTTAAGGAAAAAAACTTTCCTCGGTTCAATTGCCTTGTGTAATTCTCAAATGTTTGGACGCTCAAATAATTTGCCACATCATCCAGGACCAAAGCCTCTGACAGGCCCGGTTTTGGCAACCCCTCATGATACGGTACATCTTCCTGGATTTGCTGCTGAAGGAGTTGCAGCTTTTTTGCGTCTTCGGAAATTCGCCGGGCGGTCCCGATCCGAGCCAAAAGCTCCTGAAAATCAAACGGTTTTGAGATGTAGTCGTTGGCACCAGCAGCAAACGAACGATCGACGTGTTTCTTGTCACTCATTGCAGTGAGCATAAGAATCGGAGTGCGAGAATAAACTTCTTGCTCCCGAATGAATTTACAAAGCTCAATTCCGTCTATCGTCGGCATCTGAATGTCCAGAAGAAAGCAGTCGAAAAGCTGCCCTGAGCATAGCAGAATTTCCTTGGCGGCTGGTCCACCTAGGGCTTTTGTAACTTCGTTGTCACCGGATACAGAAAGGATTTCCGAAACAATATCCAGAATATGCGGGTCATCATCAACGATGAGTATTTTCACGGTAGCCTCTGACATTCCAAGTATAAAAGCTGAATTGGATTGCGAATATTTCACCAAGTCCGCTTACTTTCGCGCACTTATTAAAAACAAAACTGGCTACAATGTGGCGGAGACGTAAAATTGTGTAAAAATTGGAAACAGTGTGCTCTGAAAGGCCCCAAATTTTTCCTTCTCAAATGCGAAGCTGGGAAGTGGTCTCACTTTTTCGGACAGGTTTGCAGCGCGTCTAACGCCACCTTAGCCTTAAACTGATCTGTAAAGTTCCGGCGCTTCGCCATGTTCGTATCCCTTCAAAGGTTTGGGATACGCCTTGGCCAACTGTCCGGTTTTCCGGGACCACTTCGATGACCAGGACGTGCAATCGAAACGGGTCCCGCGACGCCTCGCCGAGGGCCGTGATCAGGGTGATCTGACCGGCCCCTCCGG
>Ga0070726_10004680_pt1 | contig 10774 bp, 12 predicted proteins | sample tdAd471_FD_67275 | JGI IMG/M metagenome (GOLD analysis project Ga0070726, IMG submission 67275) | Marine sediment microbial communities from the Atlantic coast under amendment with organic carbon and nitrate - tdAd47.1 | ecosystem: Environmental > Aquatic > Marine > Coastal > Sediment | place...
AGAACCGGAATCAATGACCACTTGTCTATGCGGCCTTTGCGCCAATAAACTACACTTACAAAAAATATCAATAAACCAATATGTATATGTGCTGCATCCCTGGAAATACCAAGAAGGCGGATGAAAATATCTTTTAATTCCTGAATCAGTGAAGTCAACAGTGCAAAAATCTCAAATAGATAATTAAAAACGCTAAAATTTGTAATTCTCAATCAGCAAATTAGAGCTTGCCCACAAGTTCAAACTCCGAAAATAATAAATCAGAAACTTCTTCTAGATTGCTCGCTTTGTGATTAAAGCAATTGGCTTGATCTGTTGGCCAATCTAAATACCGCTGTAACCAGATAGTGTTGCAACCTGCCTGGTTGGCTCCAATGATATCCGCACCCGGGTTATCACCAATAAACCAGTTTTTTACTGACTTAACGCCTAAGGCTTCAATCGCCTGATTAAAGATTGCAGCATCGGGTTTACGCTGGCCAAATTCTTCAGAAATCACGATATGATCAACCAGCTTATCCAGGCCTGCGTTGACGATTTTCGCGCGCTGACTCTGGGTTTGCCCATTAGTGACGATAGCAACTGGAATGCCATTGACCCTTAATTTCTTAAGCAATGCCTCGGCATCGGGCATTAGCCTGGGTCTGAGCCAGGCGGTGGTGTAATACAATACGCCAATCTGGGTAGGGGTTAAAAAATCCTCGGTAAGTGCAGAAATTCCGGAGAAGAACTCTTGACGCGGGGTTTGTCCATAGTTATCCAGTGTGGCGACAGATGACAGAAACTCCTGCAGCCCGACTTTGAAATGTGACTCAAATTGTGAATGCAGGACCTGGGCATAGTCGAGCAAGGTGCCGCGTCGGTCCACAAGTGTTTCATCAAGATCAAATAATACGCCAGACTGCATGTGTCATTCCTGAAGTTGTCTTGTTGGAGATTCGGAAAACCTGAAATGGTACAAGGCTGCATGCTGTAATGCCAGGTTAGAACAATGGTCCGTCACCGGCGAACCGGGTGGTTTCATCGCAAGCCTTACGCAACAGGCTATTCTAGACAGCGCTCCTGTGTGGAGTGATCATAAATCAGCTAGACCTTTAAGTCACAGTAATCAGGGAATGCGCAGCCGAAAGGACGACATGGCGTTGCAGTCGGTGCATTACAAGTGTTGTAATTGTGTTTTAAGTTTCTATATACGGGGTGTAGCTCAGCCTGGTAGAGCACTGTCTTCGGGAGGCAGGGGCCGTGAGTTCAAATCTCGCCACCCCGACCAGTTCTAGCCAGACTGAAAATGTGGTGTGAAGCAAGAGTGCCCTACAATTGTATTTGTCAGCGGTTCATCAGTTTTCAACCGCCAAGATAACCTGAGTCGTTCTTCCCACCAGTTGACTGAATTGCTTCATGATCAAAATTAAAATCTCTCATACCTACTTTGGGCCCAATCCACTGGCACTTGGGCCGGTGGTAGTTCTGTCTGTGACATTTGATAAATCGCTGTTGCAAAATAATCAGCGTGCCGGGGCGGCATTTGCGGAATATTTTAATAATTGGTGGAAAGATATTCCGCAATATGACCCCAAGGATCCGGCCTTATACCTGGCACAACTACTTGTTCAGTGGTCTCTAGCCGCGCTAAATGAGGTCAGGGGGTTTATTCGCCACGGTGGTGCCAGAAAAACTACTGACGGACTCGAACTATGGATCGGCTTTCATGATCCGCAACTGAGTATTTCCTGTGTAGCGCTGGCAGCGCAATGTTTGCTTGATGTCTGCCGTGAAGACATTCCCAAGAAGAAGATTGAGTCTGCGTTAACCGACTTCTGGAAGCGGTGTCGTACGCTGCATCCGGACTTTCAGGCAAAAATTCTTATGGACGCGGCGGTAGAGAGGGACATCCCGTTCCTGCGTTTCATACCGCGATCAAAATATTGGCAATACGGTTGGGGGAAAGCATCGCGGGTGATGTTGGAGTCAACCTCACGGGAAGACTCACATCTGGGAATTATGCTTGCCAAAACCAAGCTGGAGAGTAAGCAGATCTTTGCTGCTATGGGAATGCCAATCGCACAGCATGTAATGGTGAATACCGAAGACGAACTACCTGCCGCTGTGACTAAGGTCGGTTGGCCCTGTGTGGTGAAACCTATAGACCGGGGTGGCGCCAATGGCGTCACGGCCAATGTGCGCTCTGCCGAGGAGTTAACGGCAGCTTTTAAGCTTGCACGCAGCCGATCAGGAAAAAGCATCATGGTTGAGTCTCATGTGCATGGCTACGTATACCGATTACTCATAATACGTGGCGTATTTTATGCGGCCACCCGGCGTCGACCTGCCTATGTGACAGGGGATGGTGTCAGCACTGTCATTCAGCTGGCTCAGGCATACAACGACCGACGCACTCAGGCCTCAACACCTGGTAGTTATCTGGGCCCGGTTCCTTTTGATGAGTCCATGAAGTCGTCCGTAGAAAAACAGGGGCTTCAGTTGGATTCTGTTGTTCCTGAAGACCAGGAAGTTACATTGTATGAGATACCTCTACAGGGTACAGGTGCAAACAACGTGGATGTAACCGATATTGTTCATCCGGACATCAAACAAGTTGCTGTTTCACTTGCACAAACCTTTGGCATCGCAATATGCGGTATTGACTATATATCAGAGGATATTTCCAAATCCTATCTGGAGTCCGGAGCATTTCTTGAAATTAATAATACTCCTTCTATGCGAGGCCATCTGGTAGATAATCGAGACATTCGTCAGATTGGGTCTGCCGTCTTAGGTGATGATCTGTCCAGAATTCCATTGAATTTGTACGTCGTCGAACCAACCTTAATTACACCTCGGTTGCGCTTGAGTAGCCCAGCATCCAGGCAGGGCTGGGTAATAAGTAACACTGTAGGTATCGGCGAAACTGAATTGATACAAAAGACCCCACACTTGTACCGTAAAGTAGAAACCCTATTAAAGAACAGGATTGTCGAGTCAGTGACTTTGATCTGCACAGCTGATGAGTTAATGGCTGAGGGATTACCTGTTGATCGTGTAGATCATATTTTTTTGCAGGATTCGTCAGTTAATCAGGCCTGGCGCGAAGTTTTCACCAGGTGCAGCAGGCAAATCACCGAAGTGTCAGACTTTTCCGAGTTACAGCAACAACTCAGCCTTATGGAGAAGTAGAGGCTAGAGTACAATGTGTTGAATTATTATTATGATTAACAGCCAGCCATTATGATAGATAAGGCGCAGTTGACAGCCTTCGTAGCCCAAGCCAGAAACGCACCGCGGCTAACGGGGATGTACGAAGAGTTCGGGCGACTCGCTGCAGGTACAAGCGGGCGTCCGATTAAAACAGTGACACTTGACGCCAGTCTTTTGCGCAGTGATGCCCCCAGCCTGGAATATGCTAAAATAAGGCAACGGCATGCGTGTACATTTAACCAGCATTTTGTTGCATCATTGCCTTATGTTCTGGAAGAGCAATGTCGCCTGGGAGCCGGGTTGCTTAAATATGGGCAGTTTGTCACGGAAAATGAAAATCGGCCGATGGCGCTATATACTCTGGGAGATGGCTCGGGTGTAACCAGTAGGACACTGGCAGAGATGTCACAGGGCAATATACATACTCTGTCATGTAGCCCCAATCCTGAAAACAAAGCTGCTTTTCAGGCATTGAATGTTAGCCCCAACGCGCATTTTTATTTAGGCCCCTTCTTTGACGTTACAAAAACCAGCTTAGCCGAACTGGGTTTGGAGGAATTTGTCGGTGGCTTCGATGTCATTGTCGAGGACACTACGTTTCAGATGTACGGCAAAGAGCGCTTGGAACCGCTTTTGCTTGCAAAGGATAATCTTAAGAGCGATGGAATTTTTATTCTGATCGAAAAATTAATGAATGAGGACTCAGCGATATTTGTAGACAGAGAGGTGGCTAAGGACTCTGAGTTTAAGGCCAGGTATTTTGACGCAACCGATATAGTGAAGAAACAAACAATGATTCTGTCAACACTGGACCAGCAATTAGTCACTTTGACGGAGCTCGCCAAGACTTTGAAGGAACTGTTCAAATTTGCGGTAGTAACCTGGAATAGCGGTAATTTTTATACCGTGGCAGCCTCAAACAGCCTTGAGAATCTGCAGCAACTGGTCGGCTCCCTGATCCCCGCAGCAATTACTCCAGAGTTTTGTCATATTGAATTACCTTTGGTATTGGTTGGGGAAGATGCCAAATACAACTTTCGGCTATCTGAGTTGAGTTAGCTATTCCCTTGCATGACACCTTCTAAGATTCGGGTCCATAGGGTTTCCATTTTTAGCCCTCCCGCCAGCAGCTGTTGCGTGAATACACTCTTCGTTCCGAACCCGGGAATCGAGTTAACTTCCAGGAAGTAAATCTTGTTGTTTTTATCCATGATAAAGTCGGCTCGAAAATAATGCTTTAACTCGAGTAAGTTGCCGATGGAAGCTGTGGCTCGCTGTATTTTTCGGTTTAGTTCTTTTGACAGCTTAGCAGGGATAATCAAGTTGGCGTTCTGCCGGCTTTTGTAGGTAACTATACCTTGTTGGTCAGCCGCGCTTAAACCATGCTCAGGCCTCTCAACTTCTGCGATCGGCAAGATTCGCCAACCACTCTGATCGTGTACAGCAGCGACGGTTATTTCGACCCCTTCGATATATTGTTCAAGCAATACTTTACCATGCAGATTTTCAAGACTGGATAGAGCTGTTTCTAATTCTCCGGAGTTGTGCACCAGCGCTACCCCCAGCCCAGACCCTTCGGCATCAGGCTTTACAATAGCGGGGTACCCCAGTGCCGCTTCTACTCCATCAATATCCACCTCTTGACAGGATTCAAATAGCAGGTGGCTAGGGAAGCTGACGTCCAGGCCCCCTGAGAGCAGGTTTTTGCAAGCTTCCTTGCTCATGGTAAGCGCCGATGCCAACACCCCTGAGCCAGTATACGGCATGCCAACTGATTCCAGGTATCCCTGGAGCTCACCCGTTTCGGCGGGCCTGCCGTGAATCATAGGAATTACCGCGTCGAACGAAATGCGCTCGTTTTGAGATTGGTTTACAAAACCACAATGTTGAAAGTCAAACTGAAAAAGATCAAGGTCTTCTTCGGTAAGATCGCAACCCTTTAACAACCGCCACTTCCCATCCTTGATTTCAACCAGATAACGATTGTATAGTTCTTCGCCAATGGCATCGAAAACATTGTCAGCACTGGTATAGGAACTGGCGGCCTCCAGGGAATCGCCCCCGGTTAACACCCCTAGATTATAATTCGAATTCAATTTCATGCTTCGAGAATGTGCATCAAGGCCAATTGCAAAACCTGCTGACTACGAATACAGGCAGTTGCAGATTTGTAGGCAGTATTCATAAGCATGAGATCAACTTTCAGTTCAGGCAGGCTGACGAAAGAATTCTTTAATAGTAAGGCGCGGCCATTTATCTAGCCAGCAACCGATATTGACCCTGCGGATCAAATCCCGAGGTCGGGGACGTTGGGGGTTGATGGTAATGCTATATTGAAATAATGCTTCAACTCCAAAAGGTGCCAGTAGAACCAGTTCGCCATTGTCTTCCAATCGAACGCCGACTGCAGACTCAACTTCTACCCAATATCTCATCCCATCTTCGGTAGACGTATAGGGGCGGTCATGATTACGGTTATGCATTTTTGCCTGATTTTTAATTGACCAGGGCAATCCGGTGTCACGTTGCAATTGCACTTCCAGAATATCGTCAAATATGTCGTCACCGCTATCTGGGTCGAAATAGATTAGATCAATGTCGTTCAGTTTCGTCAGCGTTTCATAATCATGCAGATGATCCCATACCAGGTTCCTTACAAACCCGGCTCCAATGCACCAGTCATTCAGGTTCTGCGACTGAGCAATTTGCAGAATTTCCATACGGGCTGAGTCGTCACGAACCCATTCAAGAATCTGTCCCTGGTAGAGTAGGGAATCATTGTAGTGAGCCAGCTTCTGGTTACTCATGGCAGCATTCGACCTGCAGTTGTAGTAAATCTTTGCCTAGGTATAGCATGAGTGTGCTACATAATTCCAGGTTACATTCAGGCGACATTATCGTATCAGGAGTAGAGGTTGGATTGGCCCTGGGTTTGGCAGCCTTTTATCACTCGGATCGAAATTGTAAGTAAACCAATTGTAAACCCAGGTTAGGAAACGGCTTACTCGAGTGCGAGATGTTAATACCACGGGGTTGCCTTGGCTGCTAATTGTGTTCAGGCGCGTCCTCGCCGACGCAACGTCTGGGCAAGTTCCTGTTCAATCATAGACAACTTGTCCAGAATACCTGCCCCCAGTTCACTGGAGTAGAAATTAAGCAGGGCGTGAAGTTGTTCTACACTCAGATGTTTAGCATACAACTCGGCTTTCAATTGCTGGGTTTTTTCCCTGCGCAGGGCAAAACCCTTGGCGATATCCGCAGGGATTTCCTTGTGCTGGGTGAAATCGCCACCGTCAACAAGATCAAGATAATCCTTTGCAATCGCCTGCTTGGTTGTCTGATCCATAATTTGTTCCCTAGAAATAGCTGACGAGGGCAGATTGCCATTCGGCCAACCAGTCAATTTACCTTCGCTCAACAGGTAGTCTATTGCTTAGCGCCGGTTTCGCAGGACATTTATCGTTGCTTATGTGTCAGTTGATCGAGCTGCCAAAGCAACTTCTTTGGCTACAATAGTTTTACCAATCGGAAACAGAGCAACACCCGCCAGTTTTAGATGTTGCAACCCAAATGGTATGCCAATTATGGTAACAAAGCATACCAGTGCCGCTACCAGGTGGCCAAATGCGAGCCAGATTCCGGCCAGAACAAACCAGATTATATTACCGATCAGACCCAGGCCGCCGGTGCCGATATCTTTCTTTTGCTTGAGTTGATCCCGGCTGATGGCTTCCTTACCGAAGGGTAAAAAAGCAAAACTGCCAATTACAAAGCACGCTTTGCTCCAGGGAATCCCAACAATTGTAATGAAGGCAATCGAGCCCACCAGCCACCAGGCCAGGCCCATGATTACACCGCCAAGAATAAACCACAAAAGATTACCAATGATTCTCATAACTTGCTGCCTGATAGTGATTGCTTACAACGAATTCAAGAGGGAGTTTAAGAGAGAGTGAGGGATCAGAATGCTATTTTGCTATCAAGAAATTCCAACATCTCATTGGCCTTGAGAAGGTGTTGTTGTATTGCCAGGACCTCATCCAGAACCAGGGTGACAGCATTAGTGCTGAATCGAGTATTCTCCTGAATTACTACGGTAAAGCCGTTAAAAACAGAGGTTCTGAATGTTACATTAAAGTTGCCGGCTTCAACTACTTCTGACACATTGTCGGATGCACCTTGCTGTTGCTCAAAAACCTCCTGAGTTCTGGCTAATGCCTGGCCCACTTGGACCGCCTCATCACCATGCAGGCTGGCTGATGCCGAAACAAGGCCGTTGGATTTGTAAACACTGATAAAAGAATCCTCTTCTGTCTTAACTACCCTAATCTGAGTATTTCCAGCATGCAGGTAAGTCCAACGCACTTGATAATCGTCAATGGAAAACTCCTGAGCGAACCCCAGAGTTCCAGCGGTAGTCAGTATTAGCAAGAGTGCTATTCTCACGTAAATCGCCTCCACGATTGTCATAGTGCTTATCTTATCTCAGCAGTATCGCGTTCACCAGTGACCATCTTAGCTACCGTAATCTATACCGCTAGGTCAGGTATTTTCCAGGGTTGCTAGATTGACATCTGTACTAGTTCTGAAACCTCCAGCGATCCACCGGTTTCCAGGAACGGACAAGCCTGGGCGATAGCCAGGGCGTCCTCCATGGAATTCGCCTCAATGGTGGTAAAGCCAGACATGCCGGTGCTGCTGCCTGGCGAAAGTGATCCATCAGAGTTTACCAGGGTCGTTCCCTTCAATGGATTAGCCGGACTCACAGCAGCCGCGCCCAGAGATGTAATCCACTGCCGGTATTTTGCCATATGCTGCTGGCCTTCTTCGGGGCTGGAGGGCGGGTTACCACCCAGGTAGGTAATCATATATTGGGCCATACTATCCTCCTTTGAATCTGCGACGTGGTGCCGTTGTGTTGTGCCAGCAAGTAGACATTGTGGACCCCTGGGAGGGCAAAGTGAACCCTAAGAATGCAAAGCATCAGTACTCAGTTGTAATCCGCCAGGTAGTCATTTAACTTGGCGGTGTTTCATGCACAATTAATTTGAGGCATTCATGCCACAAACACGTCGACAGTTTCTTAAACTCGGTGTCACTGCCGGAGTCACAGTTATGGCCAATCATTCCGCATCCCAGGAGCAGTCAGCGGCTGCCGTAAACCTTGGTGCTGTTAAATTGCTTAGAACCCCCCTACTGGAAGTCGCCTATGAAGAGCATGGTGATCCAGAAGGATTCCCGATCATCCTACTCCACGGTTTTCCCTACGACGTACGGGCATTCGACGGTGTTGTACCCTTGCTGGCAACGGGTAGATACCGGGTCTTAGTTCCTTACTTGCGCGGCTATGGACTTACGCGTTTTCTCAGTCCCGATTCACCGCGCATGGCGGAGCAGGCAGCGTTGGCGCAGGATGTTCTGGATTTCTGTGATGCTTTGTCTCTGGAGGAAGTAGCACTGGCAGGATTTGACTGGGGTAACCGGGCGGCATGCATTGCAGCTATTGTAGCTCCCACGCGAGTCAGGGCCCAGGTAGCTATTGGGGGTTATTCGGTGCAGATTACCACCCGACCAGGGAACCCGGCTCCCGCCGTGTCAGAAGCTCGGCTCTGGTACCAGTGGTACTTCAATACCGAGCGAGGCCGACAAGGGCTGGAAACCAATCGCCACGACATCATTCGTTACTTATGGGAAACCTGGTCTCCGGGTTGGACATATTCGGATGAAGATTATCAGCGTTCAGCCCCATCCTTTGATAACCCTGACTTCGTGGATCTGGTGATTCACTCTTATCGCCATCGCCATAATTACGTCCCCGGTGAGGATCGCTTCTTGGAGCTGGAACAGCGTCTGGCTGAGCGCCCGCCGATTGAAGTTCCTGCCATTGTCTTGCGTGGCGCCGAGAGTGGGTTCGGCGCGCCATCCCAGGATCCGACTCGGGACCAGGCCACATTTTCTCGTCTGGTGGATCGTCGCATCGTCTCCGGCGCAGGCCATGACCTGCCGGTGCAACGCCCGGATGCCGTCGCGTCTGCTCTCAATGATCTGCTGATGAACGTCTAGGTCGGTGTAACGCCGGTTTGTCAGGATGGTGGCGAAGCGAAGTTTTATTAAACCAGCGGCAATCGACGAGTCTTCATTGGCATTGATATCTTTGCTGCATATCTGCTACGACCTTCTCGAGAAAATTTTCCAGCCGCTCTAAGTCAATGTTATCCAGGCGGGTTATGTACAGGCATGATTTGGCAGTTTTAACTTTACCCAGGGCAGCAATGTCCTGCTGAAAGTCCCGAAACCCCTGCATGATATACAGGGTAGAATTCTGCTTCCGTGGCGAAAAGCCGGTCATCAGCCAGGAATAAGTCCCCCGGCTATTGGTGTATTCGTAGCTGCCGAAACCAACAATGGCATCACCCCACATTACCGGTTTGCGTCCCGTTGCACGCTTGAACAATTTCAACAATGTATTAGCGTCCTTCTTACGCTGTGGATCCTCGATGGATTCCAGAAATTCCTTAACGCTGTTTTGATTGGGGCGGGTTTTCAATTCAGACATAATAATCACCAGTCATGCACTTTCCTGGTGCTACAGAATAGCAAAGTAGCAGCGAACTAGACTATCCCCAACCAGCTAGAATTCTGAGGCCGATATTGCCGATCAGAATCAACACAATTTTTTGCAGGTAAACTACTAAAAAGAACAACAGTTTCAACGCGGTGTTGGGGATTTGCTGCTGCTCCTCAGAGAGACCGGATACCTGCAACGGAATAAATAACATGGCAACAATAGACAAGACCAGTGGCAACGCAAACAACCATATTGGCGTTGCGGAATTTTCCAGCGCTGAGGCAAGCAGACCCGCTTCGTCACCACTGGACAAGACGATTCCTATAATCACGCCATAAAGCCCGATAAACCATGAAATATATGTCCGGGCACGGGTTACAGACTCGTTCGTACCGGTCACCGATCGCCCCTTAAACGACTCCGGATTGCAGTAATAGAGGAAATCCCACACCAGTAGAATTAACAGGCAGGCGACCAGCACCACATCGTTTTGATACAGGCCGCAAAAAATCGCCGCGGCGCCGACCAGATAGGCGAGAATGATATAAGGCCCGGTAAATAATTTATCCATGAGTATCCCCTCAGCTGGAGGATTTTTATTTATGATTTTTGTAGCAATCTTCCATGAACAGTAACTCTGCTAACGGTTCTTGTCCTGACGCGGATCCTCTGCAGTGGAATGAAAGGTTTGCCCGGGTGTCAGGTAGAATTGCCTGGTCTTCTGCATTATTGTTTGCCGGTGCCAGCAGCCTTGGGGTATTACGATAGAAGATCCGGCAGGGACAGAAAACACATGGCTATCGCCATTTCCAACAGGCAGAACTTCAACTTCAATCTCACCTTCGATGATTTGCAATAACTCGTCACAATCCGGATGCATTTCCCATGGCGACTGGCCGCCTGCTTGAGACCAGAAAGCCCCTGCACTTCCAGGCCCAAAATCAGCCAACTCTAAAAATTGCATCTCAGCTGTATTGTCCAACGCCACCGCTGGATTAAAAATACTCACCT
>Ga0070726_10004681_pt1 | contig 10768 bp, 8 predicted proteins | sample tdAd471_FD_67275 | JGI IMG/M metagenome (GOLD analysis project Ga0070726, IMG submission 67275) | Marine sediment microbial communities from the Atlantic coast under amendment with organic carbon and nitrate - tdAd47.1 | ecosystem: Environmental > Aquatic > Marine > Coastal > Sediment | place...
CAAAAATAATGGTATTTCTCATCGAGGATTAATGCGATTTTTTCCGTTTTCAGCGTCTGTTGTGTGATGGTGTGGAAATGATGCCCGACAATGCTCAAAGAAATGGCTTCGCCAAAAATGTTGGGATGTTTGATCATGCTCCGAAAGACAAACTTGAGATACTGAAAACCGTAAGGTGTAAAGAGCTGCCAGTAAATAGATTTGAATAAGATTTTCACTTCGTCAAAGTGAATTTTTCGCTGAAAATAGTCCGTATACTCGAGATTGTCCAAAAATCGACTGCAGCGCTCAAAATAGTTTTTTAGATTAAAGTCATATATTCCGGCGAGAATTTTTTGATATCCTTCTTTCAGCCGTTCCGCGTCCATAACGGTTTTAAAGTTGGTGGCCATGCTATGGGTGTTGTTTCCGATGGAGGCCTTTAAGATCCGGCCTTCCGTCAGTAACCGCTGATAAAGGCGGGTGCCGGGAAGGGCGTTCAAGAAGCCGATCATCGCTTTTGGAATGGCGTTTTTCTGGATAAAAGCGATTTGACGATCGAAAATATCTTCCTTGTCACTATCAAACCCGATGATAAACCCGGCCATCACTTCCATCCCGTGTCGTTGAATCGTCCGAATCGATTTTTCCATATCTGTCTTTAAGTTCAGGGTCTTTCCGGCTTCTTCAAGCCCCTCGGGATCAGGGGTTTCAATCCCTATGAACACCTGATTGAAGCCGGCCTCGCGCATAGCGGTCAACAACGCTTCATCGCCTCCCAAATTAATGCTGGCTTCGGTAAAAAAATGATACGGATAATCATGCTCGATTTGCCAGGATTTTAACGCAGGCAAAAGTTCGGCCTTAACCCTTTTTTTATTGCCGATGAAGTTGTCGTCGACGATAAATACCGGACCTCGCCAGCCCAGACCATAGAGCGCATCAATTTCCCGAAGAAGCGTGTCCGCCGATTTTAAGCGCGGTTTGTTGCCGAAAACCGGCCAAATATCGCAGAACTCACAGTGAAATGGACAGCCTCTGGAATACTGGATGGACATGGAACCGTATGCGTCCAAATCCAATAGATCAAACCGCGGAGCCGGCAGACGGGAAATATCCGGATGCGGCGGCCGCTCATATACAGGTTTGGCAGTCCCGTTTTCCAAGTTATTCAAAAAATCTACCAAGGTTTTATCCACTTCCCCCAAAAGAAAATGGTCAACGCCCGGGATATCCTCATGCCTTGAAGTTGGAAAAGCCCCTCCGGCGGCAATGGTTTTACCAAACAGGTTGCATCGGCGGATCACCTCCATCATGGAATCCTGCTGAACAATCATGGCAGAGATAAAAACAGCGTCCGCCCAGATGATATCGCTGTCTTTTAATGGCGTGACGTTCATGTCCACAAGTTTTAAGTGATACGCTTCCGGAAAAAAGGCGGCGATGGTCAGCAGTCCCAGCGGTGGCATGGCGCTTTTTTTGTGAATAAACTTCAGCGCGTATTTGAAACTCCAGTAAGTATTGGTCGGAATCCTCGGATATACAAGCAGGATATTTTGATATTTCGGCATGGCAATCAAACCTCCTTTGATAATTGACAGTGTGTCCGATTATTCATCTTGGGTGGATAATTTTATCAAAAAACTGTGATTATTAAAGGTATCTTCCCTCCTGAGCTGGTTTGACAATGAATCGCTGTAAACATCTTCGAGCTGCTGTACAATCCGTTTAAGATTTTCAATGCTTGTCAGTTGTGCAACTTTAGTTGAAGGTAACTCCTCCGGCGGCTGATTCTCGAGTATTTCATATGCGTCTTCAAATTCATCGGCAGCCAGCTGTGAAGTCAAGATGATGTAATCGTCCACCTGCCGTTTTGAATCTTTTAATTCCGGTCTCGTCAGGAGAGATTCCCTCATGGTCTTCCCGATCAGCAACCAAAAATCCCTGACTTCTTTTGCCCCATAGCCGTCCATATACCGTTTGAAAGCAATTTCTTTAGCATAGATCGGTATGATGGACCGGTCTCGGTTTCTCACGGTAGCTGCAACAACTTGATAGTTCAGGGTAACATACCATTTAAGCAGTTCACTATACATCTCCCGGTAATTTGGAAAACGGTGTTTGTTTGCCGGGTTCGTTATTTCTGCTTCGATTTTTTCAACCAATGATTCACGAAGTTCCGTCAAGATATCGTAAATTGTGGTGCTTTTTCTGAAGGCAACCTTTTTTATAAGAACTTCATTGCGAAATGTCCAGTTGTTAGGATGGCGGGTCATTTTTTCGGTCAAAAACAATAATCGCCGCAATATATGATAGCGCGTTGTGGGCTTCCAACCCAAAGCCTTGTATGTGGCAGAAGCATCCACACTCAATTTTTTATCGATATATTTTGCCATCCAGGGCTGTTCTAAAGTTTTCTTGCCGCTAAGCCGGCCTAAGAACGAGATGATGATCAACCCCAAAACCGTCGCAAGTTTCGGTATTTGAAACGGTTTGATATCATGCCAGTAATAATACCTGGTGGCGGTTTCGAAAAGCTCGTTATGGGATACACTCCCTTGAAAGCTGGCAATGTATATTGCCAGACGCGGCAGGATATCGCTGATTTCGATAATTCGTAGAAATAGTTTAATAAGATCTTTAATATGGATATACGGTATGGCCGATTCTCCACGTCCGGTCACAACTCTCGACATGAGTTTGTTTCCGGACAGCCAATACTTTAACAACATATACAACATGGGATATTCACACCAATCGCTGTATACGGCTGCCAATCGGACAATTGAGCAGGGAAAGAATTCCGAATATTCCCCAATGATTGCTTCTTCTTTCCTTTTGCTCCGCGCATAAGGAGAATCCGCATCGACAGGACTCTCTTCAGTGAGTCCCTTACCATGAGAAGGAAATTTACAGGCGGCCAGAGAACTGGGAAAAATGAAACGCTTTATTCCCAGCAATTTTGAGATTTCAAGAATATGGCGTGTTCCGGTGACATTGATCTGCTCATAGGCAGGGTTTTCTTTCAGAGTAAAATCGTAATATGCGGCCAGATGCAAAACATAATCGACGCCGCCATGATTTTTGATATGCCTAAAGGCATTCAGCAGATTTTTTCGGTTTGCGATATCAACCTGGAGCCAATGGATATTGGCCAGATGGGGTATGCCGACTTCCTTTTGACTGCGTCGTGCGATGCAAAACAGGCGGAACTTTCCGGATACAGCGATAACAAAATGCCTTCCGATAAAACCGGATGCTCCGGTGACCAGAATTCCCGGCAATATCTCATTCATTTTACATACCTATTGCCGTACGTTGTCTTCAAATGAAGATAATTCTGTAACGCTATAAAAATTATCAATCCCATGACTCCGTCGCCGATTCCGGATAACAGGACGATCCATTTAAATTCAACGCCAAAACAGTAAACCACCAAAAAGATCGTCGCCAACGCCTTTACGATAATTGAAAATATAATTAAATAATGATATTTTTCAATGTTTGTTGCGCCCAATACATAGGCAACGGCCATCAGGATATGAAAAACACCGCCTTGAGCAGGGAAGAAACGTTCACACTCAGAACTGAACCCTGATAGCTTCATCAGCAGGGCCGGTTGAGCAATCAATGCCAAACCTATGGCAATTGAATGTAACGCTACCAGCCATAATACGGTTGAAAGCAGTTTGCCGGGATACTGAAATAGAACCTTTTTAAAGTCACCACGCATATCGCTTTATAACGGGCAAAAAGAATTATGGTTTTTGGGTTGATTGAAACAGATAGAAAGAACATTTTCAACACTTATTATGGAAAACAAATAACTTGAACCGGCGATCTTTACGCCGAATACCGGGAAAAGGACGGAGCTGTACAGACAAGATGAACTCATTCAAATTATTCCTGATTGTTTAAATTGAGCGTTCAACGTTTAAGGGGAAAGCGTGATGTGGAGGCCGGATTGAACAATAATTGAAGCTTCCTGAAGCCCCGCAAGGCGGGATTTTCGCTGGGCTCCAACAAGCTAAAGAGAGATTCTAACCTTTCGCGGAGGTTGATTGCGGATCATCCGGATTTTATTTGAGCGTGGACGGTGTTGATATTCACAGTTGGCGATTCGAGAGGTGCCGTCTATGGACGTATCTTAAACAGTCGATACCGGATGACCGGCCATCTTATTTTTGCTCGACACTTCCTTGTTCCTCAACGGAGGCGGCAATGTCACCGTTTTCCTTCAATTTGCTCAATGCCTTCGTCAGCTCGATCAAAACACCCAGCCCCTCCTTGACCTCATCGTTGGAACTGGCGGACACAAGGCCCCAGGGACCCACTTTTTTGCTGGCTGACAGGTCTACAGCGGCGGGGATTTCAACGACCTTTTCCAGGAAGGTCAATAGTTTAGGATCGGTCAACTTTTTGCCCAATCCTAACAGAGAAACCATTCCGTCACCGATTTGGTCAATGTCTTCGGGAGTATATGCTGCAGCAACTTTGGCACGCACACCCATCATGGCCTGGATAATACGCAATACGCCCCTTTGCTCCAAATCATCCAAATAGTTGATCATTTGGGGAACAGCTTGCTTAAACAACGGCTCTATGTCTTTCATAAATTCCACAAAACCCACCATCTGTTTCAGGCCAAATATGATGCTTCGGGTACTTCTCAGTAGTTGCTTGACCAGATGGAAGAGGTCATCCAATTCAAATCCGGCTTCGACATCCTGCAATTCATTGATCAACAATTGAACCGCTTGATTGCTAAGGGGGATCATATCTTCCCTCAACTCATTCAATTTGTCGGCGGTTTTGATCAATGGCGTAATCTGGGTCTCTATATTTTCGAGTCGTTTTAGAATTAATTCTTCGTTTGTCATGTCCACCTCCTATGCTGTTTCCACTCTGGGCCATGTCTTCCCTGCCATGGTCATTTGTGGCTCCAACGGCATATCTTGGCCGGTGAGCAGCAAGTTCCAGTAGACCCACTTGAACATCATCTTGCCCCAATAATTCAGATTGCTTTCTCCGAGCAGATCAAACGGGCCCATACCCGGGAAGGGAAACTTGCCGGGCAGCGGTTCGGTATCGTAATTAAAATCGATCAGAAAGGCCTTGTCCAATTCTGAAACGATGAAGCAGGTGGAGTGGCCATCGTATGCGGGTTTCGGTTCCTCTCCGTCTATTTCGAGCACCAGGTTTGCAGCGATAACCTCAGCTTCATAATGGGCCACAGACCCTGCTTTGGATGTGGGCACGTTGGTCGCATCGCCGACAACATAAATATTATCATACTTTTCGGCCTTGAGTGTGTGAGGGTTCGTGAAAACATAACCCATTCCGTCACCCAACCCTGAATTCTCTATATAGTCCGCGCCAAGATTCGGAAAGGTCGATATCAGCAAATCATAAGATATCTTGTCACCCTTTCCGGATTCAATGGTTTTTTCCTCGGTGTTGTACTCAGCCAGATCAAAATTGGGCGTGACGATAATATTTTTTTCTTCTGCGGCAGAACTCATAATTTTAGTGGTAATCGGTTTGGTAAAGATCCCGGTGGCGGGTGTCACCAACTCAATCTCGATATTGTCTCTGATGCCCTGATGGATAAAGTGTGCATTCGCCAAAAAAATAAATTCCATGGGGACGACGGGACACTTATGGGGCATCTCGGCGACATTAAATACAATCCGGCCTTTTTTGAAATACTTCATTCTATGAAAGAGCGCCACAGCGCCTTCCACGCTAAAGAACGTGTGAATGTCTCCTTTGGGGTCCGGCTTCCAGCCATCAAGCCCGTCAATATCATCGGGCGCGATGTCGCAGCCGCTGGCGATGACCAGCCAGTCATAATCATAATGTCCATTTTTCGTTTCAACCCGGCGTTTATCCGGATCAACACCCACGACTTCGTCCAATACATATTTGACCCCTTTGGGGATAAATTCCCGCTTGGGCTTCATACAGTCCTGGGCGGTATAGATGCCGAATGGGATAAACAACCAGCCAGGTTGGTAATGGTGCATGTCATCTTTGTCGATGATGGTGATTTGCCATTCGGTAGGGCTCAATAGCCTGTGCAGTTTTGCAGCGACCATCGTTCCACCGGCCCCAGAACCTAAAATAAGAATCTTTTTCATAAAAATCTCCTTCTAAAATCTTTGTTTCTTTTTAAACCTGAGCCTTATAATCCCGGCTATCTGACAGCCTTGGTTGGTGAAAACTCCTATTTTATTTTCTTATTCTCCAACAAACTTGCGATGGTAATGGAGTCCAATTCTCTGTAGAGGGCCTTGGCGGCTTTTTGCCACCCCTGTCGAACCAGGCAGTCGTCACTCTGTAAGCACTTTTTGGGGTTGCCGATACAATCAACGAGATCGGACTGCCCCTCAAACAGTCGTGTGATATCACCCAGGGTAATTTTCTCCGGTTTTTTTGCCAGCATGTGACCCCCTTTGGGTCCGCGGATGCTTTTTACGAGCTTGGCTTTCTTGAGGGGACGGATGATCTGTTCAAGATATTTGATGGAAATATTCTGGCGTAGGGAAATCTCGCTCATTTGGATGGCGCCCTGCCCCTGACGTTGGGCCAGGTCGAGCAACAATCGAGCACCATAACGGGTTTTCGTTGTAAGTTTCATTGAGCCTAAAATAACACTTGAATTATAGATTAATTTAATATATATAAATTAAGTATGATTAAACTTTAAAGATTGAATTTTGTCAAGCAAAAAGTTCACGGTTATCCCGCCCTGAAAAATAAAATGTGATAATATTTATATATCGGGTTGTATTTTTACAGTGTTCTGTTATGGATGAAAAGAAAGCCTAACCATATAATCTGCATTTTCATCCATTGACTTAAAATTTAGTTTTGCTGGACCCAAACGATTTTTAGCGGCAAGTCAAATGATAGAAAAATCGGCCCACGTATCGTCTCCAAAGGATTTTCTAAAATGGATCAACCCCCAGCTGTTTGCAGCGATCCCTTTAGGAATCGCCGTCATCGATTCGGATTACAATCTGGTTTATGCCAACAAAGCGTTCGAGGAATTGTTCGGCACATGGGAAAACCGTAAATGTTACAGCGTTTACAAAAGCAAAGATGAAATGTGTTCCTACTGTGAGAGCGCAATGACATTTAAAGACGGCGTTTCCCGCGTAAACGAAGAAGTGGGATATGACAAAAATAAAAGACATATTAATTATTTACAACACACCGCTCCCATCGTCGACGAAAATGGAAACTTCCCCTATATCGTACATATTTTCACCAACATCACCGAAGCAACTCAGATTCGAGATGAGCATCAGATTCTCTACGACCAGGTTCCGTGCAACATTTTATTAATTGATAAGAACTTCCGCATCGCAAAGGCGAATAAACGACTGCGAGATTCCCTGGGCAACCTGGAGGGTAAACACTGTTTCGAAGCCCTCAAAGGCGTGAGACACAAATGTGCCGAATGTACCGCCCGACAAACGTTTGCAGACGGTCAAGTTCATACCGGATATCATGTTTGGAAAACCCAAACAGGAAAAACCCTCCATTTACATGTTATCACCGTACCGCTGAAACGGGCGGACGGTAGTTTTGATCTTGTTATGGAGATGGCCGTTGATGTTACCCAAACGCTGAAGCTTCAAGATGATTTAAAATTTGCGCATACGTATCTGCAAACCATCATTTCAACATCCATGGACGGCATCTTCGCGGTAAACGAGAAGGGAAAAGTGACAATTTTCAACCCGGCAGCCCGCAAATTTTTTAAAATAAAGGACGATCAGATCGTTTCCAGAGAAGAACTTGCTGCCATGCTCCCCAAAGGTTTTTGGGCAAAAGTGTCCGAGCAGCCCGGACATGTTTATCTCCCGGAAACCGAGGTCAAAACAAATGACGGCGAAACTTTTCCCGTGCGCCTGGTCGGCAATAAGCTTATGGCGGATGACGGTTCCATCGGCATGGCCTTTTCAGCTCAGAACCTGAGCGAAATCAAACAACTAGAAAGAGAAAAGATAGAAGCCGAACGCCTCGCAGCTGTTGGCCATACCGTTGCCGGATTGGCCCACGGCATTAAAAATCTTATTACTGCCTTAGAAGGCGGTATGTATATGTTGAACTCGGGCTTGAACAAAGAGAGCATCGAGCGCGTCCAGAAAGGCATGGAAATGCTGGCGCGGAATATCCAACGGATTTCGATATTTGTAAAAGCTTTTTTAAGCTTCTCCAAAGGTCGTGAAATTCAGGCTAAAATGAGCAATCCGGCAGACATCGCGGAAGAAGTTGTAGGGTTATACTCGGTTAAAGCCGAAGAACTGGGCATCATTCTCAAAAACGAAAAAATAGGCCATATCCCCCCGGCTCCCATTGACTATGAAAGCATGCATGAATGCCTGACAAACCTTGTGGGCAACGCCATTGATGCTTGCCAAATGAGTGACGGAACCGCGTGTCATGTAACGGTTAGAGCTTTTGAAGACAACGGCACGATTGTATATGAAGTGGCTGACAACGGATGCGGCATGGACTATGAAGTAAAGAAAAAGGTTTTTACAACTTTTTTTACCACAAAGGGTTTGGGGGGCTCTGGTCTTGGATTACTGATGACCAAGAAAATTGTTCACGAACACGGCGGATCCATCGATTTGAAGTCTGAATCCGGAAAAGGGACAACTTTCCGCATCAGACTTCCACGAAGGCGTCTACCTAAAGTCATTGAAAAAGAAGCATAAGGGCCGGGAGCACTATATTAAAAGTGGTGATGCGCGAAAATAAAAAAATTCTGATTGTCGATGACGAGGAGGATGTTTTAACCTATTTTGAAGCCGTATTTCAAGATAACGGCTTTGATACCGTATCGGCTGAAGATGGCATTGAGGGTTTCGAACTGGCCAAATCAGAAAAACCTGACCTGATTGTCCTCGATATCACCATGCCGAAACAATCTGGATTAAAAACATATCGTCAATATAAAGGGCACCCTGCGCTTAAAAACATCCCGGTGATCATCGTTACTGCGGTCAACGACTCGTTCAAAGAATTGCTTGATGAACTCGAGGACCTTGAGATTCCAAAAGATATTTTTTACAAACCGATCGATCCACAGGCGCTATTGAAAGTGGTTGCGGAAATATTGTCAGATTAAACAAATAATCTTATTTCTTCACATAAGGAGGTAAAAAATGCCAGAAACATCTGAAAAAAAAATTCTTGTGGTGGATGATGAACCGGATGTCCGGAACTTTATAGCTGCTGTTTTAGAAGATGCCGGTTTCAACGTTGAAACCGCCATTGACGGCCTTGATGCTCTGGAAAAGGTCGAAGCGTTTTCTCCGGATTTAATGACGCTCGATATGGTGATGCCGAGAATGCCCGGAATCAAGGTGATTCGCACGTTGAGAAAAAATAAAAAGTGGGCTAAACTACCCATAATTATTATCACTGCCCATGCCCGGGACGAATTGGGAAGTGATCAAATTACGGAATTCATGGCGCTGACATCAAAAGTGAGTCCGAAAATCATATTGGAAAAACCCATCTCTCCGGCCCGTCTCGTCAACGCCATATGCCAGATTCTGGGATTGGAGCCGAAAGCTGTGGAGGCTGCGAACGAAGATTCTACCGACGAACGGAATAAGCTGGCAAAATTAATTCAGGATACCGATTCAGATACCTTAAGAAAAATACGAAAGTTATTGAACAAAAAGAAAAAGGCCGAACCGTATTTTCTTTTCGAATAGAATTATACTTATGCCGGATAAAAAGAATTCCATCGTTAATATCGCCCTTGTCGGAGGTGGGGGCCTTTGTAAAGAGGTTTTAAAGAAAACCACCTTCAACTTGACGCACGAGGATGTGAGTGCCCCGGTTCTGGCCGTGGCAGATCCTGATATCCGTTCGCCCGGCATGGTTCTTGCCGAAGAATTTGGCCTGTTAACCTTTACCGATTATCATGAACTGTATGATCCTCGCTACAACATTCACCTTATTATCATCCTGTCTCTGGAAGAGGATATTCTTGAGGACATTCTTGCAACACGGCCGACCCGAATCCGAATCATGGCCTACAACGTCTTTGAGGTCTTCTGGAAAGCCCTTCATATTGAAGAACACAAGTTAAGGAAGAGAAACGAAGAAATAGAGACCATCTTGAACGCTATTCAAGATTTTATTATGGTCATAACGCCCGACATGGATATCGTTGAAGTCAATGATGCATATCTTGAAAAGATGGGCTATTCCCGCGAAAAAGTAATTGGCCGCAAGTGTCATGAAATCTACCAGAAAGTCGTCTATCCTTGTGACAACCCGGAAATTGAATGCCCCCTCAATGAGGTCATACGCAACAAAAGGCCTTGCCGCCAGGTCCGAACCCGTGTGGGGCATGAAGGCGAGCTTCTCCACATAGAGGTCAGCGTTTATCCCGTCTGGGAAAAGGATGGTAAGATCTCAAAGTTTATTCATATAAGCCGTGATATTACACAACAAAAAATGGAGGAGGAGGAAATCACTCGACGACTCGAGTATATGGTAGAAGAACGAACACGGCAGTTAAAAGAAACCCACGATAAACTGCTTCACCAAGATAAGATGTCCTCCCTGGGGAAGTTGTCTGCATCGGTTGTCCATGAAATAAACAATCCCATCGCAGGCATCCTCAATCTGACCATGCTGATCAAACGGATTCTTGAAGAAGGGTCGGTTGAACAGGAAAATAATCTTGAAAAATTCCATTATTATCTGGATCTCATGGAGACGGAAACCCGGCGAATCAGTCGAATTGTTACCA
>Ga0070726_10004689_pt1 | contig 10757 bp, 10 predicted proteins | sample tdAd471_FD_67275 | JGI IMG/M metagenome (GOLD analysis project Ga0070726, IMG submission 67275) | Marine sediment microbial communities from the Atlantic coast under amendment with organic carbon and nitrate - tdAd47.1 | ecosystem: Environmental > Aquatic > Marine > Coastal > Sediment | place...
CCCTCGCGCACGAGGCTTGCGATCTCTGGGCTAAGAGCCGTGGGCTCGATGCCTTCGCCGCCGCCGATCTTGATGACAATGGTGGACATGGTGACTCTCTCTTCTTTCGTGAGTGCGCTGATTACGCGGGGTGCAGACCGGGGAAGGTGAGGCCCAGAGTTTCTTCGAGCCCGAGCGCGACGTTCATCGCCTGGATCGCCGAGCCGGCGGCCCCCTTGACGAGGTTGTCAATCGCCGAGATCGCCACGATGCGCCCGGAGCGCTCGTCGACCGCGAAGCCGACGTCGGCGTGGTTCGACCCGACGAGCACACGCGGGTCGGGGAATCGGTTGGGGCCGGAGCGCTCGGCCACGATGCGGACGAAGGGCTCATCGCCGAACGCGCCGCGGTAGAGCTTCCAGAGTTCCTTCTGTTCGACGGGTCTTGTGGGCTCGACGTGGGCGGTGCAGAGCACGCCCCGGACCATGTCGATCGCGGTGACGGTCGCGTCGATGTCGATCTCGCCGAACGCCTGCTCGACCTCGGCCAGGTGGCGGTGCCCGAAGGGGCTGTAGGTGCGGGCGGTGCGCGCACGGACCGGGTGATGCGACCCGGCGCTCGCCTCGGCACCCGCCTCGGAGGAGCCGACCTTGATATCCGCGATCACGCGCTTGATGAGCCCCGCCCGCGCCAAAGGCAGCAGCGCCAGATTCATGGCGGTCGCGTTGCACCCGACGCCCGAGATGAGTCGTGCGCCGGGGAGTTGGCTGCGCGAAAGCTCGGCGAGGCCGTAGACCGCGCCGTCGAGTGCGTTGATGTTGGGGTGAGGCTCGCCGTACCAGCGCTGGTAGGCGTCCGGGTCCTTGATGCGGAAATCGGCGGAGAGATCGACGACGAGAGGCGCGGCCTCGCGCCAGCGGTCGATCTGCTTGCTGGCCTGGCCGTGCGGCATGCAGAGAAAGACAACGTCGCAGGGCTCGATCTCGTCGGGCGTGACGAAGTTGTGCGCCAGGTGGCCGCGAAGGTTCGGGTGCATGCGGGTGATCGGCTGGCCCGCCAGCGAGCGCGAGGAGACCTGCGCGATCTCGGCCTCGGGATGGGCCATAAGGAGGCGGAGCAGTTCGCCCCCCGTGTACCCGCTCCCGCCGACGATGGAAGTGCGGATCGTCACGCGATGGCTCCCTGCTCAGTGCGCACATTCTCGGCGATGCGGACGGCGTGGGCTGCGACGCGGCCCGGGATGTCGACGCCCGTGGTCGCGATGGAGTTGCGGAACTCCATCGAGTGGTTGATCTCGTTGACGAGCAGGCCCCGCTGCGGGCATTCGAGCAGGTCGACGGCCGCGACGTCTGCGCCGACGGCGGCGACGGATCGCTCGCTCAGATCGCGCAGCTCGGTCGTCACTTCCAAACCCTCGGCTGTGGCGCCGCGGGCGGTGTTGGTGACCCAGTGCCCGCTTGAGCGCACGATCGCGGCGATCGCCTCGCCCCCCACCACGAAGACGCGGATATCCCGGCCCGGCTTGTCGATGTGCTCCTGCACGTAGAACACGCCCTGTTGGACCGAGCCGAGCGTCTCGCGGTGCTCGATGATCGCCTCGGCGGCGTCGCGGTCGTTGACCCGGGCGACGAGCCGACCCCACGAGCCAACCGTGGGCTTGAGCACCGCGGGGTAGCCGATCTGCTCGACCGACTCGATCGCCGATTCAGCGCCAAGCCCCACCCGGACGCCGGGCGTCGGGACGCCGGCGCGGATGAGTGCGATCGTGGTGTCGAGCTTGTCGGAGCAGACCCGGATCGCGGCCGAGGGGTTGATGCACCGGATGCCGAGCCCTTCGAGGATCCGGGTCGCGGTGAGCGAAGCGGTGAGGCTGACCGAGCGGTCGACGACGGCGTCGTACTGCGCCCATTCGCCGGCGTTTGCTGGATCGAAAACGGCTTGTCGAAGGTCGATGGGAGTGACCCGGACGCCGGCGGACTCGAAGGCGTCGAGCAGCAGGCGTTCCTCGGCCCGGAGGCGGGTGTAGGTCATGGCGATATGCATGGGGGTGCTCCTTGTGTGCGCAGTTGGGTGGCGTTCAGGAGCCGATCACTCGCCCCAGTCTTCTTCGACCTCGGGTGCGAGTTCGAGGCGGACGGGGTTGGTGCAGGTGACCTCGAGTTCCGAGCCGCAGTCGGGGCAGCGGGCGACCTGGCCGTTGAGGGGCGGGCGGTCGAAGGTGATGGCGGCGTCGCACTCGGGGCAGGCGGACTGGATGGTTTCGGTGGTGGACATGGCGTTTCTCCTATGGCTGGTTTGCTGGTTCTCTGACGGGTTCAAACGGACGGAAAGCAACGAAAAAGAAAGCACCCCCGGAGGCGTCCGGGGGTGCTCGGTGTTCGATCTGGTTTTTGGCGAGAGCTTGCTAGCTTGCCAGGACCCAGTCCACCATCACAGCCCGGACGCCTTTGGCGTCTTTGGCTTTGACGGATTTTTTGGACTGAGCGATTGTCATCGTGGCGTCATCCTACGCGCTTTCGGCGCGGTGTCAAACCGGTATCGGGTTTCTGGCCCGACCCGCTTGAGCGTCCGCATTCATTCCTCGAACACTTCCTTGAACTTGGCCTCGGACTCGTCGGTGCCGGCCAGGACGATCTCGTGGCCAGCCACGAGCACGGTATCGGCGGGCGGATTGATCAAGATCGGCCCGCCGGGCTCGCGTATGGCGATGATCGAGCACCCGGATCGCTCGCGGACGCCGCACTGCGCCAGCGACTTGCCGTCGAGCGATTTGGGGACCGCCAAGCGGAAGATGTCGAACCCCTCGGTGACGGTGGCGATGCGATCACCCTTGATCTGGTTGAGGATGCTGGTCGAGCCCATCGATGCGAAGGAGTGGACGAAGTCGGCGCCGGCGCTGTGGAGGGTGTCGGTGTTCTGCTCGAGCGTGGCCCGGCTGATGATCTGGATGTCCTTGCGGATCGATCGGCAGTAGATCGTGAGGTAGATGTTGAGGCTGTCGTCGTGCGTGGTGATCAGCACCGCCGGGGCCTCTTCGAGACCCGCCTCTTTGAGCACATCGGGATCACGCGCATCGCCCCGGACGCCCTGCTCGGCTGAGGGGATGTTCTCCTCTTTCAGATCAACGATCCGCCAGTCCACGCCTCTTTCGGTCAGGGCCATTGCAGCAGCCTTGCCGACCTTTCCGCCCCCGATGATCAGGACCGGGTTGATGGAGACGTTGTAGATGACAAATTCCTCGTCGTAGGTTGCCAGCTGCTCGGCCGAGCCGGCCAGGACGAGGATCGTGTGCTCGCCGACAACGGTGTCCGGCATCGCGGGCTGATAGATGCCGCGCTGCCAGAGCCCGATGACGCTGACACCGAGTTCGCTGAGACGGTTCTCCCGCAGCGACTTGCCCACCAACGGCGTGCGCTGGGTGTTGGCCTCGGCGATGAGGAGCTCGTCGAGCTTGCCGACGACATGGGTGACCGCGTCGCCGCCGACCATGCAGCGCGCCAGCGATCGGCCCATCATGGTGCTGAGTTGAAGGACGCGCGTCGCGCCGGCGTGGTTGAGGATGGCCGCGGCCGTCGGGCTTGTCGCAAGGGCGACGATCGGGACATCGGGCGAGACGAGGCGCACGAGAAACGAGACGTTGGTGTTGACGACATCGTCGTTGGTCGCAACCACGAGTGCTGCGGTGTCCGCCTTGGCGAGCCGGTAGGTCTCGGGGCTGTCCAGCGGCCCGAACATGACACGCAAGCCCATGTCGTGGTGCTTGGAGGCCTCGTCGAAGTCGGACATGATCAGGACGTACTGCACGTTGACGTGCTCGAGCCGGCGGATAAGGGCTGCGGTGACCGGGCCGTAGTCTGTGAGGATGACGTGATCGCGGGTTTCAGGCGGGACTTCCCGCGGTGTTCGGGCGGCCGCCTGAGCCTCGACCCACGGGGCATAGAAAAACTGGATGATCGTAAACGGCAGGAGAATCAGCAGCAGGACAATCCCGGTCGCCAGCACGATCATCGAGAAGACCCGCCCAAGGTCGCTCTCGAAGGTGATGTCCCCGAACCCGAGCGTGGACATGACGGTGAGCGTCCAGTAGAAGCCGGTGACCCAGCTGTGCTTCTGGCCCTCGTGCATCATGATGAAGTGGAAGAGGATGCTGTAGAGGACGATCAGGAAGAGCAAGATCCCGATGAATTTGACGAGTGATCGGATGTTTCGTTGCGTGCGGCGTTCGCCGAAGAAAAGCAGTACCTGAGTCGTGCTGAATTTCACGATTCAGAGTCCCGGCGGCTCGGTTGGTCTCGATGGGATGACAACGCTACTTCTTTGAGCCCTTCTGTCTGATAGTTTCACCACCGGGTCGCTTTGAGCGGCAAGCTTACCATGTTTCATGGCTCTGTCGGGACCGCTTGCTCGGCGGTATCGCGAGAGATCGGGCGTGCATCGAGGTGGCGCACAATCCGGCGCACATCAGCCGCAAAGCCCGACGCATCGGGCATCCGCCGCGAATCGCACCGATCCGCGAGAAATATCGCAAGCTGTGAATCTGAGAGAAGTTGCGCAGCGGGCTGCCGGTAGTCGCAGCGCGGCGGCAATCGAGAAAGTGGGCGGAGAGGGATTCGAACCCCCGAAGGCTTTCGCCGACAGATTTACAGTCTGTTCCAATTGTCCACTCTGGCATCCGCCCATCGTGGCCAAGGGCCCGGGGGCCTGGGTGGAAATGTAGGTTCCAACCACCCCACCGGCAAGCCGATGAGGTATCCGGTGTGGTGGGCCGACTTGGCGGGTTATTCGGGCTTCGTCCAGTCCCAGTCCGGGTCCTTGTGGAGTTTGGTCGCCCCCTGGCGGATGCAGCGGAGGCAGATGATGGCCTCCGGGTAGGCCGGGCTCTGCCAGCAGCGGTCTTTGCGTTCTTCGATGCACATCGTGCAGGTGTAGCCGGGCTCGAGGGCGGTCTGCTCTTCGAGCACGACGAAACGGTAGGCGAGGGTGAGGCAGGCACCCGAGATCAGGCTGCCGCGGTGCCCCTCGACGAGCGGGAACTGGCCATCCCACGGCTTGCGGGAGAAGTCGCAGATGAAATCGGTGACCTGCATGTTGTCGGTATCCGCGCCTTCTCGTTGCATGGGCAAGTGTAGGAAGAAGCAATTGGCAAATAGCATGGGAGAAGAGGAACCACGCGGCATTTCCTGGGTTTGCAGCCTCGAAGCGAGCGCGTCACGCCTGCCTCCTACTAGTGTATGATCTCTTTCCCTGGGCGGGTATTGCTCGGGGGAACCCCGAGGGAGCCAGCATCAGCCATGAAGATCCGCGCATTCATCGACGAGCATTACCGCCACTTCAACGCAGCCACCGTCAAGGACGCGGCCGAGGCGTACACGAAATGCCTGGATGATGGCGGGAAGATGCTCGTCACACTCGCGGGCGCGATGAGCACGGGCGAGCTTGGACGCTCACTGGCTGAGATGATCCGTCAGGACAAGGTCCACGCGATCAGTTGCACGGGCGCCAACCTCGAAGAGGATCTCTTCAATCTCGTGGCGCACGATCTGTATGAGAGGCTGCCCAACTACCGCGATCTGACGCCCGAGGATGAGCAGAAGCTGCTGGACCGGGGCCTGGCGAGGGTGACTGATACCTGCATCCCCGAAGAGGCGGCGATCCGCAAGCTGGAGAAGTACCTGCTGCCGATCTGGAAGGACGCGGACGCCAACGGGACGCGCAAGCTGCCCCATGAGTATCTGTATGACCTGATCCGCACGGGCAACCTCGAAAGCGACTATCAGGGAGACCCGAAGAACGCGTGGCTGCTCGAGGCGTGCGCCCGGGATTTGCCGATCTTCGTGCCCGGCTGGGAAGACTCAACACTGGGCAACATCTTCATCTCGCACGTGCTCGACGGCACGTTCAAATCCAGCGACCCGATCCGCCCGGGCGTGGACTACATGCTCAGCATCACCAAGTGGTATCGCCAGCGCAGCAAAGAGGACAAGCGCCCGCCCGGGTTCTTCCAGATCGGTGGCGGCATCGCGGGCGACTTCCCGATCTGCGTCGTGCCCATGCTCCGCTACGACCTGCACGAAGAGACGCCCTGCTGGAGCTACTTCTGCCAGATCAGCGACAGCACGACCAGCTACGGCTCATACTCGGGCGCAGTACCCAACGAGAAGATCACCTGGGGCAAGGTCGACGCCGACACGCCCAAGTTCGTGATCGAATCGGACGCGACGATCGTGGCGCCCTTGATCTTCGCGCACGTGCTCGACTGGTAAGACCGGCCTAGTAAACCAAGCCTGATACTCCCAGCCCGAGCAGAAACAGTCAGGACTTGTCCTCCTTGGTACGTCCTTCCTTGGAGCGCTGTTTGTTCACGGTCCGGGCTGCGATCTCCTTGGCTCGCTCGTCGGAGCGGCCCTGCTCTTTCTCACTTTCCTTGACGTGCTCGTACTGACGCTCATCTTTGTCTGACCATGATTTGGGCATGGCAATCTCCTTTTTGTGTAGCATGCACGCACAGTGTTGATTGAACATGAAGCGGGCATGAGATCCGCACAAAGAATGGAAGCATCTCGGTGAACGCACAGGGCGACAGCACGCGTCATGCTCCTGAGCGGCTCGCGCTCCTGGGCATCGGTGTCAACGCTGTGCTGGCGGCGGGGAAGCTGACAGCGGGGGTTCTGGGCAACTCATTTGCGCTGGTAGCCGACGCGGTTGAGTCGCTCGTGGATATCGCCGGCTCGATCGTCGTGTGGTCGGCGATGCGTTACGGCTCAAAGCCCGCCGACGAGGACCATCCCTTCGGTCACGGCAAGATCGAACCGATGGCGGCCCTGGCGATCGCGGTGATCATCGTCATGGTCGGCATCGGTGTGGCGATCGAGGCCACGCGGCAGATCATCACCCCCCACTCCGTGCCGAGGCCCTACACGCTGATCGTTCTGGTGGGTGTGATCGTGATCAAAGAGTCGCTGGCGCGTGTCGCCGACCGGGCGGCAAGGCGGGCCAACAGCTCGGCCGGCGCGGCCGACGCCTGGCATCACCGCTCGGACGCGATCACCTCGGCCTTCGCGTTCGTGGGCATCGCCATCGCGGTCATCGGCGGGCCGGAGTACGCACGGGCCGACGATGTGGCGGCCCTGCTCGCCTCGGGGGTCATCGTGCTCAACGGTTTCCTGCTGGCAAGAGCGCCCTACCACGAGCTTCTGGATCGCCACAGACCCGAGATCGCCCTGGCAGCCGCAGCGATCGCCAAGGAGGTGCCGGGCGTGCTCGGCGTTGAGCAGTGCGACGCCAGGCAGAGCGGCAGGGGCTATCGGGTGGTCATGCACGTCGAGGTGCCGCCGGCGATGAGCGTCACCGATGCTCACTCGATCACCGGACGGATCAAGGCCGAGATCCGCAGCCAGCGGCCGGACATCGACAGCGTGCTGATCCACATCGAGCCGCACGAAGAGTCTGACGCACAAGGCTGAACCGGACTGATCCGGTATGGGCTGGCGTCAGTGCTGCTTGTCGTTCTTGGGTTTGGTCTGCTTGGGCTCGATGACGAGCAGGTTGGAGTCGTACGTCAATACGCCCAGCATGATGGCGGGGATGAGCCGGTTCATTCTGACGGTGTACCGCTGCCCATCGAATCCCGGGTTGTCGGCCAGCGGGTCGGCGATGGTGGCGATTCTTGTTTTGGGGTCGTAGCCGTGGACGACGACGAAGTGGCCCGTCGGCTCGCCGCGGATGTCGTCGTAGTCGTCGTTTGGCCCGAACTCGCGGGCGCAGCGGTAGAGATAGGTCGCGCTCAGCACTGTCAGGACCGGGACGCCCCGACGGAGATAGCCCGAGATCAATCGTCCCGACGGGTCATGGAACGAGATGTCGCCCCCGAGTTCGAGAAACTCAAGATACGAATCGGTCATGACCTTGAAGCGAGGGTCATCGACGGATTTGGCTTTGCTCTGCTCTCGCAACTTGGAGAGAAGCAATTCACGCGGCGCGTTGCCCTGGGCGTCGAACCATGTCGGGTCGAAGATGTGCAGGTTAAACGTGTAGATCGTGGCCCGGTAGCCCCGCTTGAGCGCGTGAACGCCCAGCATGTTGGCGAGCGTGCCCCGCCCGACACCCTCTGACCGGAGCGACTTGGCGGTATTGATGATCTCTGCGAGATTGACGCTGTCGCCCCAGTATTGATAGACCGCGTGGAGGCAGGTCGGGCCGCAGGACTCAAGGTCGGGCTGGGGCAGGATCTGGATCGGCAGCACGCGGTGATCGTCCGGCGTCGCCGACTTTGCGGGCGTCGCGGGCGGAGTGGACTTGTGTGACGGCTTTGTGCCCATGGAGTCGGCTCTCTGGTTTGGCGTGCCAGTGAGCTCGCCAGCAAGGCCCGAGTATATTACCGCTCTCGAGCGATCGAGCCATTTATCCCGGTGTGCTTGCCTTCGATCTGGGACTCGTGGTGTGAGGCTGGGTCGCAGTAGCAGTTCAGGATCGAGTCCATCGGTTCGACACCTTTGGCAATCCGTTCGATGCGCTGCCAGAGGCCCTTGGCAAGCAGCGGGCGGAGAGGCTGGTCGATCTTGAGCATGTGGGGCCAAGCCGCCTTGAGCTGTGCATCCCAGACCGCGTGGAACCGGGTCAGGTCATCGGGGTGGACGAGCTTGCGTTTGGTGCCCTCGTCGAGCGGCCTGAACGGGCGGCTGATATTCAGGTAGCCGTAGTCATCGGTGAGTTCCTCGCCCGCCTTGATATCACGGACGGCGATCTCGAAGTTGTAAGCCGTGGTCATGCAGTTGGAATTGAAGGAGTGGTTGACGAAGCGGGCGTGGTCCCAGCAGAGGACCCAAAGGCCCTGCTGATTGCGGAAGCAGTAGGTGTCGAGGCAGTCCTCGTAGTGCTCGCCGAGCCGCTGGATCTGCCGGGGTGTGAATTCCCGATCGAGTTCGTCCTGCGTCCAAGTAATCGTCCCGGCGGGGATGTCGCGCGTCGCAACCACGCCGTGCCCGATGGCTTCACTGATGTAGCGAAGCTCCGTGTGAGGGTGCATCATTTTTTGGTGCGGTCTCGGACGGCGCCGTGGGCCCGATGTCGGAGCCCGGCGGGGCTGGCCACGATGGCCTGTGCGCGAGCCGGGACGGGGCGACGGTCGACGAAGCGGAATCATATCGAAACCCTGAACGATTCAAGAGGTCAATACGAAAATTTCTGCGCTATGCGAATCGCGGGTCTGCGGGCGGGTGATCGTCCGGGTCGGCGACCTCCTCGTTGTACCACTCGATGACAGCTGCGAACCCCCGGCTCTCGGGGTCGCCCGTGAAGTAGCCCGGGATAACCGAACTCACTCGGAAGCCGAGGTGGATCTGGAACGAGAGCGTCGGGTCGTTGAGCTTTCCCCGGACCACCTCGAGGGTGTACTGCTCGGGTGTCAGCTTGTCCGCGTAGCGGTGGTAGCCGCGCAGCCTGGAGCCGGCGACAACGCGGGCAAGACCGAGCTGGCGCGCCAGATCGAAGCGGCCGTGCTTATAGAGCAGCCGCCCGATGCCCTGGCCCTGGAAGCCCGGGCGGACCATGACATCGGAGGCAAAGAGCGTGCCCCCCTGGACAGGCTCGTGATTGGTGTAGTACCCCTTCGCGGTCAGGGCGTTCCATGAGCTGGTGTCCGCCTGGCTGTCCCAGTCGAGGATGAGCCCGGAGCAGACACCGACGACAAGCCCGGATCCCTGCTCGATGGCGACGAACTGGCCCTGCGGGAAAACGTCACGGTGCGACTTCAAGTACGCGTCGTCCCAGGGCGAGATATCTGGGTAAATGAGGCTGGCGATCTCGGCGATGCCCGCAAAGTGCTCGGGGGCGGTGTTGCGGATCTGGATGCGCCGCTTCGGGCGGAGTCGTTTGGCTTGAGGCGCGTTGCTTTCCGCAGCCTTGATGCGGACCTGTTCGATGCGCGGGGTGACAGCCTGTTTGCTGTCTAGCAGCGGGCGGACGGTGCCGTGGACACGGTTGCGCTTGAGGACGTCCAGCGCGATTTCGCCGATGACCATCGTTTCCTGGTTGGGCAGTCCCTCGGCGAGGATGCCGTCGCGGGCGAAGGGGAAGTCGCTCGGGGTAAGGATCGAGGCCTGACCGTAGTTCAGTGAGACCGCGGGCACCATGGGCAGCGAGCCGACCGTGGCGGCGTTGACCACGAACATCTGGTTCTCGATCGCTCGTGCCTGGGCGCAGTAGCGGACACGGATGAAGCCCTGACGGTCGTCGGTGTAGCTCGGGACAACCAGGATGACCGCGCCGGCATGAGCGGCTGCCCGGCAGAGCTCGGGGAACTCCACGTCGTAGCAGATCGCGATGGCGATCGGGCCCATCGGCGTCTCGAAGATCCGGAGCGTGTCGCGCGGACTGACCCGCCAGACTTCCTTCTCGAAGCGGGTCATGTTTATCTTGCCCTGGCTGGCGTGGGTCCCGTCGGGGGCGAAGAGGAAGCTGTCGTTGTAGACCTTGTCGGCGTCGTCGGCGTCGGGCGTGGCGATCGAGCCAGCGATGATGTGGATGCCGCAGGATCGGCTGAGCGACTCGAAAACCTCGATGTAGTCGGGCACACGCCTTGCCATGTCCCGGACCTGCTCGTCCATCGGTCGGCGGATATCGCCCAGGGTCAGGAGCTGAATCGTAAAGTACTCCGGGAACACGAGCAGGTCGCAGTCGTAGTCCGCGGCCGTGCGCACCAAACCGGCGACCTGCTCCCGGAACTCCGATAAATCCCGGATCGGGCGGACGAAATACTGCAGAGCGGCGATGCGGGCTCG
>Ga0070726_10004692_pt1 | contig 10746 bp, 7 predicted proteins | sample tdAd471_FD_67275 | JGI IMG/M metagenome (GOLD analysis project Ga0070726, IMG submission 67275) | Marine sediment microbial communities from the Atlantic coast under amendment with organic carbon and nitrate - tdAd47.1 | ecosystem: Environmental > Aquatic > Marine > Coastal > Sediment | place...
CAGGTCAAGGTGCAGCCGGACGACGCCGACTGGGATGCCGGCGACATCCGCTACAACGTCCTGCGCTGGACGTCGTCACCACAGCCGCCGTGGGGCGGGTACGGGCCGAGCTTCACGAATCCGCGCACGGGCCAGATTATCGGCGCGGACATCATGCTCGAGTACTCGTTCGTCGGTCGCCACACACGGGCGCTAAAACTGATGGAGACCATTCAGAACGGCGGATTACCGCCGACGCAGAATATCGATGGCGTGTACTGCTCGCTGGGCCACAGCCTCCATCTCAACACGCTGTTTGCACGGCAAGCGGCTGCGGCCATTGGCCCAGACCCTGAGCTCGAAAAGCAGATCATCCATGACGCGATGCACTACCTGATCCTGCACGAGATCGGCCATACGATCGGCCTGAATCACAACATGCGCGCGACGCAAATGCTGTCTCCGGACGAAGCCTTCGACGCTGCCGCAGTTGAAACGCGAGGACTGGCAGGGTCCGTCATGGACTACCCGACCGTCAACTTCGCGCCGCCAGGACGCGAACAAACCTGGTTCTATACGTCGCGTCCGGGGCCGTATGACGACTGGGCGATCGAGTTCGGCTACTCGCCCGATGTCGATGATGAGGCGACGCGCAATGCACTCCTCGCCCGCTCAACGGAGCCCGATCTCGCATTCGGCAACGACGCAGACGACATGCGCGCGCCCGGCAAGGCTATCGACCCGCGCGTTAATATCTATGACATGAGCAGCGACGCCATTGCGTACGCCATCGAGCGCTTCGCGCTCGTCGACAAGGTGCTCGCAGACATGCGCAGCCGGTTTGGTACCGAGGGCGAGTCCTTCCAGGAATTGCACGATGGCTATCTCGGACTCGCTGTGAATTTTCAGTGGGCCGCCAACGTTACGTCTCGCTATATCGGCGGCGTCATGGTGAATCGTGCGATGGTTGGGCAAACCGGAGCGACCACACCATTCGTGGCCGTGAGTCTCGATGAACAGGAACGCGCCATGAACGTACTGAGCGATCATGTTTTCGCACCGGACGCCTTCCGCGCGACCGACGACCTGTACAATCACTTGCGCCAGCAGCGCCGGGGCTATGATTTCTACGAAGTCACCGAGGATCCCAAGCTGCATGACGTCATGCTTGCCGTACAGGGCGGTGTACTCGACCACCTGATGCATCCGGTCGTACAGAAACGGATCACCGACTCGCGTTTGTATGGCAACGAGTACGACCTTGCTGCCGTGATGAATGACCTGACGATTTCTATTTTTGGTGCCGACCTGCGTTCTAACGTCAACACGTTCCGGCAGAACCTGCAGCTCGATTACGTCAATCGCCTGCTTGCGATGGTCAGCGGCGAAACCAAGGCCGGCTACGACAACGTCGCGCAGTCAACGGCACTCTTTAACCTGCGCCGGATCGAGGGAATGCTTGACGGCAATCGGGGACCGAACGACGAAACACGAGCGCATCGCGACAACGTGTTGTATACGATTCGTCGTGGCTTGCACGACGAAGCGTAAGCCAGACTACTCGCGGTCTTGCGGCTTGAGAACGCAGAACTGGCCGGTGCGGTTATACGGATCGCCGCCGAGATCATCGTCTACGACTTCAAGCAACATGACCCGAACATTTGCGCGCGGTGCAGCTTCGGTTGCACGCAATTGATTCGGCCCATGTTCGGTGCCGCGCAGTTTGGCGTCCATTGCTGTGGTTTTTTCAATTGACATAAGTGGTACTCATTTGTCGTTCCCCTCGAGACCATAGTAGGGCCGCGTCAAGCTGCTGTTAATGTCATTCGTCGGATCGATGCGGCCGTTTATCGGTTTTTCGGAGAGATTCGTACTTTGAAGAGGATTCAGTAAATGTCCGAGCTATCGACATCACCCGTGAACGACACGACCCGCTGGTGGATCCTGCTGATCCTCAGTCTGCTCGTCTTCGGCAATTACTATGTCTACGACTCGATCGGCCCCGTTGCGGAAATCCTGAGTCGCGAACTCGGCTTCAGTGACACGCAGATCGGCACGCTCAATGCCATCTACAGCCTGCCCAACATCTTCCTTTTGCTGATCGGCGGCGTCATTGTCGATCGCTTCGGCGCTGCAACCGTCATTATTATTACGACGATCATGTGTTTTGTGGGTGCCGTGATCACCGCGTCCAGCGGTGACTTTACGACAATGGTCATCGGCCGCCTCGTCTACGGGCTGGGCGCAGAGGTCATGCTGGTCGCTGCCACGGTCGCCATTGCGATCTGGTTCGGGGGCGCGGGTGGTGTTGCGTTCGCTATGGCCCTGAACCTCAGCGTCGCAAGAGCGGGCTCGTACGCCGCCGATCTCTCGCCAGTGTGGGCCAGCTCACTTTACGAGCAAGGCTGGCAGCCGCCCTTGATGCTCGCCGCCTTTATGGCCGGCACCAGCCTGGTTTTCGCACTCGTCTTTCGCTGGATGGACACGCGGCACGTGCCGTCGCCGATACCCGGCGAAGTCGAACCGGAAGTCGAAACGTTCGAATGGCGCAATACCGTCCGGTTCGGGCGTTCTTTCTGGTACCTGCTGGGGCTCTGCGTACTTTTCTACTCGGTCATCTTTCCATTTCGCAGCACGTTTTCGATCAAATACTTCCAGCACGCGCACGAGATGCCGCTCGAGAGCGCGGCGATACTCAACAGCTATGTCTACCTCGCCGCACTTTTCTGCTCGCCACTAATTGGCTGGCTGGTCGATCGCTATGGCCGGCGAACATTTGCAATGATGATCGGCTCGCTAATGCTGCCGTTGTCATTCCTCGGGCTGTTCGGCTACGGCTGGGGCCTGAGCTTCACGATGATCATGCTGGGCGTCAGCTTTTCACTGATACCGGCGATCATGTGGCCCGCCGTGATCAAACTTACAACGAGAGACAAGCTGGGTACCGCATACGGCCTGCTCTTCATGATCCAGAACGCCGGCATGATGACGGCAAATATCGCGGCCGGATGGCTGAATGACATCAATGGTGCGAGCGCGGACAACCCGGCTGGTTACACGCCGATGCTGATGTTCTTCCTGACTCTCGCGTCACTTGCGTTTCTGTTCGCACTCGCGCTATGGCGCCGCGAGCTCGGACCACATACTCACGGACTCGAGCTGCCCGACAACCCCCGGCAGCCGTGAATTGGTAATCGTTAGTTAGTGCTGCAACGAGCGCTTGCTGCGTTGCAAGCTAAGCGAGATCGGCGTCGATTTGAACAGTGGCCGCTTGGTTGGCCGGCCGACGAAGTATCCCTGTGCGAGATCGACGCCCAGTTCACCCAGCAACTCGAGCGACTCCGCGTTCTGCACATACTCGGCAACGGTCCTCATGTTCGCTTCGCGACCGATCTCGGCGATGAGCTTGATCATTTTCTGGTCAACCGGGTTGTTCATGATGTCATGCACGAATGCGCCATCGATTTTGATGTAGTCAAAGTGCAGTTTCTGCAAGTAACTGAATGAACTGTATCCGGTACCGAAGTCATCGAGCGCCAGCTTGCAGCCCAGTGCACGCAATTCACTGATCTGTCGCTCGACATGCCGGGGTCGTCGCACTGCAAGGCTTTCGGTGATTTCGAAAATGATGTGCTTCGGCGGCACACTGTGCATGATGAAAGCCGTCTCGACGAATCGCGCGAGGTCGTCATTCTCGAACGCGTTCGCGGACAGGTTGATCGACAACCTGAGCTTGGGGCATTCCTCGATGTGTTCTGCGTAAGCCTCGGCCGCGTGCCGTATGGTCCAGAGATCGATCTCCGACATCAATCCGAAGCGGACAGCGGATGGTAGAAACGCGTCCGGACTCAAGAGCTTCCCGTCGTCACCGCGCAGCCGCAACAAGACTTCGTGGTGAGTGGTAATGCCCGTGTCGATTCTATTGATGGGCTGGAAGCGCAACTGGAAGCTGTCGGCATCGACGGCGTTGCGCAGCTTGTTCATCCAGCCGACGTCAGACGAAGCGCGCTCCACAGTGTGCGTCGCATTCTCGTAGAACTGCAGTCGATTGCGTCCCGCAGACTTGGCTTCACGGCACGCTATATCTGCCTCGGCGACCAGGTCATCGGGCTTCGCGCTCGGCTCGTCGACCATCGTGACACCAATGCTGCAATGAACGTAGAAGACCCGGTCTTCTTCAACATGCGCGAGCCGCCGCATATTTCCGAGGATGACATCGGCGAGCGACCTGGCACCTTCCTTGTCAGTGTCGCACAACAAGATTACAAACTCGTCGCCGCCGAAACGTGCGACGGCGTCCGAATGGCGAACGCTGCGTGACAATTCATCCGCGACCTTGCGGATCAGGCGATCACCCGCCGGATGACCGCAGGTGTCATTGACGTATTTGAATTGATCGAGATCGATGAAGAACAGGGCGCTTTTGTGGCCATGCACGGCCATGTTTGCCAGTTCGACGTTGAGTTCTTCCAAGAAACGGCGGCGATTGAAGAGCCCCGTCAGATTGTCGTGATTTGCGTGCTCGACGAGCATCGCATCGCGCTCGCTAAGCGCGCTCGCGGTCGTCTCCAGTGCCTCGACTATATCGGAGATCTCACGATGCTCGGCCGGCTCGAACTTGACGTTGAGATTGCCCTTGGCCAATTCCTGGATTGGCCCCTGAAGATCCGAGATCGAAGCAAGCGCCTTGCGCAACACCCGCCGGCCGTACATCGCGAACGCGCCCAACAGCCCCAGCAGAATCAGGATTGCGATCTTGATGTTCGCGAGCAACCTGTCGTGAAAAATCGTGAAATCAAGGTGCATGCCGACAAAGCCGACAAGTTCCATGTCGCCCGACAGCTCCGAATCCGTTGGATCAAACGCGAATAAACCGTCATCGGCCAGCGCCTCGGTCCACACAGGCGCCAGGATTTCGAATTGTCGTGGGTCCATCAGGCTGCTCTGCAGCAAATAGGGCTCATCACCGCCTATTAAAGAGCGGGCATCCTCGAGCGTCGCCCTGGACAGATTTTCAACGGCCTCCATGTCATCGTTTCCGTCGATCGAGAACATCGGAGCACCGTCTTCGTTGAAATAGGCGACGCGCCCGATCTCCGGGTACTTGTTGACGAAACTCTCCAGGCGCAGTAGCGCCTCACTATCGTCAGCCAGGTAGAGCGGCGAGCCCAGTTCATTCAATTCGTCTGTCCATTGCAAGGCCCAGCGACCGTAATTGTCCTGCAGCACCCACTGACCGCCCCAGTAGAGCGCACCGATGGCGAACGCGCCGACGATTGTCGCGCTGAGGATCTGTATCGACAGGATCTCGTGTACGAGTACGCGCTTGCGGCGCGCCTCACGGAACCGCTCGAACATCCGGATGAACGGTCCCGCTGCAAAGATCATGGCGTCTTTCACGGTGATCAGCCCCCGCCGCCCTGGGCCGCAGCATCCGCTGTTACGTATTGCTTCAACAGGACGTCATTGGTGACCACACGCACTTCCGATAGATTGGTCAGGGGCGGAACGTCGTCGATGTTCCCCGCATTGATTTGTTTCAAAACCTCAATAATCGTTGCCGCAATGTCCGCGGCGACGCTGGATACACTGATCGCCGCCCCCATCGACAACATCGCCTCGTGCGACACGGCAACCGGAACCTGGCGCCGGTTTGCCTGCGCCAGCATGTCCTTCAGTACGCGTGGGCTCAGGACCCGGTTGTCCGGAAACAGCCAGAACCCGTCGATCTCCCGGATCATGCGTTTGAAGTGGTACAGCGTTTCCTGGTCGGAGTTCGTCTCCTGTACCCGCAGTTCGATACCGTATTTCGAGGCGGCAATTTCAGCCTCTGATACCAGTTCACCATGGCCCTCACCAATGATCAGGCCGACACGCGCGAGCGTGGGATCGACTTTCTTCCAAGCGGAGAGGTGAGCATCCAGGGGCGCCAGCGACGAGACGCCGCGGCTGCTTTCGGTAATGAGATTGTGTTCCTGGTAGTTGAAGACCTGGCTGAAGATCACGGGCACCCGGGCCATCGAGAGCGACGACTTGGCCGCCCGCAGACCGATCGCCACGACGGCACCCGAATGGGAGTCGTTGATCAGGCGAAAGGCAGCGACCGGCGGCTGGCTGCGATCACTAAGGTCGTAAATTGCGAAGTTCTCGAGCCGGTTGCCGAGTTCAGTGGCAACCTCTTCGTACGCCGGCTGGCGACCCGTCAATACGATCGCGACCTCGGGAAGCGGCTTCGGCTCGACCTTGCGCGGAGCGGGCGGTGGTGCGGGCTCGGGCTCGACGACGACGGGCTCGGGCGGCGGTATGACGACCACAGGCTCCGGCGCCACGGGATCGGGCCCAAAAACCGAACATCCCGAGATAATCAAAATACCTGTGAGAACCGTGAGGCGCGCGACGCCTCCCGCGATTGTGCTAATTCCTTGCACTCGGTAGATCTCCATTTTCTGGCAGTCCGGCATCCTTATCCGGAGCACCACCCAAACTCCCTTGCTTGTACCGAAAACAGCTGAAAAGTTCTGTGTGCAACTTCAAGGCTTCGCGAATTGGCCTGATCAACTGTCTTGCAGACCGCGTATTTGCTTGCCTGTCGGCGTTATGTCAGATTGTGTGCGATCGATTGCTATCACCTGCGCGAAGCGGGAACTCGGGGCGCCGATGCTGCAGTTTTTCGTTATCGCACTTGTCCGGCTCATCACCGGAACGTTCTTTCGGCGAATCGACGTTATCGGTACCGAGAACGTGCCCACGGAAGGGCCTGTCATCTTCGCCGGCAACCACCCCAACGCACTCATGGACGGCTGGTTACTGACCGCCCGATGCGGGCGCTGGCCGCTGCACTTCCTGGCCAACGCCAAGCTCTGGAAATACCGGGGTCTCGGGCCGCTGCTCGACGCCAGTGGCGCCGTACCCGTCTACCGGCGCGAAGAACACGAGGGCGACGTTGACAATCAACAGGCGTTCGATCGAGTGTACGAGGTCATTCAATCCCGCAACTGCATGGGTATTTTCCCCGAAGGGGTAAGCCACGCCGAATCGAAGCTCGTCAAACTCAAGACCGGCACGGCGCGCATCGCGCTCGAAGCGGCGACACGCGGTGCCGATGACCTGACGATCATTCCTTGCGGCCTCAACTACATCCACCGTCACCGCTTCCGCAGCCAGGTGCTCATCGAGTTCGGTGAACCAATCCAGATCGACGCGCGATGGATCCGTGCTTACGGGGACAACCAGCAAGACGCGGTCAGGCGTCTGACCGATCGCGTTGGCGAAGCGTTGTCGTCCGTCACACTGAACGCACCGGATTGGGGCACGCTACGCTTCGTTCAAGCCGTCCGGCGTTTGTACAAACCTTCGTCTGCCGTACTTACGCCAGGTCAATATGTCGAGCTCAATCGGCGTTTTGTCGATGGTTATATCGCGGCAATGGATGACCCGGATTTGCGACGGATGCGGCGCGATATCGAAAATTACCAGGCACGGCTCGACATGCTTGGGCTCAAAGACTATCAACTGCGCCAGGCCGTTACCTTGAGCCTTGCTTTTCGCCGCGTGTTCTTTCGAAGCCTTATGATGCTGCTGCTGCTGCCGTTTGCGATACCGGGTGCGCTGCTGCACCTGCCGGTTGGTTGGCTGGTCGCATTGGTCGGCGAACGCTTCAGTTATGAAATGGATGATATCGCGACGCTCAAAGTGTTCTCGACGATGCTGCTGTTGCCGCTCCTGTATGCCACGGTCGCGATGATTGTTGGCTTCAGCTTCGGACTGTGGTGGGCGCTGTTCGCGCTGATCGCGCTACCGTTCAGCTTTCTTGCCTCTGTGCGACTTTTGGAAGCGGAAGCGGGATTGTTCACATCGATGCAGTCGTTGCTCAGGTTGACCCGCCTTGGTGCCGAAGTCGATGATCTTCGTACGACACGAGCAGAACTGGCGACGATGGTTCGCGATGTGGTCGAGCAGCGAGCAGATCCAGACTTGCCTCGCATGTTTGCCGGCGAGGACTTTGCGACGCCTGAATCGTGATCAACTCAGCTTGACGGTCGTCCCGACGTCCGCCGCCGTCGCCTGATCCAACAGATAGTTCGCCACGAACAGGTCCTGTGCGACGATTCCGAGCGATACGTACAGGGTGATTTGTGCCGCATCGACGCGGCCGGCGATATCCCCGGTCAATACCTGCCCGATTTCGCCGACCACATCCCGCCAGTGAATGCGGCCCTCCTCCACCGGGATCAGGACGTCACCCGATTCTGCCCGTGCGGAAGCCAGCAGATCAACGTAAATCGACGAACGTGCCAGCGCATCGGAATCGGCTTCGCGTGTCGTCGGCGTGTGCGCCCCCACCAGGTTGACGTGCGCGCCCGGGGACAGCCAGGTGCCTTCGAGAACGGGGTCCGAGGCACTCGTAACGGCGCTGACGATGTCACAATTGCCGGCGTCTGCCGCATGCTCCACTGCGACGACGTCGAACCCGAAACGCTGCGACTGAGCGGCGGCAAAGTGCCGTGTCTTGCCCAGGTCGCGTCCCCACACCTTGGCTACGCCGATCTCACGTACGCACGCGATCGCCTCGATGTGCGTTTCTGCCTGAACGCCCGTGCCGAGAACGCCGTGACTCGACGCATCTGCACGCGCCAGCACACGAGTCGCCAGCCCCGATGCGGCTGCCGTCCTCATCGCGGTTACGCTGGCGCCGTCAATAATGGCGACTGGCGTACCGGTGTCGCTATCGAACAGCGCGACGAAGCCCTGAATTACCGGTGACTGCCGGATCGCATTGCCTGGGTGCAGGGTGATGATCTTCGCGCCATACGCGGGCAACCCGGGCGACGATCCCGGCATCAGGCCGAGATGGTCATCCGGATTCGTCAGCGGGACGAATGTCCGCGGTGGTATCGAAACCGACCCGGACGATACGGCGCGCATGGTGGGCTCCATAATCTCGATGCACTTTTGCATCGACAGAAGTCGGCGCACGTCGGCTGCGTTGAGGACTCTCATAACAATGCGGCTTTATACGATATATTCGGAAACCTGAACAGGAGCCGGATGTTGACAGAAATGACTGAAGAACTGTTTCGAAGCGATTCGTACCTCAGGGAATGCGATGCCACGGTCATTGCCACCGCCGATAACGCCGTGACCGTGGACCGCACCGTGTTCTATCCGCTCGGTGGCGGGCAGCCCGGTGACACCGGCGCGATGAACTGGGAGTCGTGCAATACCGCGATCGTTGACACGCGTTACGGACCGGACGGCGGAATCATGCACATTGTCGAGGAAGGCGGTGCGGTACCGAGTGTCAACGACACGGTCCACCTGACGCTTGACTGGGACCGGCGATACCGCCACATGCGCATGCACACGGCCATGCACCTGCTCGGTTCGATCCTCCAGTACGGCGTGACGGGTGGCAATATCTCAGAGGATAAGAGCCGGCTGGATTTCGATATGGAAGAAGGCGTTGACAAGGAAGCCGTCGCCGCGGCATTGCAGGAACTCGTCGCGGCCGATCATCCGGTCAGTTTTCGCTGGATCAGCGACGCAGAACTCGACGCGAATCCCGAACTCGTGCGCACGATGTCAGTGCAACCGCCGCGACGCAAAGGCAAAGTGCGCTTGCTGGAGATCGAAGGCGTCGATCTGCAACCCTGCGGTGGCACACACCTGAACAGCACGGCCGAGGTCGGCCAGGTGCGAATCGGCAAGGTGGAAAAGAAGGGCAAGCGCAATCGCCGGGTGAATATTCACCTGGATGACTAACTCATCAGCGTGGCGCGCCATCCGCGATCCACTGACGGATCGCGGCGATTTCCGCCGGATCGAGTGGCGGTGCGCCGCCGGCCGGCATTCGCTGACCTTGTGCCTGGGTGCCCTCGATTTTGTGAACCAGGTAGCTGTCGTCAGGCAGTGTCGGTGCAACCAGCAATGTCCCCGCCGAACTCGGCATATTCACGAGCGCCGCATGACTGGTGTCCGCGTCGCTAAGATCGAGTCCGCCCGTTGGGTTGGCGCCGGTGTGGCAGTTGGCAGTTGCGCACGTTGGCGTGAACACGACCGCCTGGATTTGCCGTAGCGTCGGGCCGATCGTGATCGGGACAGTGAATTGCACGACAAAATCTCCACCAGCAGTTAGATCACCCGTCGGGAACCTGCCGAAATACTCGCCATCGAGCATATTGCCGTCGAGATCCAGTATAGAGGCCGTCGCATTGCCCAACAGGCTGACACGGTACGTGTCATCGGCGAGTTGTTGTCCGCCCAGGTCGAATGTCGCACTGTTGGGGTTGGCCCCCACGGTGATGGCCCCCGTGATCGGCGTGTCATTGGCCTCGCCGAACGTTCCGTCTCCGCCACTGGCCGTCAGCAAGAACGTCGTCGGCCCGACCGAGGTCTGGTTCAATTCCCGGCTGAATCCGGCGACGATGTTGGCGGGGGGTGTCGACACCACCTCGTTGGGCATCGGTGACAGTGAGGTCACCGTGACCGGCGCAGCCGGTGGAACGACGGTATCGTCCATCGCGCCATTAGTAATCCATGTTCTGACGACATCAATCTCAGTCTGAGGCAACGGTGCGCCTGGTGGCATCACCCCACCGTCTGATGCCGTTCCTTCGAGTTTTTGCACCAGGTAGCTGTCGTTGGGAAACAACGGTTCCACGCGATCGAAATCGGGGTCGCCATTGCTGGGTATATCGATAAGCATCGCGTAACTCGCTGCCGCTTCCAGATTCAACCCACCCGAAGCATTGCCGGCTGAGTGACAGC